>Ga0181536_10003042_pt1 | contig 18431 bp, 18 predicted proteins | sample PEATcosm2014_Bin_41_FD_121105 | JGI IMG/M metagenome (GOLD analysis project Ga0181536, IMG submission 121105) | Peatland microbial communities from MTU Mesocosm Facility, Houghton, MI, USA - PEATcosm2014_Bin17_60_metaG | ecosystem: Environmental > Terrestrial > Soil > Wetlands > Peat | place...
CGCGCCGGTCGCCGTCGCGCCGAGCTTCTGCAGGGCTTGCACGGCGATCATCGCCGCGTCCCACGGCATGCCGGTTTGCAGGTCGGTCGTCACGCCGGCGGCTTTCATCGCGCCGAAGTACACGTCTTGCGCGTGCTTCACGCGCGGGTTCTGCGCGACGCCGGCCGCGTAGGTCACGCCGGGGAAGTACAGCTCCTTGGGCATGAAGGAGGCATATTGCTCGAGTTGCTTGCCGACCATGTTGGCGGGGGTCGAAGCGAGAGGCACGTCAAGGCCGATATCTTGCACGGCATGCAAAACGTTCGCGAAGGCCGGACCGGTCGCCATCACGACGAGCGCCTGCGGGCTGGCCGCTTTGACGCGTGCGAGTTGAGCGCTCACGCTCACGTCGCCGGGGTTAAAGCGCTCCGACGCGACGAGCGAGAGGCCGCTGTTCACCGGCAACTTCAGCGCTTCGAGCAAGTCGTTCGCGCCGTCTTGACCCGAGGAGTCGGTCGTCGCGATCAGCGCGATCTTTTTCCAGCCTTTCTCACGCAGGAAACGCACGATTGCGACCAAGTCGTCGACCGTGTTCGTGCCCGATGAGAAGACGAACGAGCCGGCCGTCGGAAAGATCGACGGCGAGAGGCAGTAGTTGACGCGGCTGCTCGACTCGTAGACCGGGCCGATGGCATTGCACATCGCGGCTAGCGCCGAACCCAACACGACCGGCAAACCCGACTGATCCTGCGAAGCAAGTTGCTTCGCGACCTGCGGGCTGCTCTGATCGTCGAGAAAATCGAACTTTACCGGACGCCCGTTGACGCCGCCGTCCTTGTTGACGACGCCCTCGAGGATTTGCAAGCTCTTTTGATGCGTCTGCCCGATGAATGCGCCGGGACCGGTGAGGGGCAGAATGACGGGAATCGTGATCGGCTGATCGGCCGCGCCCGCGATCGAGCCGATGGACAACGCTACGGCCGCACTTGCAGCCAAGAAGCCCAAGGTAAAACGTCTCTTCATGCTATCTCCAGAGTGGGGGCTGTGTGAGCATGAGCGTGAAGGCGTGCGATGTGCCGAACGCTGCCGTCAGGACCACGGCAACACCAAGCTGCTGTTCTGCGCGTATCACGGGTGGAGTTACAAGAACACGGGTGAGATCGCCGGACTCCCAGGCGCCGCCGAGGCCTACCCCAGCATCGATCGAACGGAGTGGGGCCTCTTGCAGGCGCCGCGCGTCGACTCGATCCACGGCCTCGTCTTCGCATGCCTGGATCCGCAGGCCGAGCCGCTCGCCGATTACCTCGGCGACATGGCGTGGTATCTCGACTTCCTCTTCGCGATCCATCCGGGCGGCCTCGAGATCGTCGGTCAACCGCAACGCTGGATAATCCCCGGCAATTGGAAGTCCGGCGCCGAGAACGTCGGCGGGGACAACTACCACACCGCGGTCGTGCACAAGTCGCTCTTTGACCAGGGCGTCAACACCGTCACGACGGTGAAGACGCACATGCTCGGCTATCACGTGCAGGCCGGCAACGGTCACACGATCAGTCTTTCGGTCTCGCCGCCCGACGACACGCGGCCGATGCCGTTCTGGGCGCTCCCCGCGGAGATCACCGACCAGATCACCGAGGACGGGCATCCGCCGGGCCAAGTCGCGCTCGCGCGCTCGACCCGCAACTGCATGGGCACCGTCTGGCCGAATTTCTCGTTCATCCGCGTCCCGGTCGACACCGATGTCGGAGGCGGAAACACGACGTTTCAAAAGCTCTGGCTCTGGCGTCCGCTCACCCCCGACACGACGGAAGTCTGGGAGTGGGTCATGGTCTGGAAGAACGCATCGGACGCGTTCAAGAAGGCGTCGTACGACGCGGCGATCACGGCATTTGGCCCGAGCGGACTCTTCGAGCAAGACGACACGACGGCGTGGCGCGGCGTCGCCGGGGCCGGTGGAACTTACACCATGGGCCGCTGCGGCGTGCCGTTCAACTACAAGATGGGCATCGACGAACTTCGGCCGCTCGAACCGGCGAAAGATTTTCCCGGTCCCGGATTGGCCTATGCGACGCGCTGGGACGAGGGGTTTGCCCGGCATCTCTACGCTCGCTGGCTCGAGTACATGAGGCGCACATGAGCCTTACGCAACAGACTGACGCGGCGCTGCTGGAATCGGTCACCGCGTTTCTCTTTACCGAGGCGCGGCTGCTGGACGGCGGCGCGTACCGTGAATGGCAAGCGCTACTGAGCGAGGACATTACCTATCAGATCCCGCTGCGCACCGCCGTCTCGCGCAAAGACGGCACCGGCTTCGATCAAAGTTTACTGATGAACGACACATGGGCCACGATCGACGTGCGCATCCGCAGGCTGACCGGCGACTACGCGTGGGCCGAAGATCCACCGTCGCGCATGCGTCACTTCATCACGAACATCGAAGTCGAACGCACCGACCGCGACGACGAAGTGAGGGTCCAGGCGAACGTACTCCTGTTCAGAACCGCGCGAAATGAGCCCGTACCGGAAATCTTCTCGGCGCGACGCAAAGATGTATTGCGCAGCGGACGGGAAACCGGCTGGCTCTTGGCGCGCCGCACCGTGTTGCTCGACCACACGGTGATCGCCGGAACCAATTTGCCGCTGTTTTTCTGATCGGCCTACTCACGCGCGATCTCAAGTTCGAAGGTACGCACGTCTGGATACAATGCGCATGATCTTTGCCTTCTGAGGCGAACCGCGATGCCATGCGGTACCCGTCCTGCAGTACTGGCTCGCCATGGGGCTAATCTCTCGCGCGGGGGTATGCGCGGTCCTCGCGGCCGGGCCGTTCCTCCCGCGCGGAGTCGGGGCGCAGACGGCGCCGGCTATACGGCTTGGGTCGGAGACGAGCGAAACCTACGGCGAATTCTTGTACGGACTCGATGGCGGGTTCTTCAAACGCGCGCGGGTTCATCGGCGCCCTATCTTCCGTCGATCACCTACTGATAATGACGATGATTGAACTGACCAACCGCTCCGGCCATCGCGTCAGCCTCACCCCGCTCGGTGCCGCGATGACGAGCATCGTCGTGCCCGATCGCGCGGGCAACCTCGCCAACGTGTGCGTCGATGCCGGCGGGAGTGCCGGCAAAATCATCGGCCGCTACGCGAACCGGATTGCCCGCGGCTCGTTCACGCTCGACGGAACGACCTTCACGCTCGCAACGAACGAGGGCCCGAACACGCTGCACGGCGGTCCGGACGGTTTTTCCAAGCGCACGTGGGAGGTCGCCGAGCAATCCGGCGCGAGCGTGACGTTCGTGCTGCACAGCCCCGACGGCGATCAGGGCTTTCCGGGCAACCTGGAATGCCGCGTGCGTTATTCGTGCTCGGACGACAACGGGCTGCGCATCGACTATACGGCCGTGACCGACAAGCCGACCATAGTCAACCTCACCAATCACGTCTATTTCAACTTGAGCGGCGATCCGAGCCGGGCGATCGCCGCGAATCGGCTGCAACTCGCCGCGTCGGCCTACACGCCGGTCGACGCGGAGTCGATTCCGACCGGGGAGATCGCACCGGTCGACGCGGCGCGCGATTTTCGCACCGAACACGCCGTCGGAACGACGCCCTTCGACTGCAACTTCGTGCTCGACGGATGGGACGGCACGTTACGCTACGCGGGAACGCTGTCCGATGCGGAGTCGGGCCGTACGCTGGTTGTCGAAACGGCGCAACCGGGCGTGCAGCTTTTCACCGGCAAGCCCGGCGCGATCGCGCTCGAGACGCAGCATTTCGCCGACAGCCCGCACCACGCGAACTTTCCGACCACCGTGCTCCGTCCCGGCCAAACGTTCGCATCGAGCACGGTCTACCGGTTCGGTTCCTAGTGCGGCTGGAAAATGAGACCTTCGATTTTATCCGCAGGGCCCAGGAAGATCAGTGTTGTCGCGCTGCCGTTTGCAAACTCGACGTCGTACGAACCGTCCTGCGTGGGCGTCGCGCTGACGAACGGTCCAAACTGACCTTGCAATCGAGCCGCGATCGTACGGCTCTTTTCGATGGGTATCGATGCGAGAAACTTATCGCTGAAAAGCGTATCCGGCATCGGGTTCGCTTTGAAAAACGCCGACAGGATCTGCGCCGCCGCCGGGCCCTGCATTCGGCTGAAGAACAAGCCCGCAAGAGCCCCCGAGTCATCGAGCTTGCCTTCGGCTTGGATGGTGCCGCGCGCAAAGGTCACCGTGAAACGGCTGCGATTCGGCGCGATCGACTGGTACGGGCCAAGTTCTGCGACGATGCCGTCGATGATCGAGCGCGTTCGCTCGACGGGCGCAGCCGCGAGCATCGTGGGCGTGAACCACGCCGGCTGCAGGGCACCCGCCGTGAAGAGCCGGGCAATCGCGTCTTCAACCGTCATGGCTTGCGCCTCCCCTAATCGCGCAACGCTCACCGCGGCCGCGACGCCCAGAACGAACGCGTGTCGCTTCATGGGAATCGCATTTCCGGCCGGCCCGGCCCGGGTCCCGTCTTTGAAGTAGGTTAACCGGGGATTATGCAATGTATACCGTGCAGCCACCGTCGAGGGCCCGCCTATGGGAAAGGTCCGAGCGAAGCACTTTCTGCAGCGAGCGAAGGACGAGGCGCTCTTCGCCTGCGACCTTTATAATGCGCGCGGACGCGAGCCGTACCTCGACGCATTCATCGTACACATGCAGATAGCATGGACGAACCTGCTGCTGGCGATCTCCGAGCGCGACGACCGTGCCGGCGCCGATGAGCCGCCGGACCTGACCCAGCTCGCGGCGCGCTATTTCACCGGCGACGCCGATCCCATCGCACGAAACCTGCTCTTCTTCATCGGTCTGCGCGAACGGGTCGAGCTTCGGTTCTCGGCCCGGGTGCGCCGTTCGCTCGGCCAGTTCGTCGCCGGCCGCGCCCAATCGCTGATCGCCAATTTCGAGCGCGTTTTGGTCAAGGAGTTCGGCCAGGCCAACTCGCTCGCGAACGACCTGCGCTTTCCGCTCTACCTCGCGGCATTTTCGCCGGAAGCCGGCGAGGCGATGAAGACGGTGCGCAGTCACGTTCCAAAGTCGATTCTGCGCTACATTTCCGGCTATGACGAGGCGCTGCCCACCCAGACGCGCGACGATCAGGCGTATGAGTTTCGCGCGCTGCTGGTGCCGGTGAAGTCGCCGCAAACCGACGCCGACGCCGCAATCACGTTCGTCGACGAACGCACCCTGACCGACGAGCAGCGCGCCGTGCTCGACAAGGTCACGGTCATCGTGCGCGACCGGCTGACGGAGGTCGTCGGCGCGGAACGCTTCCGGGTCGGGCAAGTGGTGGCGCTGGTGCGCGAGCGCGTGCCGGCGTTCACGATCGCGCACCACACCGACGCGTGGCGCTATTTCAAGGTCCGGCCGAAGGGCGGCGATCCGTATCCGGAGCGCACCGAGCTACGCTACTGCGTCTACGACGTCGCGTTCAAAGCGTACACGTACACGCAAGCGTGGGTCGACCGGCTGATCGCCGAGCTCACGACCAACGACCCGCAGGAAGTGCTCGCGCGCTGGCAAGCCGCGAGCAAGCTGCTCGCGAGCTAACCGGGCGGAACGCGATGCATCTTCATCGCGAGGCACACGCCGGTATAGTATCCGATTAGGGCGATCGTGTCGGCCAGGCCGTCGCGGCCGAGCGCGGCGACGGCGCGATCGAAGAGATCGTCCGACGACGGTTCCGCGGCATCGGACGTGCGCGCCATCTCGTAGATCACGCGTTCGCGCTCGGTAGCGAACTTGGGCGTACGTCCGTCGCGTAGCGCATCGACTACGTCCTGCGGGTGCCCGGCTTTGGTGAGGTTGCGCAAGTGCGCTGCCAGCGGAAACGCACTCGCCGTGCGCCGCGCGATGACGGTGATCGCGATCTCGTATTCGCGCTCGGTCAGCGTCGAGCCGGTGTTCAGGTAGGTGCCGATGGCTTCCCACGGCGCCGCGAGCTTCGGATTGTGTAGCCACACGAGGAACGGACGCGGCACAAAGCCTCGTCCTTTTTTCACCGCGTCGAGGATTGCCGTTTGTTCGGGCGTGAGTTTCTCGGGCGGGATTTCTTCGATGAGCGAACCGTCTTTTGCCATGACGCGCAATTGTTCGTCCGCCCTAACTCTCCCTCGACGGCGGCGTGTGGTACCAGGCGGTGATGATGTACTTGGTGCCGCCGGTTACCGGTTCGGCGCGATGCAACAGCACGGGCGAGAAGATGACGAGGGCACCGGCGAGCGGCGCTATGGTGACGGCGGGGCCGGCGAACACCGTTGCTCCGCCGGTGAAATCTTCGTTGAGGTAGCACACCAGCGAGAGGGCGCGCGGCGTGGCACCGAGGGCCGGCGAGTCGCGGTGATCGACGTATTTTCCGCCCGGATGGTAGCGCACGATTTGGATTTCCGCCAGCACCGTCTTGGGCGCGATGCTCGCGGCAATCGTGCGCGTTGCAGCGAACAAGCGGTCGCGACAGTGGGCGACGAGCGCCGGCGCGTCGGCTTCGAAGAGGATCTCGGCGTCGCGCACCGCGCGATCGACGTCGAGGTTCGCGTTGATGCCGGCCGCGCGCCACGATGTCAGGCGCGCAGCGGCATCGACGATCTCCGCTGCTTCGGCGGCCGCGAAGGCGCGCACCACGTGCATCGGCTTAGCTGAAGATTTTCGTTCGCATATCGATGTTGGCCGACGACAGCAGGCCGTTCTCGCGCATGAGGTTGACCATCGGCTGAATGTTCGCCGCCGTGACCGCCGTCCCGGCGGGCAGATTGTTCATCCGCGCCAGCAAGCCCGGCTCGATTTTGGTGAATCCGGACACCAGCTTGTAATATGCGTCGTTGCCGAGATTCGCGTTGACCCACGCGGCGCCGCGGCGATACGCGCGCTGGAATGCCCGCACCATCGCCGTCCGCTGCGCGATCGTTTCGGGTGTGACGACCCACAGACCGTTGATGCCGCCGGGAAACACTTGCGTGGCCGGCCAGCCGAAACTTTCCACGTCGGGATCGCCGAGCGCGACCGTCATGAACGGATCGACGACGTAGGCGGCGTCGATGCGATTGGCCTTGATCGCCGCGATCTGCGCGGGATTGGGCAGCTCCAGAAATTGGACTTTGTCGGGATCGCCGCCGGTCATCTTCACCCACGACCGCGTCAGCACCCAATTGATGCCGCGCACGCCGTTGACCCCGATGACCTTGCCTTCGAGATCCTTGCCGGTCTTGAATCCGTCGCTGCGGCGTTTCATCAGCGCCGAGTTGCCCGGCGGCTTGGGCGGGTTCGGCGTTCCGCCCAAAATGATCCGCAAGTCGATGCCGCGATCGATCGCGGAGATGGTCGACGCGATGTTATCGTAGAGGATGTCGAACTGCCCGCTGACCAGTGCCGGCACGCCGGCCGCGCCCGACTGCACCGGTTCGGTGTTCAGAACGAGGTTTTCGGCCGCAAAGTAGCCTTGCGCGTCGGCGGCATACAGCGGCGCCACCGCAAAGATCGCGACGGTCGAAACGCGCACGGCAGCCGGCGCGGCAAACGCGGGCAGGCGGACCGACAGCGTGGCAAGCGTCGCGCCGGCACCCGCGAGAGCAGCTCTACGACTGATGCGACCGATCATGGCGCAGGGCGTTCGTCAGCCGTGCGGCTAATGCCTCACGCGTGGATACATTGAAGGACCGCGTTGCGCTCGTCACCGGGGCCGGCCCGTACATCGGTCAGGCCATCGTGCGAACGCTCGCGGCCAAAGGTGCGGCGGTGGTGTGCAACAATCTCGACGCGGCGTTCGCGCACCAACTCGCCGACACGGTGCAGCGCGAAGGCGGCCGCGCCGTAGCCGCGCCCGGCGACGTCACCGATCCCGACGTCGTGGCCGGCTTCCTCGAGTTGGCGGAAGGCACGTTCGGGCCGATCGACATTCTCGTGTGCAATCCGACGACGCCCGGCAAGCACGGTTTGCTCGAAACGAGCTTGAGCGAATTCCAACGCGTGCTGGAAGTAGTGCTCACGGGCTCGTTCTTGTGCGCCAAAGCGGTTGCGGAGCGACTGGTCGAGCTGAAGCGGCCCGGGTCGATCGTGCTGGTCGCATCGACGTCGGGACATCGCGGCCGCCCCGATGCACTCGCTTATTGCACGGCCAAGGGCGGCGTGCTGAACATGGTGCGGGCGCTGGCCCTCGATCTCGCGCACCACCACATTCGCGTCAATTCGGCGACGCCGACGAAAACGGGCCCGCGGCATCGCTCGTGGGACGAAATCCCGCTCGGACGCCTGGGCGACCCGCAAGATCTCGCCAACGCCGTGGCTTTTCTCGTCTCCGACGACGCGGCGTTCATCACCGGCGAGGATCTGCGCGTCGACGGCGGATCGCTCGCAACTTGGGGCGTCGGCAGCGGCCTGACCTGATCGTTCTCCCAGGAATCGCGGGCGTGCAGGTTTCCTCCGATAGCGTCGAAGGAGGCACCATGGCGACGACCACGACCCCGGCGAGCGGCACCACCCCGAGCCTCCTGGGAACCGACGAAGCGCGCATCGACGGGGTCGGCAAGGTCTCCGGCCAGACGAAATACACCGCCGACTTCGCCATGGAGGGGATGTTGTGGGCGGCCTTCGTCGCCTCGCCCTACGCGCACGCGCGCATCGTGAAGATCGACACCTCGGCCGCGCGAGCGATGCCCGGCGTGCGGGCCATCCTCACCGGAGCCGATATCGGCGAGCACTACTTCGGCTGCGTGCTCAAAGACTGGCCGGTGCTGGCGCGCGAACAGGTCAACTTCGTCGGCGAGTTCGTCGCGGTGGTGGCCGCCGACACGCGCGCGACCGCCGATGCCGCGGCGGCTGCCGTCGACGTCGAATACGAGGAGCTTCCGGCCGCCCTCGATCCGGAAGCCGTGCTGGCGCCCGACGCGCCGCCGTTCCATCCCAACGACGCCGCGTTCAAGTACGCGTTCGGCGAGCGGCCGCCGCGCCCGCATCGCAACATGCACGGGTACGATATCACGAGCAAGGGTGACGTCGAGAAAGCGCTGGCCGGCGCCGAACGCGTCTTCGAGCATACGTTCACCACGCCGCGCACGCACGGCGGCTACATCGAACCGCGCGCCACGCTGGTCTGGATCGACGACGCGAGCGCGCTGCACGTGCTCTCGACCAACAAGAGCCCGTTCGCGCTGCGCGATCAGCTCGCGTTCATGACCGGGCTGCCGAAGGACAAGGTCGTCATCCATCCGAGCTTCATCGGCGGCGAGTTCGGAGCCAAAGCGCTGACGATCGAAGAATTTCCGCTCTACTTCCTGGCGAAGGCGACGGGCCGGCCGGTCAAGCACGTGCGCTCGCATGCCGACGACGTGCGTTCGACGCACGTCCGCCACGCGGCCAAGATTCGCTTGCGCATCGGCGCGAAGAACGACGGCACGCTCGAAGCCGTCGACATCCGCGTGATCTTCGACGGCGGCGCGTATGCCGCCGCGAAGCCCGTGCCGTGGCTGATGCCCGGCCGCTGTCCGAAACTGCCCTACCGCATCGACCACGCGCAGGTCGAGCGCAGCACCGCGTACACCAACACGATTCCAGGTGGCTTCGTGCGCGCGCCGGGCGACATCCAAACGATCTTCGCTTTCGAGTCGATGCTCGACATCGTCGCCGCGGAGCTGCGCATCGATCCGCTCGAACTGCGGGTGCGCAATGCCGCGGTCGAAGGCGACACCGACATCGAAGGCAACCCGTTCTCCAAGCCGCGCGCCCGCGCGATGCTCGAGACCGTGCGCAAGGAAATCGGCTACGGCAAACCGCTGCCGGCGGGACGCGGCATCGGCTTCGCGCTGACCGCACGCCACATCGCCGGCGGCAAGACGAGCTTCATCGTCACGGCGCGCGAGGACGGCAGCATCGCGGTCGACACCGGCATCACCGAACCGGGCGTCGGCACACTCACCGTCATCCAGCGCGTGCTCGCGGCCGAGCTCGGCGTCGATCCGAAACGCATCACCGTGGAGCGCGGCACGACCAGCGACGTGCCGTGGGATCCCGGCATCGGCGGCAGCAAGGGAACGCTGCTGCTCGGGCGCGCCGCGCTCGATGCCGCGCACAAACTGCGCGCCGCGCTCGCGCTGCCGCACTCGGGGCCGGTGAGCGTCACCGGCGAGAGCGAGTACATGCACCAGCACGGCGATCCGATCTGGCTGAACTTCGGCGCCTACGGCGTCGACCTGTCGGTCGACCGCGACACCGGCGTCGTCACGATTCACGACGTGGTCTTCGTCGCCGACATCGGCACCGTCATCAACCCGATCGCGCACAAGGGCCAGATCGACGGCGGCTTCATGATGGGGATCGGCAGCGCGTTGACCGAGGAGCTGCAGATCGAAGACGGCCGGCTCGTCAACATCGCGCTCTCGGATTACAAGCTGCCGACGCAGCGCGACATCCCGCCGTTCCGCGCGATCATGATGGAACCGGACGGTGGTCCGGGTCCGTACGGCGCGCGCGCCGCCGGCGAGTTCAACACGGCCGGCGTCGCGCCGGCCATTGCCAATGCGATCGCCGCGGCGTGCGGCGTGCGGCTCGACCGCCTCGGACTGACGGCCGAACGCATTCACGCCGCGCTGCACCAACAAACCACGGCCGCCTAACGGGAGCGTAGCATGGAAACAACCGTCAAACCCAAAGCCGAACTGCCCTTCGGAATCGACTCCTACAGAGATTGGGTCAAACGCGAAGGACTGGTCGTTCACGAAGGGCTCTCGCTGCACACCGTGCAGGCCGAGGTCGGTGACTGGCCGCGCTACGGCGCCAAAGGCGCGGCGGCGCACTTCACCGGCAGCGGCGACTGGTGCTCGATGTTCATCCTCGAGTTACCGCCGGGGAAATCGACCGAACCGGTGCACCACCTCTACGAGGCGATCTACTTCGTGCTCGACGGCCGCGGCAGCACGCAGCTCGAATTCGCCGACGGTCGCACACGGCAGTTCGAGTGGGGCCCGCGCAGCTTGTTCGCGATTCCGCTCAACGCGAAGTACCGGCACTTCAACGCGAGCGGCGTCGAACGCGCCCGGCTCACGATGACGACCAACGCGCCGATGGTGATCAAACTGTTCCACAACGACGACTTCGTGTTCAACCTGCCGTACGAGTTCACCGGCCGCATCTCCGGCCGCGATGACTACTACAACGGCGGCGGCGACCTGCACATGATCGAAGCCGGCAAGAACACCTGGCAGACGAACTTCGTCTCCGATGCCGGCGCCATCGAGCTGACCGACTACGCCGAGCGCGGCCCGGGTTCGCTCAACATCAAGTTCGCGATGGCCGACAGCACGATGCACATCCACATCTCGGAGATCGCGCCCGCCACGTACAAGAAGGCGCACAAACACGGCGCCGGAACGCACGTGATGACGCTCTCGGGCGACGGCTACTCGCTGCTGTGGAACCAAGGCGACACGGACTTCGAGCGCGTCGACTGGGAGTTCGGCACGGTATTTCCGCCGTGCGCGCAACAATTCCATCAGCACTTCGTGACCAGCAACCACGCCTCGCGCTACCTGGCGACGGGTCTCGGCGGCGTGAGCTACATTTTCACCGAACAGCAGCGCCGCACCGGCGGCATCGGCCGCGCGAAATCCGCCAGCAAGACCAGCGTCAAGCTCGGCGGCGACCAAATCGAATACGAGGATCAGGATCCGCGCATTCACCAGATCTGGCTCGACGAAATGCGCAAACGCGGGATCACACCGAAACTCGAGCTTCCGAAGAAAGCGTCGTAGTTGCAGGCCGCCAACACCTCGCTCGTCGCGCACCTCGACATCGCGGGCGGCGGGCAGGTATGGATCGACGGCACGACGCTCTACGTCGGACACATGAACGCGCCGCACGGCACGTCGATCGTCGACGTCGCCGATCCGCGCGCGCCACGCATCATCGCGACGATCGATAACATCCCGTCCGGTTGGCATTCGCATAAAGTACGCGTGGCCAACGGCACGATGGTGGTGAACCACGAACGGCTGGCGCCGGACGCCGACAAGAACTTCGCCGGCGGGCTCGGCATCTACGACGTCTCGAACCCGGCGAAACCGGTGTTGCTCACGAATTGGACGACGGCCGGCAGCGGCGTGCACCGCTTCTCGTTCGACGGCCGTTACGCGTACATCTCACCGACGGTCGAGGGCTACTCGGGACGCATCGTGATGATCCTCGACTTGGAGGATCCGGCCAAGCCGCAAGAAGTCGGCCGCTGGTGGCTGCCCGGACAATGGACCGCGGGCGGTGAGACGCCGACCTTCACCGACGGCCGCGGTCCGCGCTGCCACCATCCGCTGCGTTTGGGCGACCGGCTCTACGTGAGCTACTGGCAACACGGCGGCGTGATCCTCGACGTCACCGATCTCGCGCATCCGCAGCAAGTCGGGCGTTTCGATACGACGGCCACGTTCCCGCATCCGACGCACACGCTGCTCGCCGTTCCGCAAACGCTCAAGGGCCGGCGCGTGATGCTCGTCGCCGACGAAGACGTCGACAAACGCTGGCCCGCCGCGCCGGCGTTTCTGTGGATCTACGACATCACGAACGAAGCGGCGCCGGTGCCGATCAGCACGTTCCAAGTCGCCGGCCTCGATCCCGACGGCGCACCGCAACCCCCGAACACCGGCTGCCATCAACCGTCGGAACGCTTCAGCGGCACGGTCGTGCCGTGCGCGTGGTTCGCCAACGGCTTGCGTCTGCTCGACATCTCCGATCCGTTTGCGCCCAAAGAAGTCGGCTCGTATCTCCCCGACCCGGCGCCCGGCAGCAAACGCCCATCGTCAAACGACGTCACGATCGACGACCGCGGCCTGATCTACCTCGTCGACCGCCACGGCGGCATCGATATCCTCGAAACCACCGTCTGGTAAAATCGCCCCGGTAAGGATCGCCGCGCCCTCATTGTCATCGCGAGCGGAGTCGATCGCCACGGCGGGGGCCGATCGCTCGGCGGAGCCTGTCCTGAGCGTAGTCGAAGGGCTCGCGATCGGACAGTGGCTACTCGCTCCGGTTACAGCTGTCCCTCGACCAGGCTCGGGATGACAATAAGGGCACGGCAACCTCGTAGGCGGCTCGCTCGCCGCGCGGCACGCCGAGCGTTGCCACGGCGGTCGCGGCCAGGGTCGTAAGCGTCGTCCGGCGATTCATAGGCTCGCCACCCGGCCCCCGGAACGGAGATTTCCTTTTCCTAAGCGAACCAAGCGCATCGTGGCCGATTTATCGATGTTCGCCAGCGACCTCGACGCGCAGCAGTATCCGGCCGGGCATCGTTTCATGTCCGTCGGCGACCACGGCGAGATGATGTACGTCGTGACCGAAGGCGACGTCGAGATCTCGCTCCGCGGCAAGATCCTCGAAACCGTTCACGCCGGCGGAATCTTCGGCGAGTTGGCGTTGATCGACCATCGAGAGCGCAGCGCAGACGTCATCGCGAAAACGGACGTCAAGGTGTCCGCACTCGATCAGAAGCGCTTCCTCTACCTCGTGCGCAACCATCCGTTCTTCGCGCTCGAAGTCATGAAGATCATGGCCGAGCGCCTGCGCCGCTTCGACGACCTCCTTTAGGACTTTATTCCGAGCTCGACGAGGAACCGATCATCACGCGCACGACGTTGGGAATCGCGAACGACTTTCGACCCGCACCGTAACCGACGCGTTCGAGCGTCATGTCAAGCGCCGGCCCCGGCGTCGCCAACGTCGTGAGGATCGCGGCGCCCGTCTCGGTGACCAGCTGCGCTTCGACGTCGAGCGAACGGACGGGGAAACCGCGCATCAAGTCGAGCGCTACCGGCCCCGGATTCGAATGGCCGTTGCGCGAGATGCCGTGCCCGAGCGGAAAGGCCGACGCGCGCAACTCCTCGATGCCGAGCAGCTCGAGCGCAACGCACGTGCCGGCCACGTCGAGGATCGCATCGATCTGCCCGACCGCATGAAAGATCATCTCGCCGGCGTTCGCGCCGTGCACGCGCGCTTCGGCGTCGGCCAAGCGGCGATAGATCGCGCTCGCGCGTGCGATCGCTCGCTCAGAGAGCCCGCTGCGTTCGACAATCGCGATGATGTCGCGCAGCCGGCGTCCGCCATGCCCGTGGTGCTCGTGCACTCCGCCGGGTCCGTGCGCGTGATCGTCTTCGCCCGGAATGACCAAATCGAGATAGGTGGCGCTGATGCCGGCCCGCTCGACGCGTTCGGTCACCAGCTCCCAGCCCTCGGCGACGACCGAACGGAGCGCTCGCTCGAGCTCACGCACGTCGAGGCCCGCGTCGACCCACGCGCCCATCAGCATGTCGCCCGCGGCGCCGCCGATCATGTCGACGTATGCGATCCTCATCTGTGCTTGCAGACCCGGAAAGAATCGGCTTCGTTCCGGTCGTACCAGCCGGCATGAGCGAGGAGCGCTGGAAAAACGACGGCATTCGCGTGGTTCGCGCCTACGAACTCGACACGAACACGCCGCAAACGCCGGGGATGAACCGCGCCGCGGCGATCACGGCGGCGAACGCCGGGGCGCAAAAATTGTGGGCCGGGACGGTGCTGATCCACGCCGACGCCAAGACCGGCGCGCACCATCACGGCGAACTCGAAAGCGTCATCTACGTCGTCCGTGGTCAGGCCCGCATGCGCTGGGGCGACCGGCTACAATTCGTCGCCGAAGCCGGGCCCGGCGACTTCATCTTCGTCCCGCCGTACGTGCCGCATCAAGAGATCAACGCGTCGGCCGACGAGCCGCTCGAGTGCGTTTTGGTTCGGAGCGGCCAGAACCCGATCGTCGTGAACCTCGATATCGCGGCCGCCGAAGTGCCGACCAAGGTCGCCTGGGTCGACCCCATCCATCCCGACGCTTCCTCGGAAGGGTGTTCGCCCACGCCGGGATAAACCGGAGGCAATGCCTCTGCGCTTTGCAGCGTCGCGAATTGCCGTTACGCTCACGATCGCTTTCGCTGCGTGTTTTGCGTCCGCCGGTCAACCGGCCGGCGCGGACGAGATTCCGGCGGCCGAAGCGAACTACGCAACGGTCTTGCGGACGATCAACCCGCATCTGCAAGTCGGACAGAGCTTGGCCTACGCACGTTCGCTGCTGGCCGACTCGGAGCGCACGAAGCTCGATCCGAACCTCATCATGGCGCTGGTGACGGTCGAATCGTCATGGCGTGCGACCGCCGTGTCGTATCACGGGGCGCGCGGCCTCGGGCAGCTGATGCCGACGACCGCCCACAAATTGGGTGTGAACCCGCGCGATCCGGCGCAAAATCTGCGCGGCGCGTCGGTCTATCTGCGCTCGCTGATCAACCGCTTCGCGAGCCGCGGCGTCAACGGCTTGCGTGATGCCATCGGCGCGTACAACGCCGGTCCGCTCGCGGTCGAACAGTACCGCGGCATCCCGCCGTTTTACGAAACGCAGCACTACGTGAAGAAGGTCATCGCGCAGTGGCACGCGCTGAGCGTGCGTGTCGCCAAAGCATTCGTGGCCAACGCGGCACCGGCGGTCCCCGCCGACGAACGCGAGTGGCTCGCCAACGCCGACGCCTCGGCGTTGCCGGCGAGCCTCGCGGCTCCGGTCGCCCAGCCCTAAGTTCCCGCCGGCGCCGGCGTCGAGGTTCGGGTTCCGGCCGCCGGCGTGGTTTCCGGCGGCGGCGCCCCGCTCTGGACCGGCGAGCCCGCGGCAACCGGCGAGCCCGCGGCAACCGGCGAGCCGACGGCTGCGGGGGAGCCGCTAGCGACCGGCGCGGCGGCGGCACCCGAGGCGTGCGGGTTCGGTGACGGCGTCGCGACGGGCAGGGCGTAGAGCGCGAACACGACCGGCTGGTTCGCGGACATCTTGAGCGAGGCAGCCGTCCCGGCGAAGAGGATGCGCTGCGGCGGCAAGGTCGGTGAGACCGTCGGCGCGGCCGGCGACCCGGACCTCACAGGCGCGCCCGACGGGCGCAGCGTCGGAACGGGGGTGGCGCCCGACGCCGTCGGGCTCGGGCTGGGCGACGCGGAAACCGGGATCGCGGTCGGCACGGCCGGCGCGGACGGATTGGGGGTCGGGGTCGGCGGCGGGGTGGCGGTGTCCAGCTCGGCGACCGCCAGACGGAACGTACCGTCCTTGGTGCCGGCGTTGTAGAGCGCGATCCCGAGCTCGCTCTCCCGGTAGACCGTGACGATGTCGCGCGGCACGTCGATCGCGATGCGCGGGTAGGACGCCAGCGTGACGTCGTGCGTCGGGAGCAGCGTGAGGTAGGCCAACGCGCGCGCCGGCCGCTCGCGCTTGCGGCCCTTCTTACCCTTGGTAGCGAGGTTGAGGTCGGGAGCGCCGTCCGGCTTGGTAAGCGAGAGCGTGGCGCCGATCGGGACGTCGCTGAACCCGGACGGTTTCGGTGAGGGCACCGGGAAGGCGATCGCGCCGCCGAAGCCGGCCGCGCTCGGCAGCGGCTGGAAGTCGGCGTTGGAGCCGTAGGTGACGATGTTGCTGGCCGAGTTGGGCGTGGGCGACGGCGTCGGGTTGATGCCCGCCAGATTGCCCGACGGCAAGAGCCCGTTCGGCGGCGTCGTGCCCGAACCGAAGTTACCCGAGCACGCCGCGAGCGCGGCCCCGAGCAGGATCAGGACCGCGACGAAAAACCGCGCGACGTTCATTCCAGAGCGCGTTACGGCGCGCCGGTTGCGGCCGCCTCCGCCGGCACGTACACCTCGCCGCCGAGCTTGACGAACTCTTCCGATTTTTCGGCCATGCCGCGTTCGGCGTAGTCGCGCACGTCCTGCGTGATCTTCATCGAGCAGAAATGCGGTCCGCACATCGAGCAGAAGTGCGCGACCTTGGCGCCGTGCGCGGGCAGCGTTTCGTCGTGGAACTCGCGCGCGGTGACCGGATCGAGCCCGAGGTTGAACTGATCTTCCCAGCGGAATTCGAAGCGCGCTTTCGAGAGCGTGTCGTCCCAGTGCTGAGCGCCTTTGTGACCCTTCGCGATGTCGGCGGCGTGGGCGGCGATCTTGTACGCGATCACGCCGTCCTTGACGTCTTTTTTGTTGGGCAGGCCGAGGTGTTCTTTCGGCGTCACGTAGCACAGCATCGCCGTGCCGTACCAGCCGATCATCGCCGCGCCGATCGCCGAGGTGATGTGGTCGTAGCCCGGCGCGATGTCGGTGACGAGCGGGCCCAGCGTGTAGAACGGCGCTTCCTTGCACACGTCCAGCTGGCGGTCCATGTTCTCCTTGATCTTGTGCATCGGCACGTGACCCGGGCCCTCGATGATCACCTGGACGTCGTGCTTCCACGCGATCTGCGTCAGCTCGCCCAGCGTGTCGAGCTCGCCGAACTGCGCTTCGTCGTTGGCGTCGGCGGTGCAGCCGGGACGCAACCCGTCGCCGAGCGAGAACGTAACGTCGTACGCCTTCATGATCTCGCAGATCTCTTCGAAGTGCGTGTAGAGGAAGTTCTCCTTATGATGCGTGAGGCACCACTTGGCGAGGATCGAGCCGCCGCGCGACACGATGCCGGTGATGCGCTTGGCCGTCATCGGCACGTAACGCAGCAGCACGCCGGCGTGCACGGTGAAGTAGTCGACGCCCTGTTCGGCCTGTTCGATCAGCGTATCGCGGTACAGTTCCCAGGTCAGCTCTTCGGCCTTGCCGTCGACCTTCTCGAGCGCCTGATAGATCGGCACCGTGCCGATCGGCACCGGGGAGTTGCGCAAGATCCACTCGCGCGTCTCGTGGATGTTCTTGCCGGTCGAGAGATCCATCACCGTGTCGGCGCCCCAGCGCGTCGCCCAGGTCATCTTCTCGACTTCTTCCTCGATCGAGGACGTGATCGCCGAGTTGCCGATGTTGGCGTTGATCTTCACCAGGAAGTTGCGGCCGATGATCTGCGGTTCGAGCTCCGGATGGTTGATGTTCGCGGTGATGACGGCACGCCCGCGCGCGACTTCCGAGCGCACGAATTCCGGCTCGCAGTTCTCGCGGATCGCGATGAACTCCATCTCCTTCGTGATGATGCCTTTGCGCGCGTAGTGCATCTGCGTCACGTTGGCGCCCGGCTTCGCGCGGCGCGCCGGACGCTGCGGCACGAACCGAATCGCGTCCAGCTCGCGCATCGCTTCGCGGCCGATGCGGTACACCGACGACGGCTTCGCCAACTCGACCGTATCGTTGCGCTGCTCGATCCAGGGCCGGCGCAGCGGCGCGATGCCGGCGCGCACGTCGATCGCGACGTCCGGATCGGTGAACGGCCCGCTGGTGTCGTACACCGTGTGCACCTCGCCGTTCGTCAGCGCGATGGCGCGGAACGGCACGCGAATGCTCGGATCCGAACCCTGCGCGTAGACCTTGGCCGACCCCGGGAAGGGTTCGCGCGAAATGGTCTCGTTCGGCAGAACAGTATCCACGACTGACTCTCTCCTCTTCCTTCGCCGGTATTATCCGGATCAGGTGCGGACGGCA
>Ga0181536_10003043_pt1 | contig 18430 bp, 17 predicted proteins | sample PEATcosm2014_Bin_41_FD_121105 | JGI IMG/M metagenome (GOLD analysis project Ga0181536, IMG submission 121105) | Peatland microbial communities from MTU Mesocosm Facility, Houghton, MI, USA - PEATcosm2014_Bin17_60_metaG | ecosystem: Environmental > Terrestrial > Soil > Wetlands > Peat | place...
ACCAATCCCAAATCGACCATAGCTTGCCGCCCAGGTCTAGAAACAATTAGAAACGCCGCAGCCCGCCGCTCCAAGTTTCTGGTTCCATACATCGCGCGGCAGCGCGTGAGAATGCTGTTAACCACCGAGCTCAGAAAGAAAAGCCGCCGGAAGTCGCTTTCCCGGCGGCCGAAACTTGCTTTGTTTGACGAAGCGTTCAGGCACCCAATCTCGAAGGACAGGCATCTGACCACATTCTACTCGCGGTTGCCGGGTCAAGGCGGCGGAGTGAGCTGGCTCGGTGTTCAACGGGGTATACTGAGCCCCAAAAGGAGGTTGTCATGAAATGGACAACTGCCGTTGCTGGGCTGATTCTGGTGTGCGGTCAGCCCCCAGAAATAGGGCGTCGGTGCCGTTGATTCGCGGCGTACAGCACGCGTACCAGGACATCGCCGCTCACTGCGCGGACCCAGGATTTGAGATCCCATATCGCCGCGGTGCAATCCTCTCTAAAACTCTTTCAAACCCGGACAAATACGGACAGGAAGCGCAACGCCGTAGAAGTGCTCCGGCCGAAGTCGGCCACCCGGAAAATGCTTTGCTAGCCGACTTCCTGGACATCGGTCCTGGTAAGTCCCAGACCCGGAAGTAACCCATAAAGGCAGGACAGTTGGCCAGTCGGGGTTGAATTTCTGGCGCGCTCGCGCTACGCAATTGAGGTATGTCTTCTCTGCGGCGAGATCTAACTGACGCCCAGTGGGCGCTCCTGGATGCTGATGCAGGCAGTGAATGCGATCAAGACTAGCTTCATTTCTCAGCCTCTCTTTAAAACGATTCCCCGGGAAAAACTTTTCCGGGGTCGGACATTTTCGGATATTGGGGCAAGCCGGAGGGCAGCAGGTGGAGAAGAAAACGGCGGATGAACTCCACCGCATGCAGCGTCATCGTTTTGCTCCGGTTCCTGTCGGAGTAATCCTTCCATTCGAAGGCGACCCGGCCGTTTTCCAGCGATAGCAGACGACTGTTGGAGATGGCGACTCGTTGAACGTAGCGCGCCAAATACTTGAGAACCTGTTCTGGTCCACCGAATGGCGGCTTGGCGTATACCACCCATTTGCGTTGGTCTGCCTCGCCGCACAAGGCGGCGAAAGCTGACGGCTTAGCCAAGGGCCTCAGTTCCCCGTGGAATCTCAGATCTCCCCCAGATTCCAGCCAGTGAGTGGCATAGCAGTGGCGCAACAAATGGGGATAAACACGTTTTTGAATGCCGGCGCGCTTGGTGGCTTGACGGCAGGCCGCCCAGACTACCTTGCCCGTGATCGGTACATCCGCGCGCCAGTTCTTCACGGTGCCGGGGAACAAGTACGTTTTGGGTCGCATCCAGCGCCAGTACTCGCGCAGGGTCTCCAATAGCTTTTCGCTGAGGTCCACATCGCGATCGCGCTGTCCCTTGCCCTGATGGATGTGGATGACCATCCGCTTTTTATCGATGTCCGTCACTTGCAGATGGCATAGCTCCGCACGCCGCATGCCGGTAGAGTAGAGTGTCATCAGAATGGCCCGATGCATGAGGTTGCTGGCCGCATCGATCAGCCGGGACACCTCCTGCTGGCTCAGGATGATCGGCAACTTCCATGGCTGCTTGGGCAGAGGGATGTTGTCCACCATGAAGTGCCGTTTCAGAGTCTTGACGAAAAAGAAGCGAAGTCCGGCGCTGTACTGCACTACCGTATTCGGTTCCAACTTCCGTTCCCGAAATAGGTATGCTTGAAACTGCCGAATGTGATCCGGACCGAGTCTGTCGGGCGGCTGATGGAAATGCTTAGCAAGTTCGCGTATCACACGTACGTAAGCCCGTGTGGTATTTTGCGAATAGTTGCGACGCTGGAGTTCCTCCAGCATCATGTTTCGTAAATGGGTCACAGGGACCTCCTTTTTCTGTGACCCACACAGTACTCCCATTAACCGCTGCTGAACCAACCCGCACGCGTAGCGTCCGCCGCGCAAGCGGCTTACTTGAAACAGCAATGGAGAACGGTGACAGCAACTTCCTGGCCGGTTTGCTTTTTCTCCGCGAAACTGGCCCCCTACTTCTCCAGCCCAGTTCCCCCAGCACCTTCGGCGCAGCCTCTTCCGCTTATACCAGGCCAACTCGCGTTAGAAGACTCTTGAACCGTGGATCCGAACGCACTGGATCGTACCGCTCGTCGTTACTCAGCAGGCTGAGTCCTGTGGAGTGCTCTCGATAGCCCTGCTCCAACCAGGCAAACGCGCGGTCCCAATCGCCAAGGCCCGTGTACACATACACGAGGCTGGTGGCTGGAACGTACGTGGTTCGCGAGAGGGCATCCAAGCGCTCCAGGATGTCTCTTGCTTGCCGCACTTTCCCTGAACAGCCATATGCCTCTCCCAGTCCTGAAATCGCAAGGTTACCACCCGGCTCCTCCAAGGACTTCTGAAACTCTTCGATAGCTTCCGTGTACTTCAGTTTTCTCAAGTACACCCAGCCTAAGAGTACCCGCGAGCGCCAGCCGCCGCTGAGCTCCAACCCTCTTTTCAGCCAATCAATTGCCTTATCATATTTGCGCTCCAAGTAGTACGCCCAGCCGAGCATCCAATGGGTATGGACCGACAGGGGATCCAAATTGACCGCCTTTTCGAGTAATATCGTGGCTTCCGAGTAGCGCCTGCGATTCACAAACTGCGCTCCGTAGTAAGTAAGCGCCATCACCGAGCTGGGTTCGAGTTCGAGGGCTGTCCGAAGCAGTTTCGCTCCCTGGTCCCAATTCCAGTCATGCCAGCAGGTCAGAGCCCCCAGGGAAACGTGCGCTGCGGCCATCTGTGGATCCAGTCGCAGGGCCTTCATCGCCGCCTGTCGCGCTTTCGGCACCACATCGCTGGGCCGCGCCAAACCCAGAAAAGAGAGCAAGCTGTAGGCGTCCGCAAGGCCAGCATGTGGAGGCGCATAATCGGGGAATAACGAACACGCGCGGCTAAAATCCGCGATGGCCGCTTCCAGCCTGTCCGCGTTCCAATGGTGACGGCCTTTTAGGTATAACTTGTACGCCTCCAGGTTGACGATTTTTTTTGGCGCCGGAGATCCCAGGCGCAGGCGCAAGGAATGTGCCACGGCGGACGCGATTTCATCTTGTATCGCGAAGACGTTCGCCACTTTGCGTTGGAACGTGCCCGACCAAAGCGAGTATCCGTCCGCGGTTTTCACCGCCATCGCGGAAACGCGCAGTTGGTTGCCCGCCTTTCGCACGCTGCCTTCTACTACCGTTCCCGCGCGCAGTATCTGGCCGATTTTGCGCACATCGCCCGTCTTGCCCTGGAAGCGGTAAACCGAGGTCCGCGCGACAACCTGGAGATCGGGAATGGTCGCCAGTTTATGCAGAATCGCTTCGGTGATGCCCTCGCAAAGGAGGTCCTTGTCGGCGTCCGGACCCAGATTTACAAAAGGCAGGACGGCGATACATGTAGTTGGAAGGGGCCCGCTCGGTGACGCTAGCGACATGGTGGGTTTCTTGCGGAAAACGGGGATGTAACTCCCCTGTGGGAACTCGATCAGAATGGGCGCCGAGTCGTGCGTCTCATAATACCTCTGCAGCTTCGTGCGCAACCGGCGCGCCTCCACCCGGACGATGGAATCGGCGCGCGGATCGTACGACGGGCCGCGATCGAAAACATCTCTACCTAAAACGTATTCTTTAAGCTGTCCGGCTCGACCCGCTAGCGTCCACCCCACGGTAAGCTGCAAAAAGCGGCGCAGCCGTTCTGACTTGATGAACTCTGTACTCGCCAGGATGTCTTCTAATTGAGAGCGAATGGCTCCTGCGGGAAGCTCGCTCTTCCAGCGGCCATCCTTTTTCGGCGCAGTCTTCCTAGCCGGCGAGGGGTTCGGCACCTGACGATCTGCCTATCTGCCTGGCCGCCCTAATAGTGGCGGTGTAGATTATTTACCACATTTCCCAGGAAGAGGCTAGGCTGTTGGCAGGGGTGTCATGGAATGGACTCGGCGCACCATGCTGAGCAGTTGGTCCCCCCCAATCGGTTTCAATAGTGTGGCGCAGGCGCCAAGTAGAGCGGCCGCTTGCAGGAACTGGCCCTCGAACGCTCCCGATGCGGCGATGATCTTCAGATTTGGCTGCTCGATCCGGATTGCGCGGATGGTTTCGATGCCTTCCGATTCCGGCATCACCAAGTCCGTGAACACGAGGTCCAGGTGCCGTTGTCTCACGATCTCCAGGGCTTCTGCGCCGTTGGTGGCGGTCAAGACTTCGTAACCTTCCCCCGTCGGGAGTTGTTCGAACAACTGCCGGATCCCTGGCTCATCATCTACCACCAGGATCGTGCCGCAGGTGCCCACCCGAGACAATACTTCGCGTACTTTCCCTGCTAAACTCAATGCCGTGAGTGGATTGCGTACATAATCCACGCCTGGATCGACCAGGCCTTGATGCGTGATCGAGATTCCGCTGTACCCCGACATATACAGGACTTTGATCGCCGGGTTCAGCAGTTTCAGCCGCTCCGCCAACAATGACCGGCTTGCTCGACGCTGCATGCAAGGTGAGAGACACAGGCCAGTTCCGTTTCCTCGACCGGTGCGTGACAACGCCGGAGCTGAACAAACTCATGCGGATTCGACCGCGCTATTGGACGACGATGAGCGCACACATTTGGCATTCTTTTGATAGGCGACTTGTCTCTGGTGCGGAACGCTTCGACGGTCCCATCCTCCCCAAACCTGCCACGTTTCGGCGTAGCTATTTCTTCAACTCCCGAAACGATTCCAGACTCCACTCCCCATTGGACGTTGATTGTCGAAGGATGTAGAGATTACCGTCATCGGCACGCACTTTGAAGAAAGCAGCATCTGGACCATACCAGCGGTCGACTACCTCCTCGACCATGTAGTCATGTCCATCAAGAGCAAAGCGGATCGGCCGCTCATCCCCCTTTCGGCCCGCATAACACTCTACCCGCAGCGTCATCATCACTTTCTTAAGCCGTGAGGTCAATAGCGCGACAGCAGATAAGCGATTCCCACGATCATCACTTTCTCCCAGGCTTCCTGGACCTCGGGACTGCTCTTAGGATCACACTCTTCGACTGCGGCGAGGAGGCCACCGGCTGGCCGAGGTGTCAGGCGCGGAGGCCGGAATGGTCACTTCGGGAGCCGCGGGCGCCACGGCCTCGGCCACGGCCGCCTGTATTGCGGGAAGCGATCCGGCAAAGATCTGGCAGCTTCCCGACACCACCGGCTTGAAGCATGAAGTGGTTATGCATAGGGGGCGAAGCGCGTTTGACAACGCCATCCGGTTGGCTGGTGGAAGGCTGGTGCTGGCCCACAGCGCAGACGAGGTGCACGCGGCCATCAACGAGAACATGGCGATGATCTACACGACTTCGCTGGGTGGCACTCTGGAAAAGATGATTGCTATCGCCAAAGAGGCGGAGGTGCCGCTGCTGCTGGATGATGCCGCCGGCATTCCACCGATTGAGAACCTGAAGCTCTATGCCAAAATGGGCGCCGACCTCTATTGCCACCCCTTCCATCGAAGCCACCCGCATCGCTTCGTGCGGTCGATGCTTGATCCGAGCGGCGGCGCACAAGGAACCCTCGCCTAGGCCATGTTGGCACGCCGGGGCATGCCACTAAACGGTTAGCTAACAGTCTGATAACTTCCGGATCGTTCGAGGTGTTGGCAAACTGAATATATCGCCCAAAACGTGGGGCTTGACCATGCGACCCATCGTCCTGGGTTTCTGAACGGGATGCTCACGACGGTGGAAATTCATCGTTAAAAGTAAGTCAGGGTAGGGAGTATTACATGAATACTGCGACACCGCACGTGCAACGCGAGCTGAAGCGCCTGTACCTGCGAAGAGCTGCATTGGATCGACTAATAAATTCATTAGAAGAATACGCTCTAACAGTTTGTGGCACCAATGACAACCTCAGCCTGCAAGCAGAAACCGACCTTGGGCGCATCCCAGGAACGATTGTGCGGCACTTCTCAAGATGCCGAGGAAGATTGGAAGTCAGGTGCAGCGCGCGATGGGAAGAGAGCACCGAACGACCTAGCACGCCCGCCAGGGTGTTCGATCAATGTGAAACCGCGCTGCATTTTGTTTCTGACAGTCATGACCCTCTCCTTTCGTACCTCACCGAAGCAGTTCGTACGCCAATCGTTAACGTGTGGACGGAAGGGCCTGCTAAACGCCGGGAAACTATTGCGCTGCATGGAGACCACGGAGCAGTGGGAAGCGGGGGCAAACAGCCCCACGGCCTGCCAGACACTATCCGAACAAATAGTTGCGCGGCAAGAACGAATAGTGTTAGGCGATGGCGGGGGCGGCCATGAGGCATTCATGAGCCTATGTTCGGTGCACTGGAGAAGTCGTTGAGCTACGCACTTCGCATCCTTGTCGTCGATGATGAACCGGGCGTTCAGCCCTTCTTTGAGCAGATCCTTTCATCGGTTGGGTACGACGTCACTCTTGTTAGAACATCGCGTCAAGCTCTTGCGCAGGTTCGTAGTCGAGAATTTGACGTGGCCGTTGTGGATCTGAGCCTTCCCGATGAAGACGGCTTCGATGTCATCCGTCAGATGCGGTCAGCTTCTCGCGAGTTGAAGATCTTGGCGATTTCTGGTTTCATGGTCGGGGAAGTGCCCAGACAAGCTTTGGCCGTAGGAGCAACGGACACTCTGCTCAAGCCAACACTACCTGAAACGTTGCTTCAGGCGGTATATCAATTAATCGAACGGCGCGGTGGCTGGGCTGGAAGATGACCATGCGCCGACATGGTAGTGAATATCTTAACGTCAGCTTTAGCTAGGAACTCAGTTGTGAACAGCGGGTCTCGATCATGGATCAGATAACGCTTGCCATTGAGGATTCCATTGACGGCGTCGAGCGAGAATTAGAGTAGTTCGCATGTTTCCCGCTCACAGGCCTTGTCCTCTTAAAAACTTTCCAGGCCGCGACATGCGCGGATGTGGCGGACAGCGGATGGAGAGGCCCGGCCATACCCTGCAAACGACCGCCCTCGTCAACGAGGCCTACCTGAAGCTGATGAACCACGCTCAGGTGGACTGGCAGAATCGGGCTCACTTCCTCGGCATCGCCGCGCAGTTGATGCGGCACATTCTGGTCGATCATGCTCGCGGGCTCTGCCGGGGAAAACAGGGAGGCGGCGCGCAACACCTTCCGCTGGATGAAGGTCTGGTGTTTTCACCGCGCAAATCGGCCGCGCTTGTCGCGCTGGACGATGCGCTCATCGAGTTCGCGAAGTTCGATGCGCGCAAGGCGAAAGTCGTGGAACTCCGGTACTTCGGCGGGATGAGCGTAGAGGAGACCGCGGAGGTGCTCGGGGTGCACCCGAACACGGTCATAAGCGACTGGAGCCTGGCCAAGATCTGGCTCAAACGCGAGCTGAGCCGCGAGGCGGCCCGGAATGCAGGCTGACCTCTGGAAGAAAGTCGAGGAGCTGTTTCAGGCTGTGCAGGCGGAGCCACCAGACAAACGCGCGGACTTCCTGAACCAGGCCTGTCCGGACGACCCGGAGGTTCGCGCCGAGGTGCAGTCGCTGCTGGACGCCGCGCCCGGCGCTGCATCGTTTCTCGATAGCTCACCACTCTCATCCGCGCTCACTCCGGGCGCGAAGCTTGGACATTTCGAGATTCTTGGGTCGCTGGGACGCGGGGGCATGGGCGAGGTATACCGGGCCCGCGATTCGCGCCTGAAACGCGAGGTGGCAATTAAGGTCCTTCCGGTGAGCTTTGCGCGCGACCCGGACCGCATCACACGTTTCGAGCGCGAGGCGCGGGCGGTAGCCGCCCTGAACCATCCCCACATCGCCACTCTCTATGAAGTCGGCGACCACGAAGGTTCGCCGTACCTAGCACTGGAATTGGTCGACGGTCGGCCGCTTAAAGGCCCGCTCCCGGTGAAGCAGGCGATCGAGTACGGGATTCAGATGGCCGATGCACTGGCGGCGGCTCACGCGGCAGGCATCGTGCATCGCGACCCGAAACCCGCCAACATTCTGGTAACGGAGAAGGGGTCCGTCAAGCTGCTGGATTTCGGCCTAGTGAAACTGGCGGAGCAGGAGGGTGCGCCGGCCTGGCGGGCACGCCAGGCTACATGGCACCAGAGCAGATCGAAGGCACGCCGACCAACACGCGCAGCGATATCTTCGCCTTCGGCTGCACCCTGTACGAACTGCTGAGCGGCCGTCGGGCGTTCCCGGGCGAGACCATCACCGCCGCGCTGACCGCTGCCGCCACTACGGAACCGAAACCGTTGGACAGAGTACCGGAGCGACTCGATGAACTGGTCCGCCTCTGCCTGCGCAAGGACCCCGCCCGCCGCTTCCAACACATGGACGACGTGAAGGTGGAGCTGGAGGAGCTGAAGCAGCTGAAGCAGGCCGGCGGTGGGGCGGCCACTCTTGTGCCGCATTGTCCCTCCAAAATACTCCGATCGATCTGCGATCATTGAATTTGATCGACTTTCATTTGCTCCGTTGGTCGGCGCAGCAACGCTTGTTCACCGTGCTCGGCGCCCTCACCTCGATGCTCAAGACCTCGGCCCAGCTACGACTGGAAAACCTCGCCTTGCGGCAACAACTCATGGTCTTACGTCGGTCGGCTCCAAAACGCCTGAAACTGACGCCGGCCGACCGGATCTTCTGGGTCTAGTTGCGACGCGTGTGGAGCGACTGGATTTCCGCCCTGATGATCGTCAAGGCGGAAACCGTTGTCGCCTGGCATCGTAAAGGCTTTCGCTTGTTCTGGACGTGGAAGATACGCCGCGGCAAACCAGGTCGGCCCAGCGTGCCGCAACAGATACGGGATCTGATCCGGATGATGAGCCGCAACAACCCTCGCTGGGGTGCACCACGCATTCACGGTGAGTTGCTGAAATTGGGCATTGAGATTACCGAACCCACCGTCGCCAAGTACATGGTGCGGCATCGAAAACCACCCTCACAAACGTGGCGGACCTTTCTGGACAATCACCTGCGCAGCTTGGTGTCCGTGGACTTCTTCACCGTGCCAACGGTGCGGTTCCAGGTCCTATACGTGTTTCTGGTGCTGGCGCACGACCGGCGCCGCATTCTCCACTTCGGCGTGACGGCTCATCCGACTGCGGAATGGACGGCCCAGGAACTTCGTGAGGCCTTTCCATGGGACAGTGCGCCTCGTTATCTGCTGCGTGATCGTGACCAGATTTTCGGCAAGGACTTCGTCGACCAAGTGAAGGCGATGGGTATCAAACAAGTGTTATCGGCGCCGCGATCTCCGTGGCAAAGGGCCTACGTCGAACGGCTCATCGGGTCCATTCGCCGCGAGTGCCTGGATCATGTCATCGTATGCGGCGAACGCTCTCTGCATCGGACACTCACGGCGTACTGTGCTTATTACCATAGGTGGAGAACTCACCTGTCACTCGGTAAAGATGCACCGCAATCCCGAAGGATACAGCCTCCCGCAGAGGGTGCTGTGGTCGAGCTTTGCGAAGTTGGCGGTCTGCATCATCACTACGAACGCCGCGCTGCTTAACGAGACGCCAGCACGGATCGGGGTACCTGCAGAAGATCCGCAGGCTTGGCGTGGTAGTGCGCCGACGCCGGGATCTATGTACCACTCGGCACTTTGACGAGTCCTCTCAAGAGACGAAACGACTCGCTGACATGCTTCCGCCCTCGTCTCGCACTTTTGGATTTCTTGTAGGGACAGTCGGAGCTATCGCTTTGTTTTCATTCCTCGCCGTGGCGACCTGGTCGGATAACCGTCGGCGAGAGAGAGAAACCTTCTACAAGAGCGAGACGCACAAGAAGCTCTCCGAGATGTCAGCAGACGGCGCCGCTATGCTGCTCCGCGAGGATGAACGTCTCACGCGGCGGCGGCAGCGCGAAAGCACGCGGCTGGGTGGGCTGGTAACAGTCGCAGCCGGTGCCGGTTTGGCGGTGTTCCTCTGGGGACTGGTTCCCGAACGGCGTGTGTATCTGCTTGGGCTGATTCCTCTGTTGGTCGGGTTTGCCCTTCTGGCCTACTCCCGCTGGCTGGCCCCCGGAGAATAGCGAGAGCTTCCCGGTGAGGTCCCAGGCATGAAGACGATCATCAGACGACTGCGCCGGCTTGAAGATCGATTCTGCCCTGCTGTGGAATCGGAGTTCTCGCGACGGTTGGGTCAATATCGGGCGCCATGCTCCGTGCCTGATGGCCGCTTTCTCTAAACGGAACGCCGATTACCCAACGCCAGGCGCCCAGCGGAGAATCACGGGCACCTTGATACAGTGTTCGCCATTCCTAGCCAGAGCGTCTGGTGTCCCGGTTGCTGGCGATCCACAAGGTGAAGGACCCAGCCGCTGCGGATGCCGGTTAACAACAATAATGCGATTCAGCCCGCGATGGCATAGGGCGCGAAGGAGCTGCCGGCAATCAATCCGGCCGCTCCGGCGATCAAGCTCGCATGACTGAGCACCGGCGCGGCCGAAAATAGAGCAAAGTCGATCCAATCGAGCGACGCGAACTCGGCCTTGCTCTGCATGAGGACGACGGCAACCTGATACACGAAGCCGGTTAACCCACACAGGCCCAGAATGATCCCCACCGCCCACGCGGACGGCCACGGCACCACCATGGCCAGGCACTCAAATAGCACGACGCCGAATTGAAAAATTGTCGGCGTCAGGAAGGCCCGGGTGCCATACGTTTTGGCCGGCGTAGATACGTTGGCGCCGAGTGTGATGGCGACGAACAGCAACCCGATGAGAGTTGCGGCGGCCGTCCCGGCCAGCATGAAGAAGTTGTCCCAGCCGTGGAGCATTTTACAAGCAGTGTAGCCACAAGAGCATGACGTTGTCGAAGAGGAAAAACCCAATTGCAGTTTGCGCGGTGCTAGCTGGCGTGACTCCACCATGGCCGGAAGGATTCACGCCGCCTTAGCCTCGCTCCGCTGATATGATTGACGAATCCGGCGTGTGTGAACGTGCCGTGTGGAGCATACGTATGAGAGTCCGGAAAATCAGAAATCATTTTCTAGTGGCGGTGCTGGTTGCCGGCACCATATTTGTGCTGAACGCGGCGCCGGCGACATTGGACGGCGGGTCCGGGTATAACAAGCCGCCGCAATACATTCTGGATGTGATGCATGCGCCGACGCCGCCGGTGCCCAACGTGAGCCCGACGTCGGACACGATTCTGCTGGTCTCGTGGCAGGAGTACCCGCCGATTGCTCGCGTGGCTACGCCGTTCCTGCGCCTCGCGGGCGCGCGCGTCGAGCCGAAGAATCACAGCAAGCACGATACGCCGGGCGGCTACGGCATCACGCCGTGCGCCGTGAGCTATGACCTGGTGCACATTGCGGACGGGTCTCAAATTCATGTCACGCTGCCCGCAGGCGCGTGTCCAGGAGGGCCGGTCTGGTCGGCAGACGGAAAACGATTCGCGTTCGTCAATCTTGCGCCCGACTCAGTCGATCTCTGGGTGGGCGATGCCGAGACCGGCGCGGTGCATCAGGTCCCCGGTGCCCGGCTCAACCCGATGTTCGGCGACGAGATGCAATGGATGCCGGACCAGAAAACGCTGCTAGTGAAACTCGTGCCAGATGGCATGGGCGCACCGCCGCCCGAACCGGTCGTGCCGCCGGGTCCGAGCATTCAGGAGACGGAGGGCCAAAAAGGACAGAGCAGCACGTATGAAAACCGCGACACGCTCGGCAACCAACACGACGAGGATCTGTTCGATTACTACGCGGCCGCGCAGATTGCATTTGTGCATGTGTCGAGCGGCGCGATCACGGCAGTGGGTAAGCCAGCGAATTACGAATCGCTCGATCCCGCGCCGGATGGCCGGCATATCCTGGTGACGACGATTCACAAGCCGTATTCGTACCTGTTCACTTATGAACGTTTCCCGAAAGAGGTGGAGGTCTGGGATGTGGCGGACCGCGCGCATATCGCGACGCATACCATCGCTTCGCTTCCGCTGGCGGACCGGGTGCCCATTCGAGGCGTTCCGCTTGGCCCGCGCAATTTTTCCTGGCGTGCCACCGAACCGGCGACGCTGGTTTGGGCGGAAGCGCTGGATGGCGGCGATTGGAACGTGAAGGTTCTGGCGCGCGACAAGATTCTGCTGCAAAGAGCGCCGTTCACTTCGCCGGCGGTTGAGATCGCGCGCACCGAGCAGCGTTATGGCGGCTGCGCGTGGAGCGAGCATTCGAGCACGGCTCTGTTAACCGAGTACGATCTCAACCGGCTCTGGCGAAAAACCTTCGTGGTCAACGTGGACGATCCGCAACAGAAGCCGCGACTGATTTGGGATCTGTCGCTGGATGAGAGATACAAGAATCCAGGCTCTCCCGTGTATCGCAGGCTGCCGAGCGGGATCTGGGTGATTCGCCAGGAAGGGGATGCGATCTACCTTTCCGGAACGGGAGCCTCCACGGACGGGGACCGGCCGTTCCTCGACCGGCTGAATCTCACGACATTGAAATCCGAGCGCCTGTTTCGCAGTGACAAGGCATCACTCGAGCGATTCCTCGGTTTCACGGGCCCGGACACACGAACCTTCCTCACCTGGCATCAATCGCCGGCCGACCCGCCGAATGCGTTCCTGAGGACGCTGGGTCAGGCTGCTAACGCGTCCGCGGGAGAAGCATCGTTCGCCTCGAGCACGCGCGCCATCACGCACATTCCCGATCCGACACCAGCGGTGCGCGCGATCCAGAAACGGCTGGTCAAATACAAGCGCGCCGATGGGCTGGATTTATCGTTCACTCTCTACACGCCGCCCGGCTACAAGGAAGGCACGCGCGTCCCGACCATTCTTTATGCGTATCCGCTTGACTATGCCGATCCTTCATCGGCCGGTCAGGTTTCGGGCTCGCAGGAGACCTTCACGCAACTGCGGAATTACAGGCTGCTGCTGCTGGCCGGGTACGCGATCATCGACGACGCATCGTTTCCCATCATCGGCGACCCGAAGAAAGCCTATGACACGTATATGGAACAGCTCGTGGCGGATGCCAAAGCTGCGGTGGATGAGGCGGTGCGGCTGGGCGTGGCCGATCCGGATCGCATCGGCGTGACCGGACACAGCCACGGCGCTTTGATGACTGCGAATCTGGTAGCGCATTGCGACTTATTCCGCGCGGGGGTGGCGACCAGCGGATCCTATAACAAGACGCTCGTGCCTTTCGGATTTCAAAACGAGCGGCGGTCGGTTTGGGAAGCGCAGGACGTGTATCTGAAGGTGTCCCCGTTTTTCTATGCCGACAAATTGAAGACGCCACTGCTGATCATGCATGGCGCGGAAGACGCGAATCCGGGCACGACGCCGATTCAGGCGAACAAGCTCTACGAAGCGATTCGCGGCAACGGCGGCACGACGCGGCTGGTGATCCTGCCGCACGAGCCGCACCATTATACGGCGATGGAATCGAACGAGCAGCTCGTTTACGAGATGCTGAGGTGGTTCGACAAATATGTGAAGGACGCGGGACCGCGGGCGGAGAAAGCGGGGAGGTAGGGGGAGCATGATTGACGGATGGAGTGAAGTCGAGGAGAGTCGCACCGCGCTTTGTCTCGTTGCACCTGCCGACGCGAGCCGGACGTCGGTCTGGAGACTTGAGCCCTCCGGAAGTCTTCCCGACGAGGGCGAGAGACCGCTAACGATAATGTGCGATAACGCTGCGCATGACCATCCGGCGAGTTTCGCTGATTCGCGTTTGGGAAACCCTAGCCTGATTGCTCGTGATATGGGCTGTTCGCACCATCTATTTCTTGGCACATCGAATCACTCCGAAAGCGTGATGGCCGCCGATCTTGACGACATGACGGAAAATCATCGAGGTAGATTCGTAAACGCTCCGGTGCGATCTATCGGGCTTGGGGATGCGTTTGTTGGCAGGCTGCCGAACGTGAAGGTGCAATAGAATTGAAGACATTCCCGGACTTGGGAAAGACCCTATGTTTACGCCGGAAGAACGCGCCCAAGTGCGCTTCGACCTCCTTGAATACGCCGTCCGTGACGGTCGAATTAGTGGTGTTGCGATCACTGGTTCGGGCGCAGCCGAGCAGGAAGATCAGTGGTCGGACATTGATCTCGCTTTTGGTGTTGTTGATGCCGCCGAATTACCGAATGTCCTCTCTGACTGGATGGCGCGTATGTACGATCAGTATTCGGCCTTGCATCATCTTGACGTGAAGTCCGGCGCCTGGATTTACAGGGTCTTTCTTCTCCCGAGCACCCTCCAGGTCGATTTGGCCTTCGTTTCCGGCTCCGAATTCCGAGCGTTGGCCCCAACATTCCGCCTCATGTCTGGACGAGCGAATGAACCCCGGCATGCTCCGCCCCCGCAGCCTTTGGACCTCATCGGCCTCGGGTGGCTGTACGCACTCCATGCCCGAAGCAGCATTGGGAGACAAAAGTTATGGCAAGCCGAATACATGATCAGTGGTATGCGCGACGACGCACTTGCCTTGGCTTGCATTCGCCACGGCCTTCCCGCCGCCAACGGCCGCGGCATAGATCAACTGCCGAGCGGTGTGACAGCGCAACTTGAAGGCTCTCTGGTCCGACAACTCGACGTCGTCGAATTATTGCGAGCTTTTCGGGTCGTAACGGACGGCTTGCTTAGCGAAATCCGGAGCGCCGATCCGGAGCTTGCTGGACGCCTGCTGGCGTCTCGCTCGCAAGTGGTGCACTCGCCGAGCCTCGAAGGAGAGCTGGGACAGCTTACATGTCCGTTGGTAGCGACCCAGTGAGAAGAGCGTAATCCTCAATATGGCAACCTAAGCCGAAACCAACTTGAAGATTTTCAACTCGCTTGACTGTTATGTTGCATTGAAGACGGATGGAGGATTCTTGATAGCCCAGTCCCTCGGCGGGCAGCACAATCTCGCATCGCAGCCGTTCGCCAGGTTTGAAACGCTGCTTGGTGATGCAGTAGAGACCCTCGCTGCTGAGATTCTCCGTCGTACTCTCGACGGATTCTCCTGCTTTCTGCCGGTATAGACAGACCGGCCAATGCAATGCTATCCGCCTGCGTCTGCGACGATCACCAGGTAGCACCATGACGTGACGGAGGCCGATCCGTCATCAGACAACCGAAGCCGCTTGTCTTTCCAATCCGTCGAGAAGTCCCCTTATAGTATCAGCCAGAGCGCTGGCTCGAAAGGGTTTCTGAAGAAAGGCCCTTTCGCATGGCGAGCGCTGTTTGTCAGCCAACTCTGCTGCTGATGCGTCAGTCACAAACAGGGCACATACTTGCGGGCAGACGAGTTGAAGCCGAGCAATGAAGTCGTTGGAGTTGTCATCGTGCAAAACGACCTTCGTTATGACCAAGTGGACCGGCCCAGAGTGCTCGCAGCAAACGCGCCAAGCCTCACCTCGGCTAACGGCTTCGAGAACCGTGTAGCCGAAGGAACGCAGAATCAGGGCGAGCGTTATTAGATTAGCTGGATCTTCTTCGATTAGAAGGATGGTCTCCATGGCCAATCACCCGCGGTATCACAGAAACTGCTCTTCGAGGCCCTCATACTGCGATGCTACTCAATCTAGCATTACGGCGTGATGACAGGCGTTGCCTGACACTCGATTCGTCGGGAAGCCAAAAAATATAATTGCAAGAAAAATTGCAGGTGCGTTCTCGCCAAAAGGTGCGCCAGCCCTCCCGCACCCCCTCGTCCGGACAACTCCCGCGGTCCCGCCTCACTTCCGCTTCGCGGCCTTCTTCTCTCGCCTGACGCCTTCCCTGGCGAGACGCTTGGCCGTCCGTCTCTCCGCCGCGGCCTTGGCTGCCTTCTTTGCGCGGGCCCTGCGCTCCTCAGCGGTCATATTCTGGGCGGCCTTCTTGCCGCCTTCCCTGCCGAACCTGCGCGCTATCTCTGTCATTGCGGCGCGGATTTCTGGGGGAATCTTCATGCCTCAATCGTACACCTAAGCCCGTATGGTCGCGACGGCGCAAAATAACCGCACATGTCTATTGACGACTTAGGGGGTAAGGTGTATTCTGACCATGGTTCTGATGTTCGATTATTGAACCGAATCGAACACTAGCATCGAGAGCACTTCAGACGACATCTCTGCATCCCGAATCGGTCCACTACCCTTCCACGCGGCCGTACCTGGATACGAGCTGATCCGCAAGAAGCTGACCGAGTCTCCCAAGGAGCGCCTCAAGCCGAAACCGTTACTAACCGGCACAGACCTGATCGCCGCCGGCTACAAGCCAAACCTGCGATATTCCAAGATCCTGACCGCGGTGAAGGCCGCGCAACTGGAGGGCACCATCCGGACCGCTGGAGAGGCGATGACTACGATGCGGGAGAAGTTCACAGCGACAGTTGACAGCTCCGACACCGCCGGTCCCGCCAAGACTGCCCTACCGCACATAAATGTGCGTCGGGCCCTCGATCTTTAGGCCGGGCACTTCGGTCCGCAGCTTCACGGGTTGAACGCCCTTCTCGTTCAACGCTTCTATAGTGACCTGGTACTGATTATCGAGACGATCTTGAAAGTCATTCAGGAATGGCGAAATCGTCACCGGATCGGTGAACCCCTGGAAGTAGGCATAGCCGCCGGTTTCCTGGCTGACCTCGCTGAGACGGGACTGCGCGACGGTGGTCGCCCAGGCGCTACGGCCATCGAGGCCCGCGCCGCGAAGATAAATGGAATAGACCATCACACCCTGCTTTAGAGTGTCGCGGATTGCCGCGTCGACGTAAGGATCGTCCATAACCGCCGCGCTGTAGTAGCGATCTACGCCATCCGTCAACATCAGCACTGCTCGCCGGCCGGTCGGTTGTTTCGACGGCCAATGCTTCACGAGATCCGAAAGCGCAAAGTAAGGGCTGCCATTCTCACCCGGAATAGCCGCCGGTAGACGCAAGGCGCTGGCTGCTTTCTGGTGATCCGGGGTGAATGCCTCTGCCAGAGTGAAGGTCCCGTTCCGCATGTAACCGACCGCTACCTCGGTCGCGGCGGGCAAGGATTCGAGAAACGTCTTCAACTCGGGCAACTGGATGCTGAGGCTGGATGAGCGCGTGGAATCGTCCAGGAAAACGAAGAGTTGCATGTCCGCCATGTCGCCCGCCAGGCGCTGCAAGCTAAGTACAGGCGCGGGAGTTTTGCCTTGTAGAACCGTCACGTCGCCGGCTTCCAGGTTCGCCGCTTGACTGCTGCAAGGTGCCGGACGCAGAGTCACCACAATCTGAGTTGGAACGCCTGTGGCATCCGGAATGGAAGCCGAAATCCCAGGATTCGCGGCCATTAGCGCCACGGCAATCATCCCAATTACCACGCCTTGTTCGATCTTCATCTCGCAACCTCGTGCGCCGCCTCTATATTGTTAGATGCAGGCCTGGATGTTTCGGTTGCCCTATATGACTTGTCACTATCCGCGCGAAGAATCTCGGTGACGGTCTCCAAACGGCCAACTAACTAAGATCTCGACGTGGGGACGGGACATCCCCTGGCTTATTCCCGATCCATGAATAGTCTCCAAAACTCGCCGTCAGTCAAGACTGCCCACGCTGCTAAACTCGCCGTTGTCACAGCGCCTCTGCCACGACTACTGTGAGATCATCCTCCTGCTCGTGAATCGAGACTGTATTCATCAGAGCATTCACAAACGCTGCGGGTTGCGAATTGACTTGAGCAGCAGCGAATTCCCGCAGGCGCACCAGACCAAAAGGCTCGCCATCCGAGAAAGTGGCTTCGATGATGCCGTCGGTGTAGAGCAGCAGACGGTCGCCAAGATCGAACGGCGCGAGAGCATTCGTGTAGGACACGTTGCGGAACGGACCCAGAAAAAGGCCGTTCTCAGCGAGCTCCAGGACATCGCCCGAGGCTTTGCGTACCAAGATAGCGGGCGGGTGCCCGGCGCCGGCGTAAGTGATCGCGTGTGCCGCGACATCGATGTGGGCGCAGACCGCCGTGACGAACTGGCCGTCGAGCACGCCGTTCAGGATGCAGTTTAACGCCGTGAGAACTGTCGCGGGATCGGCCGCGTGCGCGGCCTGCAATGCGAACGCGACCTTCAGCATGGATGCGATGAGGGCCGCCGGCACGCCGTGGCCCGAGACGTCGGCCACGAGTACCGTGACGCGACGCTCGTCGAGTGGGAGAAAGTCGTAAAAGTCGCCCGCCACAGCGGTCATGGGCCGGCAAGATGCGGCCATGCGAAGACAGCGGAGTTCAGGTAGGGTACGGGGAAGGATCGAGGTCTGGATGCGACGCGCCGTGGCGACTTCGCTGTCGACCGCGGCTAGCTTCCGTTCCCGCGAAAGCGCGCGTTGCGCGGCAGTATAGGCGAGGCCGCTGATGAGCACCAGGAAGCCGAGAGGTTCGCAGAGACTTCGCATACTTGCCAGCAACTTTCTGAAAAGGGATGAGAAACCGGGTCCAGAGTTGGCAGCGAGATTCGTGTG
>Ga0181536_10003049_pt1 | contig 18415 bp, 16 predicted proteins | sample PEATcosm2014_Bin_41_FD_121105 | JGI IMG/M metagenome (GOLD analysis project Ga0181536, IMG submission 121105) | Peatland microbial communities from MTU Mesocosm Facility, Houghton, MI, USA - PEATcosm2014_Bin17_60_metaG | ecosystem: Environmental > Terrestrial > Soil > Wetlands > Peat | place...
CGCAGAACAGAGAGTTTAGAACGGCTTGGCTGGGGTTGTTTTGTATTTTTCATTCCTGTCGTGTGACAGGAAAAACTCTCCCAGCCAAGTTCTCTATTTTCCTATGGGATGGCTGTGACAAATGCTCAATGACAAATTCTCAATTCAGACTCATCCCTTTGCTTGCGGCTTTGCGGCTTTGCGACTTTGCGTTGAAATGTCTTTCATATCCGTGAATTCCGTGAAATCCGTGGTCCATCTCCTTCGGTTGCGGCCCGTCGCGACGCCAGCTCCTCCGCCGGATACGTCCAGATCTCCGCCAGCGTCGGGTGATAATGCGGCATCCCGGCCAGCTCCTCCACCGTCATTCCCTTGCGCATCGCGGCCACGATCTCGTGGATCAGTTCCCCGCCCATCGGCCCCACGCACGCCCCGCCGATGATTTCCCCGCTTTTCGGGTCCGCCAGCAATTTCACGAACCCGTCCTTCGCCTCCATGATCAACGATTTCCCGTGGTCCGCGAATGGATGACTGGCCGCCAGGAACGGCGCGCCCCGCTCGCGCGCCTCCTTTTCCGTCAGCCCAACCGCCGCCACCTGCGGGTCTGTAAAAACCACCCTCGTCAGCAGCCGGTAATCCATCCGCCGCTTCCTCCGCGGATGCGCGATGTTGTGCGCCGCGATCTCCCCTTGCTCCACCGCCAGATGCACGATCTGATGCGGCCCCGTGCAATCCCCCGCCGCGTAAATATTCGGCGCGCTGGTCCGCATCTCCGCGTCGGTCACTATCCGGCCCTGCTCCGTCCTCACCCCGATCTTCTCCAGCCCCAGCCCCGCCGTGTTGGCCATCCGCCCCGTCGCCACCAGAATCTCCTCCGCCACCACCCGCCTCCTCCGTCCCTGGTGCTCGAAGGCCACCCCCTTGCCGCCTCCCTGCCGGAACGCGCCCACCAGCCGCGTCGGCGCGAAAACCGCCACCCCTTCCCGCCGCAACACCTGCTCCAGCGCCGCCGCCGCGTCCGCGTCGGACTCCCGCAACAACTGCGCGCTCCGCTGCGCCAGCGTCACCTTCACGTCCATCCGGCAAAAAAACTGCGCCAGCTCCACCGCCACCGCTCCGCCCCCCAACACCGCCAGCGAGCGCGGCAGTGCTTCGAGACTCAGCGCCTCGTCGCTCGTCAAAAAACCCGCCTCCGCCAAACCCGGGCACGGCGGCGCCGCCGCCGTTGAACCGGTGCTGATGATGAAATGCCGGGCTGTCAATACTCGCCGTCCGCCCGTCGCCCCTTCCAGCCCAACGCGGTTCCGGTCCAGGAAACGGGCGCGCGCCCGCAGAAAAGCGAACGCCCCTCCGCTCAACTGCCGCCGGCGCTCCTCCGCGAACTCCTTCACCATCGCCCTTTTCCGCGCCATCACCCTCGCAAAATCAAAGCCCGCTTTGGGAATCCGCAGCCCCCACGTTGCCCCCTGCCGCGCCAGATGCAGCACCTCCGCCGCGTAGAGCAGCGCCTTGCTGGGCATGCAGCCCCGCAGGATGCACAGCCCTCCCGCCTCCGCGCCACCCTCTATCACCACTGCCCGCAGCCCCGCCGCCGCCGCCGTCCGCGCCGCCGCGTACCCGGCGCTCCCGCCGCCCAAAACGGCGACATCATATTCGGGAGATTTGCGGCCAGCCGGCAACACCCGCTCATCCTAACCGCCCAGCCCCAATCCGCAATGGGAGAATCCGCAATGGAGAGAATTGACATCCCCGCGCCCCTGTGCCACCCTGAAACCATGGATACCATCATTTATCCCCGCAGTTGTCACGAAACGATGGACGGCTGGATGTACCTGCCCCGTTACATTGATAAAATCCGCCTGCACCTGGCTGGCAAACTCCACTCCGATTACACCGAAAACCTCGGCAAGGGCTTCGACGCCCTCTGGCTCAAATACGCCGGCCTCACCCACGACCAAATGCTCGCCGTGGTCAAAGACTCCATCACCGACGGCCAGGTCTGCGATTGGGTCCGGCAGCACGTCAAAAAATCCCCCGCCGATAAAGCCGCCCATCGCGCCGACATGATGAACCGTCCCAAAGCCGAGGATGCCAGCGCCGTGGCCCGCTTGCAAATGCGCAAGGCAGAAGCCGGCGTGGCCCATCGCGACGACATTCGAACCTTCGTGGACTGCATTGACGCCGACGAAAAGAGAACTTAGAGCGGTTTAACCAACAATACAGCCGTAACCTTTCGTCGGATGTCGTTGTGAATCAACGCTTTAATGCAATCTTCAAAAGACTTCTGCGGCTGCGCTTGCCATGAAAATGCTCTAGCTGTTCCATGCCGCATGCGCGAGGTTTTTCAACGCAGACACAGCGCGGCGGAGCTGCCGCCAAAAGTATTGAACCTCCGATTTCTCCGATTTCTCCGTTTTTTTGGACTCACGCATTTCACGGATTTGCCACATTTGCGAACCTCCCGGATTTCATCCTCGCCATCCGTAACAAGTTTTCTTATCGAACTTTACATGGAGCAAAATGATCAGACCGCGCCGGCGCATTAAAAAACATCTCGCAGTTTGCCTCACTTTGCTCTGGCTGCTTTCGTCGGCTTTGTTCTGCCACGCCCAAACCGCCTCGCAGTCCCCTGTCCTGCCGCGCCACAAAATCCAGGTCAGCGATCCCGCCTTGGCGGGCCGCCTGGTGGCCGGCGGCGCCCGGCTCATCGCCGATTACGGCGCTTTCCAGCTCTATGACGCCGACCAGGCGGCCGCCGCGCTGGCCGGTCAGGCCGCCGCGCGCGACAACTATAACCTCATCCTCCTCAACGCCGCCCGGCTCGACACCTCCCTGGCCGAAATCCAGTCCTTGCGCAAAACCGTGGGTGCTTTCGCCGGAAAGCGATTGCACCTCATTCAATTTGCCGGCCCGCCGCTGCCCGCCTGGCGCGAAGACCTGCTCCAGGCGGGCGCGCAGATCGTGAGCTACATCCCCCTCAACGCCTGCCTCGTCTATGGCGACTCCGCCGCCATCGCCCGCCTCCAGTCCCTGGCCGCCCAATCGCCGCACATCCAGTGGGACGCCGCCTACCGCGATGATTACAAGATTCATCCCGCCGCCAAGAGCCTCGATGCCAAAGGCAACCCGCGCCAGATCGGCACCGAATGGTTTGCCGTTCAGATGGTGGCCGACGCCGGGGCCAATGCCAAGACGTTGCAATTGCTCGACCGCCTCAAGCTGGAACCGTTGCGGCCCAGCCATTTTGTGCTCAACTACCTCAATATCGTGGGCCGGTTCCGCGCGGAGGATTTGGCCCTCATCTCCGGCCAGCCAGAGGTGGTTTCCATTCTGCCGTACTTCACCCCAAGGAAAATGGACGAGCGCCAGGATCAGATTGTCGTGGGGAGCATTTCCGGCGATGTTCCCAGCGGACCGGGGTATCTGGCCTGGCTGCAAAGCAAGGGCTTCACCCAGGCGCAATTCGACGCCTCGGATTTTATCGTGGATTTGGCGGACAGCGGGATTGATAACGGCACCACCTCGCCCAACCATTTCGGCCTCTGCATCAACGGCCAAATCGCCAAGACCAACAGCCGCGTCCTTTACAATCGCCTCGAAGGCACTCCAAACCCTCCCAGCACGCTCAAAGGCTGCGATGGCCATGGCAACCTCAACGCCCACATCATCGCCGGCTACGACAACGGAACCAATTTTCCCTTCGAGGACAGTTCCGGCTATCATTATGGCCTGGGAGTCTGCCCCTTTGTGCGCCTCGGTTCTTCCGTTGTTTTTGACCCGGCCGATTTTACGTCCCCCAACTACACCACCCTGGAATCCGCCGCCTACCAGAGCGGCGCGCGCATTGACAACAACAGTTGGGGCGGCGAGACCGGAATCTATGATTCACAAGCCCAGGAATACGACGCCCTGGTGCGCGACGCCGACCCCTCCAAATCCGGCAACCATGAGATGGTCATCGTCTTTGCGGTTGGCAACGATCCCTATCCTGCCAGGCGTGGTCCCCAGCCCAACACGGTGACCACTCCTGGCACGGCCAAGAACGTTATTACTGTCGGCGCGACCGAAGGGGTTCAGGCCTTGGGCGGAACCGACGGCTGCGGATGGCCGGACGCCTACGCCGACGACGCCAATCAGGTCCCCTTTTTCTCAGGCGAGGGGCCTTGCGACGATGGCCGTCACAAACCCGACATCATGGCCCCCGGAACCCACATCAGCGGCGGGGTGATTCAAGCCGATGATCCCGGCCCGGACGGCACGGCGGACTCGTGTTTTACCGACTTTACCAACGACTTTCCCGGTGAGGAATTCGGGGTCTGCGGCGGCGTCGCCCCCGATCTGTTCTTCCCGGCGGGACAGCAGTTTTACACCACCTCCACCGGCACCAGCCATTGCACCCCGTGCGTCTCAGGCGGATGCGCCCTGCTGCGGCAGTATTTCATTAATGAGGGCTTGCCTCCGCCCAGCCCGGCCATGACCAAGGCATACCTGATGAACTCTGCCCGCTACCTCACCGGCAGCGGCGCGGACGACACCCTCTGGTCGGACGTTCAGGGCATGGGCGAAATGGACCTCGGCGTCGCCTTTGACGGCGCCCCGCGCATCCAGGAAGATGAATCGGCTGCAAACATCTTCACCGCCACCGGCCAGACCCGCGCTTTTGGCGGCAGCATCGCCGACACCAACAAGCCCTTCCGCGTCACCCTGGCCTGGACCGACGCGCCGGGCAGCACCACCGCCGCCAGCGCCGCCAACAACGACCTGGATCTTACCGTGACCGTCGGCGGGGTCGCTTACATCGGCAATGTCTTCAACGGCGCGTACTCCGTGCCGGGCGGCGCGCCCGACACCCTGAACAACGTGGAAAGCGTTTTCTTGCCCGCCGGAACTTCGGGGCCTTTCACCATCCTTGTCACTGCGGCCAACATCAATTCCGTCGGCGTGCCCAACAGCGCCAATGCCCTGCAACAGGATTTCGCCCTGGTCGCCTACAACGTGGATGTCCTCACCGTCCCGCCGCCGACGATCCTTTCGCCCGTCTCCGGGTTCATCAGCAACAACCCTTCCCTGACCGTTGGCGGCGCCGGCCTCGCGGCGGCCAGGGTGTCCATTTATGACGGCGTGGTCTTCATCACCAATGCCACCGTCAACAGCGCGGGCAAGTTCTCCTCCACCTTCAAGCTCGGCAACGGCGCGCACAGCCTGACGGCCATCCAAACCCAGGATGGCGTGCCCAGCCTGCCCAGCAGTCCGGCGGTCTTGGTGACGTTGACCCTGACGCCGGTCATTTCGGTGCAACCGCAAAATCAAACCAACTTCCTCAAAGCCAGTGTCACCTTCCTCTCCGGCGCCACAGGCGCGTCGCCGCTCAAGTATTACTGGGAGAAGAATGGCGTAAAAATCGCGGGAGCCGACAGCCCATCCCTGACCCTGCACAACATCACCGCCGCCAGCGTCGCCTCTTACAGGATGGTCGCCACCAACAAATATGGCTCGGCCACCAGCAGCAACGCCGCATTCAACCTGGTTCCGAATCCATTTGCCAACCTCACTGGCAATTACGCCGGCCTCTTCTCCGAAACCCCGCCGCGGTTTCCAAGCTCCGGCCTTTTCACCCTTGACTTGACGAGCCTGGGCGCCTTCACGGGCAAAATCCTCAACGCCGGCGGCAGCTTCAGCTTTGCCGGGGCCTTTCCCTACACCGGCCATACCGCGCAACCCGTCTCCCGCGGCAAGACCCTGGCCCCGCTCACGCTTGTCCTGGACCTGGACCTGACCAATGACACCGAACAAATCCTTGGCGTTGTCTCCAACGCAAACTGGCTTGCCTCGCTCCAGGCCGACCGTGCCAGCTACAGCGCCGCCCATCCCGCTCCCCAGGCAGGCAACTACACCATGCTCCTGGCCACCGGCAGCGACGGCAGCGCCAGCCCTGGCGGCGATGGCTTCGCCAAAGTCACCGTCAGCCCCGCGGGAATGATTTCCCTCCGCGACGGCCTCCTCTCCGACAACACCGCCGTCGCCCCCGCCGTGGTGAGCATTTCCAAGTACGGCCAATGGCCGCTCTACATCCCCCTTTACGGGAAGGAGGGTTCGCTTTCCGGCTGGGTCAATTTCACCAATGAGGCCGGCCTGAGCTTCGCGGGCAGCGCCGGCTGGTTCCGCACCAACTCCTCCGGCAAACTTTACCCGCGCGGCTTCACCAACCATCTGTCAATAACCGGTTCAACCTTTGCCCCCGGCGGCGCCCGCGTCCCATCGCTTGACCTGACCAACCTGCAAATCACCCTCAGCGGCTCCGGCCTGCCCGTCCCGCTCACCAACAACCTCACCCTCACCCTGAGCGGCAAATTCCTGACCAACGGCGCGGCCAGCGGCGAAGGCATTTCAAAGCTCGCGTTGTCCGTGGTTCCCGCCACCGGCCTCATCAGCGGCAGCTTCTCCGATCCAGTGACAGATCGGCCTGCCTCCATCAAAGGCATCCTCTTTCAACAACAGACCAACGGCGGCGGCTTCTTCCTTGGCACCAACATGACCGGTTCCTTTTTCCTGGGCCTGCCACAGCCGTAAAACCGACGGCAAACTTTACACTTTTGAAGAATCCCCAAATCCAAAGATATAAAAGTTTATAAACCAATGTGTTACATATATTGAAAAGTCCGCCAAGCGCCGAATATCGCCCCATTCCGTCGAAAAACTTAACAAATCCCAAGAAATACAAAAATATATTAAAGTATTCTTGGATCCATAATCAATTTAACATCAACATGTTAAGATGTTAAATGTTGCCAGTCCATTTTATGGCGTGGAATCTGCTTAAATGCTTGATAGTTGAGCTATAATGACATATATATGAATGTACCGATAGTTCAGCGTTTGGTTCGTCCTCGGTTTCAGCGTATCGTGCGCGTTCTGGCCGTCTCCTTGGCGATGTTTGGCTCACTGCCTTCGGTTTGGGCCCAGACTTGGAATTCCACTATCTCATTTACCGGTTCGGGTGACATATATAGTTCGCCTCCTGGAGCTACTGCTCTGCCCACCACCGTAACAGTGACAGGAACAGGCGTTACAACGGTTACCCCCGTGGGTTCGGGCGAATACTCTGTTACGAGCGTGTTTGACATTTCCTCGATGCTCGTCGCTATCACCGGCGCCAATAGCACGATTCCAACCTTCGACATCGCCGATGGTGGCATCACATTGACGGCTCCTGAATATACCGCCAGCTTGGTTGATTTATCTCCTGCACCTCTGGAATTAGCCGCCAACTACGCAGGTGATGTTGCCGACACCGAGGGATATCCAACCGGCGGATTCTATGTCGGCGATAACGGGCCCCAGTTCGCCTACTTCAATGGTGATGCGAATTTCCAACTCGGCGATGGCTCGTCGCTAACCGGGTCCAGCGGTGCTTTCACCTATGCCAACGCCGATCTGTCGCTGAGTGTGTTCGTCCCAGCAGGCATTGACCCGGTCTATGGCTTCTCAGGATCTGCCTCAGTCACGTACTCCCTGGCAACCTCGGTTCCCGACTCATCGTCCCTCGTGGTGGAGGCCCTGCTGGTGCTGGCCTTTTGCGTCACCGTCGTCCGGCCAAAGGCCCCGGAAGCGAAGATGGCCACGGTTCGTCGTCAACAATAAACCAACAGCGACTGCGAAATCGGGTTGATGCGGTTGTAGTTGATCAGCTTGTCAATATAGGTCGCGGTCAGCCGTTGGCCGTCGGGAATGAGGAGCACGCCGTTTTCGCTGTAAACCCCCTGCGCCAGCACCATGCCGGGGGCAAGCTCCGAAAGCAAAACCTCCCGCTGTTTTCCCGGCACCACCGCCTTGGGCACGGCCCGCAGGAAAACCCGCACGGCCTCCGGATCGAAGGCCGATCCGCTGCCCTGGCTGATCAGCGCGGTGGCTCCCTTGATGTCCAGGTCGCTCTCCACGAAAGCCACCGCCACGCCCAGCAGCCGGGCCAGCCACGGGATGGCCGCCCCCTTTAATCCATCGGGATACCCGCCGCCGTCAAAGCGTTCATGATGGGAGCGGATGGTGGTTCCGACACTCTGAAGCCGATGGACAAACCCGGCCAATTCCTGGGCAAAAACCGGGTGATGCCGCACCAGCGCCTGCTCGGCCTCAGTCAGACTTTCCGGCGACTGATTCCACTTCTTGATCAACTGCCGCGGAATGCCCACCAGCCCGATGTCGTGGATGGAGGCGCTGATTTCCAGGATTTGCTGCTGTTTGGGCGACAATTCCGCCGCCTTGCCCATCGCCTGGCAGAGCGCCTGCGCGCGCCGGGCGCGGTTGCCCAAGGTGGGATAGAAGGTCTGCATCGTCTGGAGGCAAAGCTCGACGCATTGGCGGAGGTTTTCGTCCTGCTCCTGCAAGGCCCGCTGCAGCGCGTTGTTCTGTTGCGCCGCCTGCGCCACCTGTGCCGCCAGTTCTTGATTCAACGCGGTCAGCCGCGCATTCATTGCCTGGGTCTCGGCCTGAAGGCGGGCGTTGTTGGAAATCAATTCAAAACGCTGCACGGCGGACTTGACCGTGGCGAGCAACTCCTCGCGCAACCAAGGCTTGACCACAAACCGGTAAATCTCCCCTTTGTTGATCGCGTCAATCACCGTCGCCAGATTGAGCACGGCGGTGATGAGGATGCGCGTGGCGTTGGGCTGAACCTCGCGCACCTGCGTCAAAAACTCCAGGCCCGAAATCAGCGGCATTTGCTGGTCGGTGATGACCACCGAAAACTGCTGGTCCTTGAGCACCGTCAACGCATGGATGGCGTGCGGGGAGGCCACCACATGATACCCCTCCCGCTCCAGCGTGTCCCGCAACGCCACCAGCACGATTTCCTCGTCGTCCACGATCAGGATCGGGCAGGCCGCGGGTTGAGGTGTCGGGCTTTCCGGCGACATGGTGGATTGTCAAGAAGTCTGCCCGAAAAATGCGTTGATCCGCCCCAGAAAATCCCCCTCCGACAAATCCGAGGTCAGCACCAAATCAATCCGGCTCAGCAACTGGGTATCCAGGTCGTCCTGATTGCAGCCCGCCAGCCTCAACGCCACCTTGAGGCTCCGGTCTTGCTGGCGCACTTCATCCAGCAGCGATTTGAGCCCGGGATCGTTCGGTCCGGCGAACAACACGGCCCCCGCAAAATGGTAATCGTTGGATTGGAGCAAATCCCGCAGGCTCTCCGACGCCTCGGCCACCACGATATGGAAATTGTGCGAACGCAGCAACTCGGCCGCCTTGTCCAGCATTTCCCCGCCCTGTCCCAGCAACAGCAGGCTGCGGTGGGTCACCGCCCCGTGCCGCGCCGCCCTTTCCGCCGGCGGCGCCGACAAGTCGGCCTCCGGCAGCCAGATTTGGAACGTCGTTCCAAGCCCCTCCACCGAATTCACGGAGATGGCCCCCTGCTGCTTTTCAACGGCCAGCCGGGCATTATAGAGGCCCAGCCCGGATCCTTTGGACTTGGTGGTGAAAAACGGATCAAAAATCGAACCCAAATGGCGCTGCTTGATGCCGCATCCGGTGTCTTCAATCGTCATACAAACACACGGCAGACTCGGGGCGACCCCTTTCATGTTTTCCATCGGCGGCAGCTCTGAGTGACGGGAAGTGGATACGGTGAGAAGCCCTCCCTTGGGCATGGCGTCGGCCGCGTTCAAGAGCAAATTGATCGCCACCTGGCGGAATTCCACCACATCCAGGTGGACGGGCAGCCGGCAGGCGGCCAGGTCCACATCCACCTGGATGCGCCGCGAAAGTATTTTCCTGATCAACTCCACCAAATCCGTCGTGATCTCGTTCAGATCATGATAATTGCGCTCGCCCGTCTGGCCCAGGTGCAGGTTGGTCATCCGCTGCACCAGTTGGCTGGCTTGCATCGTGCTCTTTTTGATCAATGACAATCCTTCGTGGAACGGGTGCTGCTCGTCGGTCTGCTCCAAAAACGATTCGCTCAAGGAAAGCACTCCCGCGATGATATTGGTGAAGTCATGCGCCATGCCCAGCGTGAGCACCGCCAGCGTTTCCTTCCAGGCCGCTGTGGACAGCCGCCTCTCGGCAATCGTCTGGCGCGTGACATCCAGCCAGACGACTTCATACCCCAGCAACAATCCGTTCTGGCTCAGCGCCGGCTGCCGCCCTTCCAGGATGTAAGCCACCCGTCCGGTCAGGGCGTGGCGGATGCGGTAGGTATGGGTGACCGCCTTGCCGCTTTGGGCGGCCCGCTGGCATTGCTGCTCCAATTCCGCCGCGTCGGCCTCATGCACCAACTGCCAGAAATGCTGCGGACGCCCCGCCCACTCCTCCGGCGACACGCCCGTCAGCTCCTCAATATTCGGGCTGGCAAATTGCACGCTGAAATCTGGCCGCTGGCTGAAGATCACGCACGGCCACCGGCGCGTCAGCCCTTCCAGACGCGCTTCGGACCGGAGCAGCCGCATGAACATCTCGCGCCGCGCCGAATCGGTGTGCATATATTCGTCCCACGCCGCCTCCCCCAGTTCCGTCAGCGGCGGCAGCGTGGAATTGAGCCTCGCAAACCAGCCCGCCGCCCCGCGCGCCACTTCCAGCTCGAACCACTGCGTCCGCCGGTCGCCGCTGCCCGGCAATTCCAACTCCAGAGAGTTAAAGGTCCCGGCCCGCCCCAGCATCCGGTCCAGCGCGGGACTCCACTCGGGGCACAACCCGCTGAGGATTTCCCAAAACGAATGGCCGGCCAGATCTTCCGGCGGCCTTTCCAGCCAGTTGGACAACGGCTCGTTGACTTCCACGATGCGCCCGGGCGGATGCAGCAGCGCCATGCCGCCTTCCAGCCAACTGCGCGGCAACGACGGAGGCGCGGCTGCTCCCGGGCCAATTCGACCCGGTTCCTGTTTTTGAACGTCAGCTTGCACAGAATATGCGGTGAACTTTCCCCACACTACCCGCCGTGCTGAATAACACAACAGCAAAATCTGTGCGGCCAACAGCCCTTGGGAGTCGGTAATAAATTAAGGTGGCAAGATGACGCCGGGATTTTGGCGGCTGGCAAGGCGCGAGCGAGGCGCATATCCGCATGGATCTGCAACGAGCGAGCAACGCCGCCAGACGCCAAAAGACCAAGTCAGGTTGACACCTTGATTTATTACCGGCTCCTTACCGCTGGCCCCACCCAAAGCGGCCGGGGGCCGGCGCCGCGCTGGTGATCGGCCAATAGACAAAAAACGCCTTGCCAATGAAGTTTTCCTCCGGCACATCGCGCCAGTAACGCGAATCGTAGCTGCTCACCGTGTTATCGCCAAAAACCAGATAATGCTTGTCTCGAACCATGATGGAGTCGCTTTCCGTCTGGAGATAAGAGTCGGGCAGGTTGTCGGTATGCGGTATCAATACATGGCCATTGTAGTTGGTATCTTCAAGATAGACATCGGCCCGCGGCGGAATTTTTGGGTTGAATCCATAGACGTTTTCAAAGTGGGGCGTCGAGGCGTCCAGTCGCTTGCCGTTGATCCGCGCGTGACGGTCCTTGCCGATGCTCACCGCTTCACCCGGCAAGCCCACCAGCCGCTTGATGTAGAATTGGTTCGTATCCCGCATGGGCAGCCCCGCCGTCTTGAAAACGACGATCTCTCCACGCTCCGGCCTTCGGATATTGTAGCTCAGCCGGTCCACAAACAAATGATCCCCCGTTGTTTCTACAAACCGGATGATCGGTTCGCCCTTGTGGAATTGCGTGTGGTCTTCCAATCCGGTGCGGTGTTCAAAACGCTGCTCGCGCGAGTCGTTCGGCCCCTGGTCCGGCGTGAACCAAAGGGTAAAGGCATCCCTGGAGCCATCCTGGTATTGGACTCCGACGGTTTCCTTGTTGAAAAACCGCAGAAAATGTTCCGGCGTCCCGTAGTCCACCACCCTGCCATCCTGCGGCGCAATCACTTCGTGATAAATGGCGCCTCGGGCCGCCACATCCCAAATGCGCGCCAGCAGCCCCGGCATTTTAAAGCCCGGATCGTAAAGCGGTTCCACCGTCACCCCAAACAAAGTCGGCTGCATGGAACTGGTCGGAATTTTAAAAGGTTGCAGAAAAAACGTCCGAATGGCCATCGCCACAACAATGGCCACCAGAAAAACCTCGATGTTTTCGCGCCACTCGGCATTCGGATAAGGCTGGATCCACTTTTGGGCTGCCTTCTCCAATTCCTCGGCCCTTTTGGCGAGCGTTTCCGGGTCGGCGTTGGCCTCCACCGCCCCCTGGGTTTCTCGCAATGCCTCATCTATGGCCTTGAGCCCTTGGGGGGAGAGCACGTCACATTGCCCGTTGCGCAATTTGCGCACATGCCCGCACATGTCGCACGTCTGCCGCACCTTGCTGGAGAGAAACCATCGTAATCTCATATTCCGGAGAACCAATAACCGATCCCTGTTGAAAGCAGAAGCCCGAAATCAGAATTTAAAGCGCCAGGCCGCCTGGCGCTTCTTTTGTTCCCGGCCCGCCCTTGGCGTCACACCACCAAATTCCAAGCCACGGGCGCTTCAGGCGCGTAGGACTTCTTGACCATGAGCAAGTTGCGCGCCGCCCGTCCCAAATGAAGTTGTCGCGCGCGCGCCTTTTGCTGGCGCGCGGCCACAAGTCCCGCATTGTGCTCCTCCAACGCAATAAGCCGGCCGATGGCGGCGCGAAAGGGCTTCTCCGCCAGGGCGCTTTGAAGCCCCGTTCCCGCCTCCGCTTTCCATGCTCTCCTAACCTCGTTCATAGGCTGCCGCAACCGGGCCTTGTCGGATTGAATCGCCTCAACTTTGGGCCAGGCCTCGGCCTGGATCGCCGCGGATTCGGCCCGCGTCATCCGCAGCCATTGTTGCAGAAGCCGCGCCATCTGCTCTTGCGCGCTCATGGCTCAGGCGGCGGCGCTCTGCGCGAAGGACCCGGCCTCGGCCTCGCCAGCCAACCGGCCGGGCGTGTCCGGCCCGTTGCGCAGCATTTCCGCCCAACTGTCCCGCAGGACGCGCAGCCGCATGATCGCCTCCTGCAGCGGCTCCTTTTTTTTCTGGTGGTTGGCCTCCCGCAGGCGCGTGTTCAAATAATTGTAAAGCCGCCGGAAATTGGCCGAGATTTCCCCCCCCGCCTCCCTGTTCCGCGTGGCGTTCATCTCCACGATGATGGCCTGCGCGCGCACAATATTATTATTTACTGTCTGGTTCAGTTGGCGGGCGTCCGCGCATTCAAACCCGGCCAGCGCCCGCTCCAGAAAACCGATGGCTCCGTCATAGAGCATGAGCACCAGATGCGCGGGAGTGGCCGTTTGCGTCGCCACTTTGCGATAAGCCTCCCAGGGCTTGGGACGTTGCATGTTCATGATCAAAAAGGGCCGTTACTCGCCGGCGGACATCAGGTTCTCGGCCAGCAAATTGGAGACCTGCCGCATCGTGCTGGAGGAGGGATAGTTCGGATCGGCAATGAGCGCTTTGGCCTGCGCCACGGCTTCCGGCCGGCTGGCCGGCAAATCTGCCAGCGCCTCTTCCAGCGCCGAGGAACTGGCAAAGGATTCCGGCCCCGCGGACCGTTTGGCCGCCGGTGTCGAACGGATCGCGGGGGGGACTCCCCCGACGCCACTTGTGCTGTAACTGGTATTTACTTCCATATACTCATTCAATCGTCCCATCCCTGCGCCCGGTCTCATCTCTGTATTCTTATCATCGGCCGCCGGCGAAAAAACTTAAGCCTCATTTCATCGCTCCGGCAAGGTCGCCAGCAACGCGCTCAAACTGTATTGCCCAAACCGGCTGGGCGACCCCAAAATAGCCGCCGGATCGTCCAGCGGCCCTTCAATATGAACATGCTGGCCCGAATACCGCCGCGCCGCATTGGCCACTTCCGCGTCCCCCGCGTCAAACACCTCGTCCGCGGCCCAGATCGGTTTGAGTTGGCTCGCCTGGCAGAGCGAGAGCTTCCAGCCCACCGCCACCGGCTGGTAAGGATGGTAGCGGATCAATTGCGCAAAAAACACCGCGTCGCACCCGCAGGCCTCGTGCAGCTCGTCAAAGAAGTTCCGCGGCAGCGCCTCATCCGCCCTCCACGTTTCCTGTCCGGTCCATTGCCGCAGTTGTTCGCTGGACACTATCACCAGCTCAAACCGCTTGGTCTTCTCCAGCTCCGGCCCCAAATACTGTTGCAGCAGCTCCGCGCCGTCCTTGAAGGTCTCCGTGTCGGAAACCGTGGTGATCGGCAGCACCGCCACCCGTTTGATGCTCGGATCGAGCACCGGGCTGGGGCGATAGATGTTGCTGGGCTTGTAACGAATATCCGCGATGCGGCTCGGCTCGATGCCTCGGCCCGCGCATCCCGCCGCCAGCCCCGCCGCCAGCAGGCACGGCCAAAGCCGCCCGGCGCCGCGCAGCCTTCTCTCCCAACGATCAGCAAGCGCTCTCTTCATCAAGTTTTTCCAATATCTTCCCAAAGTGGGTCAGCCAGCAACCTAAATCTCGTTCCAGCGTGTTGGACAGCTCCAGCAGGCTCTCCTGCCTCGCCAGCAGCATCCTCACGTCCGCCTGGATGAGCACAAACTGACGCCGATGCCGCGAGTTGGCCGCGATTTGGGCTGGGTCGAACCCCCATAAATCCTCAATGAAATTCAACTCATAAAGCGGCGTCCGGCACTCGGACTGCAAAGGATTCCAGAGCCGCCTGGCCACCGGCCAGTCATTGATCAGGATCAGCGACTGCACCTCACTCGCGCGCGTTTCCAACACCCGCACCTGCGCCTTGGCCGTTTCGATGATCTGCCTCCCCAGTTCGCGGAAGCTCAGTCCCCCGTTCCGCGCCGAATCCGCCATTTGCCGGCCGGAGAGCAGCTCATGCAGTTTGGCCACGTTTTCATTCTCCCAAATCGCCGCCACCGTTTGGTGTTGCCGCACCGCCAGCTTCTCCAGATGCACAAACACGGCCGCCAGCGATTGCAGGCTGCTGCCCGGCCAGGTGGTGATTTCACTGTCCAAATCCGTGCGGAAGGATCCCTTGGCCAGCTTGTTGGAAATACTCGACATGTCTTTTTATCGGTTGTTTTCCTCTCCGCCTGAAGCGCCGGTCATCATGTCGAAGACGAGCCGGACGACGAACTGGATGACGAATCCGCCGTGCTCGGCGCCGCGCTGGAGGAGGACGGCTCATTGAAGAAATCAGTCAAGTATTGCTTATTCGTGTTGATCGTGCTGATGGCCGTTTCCATCGCGACAAATTGATTCTGGAGAGTCGTTTCATTGTTCGAGACGGTCGTTTGCAGATTGGAAATGCTCGTGGCCAGGCCGGTGACTTGACTCGTAAAATTCGCCTCCTGCGTGGCCAGCAACCCGCCGCTCCCGGTCGTGGCCGTCAAATAACTCCCCAGCGTCGTGCCCACCCCGTTGGTCGGATCGGTGAACAATTGTTGCACCGCGTTCAGGTTGCTGCTCAACGCCGAATTCAGCGTCGTGGAATCCACCGTCAGCAGATTATCCTGGCCGTCGGAAGTGATCCCAATGTCATTGAGCGTCTCAATCGCCCCGCTCAACCCCGATGGCGCCGCGCTGGTCAATTGCCGCAATTGCGTCGCGATCCCTTCCGCGTTCATGTCTCCCGTCAGCGTCCCCGGCGTCACCGTCCCGGTGGAACTGGTCGTGCTCGCTGTTTGCGACGAGATATAGCTTTGCGCCGCGTTGTAGTCCGTGACAAAGCTGTTAATCGCCGCGGCAATCGTCGCCGTGTCGCTCTGCACCGACACCGTGGTGCTGCCCTGCCCCAGCGCCGTCACCGACAATCCCGCCAGGCCCGATGAAGTGGAATCAATCGTGTTGCTTTCGCTCGTCAATGGCCCGCCTCCATTGATGCTGTACTGCAGATTGTTTCCGCTCTGCAATTTCCCGCCCAGCAGTCCCGTGGCCGCCAGAAAATTGCCCGTCACATCCTGCACCGAAATTCCCACATTCCCGGTCGTGTTGTTGGTCAATTGAAACTGGTTGTCCGTCAGGTCGTAGGTCGCCGTCACCCCCGCGGCGGAGTCGTCAATCCGCTGCAAAATGTCGTTGATGCTGTCGGTCGAAGCGTCGAAATTGATCGCCACCCCGTTGATCCTAAACTCGCCATTCCCGCTGCCGCCATCATTCACCGTGGTGGCGAGATTGGAATCGCTCGCCGCGTTGTTCAAGTTCACGCTGCCCAGCGCCGACGCGCTGCTCACCGCGTCCCCCCCGTTGTTGTACAACTGGGTCACTTGCAGAAAATTGCTCGTATCGGTCGCGCTGCCCAAAACAATCGCGCTGCCGCTGGTCAGTTTGATCACATCATTTGTCGGATCGTAACTGGCCGTCACCGCACCGCCAGTCGCCTGGTTGATCTGGGTGAACACCGAAGCCAGCGTGTCGGTCGCTGCGATCGTAATGGCATGCCCGTCCACCGTGAACACCCCCGCCGTAATCGGAGTCGAGAATCCGGCCGTTCCCACCTCCACCCCGTCCACATCACTGCTCGAACTGATCGGATTGACCTTCGCGGCGCCTCCCTGCCAGGACGCCTGCGTGGCCAGTTGCGAAATCTTAAAAGTATAATCTCCCGTCGCCGTGCCGGCCGCCGCGCTCGCGCTGGCCACCGACGCATCGTCCGTGGAGGCCGTCCGGGTCTGGAAAAAACTTGGCGCCATCAACGTCGTCACATCCTTATTCAACGTCGTCAGGTCTGTCCCGATGGTTTGGTAGTCGGTCTTTTCGGTCCCCAATGTGGTCTGTTGCGCCTCCATCGTCGTCTCCGGCGCGCTCTCCTCCGCCACCATGTCGTTGATGATCGAGGTCCAATCCATGCCCGAAGCCAGGCCCGACATCGCCAGGCTGCTGCTATTGCCCGCTGTTGCTGCCACCGACATGTTTTTCCTTCATTGCTCGTTACTCCGCCCCCGTTTTCAACAGGCGCCCTCCCGCCTGCGCAAAGCGTCTCGGGCGGCGCGAACGCCGCCCGAGTTGATACCAGTCAATCAGCCTGCTCGCTCTTATTGACCCAGGAGCTTGAGGACCGACTGTGGGTTTTGATTCGCCTGCGCCAGCATCGCCGTGCCGGACTGCACCAGTATTTGATACTTGGCGTAATTGGTGCTCTCCGTGGCCACATCCACATCTGTGATCTGGCTGTTGGCCGCCGCCAGGTTGTTATTCAGCACGCCGAGGTTGTCTCCCACGAAGTCCAGCCGTTCCTCGTTGGCGCCCACTGTGGCGCGATCGGTGGCCAACTGCTGGATGGCCGCCGTCACCACTGCCTGCGTTGCCGCGGCTAAGGTCGTGCTCGAGATGCTTTGCGCCCCGCTGCCATCGGCCGCCGAGCCTGTCAAGGCCAGATACTTCCCGGCGCCCAGGGACGCCGATGTGATCGAGAAGGTGCCCCCATTGGCATCCGTCGTCACCGACATCGTCGCGCCGTTGAACAAGGTCACGCCGTTGAATGACTCCCCGGCTGTGCTAACGATGTAACCGGCCAGAGCATTGAACTCCGACTGATAACCCGCCAATTGCGTGGGGCTCTTGGTCACATCCTGCGCCTCCGTGGCCAGCGTCGCCATCTGATCCAGGGCCGATCCGACCTGTTGCAGGTACCCGTCCTGCGTTTGCAGCAATGATTGCGCATTGCTCACGTTCGCGTTGGCTGCGTTCGTCTGGCCGATTTCCGCGTTCAGTTCGATGGATTCCGCCAATCCGGCGGGATCATCAGAAGCGTTCACGATTTGCGATCCGGACGAGAGCCGCGCCAGCGACTCATTCAGCATGTTTGTTGACTGATCCAGGTTATAAGCAGCGGTACTGGCTGCCGTATTTGTATTAATTACCAATCCCATAGCTAACTCCTTCCTTGAGTTACCCCTTTCGGGGATTTTTTTGTCGCGCGACATCCCTGTCGCGTGGCGGATTTTCGTTGCGGGCATCCGCCGGTTTCCCGACTGGCCTTTTATGGCCGCCAATCGCCAATTTAGTTGTTTATCGGCCGTTCCCGCGGATACTTTAGAAATTCTTTCCCTGTTTGGCTCCGGCTCCCTCTCCCCATGCCCTCTCCACCAACACCATATCGGCGCCCCCAATAAAACCCTCAAACACCCCTGCCGGCGCGCGCATATCACTTTCTTGGGTGCGGTTGTGTCGTGGACTGGATTTCAACGATTGAAACCATTGAGCATTGGTCATTTGTCATGTAAACATCTTCGGTATGACGCCCCGGCAACTCTCAGAGCCATTGTGGCAGTTTGCGGCCCGCATCTTGGGAAAGTCCATTCCGACGGCCAAAGCCGGCAGAAGACCGTTGCCCGGCGACGGTCTGGAGACGACTCTTGCGATAACCAATGACAAATTCTCACAGCCATCCCATAGAGGCGAAAAAAACGACCTGTGGCCCTTGATTTTCAAGGGGTTAGGACCACCGTTTTGGGAATGGGCTTTAAGAGTTTTTCAG
>Ga0181536_10003050_pt1 | contig 18404 bp, 18 predicted proteins | sample PEATcosm2014_Bin_41_FD_121105 | JGI IMG/M metagenome (GOLD analysis project Ga0181536, IMG submission 121105) | Peatland microbial communities from MTU Mesocosm Facility, Houghton, MI, USA - PEATcosm2014_Bin17_60_metaG | ecosystem: Environmental > Terrestrial > Soil > Wetlands > Peat | place...
CGTCGTCGCCAAAGCCGCCGACGACAATCAAGTAACGCAGGCGGAGTCCAAACAAATCCGCGCGCGGTGGGAGGAATTGAAAACGGTGACGGAAGGTTTTGTGGTCTGCTGCGAGGAAGGAAACTTCAGTCACCTCCGAAACCATGCCGCCAAACACGCAGCGGCGAATCAGCAGTGAGGAAACAGGCAGGAACTATCGTTCGACCGTCCTCACCCCGGCCCTCTCCTCCAAGAGAGGGTGAATCATCGTCAGTCTGTTGGCAAATCGTGAGTTGTCAAAATTATCACGTCAGGTGCGAATGCTGTCCCTTCTCCTGAGGGAGAAGGTCAGGTTGAGGGCGAGAGTAAAAACAAACATGCGGCCGCACGTCTTCACTTTTGCCAGAAATTCGAGAAAATTTTATTCCACCGTTTTTTTCTTCGAAATCGTGTGCGTCGCGTGGCCGTAAAACACCTCGGCGCATTCCATCAGCGTCTCGGACAGCGTCGGATGCGGATGCACGGTCAGCGCGATGTCCTCGGCGGTTGCGCCCATTTCCAGCGCCAGCACCGCCTCGGCAATCAATTCCCCCGCGCCTGCGCCCACGATGCCCACTCCCAGCACCCGGTCACTTTCAGGATCAATCAACATTTTCGTCAGCCCATCCGTGCGGTCAAAGGACAACGCGCGGCCTGACGCCGACCACGGGAATTTTGCCACTTCATATTTCACGCCTTTGGTCTTCGCCTCGGCTTCGGTCAAACCGCACCACGCCAGTTCCGGGTCGGTGAACACCACCGCCGGAATGACGATGTTTTCAAACGTGACGTCCTCGCCGTTGATGTTCTCAACGGCAATGCGCGCTTCCTTGTGCGCCTTGTGCGCCAGCAAAATGCCGCCCGCAATGTCGCCGATGGCGTAAATGGCCGGGTCGTTTGTCTGCTGGTGATGATTGACTTTGACGAAACCTTTTTCATCCCGCTCGACCTTGGTGTTTTCCAACCCGAGATCAGCGCTGTTCGGCACGCGGCCCACAGCCACGAGCACGCGATCGTAAAGTTCGGACACCTTCTGGCTGTTGTGTTCCATCTCGACTTTGATCTGCTTTCCGGCGGTGGACATTTTCGTGACCTTGGCCTCGAGCCGGATTTCCTTGAACATCTTTTTCGCGTTCGCCACCACCGGCCGCGCGAGGTCGGGATCGGCGCCGGTCAAAATGTTGTCGAGCGCCTCCACCAACACGGTTTTGCTGCCAAGCGCGGCATACACGGTGCCCAGTTCCATGCCGATGTAACCGCCGCCGACGACCAGCAGGTTTTCCGGGATGTCCTCGACTTCGAGCGCCCCGGTGGAAGTCATGATGCGCGGGTTGCCGAGATCAAACACCTTGGGCATGGCTGCCAGCGAACCGACGGCGAGAATTGCCTTGTCATACTCGATGAATTGCTGCCCCTGCTCCGTCTCGACACGCAATGTCTGTGAACCTTCAAAATATCCGCGTCCCTGGATGACCTGCACGCCGCGCATTTTGGCCAGCGTGGCCACGCCGCCGCCGAGTTTTTCCAAAATGGATTCCTTCCACGCGCGTAGTTTCGGCAACTCCACCGTTGGCGGCGTGAATGTGATGCCGCGATGCGCCGAATCGTGCGCGACGGTGATTTGGTGCGTCGCGTAGAGCAGCGCCTTCGACGGAATGCAGCCGCAATTCAGGCAAACGCCGCCGAGCCGCTTCTCGCGCTCGACGAGAATGACTTTCATGCCCAGATCGGCCGCGTAAAAAGCCGCGGCGTATCCGCCCGGCCCCGCGCCGATGACCACGATTTGAGTTTTGATTGGGTCCATAGGAAAAAATGGAGTGATGGAGTATTGGAGTATTGATTGATTATTCGCTTCCGCCGTAGGCAATGTTGCTCTCCTTGAGAACCAGATGGTCAATCCAGTCACCGGACATTTCCTTGCGCTCAAGACTTTCCACAAGTTTCAAAAGGCCGTTTTCGAGCTTAAACGCCAGTGCGTTCAATGAATCGAAGTCCGCCGGCTGAAGTTGCCCTGCTTTGTGATAAGCGATGAGTCCGGAAACAGACTCGCCAAGTGAGCCGAGCGCGAAGTTTAAAAATTGCAGATATTCACGAAGGAAACGCCGGCAATAACCTTCGGCGATGTTTCGATGCACCGAATCCGCGGAGGCAATCTCCTGCGACGCGACACGTCGCAAGTCGTAAGGCCACGTCCGGAAAACACGACTGCAAGAAACGTAAAAATCAATCGCATCCTGCCACACCCGCAGTTGCTGATACCCGCGATTCTTGTTTCGATAATTCGTTTCCATATCTCATTACTCCATCACTCCGCCACTCCACCACTCCAACACTCCAACACTCCATTACTCCGCACACGCAGCCATTCTTACAATTTCACTCCGTCTTCGCCAAAGTTTTCCATCGCTTTCACGAGATCCACCATAAACCGCGCCGCCGCGCCGCCGTCAATCACCCGATGATCATACGACAATCCCAGCGGCGTCATCATGCGCACCTCGACCTTGCCGTCGCGCGCCACGGCCTTCATCGCGCCGCGTCCGAGACCGAGAATGGCCACCTCCGGTTTGTTGATGATGGGCGTGAAATGTGCCCCACCGATCGCGCCCTGATTGGTGATGGTGAACGTGCCGCCTTTCAGCTCCTCCGCTGTCACCTTGCGCTCGCGCGCCTTCTGCGCGAGCTGTTCCAGTTCCTTCGACAATTCGAGCACGCTTTTTTTGTCCGCGTCACGAATGACCGGCACGATCAGGCCCTGCTCGGTGTCCACCGCAATGCCGATGTGAAAATATTCCTTGAACACAACCTCCTGCGCGACTTCATCGAGGCTGGAGTTGAAAATCGGGTGCTTTTTCAACGTCTCAACCAGCGCTTTGAGCACAAGTGGCGTGAGCGTGAGCTTCGCGCCTTTTTTCTCGTAAGCCGGCGCGTATTTCTTCCGCAATTCGTTCAACCGCGTGAAATCGGCATCGTCAAACTGGGTGACGTGCGGAATCGCATTCCAACTCTCCCACATCCGCCGCGCAATCACCTGGCGCAGTTGCGTCAGCGGCTTCTTCGTCACCGGCCCCCATTTGGAAAAATCAATTGATTCGGCGACCGGTTTTGCCGGCGCCGTGGCAGCCCCCTTGGGTTTGTCCGCCGTTTTCTGCAAGCGCGAGAGGTAGGCGCGAATATCGCCGGTGACGATTCGTCCACCCGCCTCGCTGCCGCGCACCCTGGACAAATCAATACCCAGCTCGCGCGCGAGCCGACGGACCGACGGCGAGGCGACCGGCGCGGCAACCGGCTTCGGAATCTCCTCCCCCGCCTCGGCTGCCAGTTCTTCAACAAGCGTTTTTGGCTCTGGCTCCGACGCGGCCCGTTTCGCGGCAGGCGCGGCGGCGGCAACCGGCTGATCACCACCGCTCAAGGAGATGAGGCGCTGGCCGACGCTGATTTTGTCGCCCGATTTGACGTAAATTTTCGTGACAATACCGGCGGCGGTGGACGGGATGGAAGCAACGGCCTTTTCATTTTCCAATTCGAGGATGGCCTGATCCCGGGCGACCTGGTCGCCCTCCTTCACGAAGACATTGACCACGACGCCCGAATCAGCGCCCTCTCCAAGTTTAGGAAGTTTAACATCCATAATTAACAGGGGGACAAATTGGCGCATAATCCTCTGGTTTTCCAGAAATAAATTCCGGCTCGTTTCCATGCGGACGTTTTTCCTGGAAGAACATGCCAACGAAAATCGCTTCAAACGTTTGCCCGGATCTGGCATCTAATCCGTGTGCCACGCATTGGAACCATCCTGGGAGGTCTGTTTTGCCTCGCGGCAATCACCGCGTCCGCCGCACATACCCAGGCGCGGCTGATTCTGTCTGCCGACACCGCGCGACCCGGCGACACCGTACTGGCTGGCGTGGATTTGAAGATGGAGCCAGGCTGGCACACTTACTGGAAAAATCCCGGCGAGGCCGGCATGGCCACCAAAATCGAATGGCAACTTCCGCCCGGCGTCACCGCCGGCGAAATTCAATGGCCGCTCCCGGAAAAATTGCCGCCCGCTGAAGTCACTACCTACGGTTACGATGATGAGGTTGTCCTGCTCGTGCCGCTCAAGCTCGCCGCCGATTTGAAACCCGGCCCGCTCGATTTGAAGGCCAAAGTCTCCTGGCTCGAATGCAAAGAAGCCTGCATCCCCGGCAGTGGCAGCGTTGAGGCCACCCTCAACATCGGCGACCAAATCAAAGCGTCCGCCGACGCCGCGCTCATTGAATCGTGGCAGGGCAAAGTGCCGAAATCCGCCGAAAATTGGTCAACACGTGCGGGGTGGGAAAAACCGGCAAGTGGCGATACACGACCGATCATTATCGCAGGATCTTACGTCGGAGCTATGGCGGGGGAATGGTCCGACAAATTCGATTTTTTCCCTGATGCAAATGACAACTTTGAAATCCAAGCCGCAATTGAAAAAGTTTCTGATACAAATTCTCTTTTTTGTTTTCGCAAAATCGTAAAAAAATATTCCGGTGACTGGCCCAAGGAAATCAGTGGCGTGATTGTCGCGGGGACCGGCAATTCGCGAATCGGCTTTGAAGTCAAGCTGACTGTCAGCGACCAAGCGCCAGCCGGTGAAACTGTTTTGCTGGGCAGTAACACAGGCGAGACGCCTGTGCCACTTTTACAACCGCTCTGGCGAATGCTGCTCTACGCCTTCATCGGCGGATTGATTCTGAACATCATGCCGTGCGTGCTGCCGGTCATCGCGCTGAAAATTCTCAGCTTCGTCGGCGAATCCAGAAGCGACCCGCGTCACGTCCGCAAACTCGGCCTCGTCTATGCACTCGGGGTGCTGGTGTCGTTCGCCGCCCTTGCTGCCATCGTCATCGGCGTCAAGGCCGCCGGACACCGGGCCGGCTGGGGCATGCAGTTCAGCAGCCCGGTTTTTGTGGTTTGCCTCACGACACTCGTCACGCTCGTGGCGCTGAATCTATTTGGAGTGTTTGAAGTCACGCTCGGCGGACGCGCGCTCGACGCGGCAGGCGGACTGGCGTCGAAGCATGGCGCAGCGGGTGCATTTTTCAACGGCGTGCTGGCGACCGCTTTGGCGACGCCCTGCACCGCGCCGTTTTTGAGCATCGCACTGGGCTTCGCCTTCGCCCAAAAAGCGCTGGTGATCCTTCTGATGTTTCTTGCGGTTGGCGTCGGACTGGCCACGCCGTATGTCGTGTTAAGCTGGAACCCAGCGTGGCTGAAATTTCTGCCCAAGCCCGGCGCGTGGATGGAAAAGTTCAAAATCGCCATGGGCTTCCCGATGCTGGCGACCGCCGTGTGGTTGTTCAACCTCGCCGCCGGCAGCTACGGCAAATCGGTTTTGTGGCTCGGCATTTTTCTTGTGCTCATCGCGTTCGCAGCGTGGATTTTCGGCGAGTTCGTCCAGCGCGGTCGCACCCGCAAAGGCGTCGCGCTTGCCATCGTCTTGATTTTGGTGATTGGCGGCTACGCTTTCGCACTCGAAAATCAACTGAACTGGCGCACGCCCATCACGGCGTCGGACGCAACCGGCCTGTTGAAGGAATCTCCGGACGGCATTGCCTGGCAGCGCTGGAGTCCTGAAGCCGTGGCCAAAGCGCGCGGCGAAGGTCGCCCTGTAATCGTGGATTTCACCGCCGACTGGTGCCTCACCTGTCAGGTCAACAAAAAGACCAGCATAGAAATCTCATCCGTGCGCGCGAAGCTCAAATCCATGAACGCCGTGGCTTTGCTCGGCGATTACACGCATTTCCCAGAAAACATTACGGCGGAACTGAACCGTTTCAGCCGCGCCGGCGTGCCGCTGGTCATGGTTTACCCCAAAAATTCCGATGCAAATCCAATCGTTTTGCCGGAAATTCTGACACCAGGCATTGTGCTGGAAGCGCTGGACCGCGCGGCTCGTTGACTTTTGAACGGAACCGTCTAGATTGGTGTCTCTTAACCAAACAATTAAAAATTCTGAACATATGAAAAGAGCATTTGTATTATTGGCAGCAATGACCCTGGCTTCCGCCGCGCTGGCCACCGAAATCGGCAAACCCGCCCCGGATTTCACAGCCACGGACATCAACGGCAAGACGGTCAAGCTCAGCGATTACAAGGGCAAGATTGTCGTGCTGGAATCTTACAATTCCGACTGCCCGTTCTGTAACAATCATTACAAGACCGGCGCGATGCAGGAGTTGGAAAAAGACATGGCCGCCAAGGGCGTCGTGTGGCTCATCGTCAATTCCGTCAACCCCAACAATGCCAGCCATCGCACGCCCGACCAGGCCAAGCAGGAAATTGCCGACAAGAAAATCGTTGCGACGGCCTGGATTGACGATAGTTCCGGAGCGGTTGGCCATCTCTACGACATGAAAACCACGCCGGACATGTACGTGATTGATAAGAACGGCGTGCTGGTTTACGCCGGCGCGATTGACAACAAACCGGATCCGCAGCATGACCCGCGCACCGCGCGCAATTACGTCCGCGAAGCCGTGGACGCCCTGATGGCCGGCAAACCGGTGGCGGTCAGCCAGACAAAGCCTTACGGCTGTAGCGTCAAATACGCGAATTAAGTCTGGTAGGGCGCGCAGTCCCCTGCGCGTCGTGATTGAGGGTATTCGCGCGAGCGGCGGGCAGAGGACTGCCCGCCTGACCTTTTAAGGTCCAAATTTCTTCAAAAGATTTTCTGTTGGCAGGTGCACCTCAGGTTTCTCAGCGGACTTCGCTTGCAAACCCGTTTTGCCATTTCACGTGTTCGAAGAACTCGGCTGCTACGATGTAGCCGGCGCAACTTGACGCGCCGCAGCAACAGGGATGCTTACGGTAATCCTCGAGATCGTAACCGTAGTTGAACGTGATTTCCTCCCCTCCCCGGATGTCACGTCGTGCCACAATCCAGATGCGCCCGCCGTCCGGTCCCGCCTCACAATTTGGGTCACAACTGTGATTCAGGAAACGCGCCGGGTTCCAAGGTACGTTGCCGTCGAGGTCGTGCATGTCATTCAGCGAGAAAATGTATTCGTTGGCCGATTCGCACCGGCGCAGCGATTCGGCCTTGGTGATTTTTTCACCGGTGTATTCAATCACCCGCGTGCCGGCGGCAATGTCCGTCTTCGCAAACCCACCGACTCCATGAATGGCGGATGGGCGAAAACAAACCAGCACCGTTTCCGCAACGGTTGAACTGTTCAATGCCGGCGGCATGATCACAATCTTGGAGGGTCGAAACCGAACTCACGGCAGAACGGTTCCACGGGCGCGCGGATTTCCACGCGCCTTTTTGTGAACGGATCGGTGTATGCCAGCCGCACGGCGCGCAAACCCAATTCCAGCCTGTCGTCTTCGCGTCCGTAAAGCTCGTCACCCACCACCGGACAGCCGGATTCCGCGAGGTGGGTCCGAATTTGATGCGTGCGGCCGGTGACCGGCCGCGCTTCCACCAGTGAGAATTTTCCGCGTTTTTCCAAAACCCGGAAATGCGTTTCGGAATCCTTGCCATAACGCGAATCCACCTTCATTTTTCTGAATCGCTTTTTGTCCGGCGCGATTTTGAGTTCGCATGTCCATTCATTTTGCTTCGGCTCGCCCATCACCACGGCCAAATACGTCTTCTCCATCATCCGGCCCTCAAACAATTCAAAAAATCTTTTGACCGCACCGGGGCTTTTCGCAAGGAGCAAAACACCGCTCGTGTCCGCGTCGAGGCGATGGACGTGGCGAAGAAATTTCAGTCCGCGCGACTGCGCCCAGAAATCCCGCGCCGCGATGGAGGATTCAATGGCCGCCTGTAAATTGCGCGACGTATTCTGCCACGCCACTGGCGCGAGCATCCAGCCGCGCGGCTTGTCAATGGCGATGACCACCCGGTCCTCGTATAAAATCGGGATCGGCTCGCAGTCAGGAAGTTCGATGCAACTTGGCTTGGCCATTCGTCCGATGGTAGCAGCCGAGGTGAATCGGCTCAAACTTTTCGCAAACCGAATCCCGACTTAATAATACCCCTGCAAATAATGAGTAACATAGTCCGTGGACGAATAGTCCTCAAAACGGGCATTATCATGTCCATGTCATCCAAGCCAAGCCCACTTAAAATTCTTGGAGAAAGGATACGTGAACTGCGAAAAGCCAAAAATCTCACACAAGAGGATTTGGCTTACGAGAGTGATATTGACCGCAGCTATATTGGCGGGGTTGAACGCGGCGAGAGAAATTTGTCGTTCGACAAACTCTGCCAAATCGCCCAAGCGTTGGGATGCGATGTTGCATCCCTAACCAAAGGTCTTCCGAAGGAGCCATCCCGATGAAAGTTATTCGGACACTCGTAGTTTTGGATCGTGGAAACATCATTGATTCTGCGGAATGGGAGAAAATTCATCTGGCCTACACGGATGCGATTCGGGCGATGGTTCATCCTCCCGGCACCAAGAAATTTACCATAAGACAAAAAACCCGGAAATTGAACAAGCTTGGTAAACCCACGAATCAGTGGAATCGCAATGGTGTAACGGCCATCAAGCAGCAATTTTTGGATGAAATGCTCAAGCGCCATTGGAAACTGGAAGACCCACTGAATATTTCAGTCCTCATGGAAACTTACAAAGCCTCGAAAGAGGCTGAAGAATTATTTCTGGAATACCCAAGCAAAAAGGCAATCACAGAACCACTCCACAATCTGGTTGGCGACTTTGATTGTTCTTTTAAAGTTGCTGACAAATGGCGGGCCGTTATTGAATGGGAGACAGGGAATATTTCATCGTCCCACCGAAGCATGAACAAGCTCTGCCTTGCATTGATGGCCTCACAAATTGAGGTTGGCGTTTTGATTGTGCCAAGCCGGGCCCTATATCCGCATTTAACAGATCGTATTGGCAATTGGATGGAACTGTCTCCGTATCTCCATTTTTGGAAACGAGCAGGTAAATTTGTGGAGAAGGGATTATTAGCGGTGACTGTAGTGGAGCATGATGAACTCACTAACGACCCTTCGGTTCCATATATCGGCCAAGGAAAAGACGGACGGAGTGCGGAGGGTAAGGTTAAATCAAAATAGGCTGAAGCTTGAGATCGGGTTTCTCAACCAAGCCATCCAGCCGATATTTACTGGTGTCGTGCCCAAACCGCTTTCGCAGTTTTAAGCTGTCTGATGTGAAAAGGCGGTTTTTGCTGGCTGTTAGTTTTGCAAGATAATCCGCATCCGCGTTTATATTCTCAAAACGCTCAACGATTGCAGACGCTTCCAACTCAATGCCAATCCAGTTCCGGCCTAAAAGTTCTGCCGCCACAAATGTTGTCCCGGCTCCGCCAAACGGATCGAGAACCATTGAGCCAGGATCACTCGCCATCGAAACAACGCGATCCAAAAGTTTCAGTGAAAGCTCGTTTGCCTTTCGCTTCTTGTATTTCGCGTGGCGCACGGGCGGAATATCATACCAAACATCTGTCAAATTCACACCAGCGGGATTCATCTTGTCTTTGTATCCACCATAATCGTTTGCTTCCTTGCCGCAGTGCGAGCATGTTTTTATTGGAAGTCTGTCTGGATGAAAAATTGCCGGTTTGTCACCCTTGATGAAATAAAGAAGCGAGTAGTGCGAGGGATAGAGTCGCTTGGGAATGGGAAGCGAGTATTTAATATCAACTGAAATCCAGTGCCTGAAAGTCATTTTCTTACCAAGAAAAGCGCCAAGAGGCAGATTCCACTTTGGAAGATTGAAAAGAAATAAAGCACCTCCTGGTCGCAATACTCGCACGAGTTCATCCAACCACTGTTCACACCACAGAACATAATTTTGCTCGGGAATTGCGTCATCAAACTTTGAATTGTATGCCTTGCCAAGATTAAACGGCGGATCTGCGAACACTAAATCTACGGTGCCGGCAGGAATGTGAGGCAGGATGGATAAACAATCCGCCTCATATAGCTTTCCAAACTGAGTTTCCATTTTTGGAATGGGTAACATAGTCATCATTGTATTTTCAGCCGCCAAGAGCAGCAAGAATATTCATGATATTATTATTCCATATTTTTACCAATCATGCCTGCCTTTTATCCGCGATTCTTTCGCCATTCCTTCTTCGGCGGCTCGGGCAGGCCCTGCGCACGGAAGGCCGTGCGGAAATGGACCTTGGCGATTTTCGATAGGTTTTCCGCGCCCTGCTCCGCCACAAATTTCTTCGCCGCCTCGTCCACGGCAGCCGAAGCGCCTTTCGGCAATTCCACGTTGAATTGTTTTTCCAGCTTCACCAGCCCTTTCACAAATCCGTCCCGCGCGAGAATCGAAGCTGCCGCCACCGCCAGGTCTTCTTCGGCCCGGTGCTTCTGGACCAGTTCAATTTCCCGGCCCAGCGACATCAACGCCTTCGCCACCACTTCCTTGCTGGAAGCAAACTGATCGCTGATGGCCTTGACCGGTGCGGGATTCATCTGATGCCACTGTCCCATCAAATTTTCAATCACGCGCGCATGGCCCCACGCCAGGATCGTGTTCACACTTTTCATCCTGACGTAAAGCCGGTTGTAGGCTTCGTTGCCAATCGTGACAGTGTTTACCACGCAACCGGGCGTTTTGCGGATCAGTTCCGCCAGCTCGCCGATTTTTTTGTCGCTGGAAATGTTTTTGGAATCGCGGATGCCCTTGTCCTGCCATGCCTTGACGACGTTTTCGTTGATGTAAACCCCGGCGATACACAATGGCCCGAAGAAATCGCCTTTGCCGCTTTCGTCCACGCCGATGCGCGGCAGCAGCAATTCGGGATTCAACACCGTCTCGTAGCCCAACCGCGCCTGTTTCAACACCTCCGGTTCCAAAACGAATTCGATGAATTCCTGCGTGCCCTTCCCCTGCACCACCAGCTTGCCGCTTTCGTAAAACACCACGTTGATTTTGTCTTTTTCGCCGGCGAACCGCGCGTAGGGCACCGCACGGAACTTGAAGCCGCGCGAGCTCAAGGCAGCTTCGAGCGCCGACGCCTGTTCGTCGGTGAGTTTACCTGTGTAGGAAGTCAGCGGTTTCACGGGAAAACAAATAGCCGCAAAAAGGCGCAAAAGACACAAAAAGTTTTTGCAGACGTAGCGGCTTTCGGCAGAAAGCCGCATTTCAAACACGATATTTGCGGCGCTCTGCCGAGACGCCGCTACGAAAACTATTTTGCGGCTTTGGCGACTCTTTGCGGCAATAATTCCGGCGCATGGCGGAACAAAATCCAAAACTGAAGCGGCTGGTTGCGTTGTTGCTCGGCTGGTTCGCGCACAACGCCCGCGACCTGCCGTGGCGGCGCACTCGCGATCCCTACGCCATCTGGGTCTCCGAAATCATGCTCCAACAGACACAGGTCAAAACGGTCCTGCCGTATTGGGAACGCTGGATGCGTGAATTGCCGACCATCCAGGCAGCAGCCAAAGCCAGCCCGGAAAAAATCCACAAGCTTTGGGAGGGCCTCGGCTATTACACCCGCGTCCGAAATCTGCAAAAAGCGGCGCGGCAAATTGTCGCACAACAAAACGCCAATTTAAGATCCTGTAGGAGACAAGGTAACGAGTCTCAAACTAAAAAGGAATCAGAGACTCCTCACGTCGTCTCCTACAAATTCCCGGATAATTTTGGCGACGTGCTCGCGCTGCCCGGCATCGGACGTTACACCGCCGGCGCGATTTGCAGCATCGCGTTCAATCAGCCGACGCCCATTCTCGACGGCAATGTCATCCGGGTGCTGACACGGATTTTTGGCATCGGAGAAAATCCGCGGGAAAAGAAAACCAACGCGCGACTCTGGCAACTGGCGGAAGAATTGGTAGGGCGGGCAGTCCCCTGCCCGCCGCGGCGCGGTAGGGACACCACGTCCTACCATTCCCTTTTGAACCAATCGTTGATGGAACTTGGCGCGTTGGTTTGCACGCCGCGCCAGCCGCAATGCCCGGTTTGCCCGGTAAAAAAACTCTGCGTCGCTTTCCGGGAAAATCGCGTGGCTAAACTGCCAAACCTTGGCCGACGCACCGCCCCCACCGCGCGCCGCTTTATTGCCTTCGTCATCGAGCGCAATGGGAAATTCCTTGTCCGGCAGCGGCCCGCCGGGATCGTGAACGCGCACCTGTGGGAATTTCCGAACGTTGAAATTGCGCCAAACCAATGTAGCAGTCCCGCAAAGCGGGATAAGTCCGCTCATTATTTCCGCAGGAAAAGTCAGAGCCGACTGACGTCGGCTGCTACGGTTCAGGAGCCAGATTGGGAAATTATCCGGGCAGCAAAACGTTTCGGCATCACAACGCCTGTTCTTAAGCCGCTTTGCACCGTAAAACATTCCATCACCCGCTACCGCATCATGCTCGAAGCCTGGCGCATCAAACTCGGAGGGCGGAGTTCCACGACGCCCAAAATTTTGGGAACTCGCAGAGCTCGCCCCTCCAAAAATAGCGGTGTCTGGCTGTCGCCGGCAAAATTGGATTCACTCGCTCTCACCGCCGCACACCGAAAGATTCTCCGGCACCTGCAGACGCGCTCACAATAAAAAACTCGCCAGCCCGCCGGGCAATTGTATTTTGTTAAGCGTGATTTATTTCGACCATAACGCCACCGCACCGGTGATGCGCGAGGCGCGCGAAGCCTGGCTCGAGGCCACCGAGCACAATCCGGGTAATGCGTCCAGCCCGCATCAAATCGGGAGTCGCGCCGGTGCCGCGCTCAAGGAGGCGCGCGAAAAGCTTGCGCATTTTCTCGACTGCCAGCCGGCGGACATCGTCTGGACCAGCGGCGCCACCGAGGCCAACAACATGATCATGCATCATTTTGCGCGGACGCTCGACGCGAAGGCCGAGGTCTGGATATCCGCCATCGAACATCCCTGCGTCCACGAATCCGCAAAACATTATTTCGGCAAACGCGCCAGATTGATACCCGTCACGCACGACGGCGTGATTGACCTGGACTGGCTGACGGCGGAACTCGCGGACACGCGCCCCGGACTCGTCGGCGTGATGGCCGCGAACAATGAGACCGGTGTCATCCAGCCCTGGCGCGAGGCGCTGGCGATTTGCCGTCAATACAAGGTGCCTTTCTTTTCCGACGCCGTGCAATGGCTCGGCAAAATGCCGGCCAAGGGACTGGGCGAATGCGATTATCTCAGCGGCGCGGCGCACAAGTTTGGCGGGCCGCGCGGCGTGGGCTTTTTGAAAGTGCCGCATCGCAGCCAGGTCACTCCACTGATTCTCGGAGGCAAACAGGAACAAGGCCGCCGTGCTGGAACGGAAAATGTTCCGATCATAGTGTCCATGCTCGCCGCCCTGGAAGCGCGCGAGAAACAGATGGCCCGCAGCGAACACATCCTGCGCGGCGTGTGGCGCGACAATTTTGAAAGGCAACTTTTGCACAAACTATCCGGCATGGTAATCGTCGGCGCGAATTCGCCGCGTTTGTGGAACACCGTTTCGGCGTTGATGCCCGAAGGTGTGCAATTGCGCTGGCTGACGAGACTCGACAAGGCAGGGTTTGCGGTTTCAACCGGTTCGGCCTGCACGACCGGCAAGGAAGAGCCGTCGCACGTGCTGGCGGCGATGAATTTCAAACCCGCCGAAGCGCATCGCGTACTGCGTTTCAGCAGCGGTTGGGAGACGACCGAAGCCGACTGGGACGCGCTGGCCAACGCCCTGGCAAAAGTCCATGCCGAAGTGCATCACGCCAAGGCGTGACAATGTTCAATTTTTAACCACGGATGAACACGGTTTAGATGACCGGAGATATACAACAATTTTGTTGCATCCTTCCCAGTCAGGCGCGTGAGCAAACGGAGCCCAGGAATCCATGAGCAGTCAGGAAACCTATAAGAGATTTGCCCGATACTACGATCTGTATGTTGGGAACTTCAAAGCTGACTTGCCATTGTACAGGTCCCTGTGCGCTCCCGAGCACCACGTTTTGGAAATTGGCTGCGGCACCGGGCGGGTACTGCGCGCTTTGCTCGAAGAGGGGTGCCGGGTTACAGGCGTGGATGTCTCGGACGACATGCTGCGTGTGGCCGAAGCAAAACTGTGTGAGCATCTTGAGCAGGGGAAGCTTGTACTGAAAAATCATGATTTTCGCTGTGCTCCCCTTCAGGAGCAGTACGATCGGATTCTCGTGACCTTCTTCACGTTTAACTATCTCCTTACGGCATCAGAACAGCGGCAATTCCTGCTCAATGTCCGTCAAAGTCTCGCCGCCAATGGTGTCGTGATCCTCGACCTGTTTTATCCTCAGCCTTTGGCGTTCCCCGCCACGAGCGACCAATGGCAAGAAACCGTGCTGCAAGCTGACGGCCACCAGGTTGCGCTCAGGCAGAAAAGAAGGATGATTGGAAATATTGAAGAGCGAATACAAATCTATGCTGACGAAACGCATCAAGATGAAATCGTGACTCGACGCCGCTATGTCAGCAAAAAGCAAGCCGATGCTTTGCTGGCGCAGACCGGTTTTCAAAGCTGCCAAGTCACCAATGGATACACCGTATCCGCATTTCGTCCGATGGGGAAAGCCGAAACAACAGATTCAGCTTTTGTCTGTATGGCGAGAAAACCAGCCTCCCAACAAACCCGATCAAGCACGCCTGATTTAAAATGACAGGCTGCCAGCTTTGGTTCCGCTTCCGGCAAAACCGGTTTTGATTGCACCATTCCTTTATGACGTGGCGGCGAGCGTCCGCACTTCGCGTTGCGGATAGGGAATCTGGATGTTGTTGGCCCGGAATTGCTCGACAATGGCCTGGTAAATTTCCGTTTGCGCCGGACCGTAATCGGCCACCGCCGTCCACGGGCAGATGGCGAAGTTGATGGACGAATCGGCCAGCATGGTGATGCCGACGCCCGGGGTGGGTTCCTTGAGCACCCGCGCGTTGCGCGACAGCACCCCGCGCACAATGGTCACGGCCGTGTTGATGTTCGTCCCGTAGCTGACCCCGACGTTCAGGTTGAGCTGCCGGATGTGGCCGTAGTTGTGCAAAATCTCGCCGACAATTTTCCGGTTGGGAATCACCACCGCTGAATGGTCGGCGTGAAGCAGCGTGGTCGTGAAAAGTTCGATGCTGGTCACCTGCCCCTGCACGCCGGCAATTTCAATATATTCGCCGAAACGAAAGGGTTTGGTGAAAATAATGGTCAGCCCGGCCATGAGATTGCTGAGGATGCCTTGCATGGCCAGGCCAATTCCCACGCCGGCCACGCCGACACCGGCGATCAACGCCGTCACGTCCATGCCCGCCGTGCCCAGCGCCACAACCAGGGCCATGGCAAATATGAGCAGGCGCAGGATGCGCACCAGTAATTTGCGCATCGGCGGTTCCATCGCCTTGCTTGTCAGCCAGCGGTCCAACAGTTTGCCGATCCAACGTGCGACGATGAAACCAACCACCACGACGACCAGCGCCGAAATAAGCGCGCCGGCGTGCAAGATGATGTAATCGACGATTTTGTCCTGCCAGATTACCAGATTTCCCGTACTTCCTGTTTTATTCATGGTCACCTCAAGTTGTTGGTCCGTTGCCAACCATTCGTTAAATCAATCCCATGCACTTCGTCAATACTTGCTTTGCAAATAAATTTACCCGCCACGATAAACCGCCCGCGCCGTGCAGGTTTCCGCCACGACGACTTCGGTGAGCAGAGGCAATCTCGGCTTCAGTTTTTTCCAGATCCACACGGCAATTTCCTCGCTCGTCGGATTTTCCAGGCCGGGAATTTGGTTCAGGTAATTGTGGTCAATCTTTTCCCAGATGGGCTTGAACGCCGTCGTGATGTCCGCGTAATCCATCAGCCAGCCCAGCTTGGCGTCGCACTCGCCCGCCACAACAATATCCACCTTGAAGCTGTGCCCGTGCAATCGCCGGCACTTGTGCGTCTTCGGCAAACGCGGCAGCAGATGCGCCGCCTCGAATTGAAACGTTTTTCGCAATTCCATTTTCATAACAAATTTGCAATTGGAGTGATGGAGTACTGGAGTTTTGGGTTGATGCAAAAATTCATCACTCCATTGCTCCAACACTCCATCACCCCATTTCCCAGTCCGTCCACGTCACCAAATCGCCCAGCACCGGGCGGCCGTCATGCCGCCAGGTCAACGGCGGATTTTGCATCCGGCCGAGCGGACACACCCGCGTCGCGCCCCAGCGCGCCAGTTGCGCCGCCAGTTCCTCCACTTTGTGCTCCGGCACGCCAAGGCCGACCGTCGAGACCTGGTCGCGCACCGTTTCGGCACATTGCAAAGCCTCCGCCAGGTCCCGCACCGGCTTCACGTAAATAAACCGGTTCAGGCATGACAGTTGAAACCTCGCGTCCACCTCATAAACCACCGTCCACGCCGTCGAATTCCGGCTGCACCAATGTTGCGTTGTCTCCGGTGAATGTGCCGCGCGGATCTCGTAAATCCCGCGACGCGACGCGATGGCCGCCGCATGTTCCGCCGGCAATTCACCGCGCGGCTCGGTTTGCTCGCGCCGTTCCAATTCGTCCGCGAGCAACTCCGCGAATTTCTCCGGCGACACTTCACCGCCGGTTTGCACGTAAACCACATGCGGCGAAAGACAGCCCTGCTGGTTCCACGCCACCACGTCATCGGTTGTGCGCGACACGATTTGCCGGGTGTGAAAACCCGACAAAACCTCATGGGCCACAAAACCAAAGCTCACGCGGTGGCCGTAGCCGAGAAAGCGGGTTTTGACCGGCAACCGCACTCGGATCACCGCCAGCGTCTCATCACTGCCGGTCGCCGTCACGCAATCGGCCTCGGTGAACAACGCCGTCTCCAGGTCCACATTGCCGCCGCGCCACCCGGCGATTTCCAGACAGGATCCCAGTTTGGTGTCCGCGTCGTAAATCGTATGGGCAAACAAGCGGGGCAGAAACGTTGAACCACTCGCGCATTTCACGAATTGCGCCGAACGGGTCAGCAGGCCGAGCACGATGCTCATCAACGCCGGGTTGGGAAGGTTGCCCGCTGCGATGTGCACCAGCAATTCCGGTCCGACGGCCAGAGCCGCCCGACTTGATTTTTCCACGCCGCCACACGCAACAAACCGGTCGAGCTGCCGCGCGTCACCTAATTCCTGCACCAGCAGCGCGTGAAAATTTTCCGGTGTGAACTGGTGGAAAAAATTATCGAGGCCTTTTTGCAGCGTCGCCCGGGAAAAACCAGTTTTTTCCGGCCCGGATTCTAGCGCCAGCCGGCGAAAGGTGTTGTCCGGTTTCAACCAGCCCTCCGCCACGTCGCACAACACCCCGACCAGGCTGTCTGTGGAACGCCGCGCCAGGTACCGCGCGCGATTGCGCTTCAACGTCTGGCACGCCTCCGTGACCATCGCCGGCGACAGCACCGCGTCCGGCGGCAAATCGGCGAGAAAATAGTTGGGCAGGTTCATTTGATTACGGATTGCGGAATGCGGAATGTGGAGTGAGACATCAACGAACAACCTCGGGGTTCGGCGAGTTGCGCCCGGCCAATCAATTCAAATCCGTCTCCGCGGCGAATCCCCAAATCTTCCGTCTGGATCGCCATCACGGAAAAGACGTTCGCCAGATCAAACACGCGAATCAAACCCGTATCGCCGTCGGCCACCTCGCGCCCGGTTTCGGGGGAAACGATTTGGACGCGTACCCAGGGCGGGAAATGGAAATAATGAGTTTTGACGGCGCGTTTCCCCTCACCCTGACCCTCTCCCTCGGGGAGAGGGCCGGGATGAAGGAGGTTCAAATCGTTAACTTGACTTGTTCCATCATACGCTTGCGAACTCAACTCGCTCATGCCGTATTCGCAGATGATGTACGACGGCGGCACCCCGAGCCTTTCGGTGATGAGCTGGTGCAGTTCGGCCTTGGGCATCGAACGTGAACGGTTTTTATAGCCGCCGGTTTCCATCACCCGGGAACCGGCGGGCAAATCGAAACGCAGATTTCTCTCCGCCAGATAATCCAGCAAGTGAACGAAGGAAAAGGCGGTTCCGAGCAGAAGCCGGGGTCTGGCGTCCCGCCTTCGCACTCGCGCTTCGGCGAGGCAGGCTGGGGTCCCGCCTTCGTGCTTGCGCTTCGGCGAGGCAGGCTGGCGTCTGGGTGACAGAAGGTCAACGGCGGCGGCGAAATCCAGCGTCCACGAACCGTCCGCGGCAATACTGCCAAGGAAGGCATGGCTTCCGCCTTCACCGCTCCAGCGGCTTCGTCGTGACGAATGCGCGGGGACGCGCGCCCCACCAAGTTTTTGCCGGATGGTTTCAAACATGTGAACGAGGGACGAATGCGGCGCCTGTGCTGCGGCGGCGTGAGGCAAACCAATCGTAAATCGTCAATCGTAAATCGTAAATCCGCCAGAACATTTTTCATAAACCATGGAATCAATGATGCCTCATATAACTTCAACGAC
>Ga0181536_10003056_pt1 | contig 18393 bp, 15 predicted proteins | sample PEATcosm2014_Bin_41_FD_121105 | JGI IMG/M metagenome (GOLD analysis project Ga0181536, IMG submission 121105) | Peatland microbial communities from MTU Mesocosm Facility, Houghton, MI, USA - PEATcosm2014_Bin17_60_metaG | ecosystem: Environmental > Terrestrial > Soil > Wetlands > Peat | place...
CCGCGCAGGCCCTGCGCAGGCCATCCATTAGCGACTCGAATATCTCCATACCTCAACAAAGCACACGGAAAGGCGGAGGAATATAGCAACCTGGGTTCCTCAGGCCATTTAGAACTGCTGCCCGCCGGCGTACGTTGTTGACAGCGACACGCACCGGTCCTTAAAATTACAGAGGAGTACTTTATGTTTTCCGGCGTAAGTGCTAGATAGATGAGTGGTTAGTTGGTCTTGAACGGGTTTGGGACTGGCTGGAAACGGCTTGTCAGGATGCTGCGGCAACCGGGACGGAGAGCGGGAAGATGCCAGATGCGCGCGTCAGTCCGCGGGAGCGGCTGGTGCTTACGGCCATCATCGAGCTGTACATCGCTACCGGCGAACCCGTGGCTTCGCAGGCTGTCGCCCATTATTTTGCAAATAAGGAGGGGCTGAGTTCGGCCACCATTCGCAACGTGATGGCTACGCTGGGCGAGACGGGACTGCTGGAGCAGCCGCACACCTCCTCGGGCCGGGTTCCCACAGCCGCGGCCTTCCGCTACTACGTAGAGCAGATTACGCAGCCTGGTCGCATGGGAACTGGCGGATCGGGTAGCCTGGGCGCGATGCCGCAAGGGGCTTCCCCGCCCGGTTCGGGGTCTTCGCCGTTGAGCGCGGCGCGGCGCGGGCAGATCGAAGACAGCTTCTCCGGCGTTTCCAGCTCGAATGAGTACCTGGAGCGCACCTCGCACGTGCTGGCGCTGATATCGAACGGTCTGGGAGTGGCGTTGGCCAGTTCCACCGCGGGCCAGGTGCTGGAACACATTCATTTTTCGCGGCTTTCGGCGGGCCGGGTGCTAGCGGTGCTGGTGACCCAGGCGGGCACGGTGCAGGACCGGGTGCTGGCTCTGGACCGCGAACTGACGCACGTGGAGCTGGAGACGGCAGCGCACTATCTGAATGAGAGCTTTCGCGGCTGGCAAATCGAGCGCATCCGCGCCGAGGTCGCCCGGCGCGTGGAATTGGAGCGCCAAGCCTACAGCCAGATGCTGTCTTCGGTGGAGGAACTCTGCCGCAAGGGCGCGCTGGCCGGCGGAGAGGGTGGGCCCGCTATCTTTGTGGATGGAATGGCCAACCTGATCGCCGCCGAAGCGGACCGCGAGCGGCTGCGGCAGATGCTTTTAGCTCTGGAGGCCAAGCAGAGGCTGGTCGAGTTGCTGACCGCCTACGTGGACGGCCGCCAGCAGGAGGTGCGCGTGGTGGTGGGCCTGGACGAGAGTTCGCCGGCGATGCAGGATTTGGTCCTGATCGGCGCCCCGGCAAGGCTGGGCGGCGGCAATCTGGGCACGGTCGCCGTAATAGCGCCGACGCGCATCCAATACCAGGAGATGATTCAAGCGGTGCGCTACATCGCGCGGCTCTCTGAGCGCATCCTGGAAGATCCCGTCGCTTGAACCGAACCGCGCTTTTTACCGATATGAACGAGAGAAGCCGGCGCCTGCCGTGGAATTTATCATTGAAACAAGCGAGAGAATTTTTTCGGAGATTGCGTAGGACTATGCCGGAACAGGAAAAGGAGTTGACCTTGTCGGAAGAGGCGGAGGCCGCGGTTGCTGCGGCTGCTCGGGAAGAAGCCGTTATTGAAATGCCGGGCGGCGAAGCTGGCGGGGAGTTGAGCGAACAAGAGCCGGTGAGCCGCGCGGAGTTCGACCAGCTCAAGGCCGAGCGCGATCAGTTGCTGGACCGGCTGGCGCGCTTGCAGGCCGAGTTTGAGAACGCCCGCAAACGGGCCGAGCGGGAACGCATCGAGTTTCGCGACTATGCTGCCGGCTCAGTGGTCGAGCGGTTTCTGCCTGTGCTGGATAACTTCGAGCTGGCGCTAAAGTCCAACGGCACAGATGAGCAGTTGCGCTCCGGCGTCGAGCTGATAGTCAAGCAGATGGAAGACATTCTGCGCCAGTTGCAGGTGACCGCGATTCCCGCCGTGGGCGCGGAGTTCGATCCCCGTTATCATGAAGCAATGGGGACGGTCGAGCGCCTCGACCTACCCGACCAGCACGTGGCCGAGGAAATCCGCCGCGGCTACAAGATGCGCGAGCGGCTGCTGCGGCCGGCGCTGGTGCGCGTGGCTTCCAACCCAAAACAGACCAACGAATGAGTTCAAGAGTGGCCAAAGCAGACTATTACGAAGTCCTCGGCGTTTCGCGCTCGGCGAGCGAGGCGGAGTTGAAGAGCGCCTATCGCAAACAGGCGCTCAGATACCATCCCGACCGCAACCCCGGCGACCACGCCGCTGAAGAAAAGTTCAAGCAGGCCAGCGAGGCCTATCAAGTGTTGAGCGACGCCGACAAGCGCGCCGCCTACGACCGCTACGGCCACGCCGGATTGAGCGGGCAGGGGTTTGGCGGCGGGCCGTTTACTGGCAGCGTGGACATCAGCGAGATCTTCGGCGACCTGTTCGGCGAGATGTTCAACGTGGGCGGCGGCCAGCGGCGCGCCAGCCGCCAGCAGCGCGGCGACGACCTGCGCTTCGACCTGGCCATCGACTTCGCCGACGCTATCAACTACACCGAGTCCGAGGTGAAGATTCGCCGCCGTGAAACTTGCGCGGCTTGCCAGGGCACCGGCAGCGCCTCAGGCCGCGGACCCGTCACTTGCGGCCAGTGCCAGGGCCGGGGGCAGGTTCGTTATCAGCAGGGATTCTTTGCTGTGGCTCGCACCTGCGGCGGTTGCGGAGGCACGGGCACGGTGATCGGCGACCCCTGCCAGAATTGCCACGGCGAGAGCCGCATCGCCAGCGAGTTCAAGCTCAATGTGAAGATTCCGCCAGGCGTTGAGGATGGAACCCGCATTCGCTACTCCGGCGAGGGCGACGCGGGCCGCTTCGGCGGTCCCCGGGGCGACCTGTATGTGGTGCTCTCCATTCGTGCCCACGACTTCTTTGTGCGCCAAGGCCACGACCTGCACTGCGTGATCCCCATCAGCTTTCCGCAGGCCGCGCTGGGCGCCGAGATCGAGATTCCCTCCATCAACGGCAACGTGACCCTCAAGATTACCGAAGGAACGCAGAGCGGCAAGGAGTTGCGCATCCGCGGCAAGGGCGTGCCTTATCTGAACGAAAAAGGACAGGGCGATCTGGTGGTGAAGGTGCTGGTGCAGATTCCCAAAAAGCTCTCCCGCACCCAGCGCGAACTGGTCGCCAAGCTAGCCGAGTCGCTGGCCGTGGACAACAAACCCGCCTCCCCCGGCCTGCTCGACAAGATGAAGGATTTGTTTAATTAGGACTGTTCACACTACCTTCACTGCGTCGTCTCACGCGATGAGCCGCAAGGGAAATTGCTGGGACAAAACGCCTGCTCGGAGACGCTGTTTGGTTCGCTGAATGTGGAACGATTGTACGGCCAGCGTTTTGAAACCATCCGCGAGGCCAAGGATGAAACCATCTCTTGGCTGCTCTGGTTTAACCGAATACGAATGCGCTCGACGCTGAACTATGTCAGCCCGATGGAGTTCGAGCAAGACTGGATGAATGCAACGGTGAAGGCCGCCGCCTGAAATTTCAAGGTGATCGAAGCAGGCCGTGGAAATGACGGTTTATGGAAAGCCCGGAAAACGATAGTGCTGTTTTCCGCCCTTCCCACAAACCTTGGAAATCGATGAAGTCGATTCCCGCATTCCCACCGCCAAGACGACGAGGATGAATTGAATCCTCAAAAACCAGCCGGTTATGAGATACGTGTTCTGAGGGCAAGGTCGGGATGCAAAGTGTGAACAGGCCCTAACTACCGCCCCCATTAACTGATTCTGTTCGACTTTTAACCGGACAGTAGCGGGTTGAACCGATTACTGAACGTGATTGTAGTGGTGATGATGATGGTGGTGATGATGGTGGCCTACTACGACCACCACCTGTGCCTGCGCCGCATAAGGTACCGCGAGACAGAAGACGAGAGCGAGTCCGAACAAAAACTTTTTCATGCCTAATCATGACGCGTTGCATGGTTGTTGACAGAGCTACTTTGACCTACGCGCGCAAATTTTCAACGATGCGCCGAATTGCAAGGCGCCCATCCTTGCGCCTTTTATCTCCACCCCAGCACACAAAGTTCATGCGTCGGCAACCCGGTCTGGCAAAAGGCTGGGAAACCGCTGATCTCATCGCACCTCGTTTTTCCCTATTTTCCACTCCCGCTCCGGGAATCCTCCCGCCGCGCCGAACCATCTGAGAGAATAATGGCAGTGAATCAAACGCAACATTCCGTCTTCAGGCGGGCGGCTGGCGTTCTTACCGCCTTGATTCCGATTCTGGCTTTGCTGGCCACGGGAGCGCATCTCTGCGCTCAGGCCCCCAATCCGACCTCCGCCGCCAACCCGTTTTTCGGCAGCGTCACCGCCCGTCCGGCACCGCGTGGTTCGGGCAGCGACGAGACCCTCCGGCTCTCGCTCGACGATGCGATCAGCCTCGGCCTCAGGAACAACTTGGGCCTCAAGGAAGCCGAGAATCAGGAGAAATCTCTCCAGGGGTATAAGAACGAGGCGCTGCAAAACTTCCTGCCTACCATTACGCTCAACGGCGACCTCGGCGTCCATCAGCAAAGCCTGGTTGCGATGGGCTTTGGTCCCGCGCTTTTTGCCGAATTCTCAAAGCTGATGACGCTGCCTGCAAACCTCTCCTTCATTACCCGCGATGACCTAACCGATGGGCAGATTCGCTACGGCCAGATGCTCTTCTCCGGCCCGGTCATCGCCGCGTGGAAAGGTGCCAAGGCCGCTGAAAATGCGGCTCACTTCGCCAAGACCTCGGCACGCGGCGAGGTGGTGCAGCAGGTGGCCTCGGCCTACCTGCACGCCATCGCCGCCGCCAGCGAAGTGGATAATGCGCAGGCTCTCGAAGCGGCGGACAAAGTGCTGCTCGAACAGGCCCATGCTGCCCACCAGGCTGGGGTTGCCTCCAATTTGGACGAGCTGCGGGCACGGGTCCAGCTTCAGGCCCAGCAACAGGCTCTTATCGCTGCACAAAACGCCGTCGAGAAAGACCTGATCCTGTTGAAGCGCGAGATCGGCATCGACCCCGGCCAGAAGATTGCCCTCACCGATCCAGCGCCTTACAGCGATCTGGCCGTCCAGACCCCTGAAGAGGTCCGCGCCGTCGCCCTGAAGAACCGCCAAGACTACCGGGAGCTCCAGAACCAGGCCGTCGAGTTCAAGGCCGTCCATGCCGCCTATCGCAGCCAGCGCCTGCCCAGCCTCAGCTTCGGCGGTTACTACGGCGTCAGTCAGGTGGGCGGCGCAGGTTCGCACGGAAACTTTGTAGCCCAGGGCATGCTCAGCGTTCCGCTCTTCCGCGAAGCCAGCCTGCGCGGCGACGCGGATGCCGCTCAGGCCCAGTTGGCTGCCGTGGATGCCCAACTTGCCGACCTGCGCGGCCGCATCGAACAGCAGGTGCGCTCGGCGCTGCTGGACGTGAACGCGACCTCGAAGTTAGTCGAGGTCGCCCGCTCCAACGTCGAGTTGGCCACCCGCGCCCTGAGCGACGAAACCGACCGCGTCAACGCCGGCGTGGACGACAACCTGCCGCTGGTGACCGCCCAAGCCACCCTGGCCTCGGCGCAAAGCAATCTGGTCGAAAGCCTCTACCAATACAATTTGTCAAAACTGGCCCTGGCCCGCGCCACCGGCGTCCTGGAGCAGCAGTACCGGGTCTATCTGGGAAGATAGAGCGCGAACCACATCATCGTGATAACGGCCAGGGAACCTCTTGTCTGAAAGCCGGTCAAAAGCCTGCCAGGTCTCTGCTATCATCCGGCCATGCCTCTTTCCTGGAATGAAATCCGCCATCGCGCCATCGCCTTCACGAGAGAATGGGCGGGCGCAAAGAGCGAACGCGCAGAGAAGCAAACCTTCTGGAATGAGTTCTTCGAGGTCTTCGGCGTACGCCGCCGCGTGATCGCCTCCTTCGAGGAGCCGGTCAAGAAGATTTCCGGCGAGTACGGCTTCATCGATCTGTTCTGGCCCGGAACCGTGCTTGTCGAGCACAAGAGCCTGGGCAAAGACTTGGGCAAGGCCGAGTCGCAGGCCTTCCAATATATTCAAGACCTGATACGGCAAGGGCGGATGGACGAGGTTCCGCGCTACGTCATCGTCTCCGATTTTGCCCGGATAGTTCTTCACGATCTTGAACCGGAAGAACAACTCGATCTGCCCCTCTTTCACGGTCTGCGTGTACATTCAGTTGAATTTCCCCTATCGCAATTTCACGAATATATCCACGCATTTGCTTTTATCCCCGGCTACAAGCAGCACAAGTTCGAGGAACAAGACCCGATCAATATTGAAGCGGTCAAGATCATGGGCCAGCTTCACGATACGCTTGGAGCGGGAGGTTATTCGGGGCATCGGCTGGAACGGTTTCTTGTCCGTATCCTTTTCTGTCTCTTTGCTGAAGACACTGGCATCTTCGAGCGAGAATCCTTCCGCCTTTACTTGGTCAACCGCACAGCTAAAGACGGTTCCGATCTCGGCTTGCACCTTGCCCGCCTTTTTGACGTGCTCAATACTCCGCCCGAAAATCGCCAAGCCAATCTCGACGAAACCCTCGCGGCATTTCGTTATGTGAACGGAGAGCTATTCGCGGAAAATCTCGGCTTTGCGGACTTCAATTCCGATATGCGAAACGCGCTCTTGGGTTGCACGCACTTCGATTGGTCGCGCATTTCGCCGGCTATCTTCGGTTCCCTCTTCCAGGAAGTGACGAAGCCAAAAGAACGGCGTCAAATCGGCGCTCACTACACCAGCGAGCGCGATATTCTCAAGGTAATCCGCTCGTTATTTCTTGACGAACTCCGTGCCGAGTTTAATCGCGTAAAAGAGAGTAAGACGGAACTCAAGCGATTTCACGAGAAAGTTTCCGCGCTTCGCTTTCTCGATCCCGCCTGCGGATGCGGAAACTTCCTCGTGGTCACCTACCGCGAGTTGCGGCTGCTCGAAATAGAAATTCTCAAATTATTATTTCCCTCCGGCTCTCAGGAACTCGACATTCAGCGTCTTTCCCACGTTGACGTGGATGCCTTCTACGGCATCGAAATCGGCGAATGGCCCGCGCGCATTGCCGAAGTTGCAATGTGGCTGATGGACCACCAGATGAATATTCGCCTATCCGAGGAGTTTGGCCAATACCTTGTCAGGCTTCCGCTCAAAAAATCGCCCACCATTGTCTGCGATAATGCGCTGCGTATAGACTGGCAGGGAATTCTTCCACCTTCGCGGTGCAGTTATATACTCGGCAATCCCCCATTTGTCGGCAAGAAAGCCAGAAACGCCGAACAACAGGCCGATATGCAGATCGTTTTCGGCGCTATCAACGGTACGGGCGTTCTCGATTATGTATGCTGCTGGTATCTGCGCGCCGCCCAATATATTCGCGGGACAAAGATCGCGGTAGGCTTTGTCTCGACTAACTCCATCACTCAGGGCGAACAGCCGGGAGTCCTTTGGCCGAGATTATTCGGTCTTCTTGGGATCAAGATACATTTCGCTCATCGCACCTTTGCCTGGGAGAGCGAGGCGCGCGGCAAAGCGCACGTCCATGTAGTCATCATCGGATTCGGAGCTTTCGACACACAGGATAAACGCATCTACGAATATGAGGGCGATGGTAAAACGGTGTTGGTAAGCCACCCTAAAAACATCAGCCCGTACTTGGTCGAGGGGAATGACCGGGCCTTGCAGACGCGCGGCAATCCGGTGAGCGATGTTGCTGAGATGCGGTTTGGGAGTATGCCGAACGATGGCGGCAACCTGCTTCTCACCGACGAAGAAAGAAACCAATTGCTGAACGAAGCCCCGGAAGCTAGTCCTTTGATTCGACCTATTCTCAGCGCAGACGAGTATCTGAATGGACGGAACCGCTGGTGCCTCTGGCTGGAGGGAATCTCGCCGCAAACCATTCGGGCAATTCCCGAAGTGTATCGCCGCGTCAAGGAAGTTCGTACCTATCGCGAGGCCAGCAAGCGAGAGACGACAGTTAAGCTCGGCAGCCAACCAGCGCTGTTCGGCGAGAACCGGCAGCCAACGACTAAATACGTTCTGGTGCCGCGTGTTAGCTCGGAGTCGCGCAAGTACATTCCGATGAGTTTCTTTACGCCTCGATATATTGTGAGCGACACTTGCCTGTGCTTGCCGAAAGCAACTCTTTATCATTTTGGCGTCTTATCCTCTGTTATGCACATGGTGTGGGTGCGTCAAGTATGCGGGCGCCTCAAGTCCGACTATCGGTACTCCGTCAATCTTGTTTACAACAACTATCCCTGGCCTGAAATGCCCGCCGCGAAGCAGCGCGCGGCCGTGGAGACTGCCGCGCAAAATGTGCTGGATGCGCGCAAGGAGTTTCCCAATGCCACGCTGGCGGACCTCTATGATCCCGTGGCGATGCCCGCCACGCTGGTCAAGGCCCACGCTGCGCTGGACCGAGCCGTCGATCTTTGCTATCGGCCGCAACCCTTCGACAGTGATCGCCAGCGCGTCGAGTTTCTTTTCGCGCTTTACGAAAAGCTCTCCGCGCCCCTAAATTTCCCCGCCAAAAAGGGGCGGCGAAGAGCGTAGGCCCGTAGTCTGCCGCGGATGACCGCTGCGGCGCTGGATCATGGACCGTTTTGAAACCCTCGGAAAGCGCGATGATCCGAATGCACATCGCACCGCCCGCCCTCCGTGTTACCTTTGAGCGTAAAGTAGAAGCAAGAGGTTCCCATGCGCGCCGGCAGGCATCTCAAGATCAAATACTATGTGGAACCGAACTCAGCCGCTCTGGCGCGCCGGGCAGTCCAGTATCTCGTCGAGATGGTTGAAGAGGCCGCCCAGGCGCATTGATTCGATCTCGAATGGGCAGCAATGCATCGCCGCATACGCTGCCCAGCGTTTGTGTCATTTCTTCGGCGCCGGCACTGACTTCCAACTCCTGAATTCCGCTTTTACCCTTTGGCGACGGCGAAGCGCCGGTTGACTTCGGCCCAGTTGACGACGTTCCACCAAGCGGCTAGGTAGTCGGGGCGGCGGTTCTGGTACTTGAGATAGTAGGCGTGCTCCCAAACGTCGTTGAACAAGATGGGATAGTAGCCCTGGGTGAGGGGCGAATCCTGGTTGGCGGTGGTGATGACCTTGAGTTTGCCGTCCGCATAGATCACCCAGCCCCAGCCGGAGCCGAACTGCTTGGCGGTAGTCTCGTTGAAGGTCTTCTTGAAACTTTCGAAGTCGCCGAAGTCCTTGGCTATCTGGCCGGCTATGGCGCCGTTGGGCGCGCCTCCTATGCCAGCCGAGCCGACCGGGCCGAACAGCTTCCAGAAGGCGGCATGGTTGGCGTGGCCGCCGGCGTTGTTGCGGACAGGTGTGCGAATATCTTCGGGCACCTGCGCCAGGTCTCGGACCAGGTCGTCTATTGGCTTGGCGGCCAGATCTGGATGGTTGGCAAGCAGGCCGTTGATGTTGTTGACGTAGGCTTGGTGGTGCTTGTCGTGGTGAATCTTCATCGTCTCCGTGTCGATGAACGGCTCGAGGGCGGCGTAGTCGTAGGGAAGCGGCGCGAGTTCGTAAGCCATTGGGTATATCTCCTGTTTTGGGCAGTGCTGCGGGTTGAGGACGTACGGGCGCTGCCCGTGGCGGATAAAGCCGGATAATCGCATGAGCCTGCAAAGCTCTCTGTATGGATGGATGCGACAGGAGGCGGGCAGGATTCTGTCATGTTGCGGTGAAGCCGAGGAAACCTTCCGCCCCTGGAAAACATCGAACGAAGGGCGCGAGGAGCCGACCCTCCCGGACCAGCAGTGCGGCAGGCTATCATGGAATGTGGATTGGCCGTAGCAGACCAGCCACAATGTGGAAGTGGAGTTCGAGAGCAAGCTAAGGGATTTACTTGGGACTTCCGCGCCGCAACGAAAGGAATCCAATGACTTCCAGCCTCGCGGGAGCGTCTCTCGATCCAAAGGCGCTCGACCAACTGTCTATCGATACGTTGCGGCTGCTTGCCGTGGATTCAGTGGAGAAGGCCAACAGCGGCCATCCCGGCGCTCCGCTGGGCTGCGCGCCCATCGCTTATCTGCTCTTTCACAAGCTACTGAAGCACAATCCGGCGCACGCCAAATGGGCGGACCGGGACCGCTTCGTGCTCTCCAACGGCCACGCCTCGTCGCTGCTTTATGCGGCGTTGTTTCTCTCCGGCTACGACGTGACGCTGGACGACCTGAAAAGCTTCCGGCAATGGAATTCGCGGACCCCCGGCCATCCCGAGCGCGGCCATTTGGAGGGCGTGGAAGTAACCACTGGACCGCTGGGGCAGGGCCTCGCGATGGCCGTGGGCATGGCTATCGCTGAGAAGCATCTGGCCGCGGTCTACAATCGCCCCGGTTTCGAGGTGGTGGATCACCGCACCTACGCGCTCTTGGGCGACGGCGACCTGATGGAAGGCGTCTCGCACGAGGCTGCTTCGCTTGCGGGAACGCTGGCGCTGGGCAAGCTGATCTTCCTCTACGACGACAATCAGATTTCGCTGGACGGACCGACTAGCCTGAGTTACACCGAGGATGCGCTGGAGCGCTTCGAGGCCTATCACTGGCACGTGCAGCGCGTGGCCGACGGCAACGACCTGGCGGCGCTGGAGGCCGCAATCGAAGCTGCCAAAGCCGAGACCGGCAAGCCGTCTATCATCGCGGTGCGGACGGTCATCGGCTACGGCAGCCCGAAGGCTGGGAGTAACAAGGCGCATGGCGAACCGCTGGGCACAGAGGCTGTGGCGGCAACGAAGAAGTTTTTTGGTTTCCCCGAATACCAGAGCTTTTACGTACCGGAAGACGCGCTGGCCAATTGGCGACAGGCAGTCACGCGCGGTGCTGGTCTGGAGGCTGCATGGAAGACGCTCTTCGCGGGCTACGCGGCGGCAAATCCTGAGTTGGCGGCGGAGTTTGAGCGCACTCGGAAGGGCTTGCTGAAGGCCGGATGGGAGAAGGCGATTCCGAGCTTCGCGCCGGGCAAACCGCAGGCTACGCGCAGCGCCGGGGGCACAATTCTGAATGCCATTGCCGAGCGGGTGCCGGAACTGTTTGGCGGGGCCGCGGACCTGACCGCATCAACTAAAACCATCTTCAAGCCGGGCGCGAACTTCCACGAAGACCCGGCGGGGCGCAACGTTTTTTTCGGAGTGCGCGAGTTCGCGATGAGCGCGGCTGTAAACGGAATCGCCGCGCATGGAGGGCTGATTCCCTTCGGCTCTACTTTTTTTGTGTTTTCCGACTATGCCAAACCTGCTATACGGTTGGCGGCGCTGATGCAGTTGCACTCGCTGTTTATATTTACCCATGACTCGATTGCCGTGGGCGAGGATGGGCCGACCCATGAACCGATCGAGCAACTGCTGGGACTGCGCGCGATTCCGGGGCTTACCGACTTCCGCCCCGCCGACGCCAACGAGACGGCAGCGGTTTGGAGGCTGGCTCTGGAACGCTCCGGGCCCAGCTTCTTTGCGCTCAGCCGGCAAGACCTGCCGATCATCGACCCAGCCGCGCTGGACGTATACGCTGGAGTGAGCAAGGGTGCTTATGTGCTCGAGGATGCATCCAATCCGCAGTTAGTGCTGATCGGCGCGGGTTCGGAGGTGTGGATGGCGCTGGATGCCGCCAAGCTGTTGGCAGCAGAGGGGATTCGGGCGCGGGTGGTCAGCTTCCCGAGTTGGAAGCTCTTCGAGGAGCAGACGGCAGAGTACAAATCCAGCGTGCTTCCGGCTAGTGTGCCGAAACTGGCGGTAGAGGCCGGTTCCACGCAGGGCTGGTGGAAGTATGTGGGAGTGGACGGCGATGTAATCGGACTGGATAGGTTCGGCGCGTCAGCTCCAGGGCCAAAGGTGCAGGCGGAGATAGGGTTCAGCGCGGGGAATGTGGCGGCCAAGGCTAAGAAACTGCTAACTCGCTAAGTTGAAAGGAACGCACATTGAAGCTGGTAATCGGTTCCGACCATGCGGGATTTTCTATGAAGGAAGAGGTTCGCGCACACCTGGCCGAGGCTGGCCACAAGGTGATCGACCTGGGAGCTTATAACACTGAGCCGTCGGACTATCCCGACTATGCCGAGAAGGTGGGTTTGGCGTTGAAGCGGGGCGATGCGCCACGCGGAATTCTCATCTGCGGTTCGGGAGTGGGAGTCTGTGTGGCGGCCAACAAGATACCGGGGATTCGCGCCGGAATCTGCCACGATACGTACTCGGCGCACCAGGGCGTGGAACACGACGATATGAATGTGTGCGTGCTTGGCGCGCGCGTCATAGGCTCGGCGCTGGCCTTCGAGGTGGTAAACGCCTTCGTTGGCGCAAAGTTTATCGCCACGGAAGAGCGATTTGTGCGGCGATACAAAAAGGTGCTGGCCATAGAGTCCAAGTATCAGCGCGGAGACGGCTCGGCGAACCCCGTATAACTCCGCGGAGATTTCGGCGGGCGAAGGATAATCGCCAACCTGCAAACTCACTATCCCCGCGACGCGTGGCTAACTTGATGTCTTTATCGTCATTCAGTGCATCTGCAATTAATATCCGCTGAGTGAGTATGAACGAGAGGCGCCGATGTTCCCCTTCGACGTAATTCTCTTCGATGTAGGCGGAGTCCTGCTGACCGACGGCTGGGACCGCGGCGAACGCGCCGAAGTCATCGAAGAGTTTCATCTTGATCCAGCGGCATTCGAGGCCCGGCATCTTGCCCAATACGCAGCCTGGGACCGGGATGAGATTACGTTGGATGAATACCTGGACGCGACCGTCTTTTACGAGCCGCGCGGCTTCTCGCGCGAGCAGTTTTCGCTCCGGATGCTTGCTCAGTCGAAACTGCTGCCGGATGGGGCGCTGGGAATCCTGAGAGAACTTGCTGCATCCAATTACTACCTGTTGGGCACATTGAACAACGAGGCGCGGGAGAGCAATGAGTATCGAATAGATCATTTCGGCCTGCGCAAACTCTTCAAAGTTGCGCTGAGCTCCTGTTATCTAGGCCTGCGCAAGCCGGAACCGGCGATTTACCGTCGGGCATTGGATATTCTGGGCAGGCCCGCGGAGCGGATTCTGTTTATCGACGACCGTGTGGAGAATGTGGCCGGCGCCGCGGCTGCCGGGATGAAGGCGATCCGCTTTGAAGGCGCCGATGCCTTGCGGCGCGAATTGGCAAGCCTGGGCGTTCTATAAACGATTGCGACTGGAGGAGTTATGCAGCTTGGATTGATCGGGCTGGGTAAGATGGGCGGTAACATGGCGGAACGGCTGCGGCTGGGCGGCCATCGGGTGGTGGGCTTCGACTTTAACGCCGAAGCGGTGGCGCGGCTGACGGCCACTGGCAATGTAGGCGCTTCGACTCTTGAAGCTCTCGTCCAAAAGCTGGAGGGCCGGAAGGCTATCTGGATCATGGTCCCGCAGGGCAATCCGGTGGACCAAATAATCGCCAATCTGGAGCCGCTGCTGCATCCCGGAGATATTCTGATCGACGGCGGTAACTCGAATTACAAGGACTCGATGCGCCGCCACAAAGAAGCTGCCGCGAAGGGTTTCCAGTTCGTGGACGTTGGCACTTCGGGGGGAGTGTGGGGACTGAAGGAGGGTTACAGCATGATGATCGGCGGAGACAGGGAGCCGGTCGAGTATCTGCGCCCTATCTTCGAGACGCTGGCTCCTGTGCCGGATAAAGGCTGGGGGCATGTGGGTCCGGGCGGCGCGGGACACTTTGTGAAGATGATCCACAATGGGATCGAGTACGGAATGATGCAGGCATATGCCGAGGGGTTTACTATCCTGGAGAAGAAAGAGGAACTGGGGCTGAACCTGCCGCAGATCGCGCAGATATGGCGCTATAGCAGCGTGGTGCGCAGTTGGCTGCTGGACCTTACGGCCGACGCGTTGAGCAAGAATCCCGCGCTGGAGGGGCTCGATGCCTATGTGGAGGACTCCGGCGAGGGCCGCTGGACGGTCTTTGAGGCCATCGACCTGAATGTTTCCGCGCCGGTGATTACCGAGTCGCTGATGCGGCGGATCCGTTCGCGAGAGAACAACAATTTTACCGATCGTATGCTGGCTATCATGCGCAATGAGTTCGGGGGGCATGCGGTGAGGAAAGAATAGATAACAGCTAACAGTTGTCCGTCGCGAGTTTTCACTTCTCAAGGACAGATTTTTAGAAGTAAGTAGACAACTGTCAGCGTGGCGCTCAAAGAGCGCCCGGGAGGCGAGCCGGATATGACGACAGTGCGGATGAAGGTGAATTCAGAGGATCTTTCTCGGGTCCCAAAGGGCCAGGAGAGGATTCCCGATCCGGGGATACTGGTGATCTTCGGCGCGTCGGGCGATCTGACCAAGCGGAAACTGCTGCCGGCGCTCTTCCATTTGGAGCAGGCAGGGCTGCTGCCGGATAAGTTTTTTATCGTGGGCGTTGCGCGGCGGCCGCTGGGAGGCGAGTTTGCGGCGGATATGCGCGAAGGCATTGTCGAGTTCGGCGGCGTGAACGCGAACGATCCAAAACTTGATAACTTCGTGCAACATATCGGTTACTTTGCGCTGAACTTCGACGATCCGGTCAGTTATGCTGGCCTAAAGGCGGAACTGGATCGCATCGACAAAGAAAGAGGCATCGGCGGCAACCGGCTGTTCTATCTGGCCACCGCGCCGGAGTTTTTTACCGGAATCATCGAGAATCTGGGCGCGCAGAAGATGACGCAGCCGAAGCACGGACTAGTGGAGGTCGTGATCGAGAAGCCGTTCGGCCACGATCTGGAGTCGGCGCGCGAGTTGAACCAGCAGGTGAACGCCGTCTTTCACGAGAGCCAAGTCTTCCGCATCGACCACTATCTCGGCAAAGAGACGGTGCAGAACGTTTTGGTCTTCCGTTTTGCCAACGGCATCTTTGAACCTATCTGGAATCGCAACTACATCGATCACGTGCAGATTACGGCGGCGGAAACTCTGGGCGTGCAGGGCCGCGGTCCTTTCTACGAGAAGGCAGGCGCGCTGCGCGACGTGGTTCAGAACCACATGATGGAGTTACTGAGCTTTGTAGCTATGGAGCCGCCCACCAGCTTTGAGGCGGAGAGTGTTCGCCGTGAAAAGCTGAAGGTGTGGCAGGCGATTCCCTCTGTGCCGATTCTGAACGCAGTGCGCGGCCAGTATGGGCCGGGGTTGGTGAACGGCGAACACGTGGCGGGTTATCGCGACGAGCAGCGAGTCAGTCCCGAGTCGAGCGCGGAGACTTATGCGGCGCTGCGGCTGGAGATCGAGAACTGGCGCTGGGCCGGAGTTCCATTCTATCTGCGGGCGGGCAAGCGGATGAAGAAGCAGGCCACGGAGATCAGCATCCAGTTCAAGCAGCCGCCGCTGCTTATCTTTGACCGCATGGCTACGAGCGGCCCCTGCCAAGAGATTCAACCTAACTTGCTGACCATCCGCATCCAGCCGGACGAGGGGATTGCGCTGCGCTTCGGGGCCAAGGTGCCCACCTCGCCGGAGATGGCAGTCTGCCCGGTAACTATGGACTTCGACTACGCGGCGGCGTTTGGCAAATCGAGCGCCAACGGCTACGAGCGGCTGCTGTTGGACGCCATGCTCGGCGATCAGACCCTGTTCGCGCACCGCGACGGAGTTGAGACCACATGGGCGCTGTATACGCCGATTCTCGAAGCTTGGACAGCCAAGAAGCCGGAGGTTTTTCCCAATTATTTTGCCGGATCGTGGGGTCCGGAGTGCTCCGACCACTTATTGGAACGCGGGGGGCATACGTGGAGAAACAATCTGGGAAGCAAGGCTTAAGTTATGCTATAAGCTATCCGTAATACCGTTCGCAGAGTTATTCCACATTCCGCGCCCGCACCTTGAACCAGATGGGCGTTCCCTTGAAGCCGAAGGCCTCGCGTATCTGGTTTTCCAGGAATCGCTCGAAGCTAAAGTGCAGCTTGATGTCGCGGTCGGTGAACAGCACAAAAGTTGGCGGAGCCACGGCGGCCTGAGTCATGTAGAAGATGCGGATGCGCTTGGCCATCGGCACCGGCGCGCGCTGGAAGTCGATGCGTTCGAGAAAACGGTTCATCTGGCCTGTGGAGACGCGCTTGCGGCGCTCGGCAGCAACGGCCTTCACCTCGTTCATCACTCCTCCCAGTCCCGTCCCTTCAAGCGCGGAGAGGAAGATCACCGGCGCGTAGTTCAAGTATTTGAGCGTCCGGCGCAATTGCTGCTCGAAGATTTCGCGGTCGGCGGGAGGCTTGCAGTCGGTGCGGCCCGTGGTCACCGCGTCCCACTTATTGACGAGGACAATCACGCTGCGGCCGCTCTCGTGGGCATAGCCGCCGATGGTGGCGTCGGCTCCCGTCACACCATCCGTCGCGTCGATCACCAGCAGGGCCACATCTGCGGCTTCCAAGTGCCGTCGCGCCATCACCACGCTCAACTTCTCCGCCATCAGGTGCGTCTTGCTCTTGCGGCGAATGCCTGCCGTATCCACAAAGCGCAACTGGCTGCCCTCGAACTCGACCACCTCGTCCACCGCGTCGCGCGTGGTTCCCGCAATGGGCGAGACGATGGCCCGGGATGTACCCGTAAGCGCATTCAGCAACGTAGATTTGCCCACGTTAGGCCTGCCAATGATGGCAATAGAAGTCTCATGCGGTTCAAAATCGCCGTGGGTACGATGAGGGGGCTGCTCGCCCAGCGAAAACTCCGCGTCCGACGAATCTTTCCCGGTAGACTCATCAGTCACCGCCTCGGCCTGTTCAGCAGCTAGCACTTCTTCTTCCGTCAGCACAGTATCGGGCGGCGCGGGAATCGCTTCCGCAATCGCCTCCAGCAGGTCGCCGATGCCCAAACCGTGCTCGGAACTGACGGGAAAAACATTGCGAATGCCCAACTGGCGAAAGTTCTCGGCGGCCAGTGCCATGGCCTCGCCCTCGACCTTGTTCACGGCCAGAAAGACGGGCTTGCCGCCGCGCAGAAGCAGCCGCGCCAGGTCGTAGTCGGGACTGGCCAACTCGGTGCGCGCGTCCACCACCAGCACCAGCGCGTCGGCTTCCTCCAGCGCCACCATGGCCTGCGCGTAGATCTCGGTGGGGATCAACTCCGCATCGTCGGGCACCATGCCGCCGGTATCAACCAGTCGAAACTGGCGGCCTGCCCAATCGAACTCACCATAGATGCGGTCGCGGGTGATGCCGGGCTCGTCGCCCACAATCGAGCGGCGGCTGCGCGTGAGCCGGTTGAAGAGCGTGGATTTGCCCACGTTGGGACGGCCTACAATGGCCACCAGCGGCGCCGCGCCCGCTCGAGACTTCGTCGGCACGACCGACCTGTGATACTTCGACAAGAGAAACCCCACAAATTCATTCCCAATAGCACAAATTACATTGTAGCTGTTGGGAAATCGCGTCGTGCTCGTTATTAACCCGGAAAGCCTTCATGTTTGGTTCTTAGGTCATCGAGAAGTCTGTCGGAAAGCGCAGTCTTTCCGGCATGATATTGCATGGTTGCGAGCAGTAATAAGCATAGAGCCGCAGTATGCTGTGGATCACGGCGGCTCGTTCCGACCCGTGTGGAATGGGATTTTCTGTGAAATGTGCCTTGACAGCATGGGCGAACTGCCCATGCGAAAAAGTTGCAATAACTGCGTATGCACACTGCATACTGGAGTCATGGCCTATCGTTTCTTCTCTCGATGTGGCCCTGTCCGGAACCGCTTCAGACTAACGGGGATCAGCCACAACCGTGTTCGTCTAGCCGTGAGAGCTAGCAGTCTATTTTGGACAGCAATGATATTCAACGGAGGATTGCATTCATGCACCTGAAGGCGAACAAGACGTGGTCCGGGCAGCAGATTGCGGTCGGGGCGCGCGTAGGACGGAAGCAGAACCGCGGCATCTTTACCTGGGAGCGCCGACGGCTTCTGATCCACGCCGCAAAGACCGCGCTGGCGGCCGCCCTCTGCTGGTGGCTGGCGCTGCGCTTCGGCCTGCACGATGGCTACTGGGGCGCAATCAGCGCCATCATCGTGCTGCAATCCAACGTCGGTTCCACCGTGACCGCATCGCGCGACCGCATTCTCGGCACGATGATCGGCGCTCTCTTCGGCTTTTCGTTTTCGCTCTTCGGCCCGCTTCCGTGGAACTATATTCTTGCCGTGCTCGCGGCGGTCATCGTCTGCGGTCTGCTGGGGCTGCGCAGCAGCTCGCGGCTGGCCGGAGTCACCATCACTATCATCATGCTGGTGCAGGTGGCGGGTTCTCATTGGACCATCGCGTTGCATCGTGTTGTCGAAGTTATGCTGGGCATCGTCGTGGCGCTTGCCGTCTCCACACTGGTCCTTCCCGATCGCGCTCGGCTGCTGCTGCGCGATGGACTGGCGCAGGAGTTTCTAGTGTTGGGCGCCTTCTTCG
>Ga0181536_10003059_pt1 | contig 18384 bp, 20 predicted proteins | sample PEATcosm2014_Bin_41_FD_121105 | JGI IMG/M metagenome (GOLD analysis project Ga0181536, IMG submission 121105) | Peatland microbial communities from MTU Mesocosm Facility, Houghton, MI, USA - PEATcosm2014_Bin17_60_metaG | ecosystem: Environmental > Terrestrial > Soil > Wetlands > Peat | place...
ATCCGCGAGGGTCAGCGGCCGCTTCAGCAGCGGATTGTCATAAAGATAAATCTGGCCTACCGAGAGGTAGTTCGCGGCACGCCAGTAGGCATCCATCTTGTGGAGCAGTTCCGGGGAAAGGGTGCTTGCCGCCATGACTCAATTCTCCTTTTTTCCGTCAAGGCCGAGAATGCGGCACGCGGTCATGGCGGTCTTGCGTTTTTCGTCCGTGCGAATGACGCGGACGGGGACCCGGCTGGAGTCGGTGGAAATCACCCCCGGCGTCTGCTCATTGCTTGCTTCAGCCAGTGTGATGCCGAGAAAGCCCAGCCCGTCGCAGATACCGTCAAGCATCTCGAGAAACAGCACTTTGAGTACCACCCATAACGCCAGCTAGCCGTCGCTATCGCTCGGTTCTCCAATCGTTTGCGAGTACAAATCGCCGGAGTATGCGGATTTTTCGGCGACAGCCGGCAAAGCACAGTAACGGTGGTTCGACATTCGTCGACGTGGCGTGCAGCGGGCTGGCTCGCTCGGTGACGCGATTGCGGTCGAATGCGGAACTACTCGATCAGAATTTGACCATCCTCTGACCCCAGAACTTGGCTCTTCTCGACCAACATCGAAACACCGTGACGAAGTCTCGACATTCGTCATTTGGGCGGGTTCGTCTGGTAAGTTAGGCGCCAACCTAATCCGCTTACAAAAACACATTTATGTCAATTGAGCACCGGCGGAGCCGTGGTATCCCGTTTGCACCCTTTGGTATCGGTGCGTCGACATATGAGGGCAAGTTGGTTGGGTTCTTTCTGAAAACGCCCTGACGCACCGGCCATTCTGTCAGCGAACGGCATTCTGAAAGGAGTCGGTTCATGCCCGGCCTTTTTAAAACTTCCAATCCCGCCCTGAACGCGAACACATTCGAGAATCACGTTCCTATCGCCGACGAAGCGATGACGCTGCAGGGCACGGTCAACAAGACCGGCTTCCTGCTGTGCTGCGCTGCCGCAACCGCCGCCTGGACGTGGTGGCTAGCCCGCACGCAGCCCGAAGCCGTGGCGCTGTGGTTGTGGGGCGGACTTATCGGCGGGCTCCTGTTCGCGCTCGTCACGATTTTCAAGAAGGCATGGGCGCCGGTCACCGCTCCGATTTACGCGCTCTGCGAAGGTCTCGCGCTGGGCGGAATTTCAATGGTTCTCAACCAGGCCTATTCCGGCATCGTGCTCCAGGCGCTCGGATTGACGGGTGCCGTCACCGCGGTGACGCTACTATTGTACACGTCTGGCGTGATTCGAGCGACTCCGAAATTCACCGTGGGCGTGATCGCCGCTACCGGAGGAATTTTTCTCTTCTATACCATCGACTTCGTGATGGGCTTGTTCGGCCATCACGTGTCTCTCCTCCGCAGCAACGGACCGTGGGGAATCGCGATCAGCGTGCTTATCGTAATCGTAGCGGCGTTGAATCTGATTTTGGATTTCGATTTCGTAGAGACGGGCGTTTATGCGCGCGGCCAAGTACATGGAATGGTACGGGGCCTTCGGCATCATGGTGACGCTGGTGTGGATGTACATCGAGATTCTGCACCTGCTCAGCAGCATTCGCAGCCAGCGCGCAAATGCAATTTGAGACACGGGCGCACGGCCGCCGTGCAATCTGCTCGTAGCGCTGGGCAGCAACTCACGGCGTAACCGCGAGCCCTGAGACGCTCTCCCGTAAAGCTTCGCGCCTTGCGCTCGGTCCGGATAAGGTCCATTTCGCTGCCGCGGAGATCTGCGCTGGGATTGCATAGGAAGTTGATTAGGCGCGCAGACACGCTCTCACTCGAGGGAATTGCGCGATGCTGAATATTAAGCGAATTCTCTTGCCGGTTGATATCCCGATCGCTTCCCTGGATGTGATTTACCAAGCGGCGATACTGGCACGCCATTTCAAGTCCGAGATCGTTATGCTGCACGTTGTGACCGAGAGGAGCCATGCCGCCGGAGTGCCCACCGACAGCCGCGCCTTAGCCGGCTGGGACTTGCTTGGGGCAGTCAGGACAGAGGCCAAGAATCAGGGCGAGTCATCGATCGGGCAGGCGCTCGAGGGACTGAGCATTCGCGGCAAGGTAGCTCAAGGCGATGCGGCGGTGGCCATTGTGGAGACGGCTGAGGAGGAACAATCCGACCTGATCATGATGCCGTCCCACAGCTTTACGTTCTACCAGTTTCTGCTGGGCTCCGTTACCGCAAAAGTGTTACACGGGACTGAGCGTCCGGTTTGGACCGGCGCGCACACACCAGGATCGCCTGGGCAGAGGTTTACCATCCACAACGTTCTGGCTGCGGTCGAGTTCGGCCCTCGCGCTGACGTAACCGTATCGTGGGCCGCCCAAATGGCCGCGGAATTCGGCGCTCGACTTACGCTGGCTAACGTCACTTCCAGCGTGGAGTTCTGGGGGCCCGGCGGCCGCTACGTCAATGAAAGGTGGAAAGAGGAGCTCGTCCGCGATGCTTCCGAGCAAATGTCAAAGCTGCAGCAGGGCGCGGGCGTCAAGGCGGATGTATTCATCGGCAGTGGAGATGTGCCCAAAGTGCTCAGCCAGGCTGCCAAGCAGACGGGTGCGGATTTGCTGGTTACGGGATGCTACCCTTATGGGGGTCACCTACGGACACACGGCTACGGAATCATCTGCGCAGCCGCGATTCCGGTCCTGAACGTTTAAGTTGGTCCACCGCTTCCCTCAGGCCCTTGACCGTTTGGGCCCAGACACGTAAGGACTGCCCCTTTCATAGAACCGGAGCAATCGGCTGGTGTCTCGCGAAATTCCGATCCTTACGCTCGTGCCTATTTCACCAGTCGGCCTAACTGCGTCGCCCAGCCACAATTTACCGACAGCGCACAGGTCCAGGCCATCATGCAGGAGGCTGATCCCCATGGCTTGACCTAACCTGCCCGGACCTCTTGCGAGGTCGATCAAGGGTGCTTGGCCGCGGCGAAGCCGCATGAGAGGAATCCCATCCAGCGGCTCAAGAGCGCGTAGCAGTACGCCCGTCCCAACCCCACGAACTTCACTGCTGACATTCACCAGGAAGTGTAGACCGTAGGTCCGATAAACATACGCGTGCCCACGATCGAGGAATAGAGACTTGTTCCGCAGCGTCAGTCCTCGATAGGCATGCCCGGCGGCATCGCCCACTATATATGCTTCCGTTTCTACGATCCGCCCACTAATTCTGCCCGCCTCAGTATCATGCACCAGCGTCTTGCCGATGAGGTATTTCGCGAGTTCGATGGTGCCGACAGGTAAGCTGCTTCGACGAATGCGCCGAACATGGCGATCATTTTGCTTCTGAGCCATCCAGGCTCCCGCTTAACGAGGTAATGGTCGAGACTGTCGGTCGATCGCCTGTACTGTCCATTTTGCCACGCAGGACACAGCTCGAAACCAATTGGAACAGCCTGCGATCGGATTGCAAGGTTTATTTGCGAGGACTCTGCACCTCCGACTTCCGGTTGATTGCGCTTACTGAGTGCCCGCGAGCGTAAGAGCATACCACTCGAGTGGGTCCTTCCACATCTGTTCAATCTTAAAGCCCGCATCATCAAGTAAGGCGCTAATCGTATCCTGCGTGAACTTGTAGCTGTTCTCGGTGTGAATAGTTTCGCCCTGGGCGAATTGGATATGCAGGTCCGCTGCCGGGATCCGTACATATTGTTCGCGCAGACTCTCAAGGTGCGTCTCGATTCGCGAGTCACCCCGGTTCCATCGAACGCGATGCCGGAATCCGGCGGAATCGAAATCAGCGCCTAGCTCTCGATTCAGACGGCGGAGGAGATTCAGATTGAATTCGGCTGTGACACCTTCCCTGTCGTCGTAGGCCGCCAGCAGAGTCTCCTCATCTTTGACCATGTCCGTGCCCAGCAATAACGCATCGCCGCTCGACATCTGTGAGCGGAGATTACAAAGAATTGTCCGCGCGGCCTGAGGCGAGAAGTTGCCAATGCTCGATCCGATATACAGGGCAAGCGTGGTGCCTTTGGCGCGCGCCAGTTGCGGTGGGTGCGTCACATAGTTCCCCATGATGGGCTGTAACTGCACGGTGGGTAATAACGATTCGATGCTCGCGCAAGCCTGGTTGAGCGCCTCCGGCGATACGTCACACGGCACATAGGCCACGTGTCCGTGGCTGCGCATCGCAGCCTCAAGCAGTATCCCGGTCTTGGCGGCGGTCCCGGCGCCCAACTCAAAAACACGCAGCATTTGAGACAGATCGGGTCGCACTCGGGCGACGATCTCCTCCGCGAATCGGACCAGGATTTCACGCTCGATCCTCGACGGATAGTACTCCGGTAAGGTCGTAATGCGTTCGAAGAGGCACGATCCCCATGCGTCGTAGAACATCCAGGGCGCGAGCGATTTGGGTGAGCTCGCCAGACCGTTTTCGACCTCGCTGATCAGCGCCGCTCCCGTACCCAGCAAGGCCGGATATTGACCGAGTTCCGTCAGAATCGTGGCTGAAGTCATGAAGGTTGTCCTCTGTCAGACGCGAGGCGTATCCCGGAAAATTGCCAACGGGTCGCGGGGTGGAAGAAATTGCGATAGGTGGCCCGGATATGGCTCGCCGGCGTGACACAGGAGCCTCCCCGAAGAATCATCTGGCCCGACATAAACTTGCCGTTGTACTCACCGAACGCGCCAGGTGGTGCGTTGTAGCCTGGATAGGCGGTATAGGGGCTCGCTGTCCACTCTCAACAATCTCCGAAGAGTTGGTCGACGCCGGGCCCCTTCGACGCGCCAGTGTGCAATCTTCCTGTGTCGAGGAAATTTCCTGTTATCGGGTTTTCGATTGCGGCGACCTCCCACTCCTGTTCAGTGGGCAGCCGGCGGCCACTCCATTTCGCGAAGGCGTCCGCCTCGAAATAGCTCACGTGGCAGACTGCTGTTTCAAGCAGAGATGAAAGCGATTGCGAACCCTTCAAGGTGAAAACCCGCCAGCCAGTTTCGTCGGTGGCATCGCACTCCCAATAAAGCGGAGACCTCCAACCTTCCCGTCGTACCGCGTCCCATCCTTCTGAAAGCCAGAACTCCGGGCGAGCGTATCCGTCGTCGGCCATAAAATTCAGGTATTCGCGGCATGTCGCGCCGCGGCCGGAGATCCTGAAGCTCTCGAGGTAGGCCTTGTGGCGGGGTGTTTCGTTGTCAAAACAGAAATCCATGGTATTGGTGAGGTCTGGTGAAAAGCCGATCTCAACCAGACCACCGCCAAAGTCATGCCAGGTATTCTCCGCGGACTCTGAACCCTGCTCGCGCGTTAATGGAGTTCTGCAATAGGCAGGGCGGAGTGGATTTGAGAACAACGCATGTTTGATGTCGGTCAGCATCAGTTCCTGATGTTGTTGCTCATGGTTCAGGCCCAGCACGATACGCCGTTCTAACTCCTCGTCGCCCGGATCCGCAAGGATGGTCTCGATCGCATCGTCAACGTGCCTGCGAAATGCCAGGACTTCGTCAAGACTGGGGCGCGAAAGGCAAGATCGCGATGCTTTGTCGGGAATCGCATCGCCCAAAGAGTTGTAGTAGCTGTTGAAAAGCCGGCGGAAGTCATCACGGAATGGCTTGTAATCCGGGAAAAACGGACGAAGGACGAAAGTCTCGAAGAACCATGTTGTGTGGGCCTGATGCCACTTCATGGGGCTCGCCTCCGGGCAGGATTGGACCATCTGATCCTCGGCCGACATGGGTGCCGCAAGTGACCTGGTTAAAGAACGAATGGCCTGGTACTTTGACAACAGCGTAGACGAGGCCACGGATTCAGTTGTGAGTCCTGCCATAACTGTGTCCTCCTTGTCGGATTGGATTGCATCTTTGCCGCCACACGTGAAAAGCGGTAGTAATGCTTGAGAATCAAAGGGAAGACCGTATCTCTAGGACGACCGGGCTCTACCACAGTCAGTCGCCGGTGTCGGCCCACCGCCATCCGACACCGTTGCGCCACGCGGACCAACCGAGGGCGCTCCTCGCCCGCGCAGGTTGGCCACCTGTTTTTGAAAACCGTACAGATTGCGCGTACCGTGCACGCGTGGAATCTCACGATCGCTGGAGCAATCTGCGTTGGATCAACGCCATGGCTCTCATCTCCGCTGTCGTTGCAACTCCCAATCTCGCCCACGTCCGTCACAATGTTCGGAGGCAGGGGCATCAGATCGAAGCCAAGTTTCCTCAACCCCTGCTCGGCTCTGACCGGCGGAGAGCCTTTGCGGGTTACCATTTGCCAACGTGCGCACCGCCGTCTACGTGCAGCACCTCGCCGGTCACTTGACGGGCTTCCGTCAGATAAAGGATGGCGTCCGCGATGTCTTTCACCTCGGTAATCCGCCCCGTCGGTTGCCGGTTAACCAGAGAATCCTTCGGGACACCGCTGTGTAAAGGCGTATCCACCACGCCGGGCGCGCCGGCGTTCACGCGTATCCCCTGTTTCGCATATTCCATCGCCAGGCTCCGCGTGGCGGCCTGAAGGCCGCCCTTCGTGATCATCGAAACCGCCGCGTTTATTCCGGCGATCGGGTGATCCGCCTGCGCCGCCGTGATATTGACGATGCTGCCGCCGGCCTGCTGAGTCAACATCCGTTTGATTACGAGCTGGGTGATGAAGACAAAACCATCGATGTTGACCGAAACAAGAGACCGCAGATCGTCCAACGTGTAGTCAGTAAACTGCTTCGAGATATAGATGCCGGCGTTGTTGACGAGCGCGTCGACCCGGCCGAATCGGGTCACGGCGGTATCCGCAATTATTGCCGCCGTCTTCGGGTCGCCGATGTCTCCGTCGACCAGCGCAAGATCCACAGACGCCGGGAACGGACTGGCTCTGGTAATGTTTCGCGAGTTTGCAACCACGCGATAACCACGCTGCAAGAACGCCTGCACGGCCCCCGCGCCGATCCCCTGTGAGGCTCCGGTAACGATGGCTGTTTTCTGTGCATTTTCCATTTCTAACTTCTTTCCGAAGTACGCTGCGGGTGCGTTCCCCGCCTCTACTTCATAAACTCCCGGACGAACTGGGCAATCTGATCTGCTGCGGCATCCAGCGCAAAATGCCCGCCATCGACGATGTGCACTTCCGCCTTCGGCACGTCGCGGCGGTAAGCCTCCGGCTCGGAGGAGTCGAACGAGAGCTCATACTTGCCCCAGATCACCAGCAGGCGTGGATGCTTCTCGCGCATCCACGCCTGCCACTTTTCCGGATCATCGCGCCCATTCTCTGCGCTTCACGTTCGAGTCCTGCGCCGTTGTTTGGATGTTGACTGCCTACGCTGACGCGGCCACCCGTTCCCCAGATCGGGCCTTGTGCGGCAGGCCGACGTAAGGGAAGGCGGTGAGCAGGTCTTTGTGGGGCCCTACTTGATCTTGCTTCACCTTTCCATTTGTAAGGATGGAAAGGAAAACATCGATAGCGTCGTCGGCGAGTGCTCGGCCATTGTCCGGGAAGGACGCCGGACGCGTGGGATCATAGGAAAGGATGTCTGGCAGTAGAGTCCCTGCCACTCGCGCTGCTTCCTCTGGCGTATACCCACCCGAGTGCTCCAGCGAGTGCGCGAAGACGGGGACGAAACGGGCATCGTCCGATGGCTCCCCAGCAAGGTAGGCGCCTTTCGCCGTACCAGTCAGGAATACAGACTGGGAGGGCCTGGCGCCGCGGTCCGCCTGAACCCATTTCCCACCGGCGCCGTCCAAGGTGCGATGCCACAGGCCAATCCTTTTAGAGCCCAGGGCAAAGTTGGGAACCTCCAGTACGATGCTGCATACATCTTTGTCGGCAAAGAAATCCTGGCCGGTGAACTGGAGATTGTTCAGGGCGCCCAGCGTGTCGAAGAAAAAGGGTTCGCTGCGCCAGCCGGCGAAGAAGCGGTAGTCCCCGGCCTCGGTCACCCGCCCATCCCGCCCGGTCGAGACGGGCGCTCCTTCGATAATGGTCTGCCCACTGTCGCCCCTCCCGGCGGCCTGCTCGCCTTCAACTCGGCGCACAATCGCAGTCTGTGCTCCGCCCTCGTGGGACGAGAAGCGCACCCGGTATGCGATGTCGCCGATGGCGTCGCCATTAGTGTCAATCTTAAGCTCATATACCGCCTCGGGCCCGAACGGTTCGGGTGTCGTGGGCCCAGGCGGGTTTAGACCGACGGATGGATGCACATTCATAATCAGGATCGACTTGCCAACATCCCCAGGCTTGGGAAAGGCATACAGGTCAGTAAGGTCAAGGCGTGCGTCCCCGTGGGGGAAGCCAAAATCCGGACCGGAATAATGGTGCGACATAAATCATCTTCTCCTTTTCTCTCGATCACGTTGTCGACGCCTTTTACATCGTCAGGATGACGAGAAACTGTGCGTTGCCGTTCATCATGGGCGCGTAAACCTCGGCCGCTGGCCGGCCGTGACTGCCTCCTACGCAAAGGGTTCCAGTTGGGACAAGACGGTGGGGAGATATTCCGCCACCGTCGGATGGATGTGCATGGCGCGCTGTACCACTGTATACGGGGCCTTCGCATACATGACGTCCAGCAAGACATGAATTACTTCGTCGCCTCCGGCCCCCAGGATTGCCGCACCCAGAATTTGCTTTGTTTCCGCATCAACAGCGATTTTGATAAAGCCTTGTGTTTCAGCTTTCTCAACGGCCCGGCTCACCCGGCTCATCGGATACTTCGTAGCGAGTGCAGCGCGCCCGGACTTTCGTATTTCGGCGTCCGTCATGCCACATCGGCCCAGCGGCGGATCCGTATACAAAGCGTATGCCTGGATCCGGTCTGACACGCGACGATGGTCTGCGTTGAAGAGATTGTCGGCGACGATCTCATAGTCGTTGTAGGAAGTATGCGTAAAGGCGCCACGGCCGTTGCAATCACCCAGGGCCCAGATTCCGGGCACGTTGTTTTGCAGTTGGTCGTCAACGGTGATGTAGCCGCGTTGGTTAGTCACAACCCCGGCCTGGTCGAGACCCAGGTCGCTCGTATTGGGAGTACGTCCCACGGCCAGAAGAACATGCGTACCGATTACTTCCGGCGGACCCTCTTCGCATTCGACGCCGACGGCGATGAGGCCCTCGTGCTTCGCCAGCGATATACATTTCGCATTCGGCCGAATCCGAGCCCCCTCCATCTCCAGGATTTCGCTCACGGCTTGGGAAACATCCTCATCTTCACGCCCAATTACGCGCGGCCCCATCTCTACAATCGTGACTTCGCTCCCGAAGCGGCGATAAATCTGGCCAAATTCCAATCCAATATAACCACCGCCCACAATGACCAGATGCTCCGGCAGAAAGTCGATATCCATCATCGATGAGTTGGTAAGAAACGGTACATCATGAATCCCTGGGATCGCGGGGACGAAGGCACGCCCGCCAACGTTGATGAAAACTTTGTCGGCTTCGAGGACTTCATCGTTGACCACGACAGTGCGGGGCGACTGGAAGCGGGCATGGCCCTGGATGACCGTACAATTTTTGAGTCCTCGCAACCATTCTTCGACTCCCCGGCTCGACCGCCCGGAAATTTCATCCTTGCGTGCCTTAACACGTTTCATATCGATGCGCACATCACCTTTGACATCAAACCCAAATTCGACGCCCCGGCGGGCAAGATGGGTCGCATACGCGCTGGCCACCATCGTCTTTGTCGGGAAACATCCCGTATTGACGCATGTGCCGCCAAACTTGTGGCGTTCAATAATGGCGACCGCCATGCCCGCGCCCGAAAATCGCGCCGCCAAAGACGGACCCGCCTGCCCGGTCCCGATGATGATCGCATCGAAATTCTGTGACACGAGGTATCTCCTTTACGAAAGATCGAGGCCAACCCCACCGCGGCGGGTGACGATCGCGGCGCAGCCGTTCATTGCGGCAGTTCTTCGCCGGCCTGCTCGCGCACCATGTACTCGGCGTACCACTCCGGCCAGTTCGGGTCTGCTTTGCCGATGCGCTTCTCATGCTTGCCGTGGGCGGCCTCGGCACGCCGCAGCGCCTGCGAGAGTTCGCCAGCCGACGCGTACGCCGTGTCGCCGGCGACACGCCCGGGAAGCCGCGTCGTGATCTCCTGCAGCAGCCAACCGTTACCGTCCGGGTCATGGAAGGAGGCGAACGAACGGTAGCTGCGGTGCTCGGGGTCCGGACCGCTGACCCGGAGCCGCCCAAACAGGTAGGGCTCGTCCGTGCCCGCGTGCACAGCGCCGGCGTCGTGGAAGACTTCGCTGACCTTGACGCCGCGGCCGAGCAGTTCTTCGCGAGCGGCTTCGATGTCAGAAACGACCATGTACAGCCCCTGCGCGGAGCCGGCCGCCGCGGCGGTGACGTTCTCACCGAAGATGACCGAGCACCCGGATCCCGGCGGCGTGAACTGAATCACCCGGAAGTCGTCACCGGCGGCGAAGTCGGCGTCAAGCCGCCACCCGAGTCTCGTGTAGAACTCCTTCGCGCGGTCGGCGTCCGAGACGGGGATGACGACCACCTCCAGCTTATAATCGACTCTCGCGGCACTCGCGTTGCCGGTCGCGTCGCTACTACGGACTTCGTTGGTGGGCATGCCTGCCTCCTGGATAGGGTCATTTCTTTGTTGCCATTGTGATCGAGCAGCGTGGCCGATAAATTCGTTCCTCGGAGTGTCTAACCAAACGTGAAGTCAAGGGCGTGAACGCCAGGATCGAGGAATTCAATCTCGAAGGTTCGGTCTACGATTGAACCTTGTTGCCGGATGAGCTGATAAAGCCGGGGGGCCCGAACTTCGCCGGAGCCGTCCGGGGCAGTGTCAACGCCGCAATTTTCGCCGGGAGCGGCGCCATCCAATCTCACGACAAAGCGTACTGGCTTGGCATCCTTCGCAGGAGCCAGCACCAGATGCAGGTCGCGGCTGTGGAACCGGAACACGATCTTTCCAGGCACTGTCTGAAGCACGGCGCTCTCAGCATTGACGTTCCACGACCCGCTCAATCCCCAATGGTTTAACGAGAGTTTCGCGCGCGCGCTGAATACCTCGATTGAATCTTTATGCACTCTTTCGGGCGAGGCGAAATTCTGGGCCTGGCGGTATCCGATATAGGTTTCGGGAGATCGCCCATCCCCCCAGTCGGGAGCGGCCTCGATTCCAGCAGCGGATACGCTAGTCGTGCCAGTAGCGAGGCCAGTCGCCCCGTTTTCCTTCAGGAGTTCCTGGATGACGCGCTCGATGTCGCCATAATCGCCTTCCCCAAAGTGGTGGTACCGAATTCGCCCTTTCGCGTCGACGAGGTACTGGGCGGGCCAAGCTTGGTTAGTAAACGATTGCCAGATCCTGTACTTGCTGTCGATGGCGACCGGAAAAGTAACGTTCAAATTGTGCACCGCAGTTTCTACGTTCGTCGGTTCGTGCTCGAACGAAAACTCCGGCGTGTGCACACCGATCACAACCAATCCCGCATCCTTATATTTTGCGGCCCAGCTCTTCACGTAGGGCATGGGCCGCAGAGAGTTGATGCAGGTGTAAGTCCAGAAGTTAACCAGCGCCACCTTTCCGCGAAGCGACTTGCGGCTCGACGGAGCTGAATTGAGCCATCCGATGGCGCCGTCCAAGTCAGGCATGGCGCCTTCGTCGCCGGGTGAAGAGTGAAATCCTCGTCCCAAGGTCGCGTAAGCAGCTAGTTTTCGGGGGGGGAATGCACCGATCAACCCGTCTTCCGCTTTGGCAGTATTCATGTTGTGAAACCTCGTGAGCACATTAGCGTCGGAACAGAAAGCAAGTGCGAGATGTCCCACGATGCCGGCCATGGCAAGTGCAACCAGCACGAAAATTTGTTTCATGATACCCCCTTCACTCTAGTATTTGGCTTCTTGTGCAGAACCCCACAACGCCCCAGGATTAGCTCGACTCGGAAGCGCATAGCAGCAATCACAACCCTGCGCCCCTTTCACCTCTTCGCGTACCCCGTGAAAACATAATCTCTTGTCTTCACGATCGTGTGGCACGCGAACCCGCACTTGGCGTCGTTCCCCTGCGGCGGCTTGTCAGCCAAGGTGCCGGGTTTGAACGTATTGGATGCGGCGTCATAGTCGAACGCAGCCCATCCCCACCCGCCGCTGTCCGCGAACCTCTTGCTGTCCTTCACCATGAAGTCGACGTTAGCCTGGGTGCCTGGCACCGTCGCTGCGGTGAACGTCGCCATCTTTGTCGGGTTCCAATGGACCTTCGCCATCTTGGAGCCGTCGGGGAAAGGCTTGCCGTTGCCGGGAACGCCGGCCAAGTAGGCCTTGATCATCACAGGGTTAGCGACGATCGCAGCAACATGGCTTCCGTTCTGACTGATGGAGACGAGCTGCCAGCTCTCGTATCCTCTGAACTCCGAGAAGGCAAGGCCATCCGGAACTTTCAGCGTGTACTTGTCCTGCGCGGAGAAGGCCCTGCCGCCCAGAAGTGCGAGCCCCGCCGCGACGATCATTGCCAGTCCGTACGAAATTCTCCTCATGGTCATTCCTCCTTTGCGATTTTCACTTGTCTGATGTTAGTTTGCCCACGATTTTGGCTAGCCGGCCACGAGTTGCTGCCCGCCGTCGACGTCGTAAGTCGCACCCGTGAGGGCGGTGTTGGTCATGATGTGTACGGCGAGCGCGGCGATGTCCTCCGGTCCGACGACGCGTCCGACGGGAAGCATGGCGCGAAGCTGATTGCGACGGTTTTCGACTTCATCGCCGAGGAGCGATGCCGACAACGGTGTGTCGACGAAGCCCGCGGCGATGAGGTTTACCCTGATAGGCGCCAATTCAACCGCCAGATTTGCGATCAGTGCGGGCAGCGCCGCGGCGCCCGCTGCCGTGAGTGACATGCCGCGTCCCGGCCTGCGGCCACCCGTGCCGCCCATGAATAAGCAGCGTGCCTCCGGGCCGCACCCGGCCGACAGCCTGCTGGGCGACGGCAACCGCCAACCACAGGTGCTCGTCGAAATCGCGGTGCGCCCGCTCACGTTTGAGGTTGGCCAGGGGCGCGTAGTACGGACCGCCGGCCGTGACCATCACGTGATCGATCCGCTCCGGCAGGCTCTCAAAGAACGAATTGAGAGCGGACGGATCCGTGGCGTCGAAGGCCGCGGTGCTCAGCGCGTCGAGTTCGCTCGCGGCGCGCTGGAGGCGCTCGGGATTCCTGCCGGTCAGGATCAGCGTTGCGCCCTCAGCGCGTGTTCGCCGTGCCGTTTCAAGCCCGATGCCGGAGCTGCCGCCGATCACGACGACGGTCTGCCCGAGGAGTTCCGGTTCGCGCTGGATGGGAGAGGGGGCCGTCGCCGTGCTCATGATTCCTCCGATCAGCAGTCTAGGATTACTTTTTGCGTCGCTTGTGGGAGCACGTCTAGGGTGCGTAACGGGTGAACACAAGGTCGCGAGCTTTTTCCTTCGCGTGGCAGGGAAAACAGCTTTTCATCGACGCCTCGGCGACAGGTTTGCCGTCTTCGAAGAAACCGAACCCCCAGCCGCCCGTGGAGGCGTACCGTTTTGAGTCCTTGACCATAAACTGAACGTTTGTTTGGGGCCCAGCAACGAAGGATTGGGGCTGGCCAAAGACTTTGTCGTTTTCCTCCGACGGCACGTGCTTGTAGTGCAAAGCGGCAATAATTGTGCCGTCCGGGTACGGAAGCGTCCCCTCGCGGTAGGCCTTGATGGCAACATCGTTGCCCAAAACGGCGCCTATGCTGTGAAGACTACCCTCTTCGTGGGCTACGGAGACGAACCTCCAGTCGCGGTATCCGTGGGGAATCTTGGTTACGAAGACCGGGGCGGCCCCTTCATCAGCACGTCCGGATGCCGGGGCCATGTAGGCGACAACGCCTGCCAACGCGATAACTGCAACCACCAACAAAACGATCCGTCCCATAATCTGCCTCCTTTTCAATTTGCGTGTTTCAAGCCGTTCGTCACATGAGAACGTCCTCAGCTCCATTAATTGCGGTCGTCCGCCCGCCCGAGCGTAGGCAGGTGCCTGCCGAAGTTGAATTCGAAGTCGCTCGGAACGCCGTAACCCATATTGCGGATCCTGGCAAGGCGCGTCCGCTGACCGGGCCAGGCCAGGGCAGTGAAGAACATGTCGTTGCTTGACTGGAGCTCGGTAGCTGTCGGCGTCCCGAACCGATTGACCTGGGCCTTCACCGCGCCTAGCGCTTCACTGTCGAACGAGGCCAGACGCCTGACGAGCGCATCGACAAACGAGTCGAGGCCGTCATCGTCCAGCGTGCGGTTCACCCAGCCATAGCGCTCGGCGATATCAGCATCGAAATCGTCGCCGCTGAGGACGATCTCAAGTGCGCGCGAGCGGCCGACCAAGCGCGGGAGCCATTCCAGCGCGCCGCCGCCCGGCACCAGTCCGACGCCGACCTCGGGGTTGCCGAATAGGGCGTTTTGCCGGCTGGCGAATCGCATGTCGCAGGCCAGCACGAACTCGTTACCGATGCCGCGCGTGCGGCCGCGAATCTTGGCGATGCTCACGGCTGGTGTGGACGAGAGGCGCAGCACAAAGTCGCGCCAAAGGCCCAGCACCTCTGGCCGTTCACTTGCCTTGGCTACGCCGAGATGGGCGATGAAAAAATCGGGATTCGCCGACTGGAACACTACGACCTTCACGGATGGGTCCGCCTCGAGGTCGGTCATTAGCGCTCCCAATTCGACGATCGTTGTGGGAACAAACATGTTGATCGGCGGGTTACTGAAGGTGATCGTCCACCGGCCCGGATAGGTACGGTCGATGTTGAACTGCGAATGGTCAGGCATGGCGCATCTCCTCCGCTCTTGTGAAAAAACTACCGCAGCGATCTGAAGCCCGCGCGAACCTCTTCTGAAAAGAGTTTCGGCTGTTCCCAGGCCGCAAAGTGCCCGCCCTTGGGGAGCTTGTTGTAATGGATGAGTTTGGGATAGGCCCGCTCCGCCCAGCTTCTCGGGGCTGGATAGAGTTCGTCAGGGAAAACGCTCACGGCCGTCGGGACCACGACGCCTTTGACCGCGAAGAACGACGTTCCCTTGTTCTCCCAATAGAGACGGGCCCCTGAGAGCGCCGTATTCGTCAACCAAGTGAGCGTGATGTTGTCGAGGACGTCGTCCCGTGTGAGGCCTTCGCTTCCTCCGGCAAAGACACGTGCGATCAGCTCGTAGCTGCGCGCGTCGTGATCGAGAAAATAGGCCGCCAGGCCAACCGGTGAATCCGCTATTCCATACAGTGTCTGAGGCCTCAACCCCATCTGAAAGCCGTAGCCGATGCCCTTTGCATAGACGAAACTCAGCCTCTCGTAAGCGAGCTTCTCGTCGGCGGAGAGATTCGCCGGCTCCGGCGCCCCGGAAAAGGCCAGCTTGTCGATGTCGAGTGGAATCACGTTAGGCATGTTGGTGTGAATGCCCAGCAATTCCGGTGGCGCCTGCACGCCCATTAGCTCGGTGATGATCGCACCCCAATCGCCACCCTGCGCCACGAATTTCGTGTACCCGAGTCGCTTCATCAGCACGACCCAGGCACGTGCAATGTGGGCGGGATCCCACCCGGTCGTGGCCGCCCTGCCGGAAAAACCATAGCCGGGCATCGAGGGAACCACGACATCGAACGCGTCGGATGCATTTCCGCCGTGTGCGGTGGGATTGGTCAGCGGATCGATAATCTTCATCTGTTCGGTGATCGAGCCGGGCCACCCGTGCGTGACGATCAGGGGCAGCGCATTTTCGTGTTTTGAACGGACGTGAATGAAATGAATGTCGAGCCCATCGATCTGGGTCACGAAATTCGGTAGCGCGTTCAGTTTCGCCTCGATCTTGCGCCAGTCGTATTCTGTCGCCCAATAACGCGCGAGTTTCTGAACCGTCGCGAGTTGGACACCTTGCGATGCATCCGCGACCGTTTCCTGCTCCGGCCACCTTGTTGCGTTGATACGTTGGCGCAATTCGATAAGCTCCGCTTCCGGAACATTCACATGAAACGGACGAATAGCGGTCTTATCACCTGACTTCTCTCTGGCTTGTTGTGCACCGCTGGTTTGGGTCACGGTCTCCTCCTTTTGACTGGAATTTGCCTTCACACGCGTGTACAGCCCTGTTTGTACGACACAAGTACGCTCTGCCAAGCGCACGTGGCTTACCAACGCCGGGCAGAAGCTGAGACGGGACTATCTTCCCTTTCGTCGGGCGTTTGATCGCTCGCGAAGGCCCCGGACGAGGCCTAACTGGTGACGAAGATCCGATCTCAGTGACCGCGGGCCGACATCGGTCGAGGATACCCGACAGCTTCAACTGCGCCGGCCATCGTCAGGAACTCCCTTCTCGAAGAGATCTTTCAACTTGGATATGTGCCCCGATGCGAGGCGCCCACGGAGGGCGAAAACGGTGAACCCTCGACGCACCCTGCGATCGATCCTTAACGTCATCGGTTATGTGCTTTCAATCAGAATTAACACTGAGCTCGAAGAGTGCCGGGTAGCCTCCTTGCTGATGCGGCTTTAGTTTTAAGCCGTGCCCACTTGTGAAAGCGTCCTTTCGATTGTTCCTTCAGCCCCGTCCAATGGTGATACCTGCCGGTCACCGCTGAACTCGGCGGGCGAATCCGGCAACTCGGTGGGACGGCTGCGAATCAGCTTGGCTCCTTGCTCGCGAACAATACCGAGCTTGCGCATTCTGTAGACCAGGGTGGTCCGCGGCATTCCCAGCCGCGCGGCGGCCCCGTGGTCTCCCCCCAGTACCCACCGCGTGTCACGGAGGACCTCAACAATGTGATCTTTCTGGGCCTCCGCCAGAGTCCGCTTGGCCGACGGTGAAGGTTGGCTCGGCAGGCGCTTCAGTTCGCCGAGAAGCGGGCGGAGGACGGTGCCAGTAGACATGACGACGGCGCGCTTAATGAAATTCTCGAGTTCGCGAATATTGCCCGGCTAGTCATGAAGTCGCAAGACCTGCATTACCTCGGCGGGAATCCTCCCAGCTTGTTTTCCCATTTCGCGTGAGAACCTTTGCATGAAGTATTCGACCAACGCAGGGATATCATCAGACCTGCTGCGGAGAGGGGGAAGATCAATGGGAAACACGTTTAATCGGTAGTAAAGGTCGGGTCGAAACCTTCGCTCTTCCACCATCCGCGCCAGGTTCTGGTTCGTAGCCGCAACAATCCGGACATCGATGCGGACGGTGCGGGTGCTTCCGAGTTTCTCCAGCATCTGGTCCTGGAGGACACGCAACAGCTTTGGCTGCAAATCTAGGGGCAATTCGCCGATTTCATCCAAAAACAGCGTGCCCCGATCGGCAAGTTGGAAGCGCCCCATTCGGGTGGCAAAAGCCCCCGTGAACGCGCCACGGTCATGGCCAAAGAGTTCGCTTTCCAGTAGACCGGCAGGAATCGCCGCACAATTCAGTTTTATAAAGGGGCCACTCCGGCGCGGGCTGCGATCGTGTATGGCCTGAGCTATGACTTCTTTTCCCGTCCCGGTCTCCCCCTGAAGTAGAACCGCGTAAGGCGTCGGCGCCACGGTCTCGACCTGCTGCAGAACCAGCTTGAAGCATTGGCTCGAACCAATGATCTTGTTGCCAAACGCCATTTTGTCCGATGGCAGGCATGGGGGGGGAAATTCTGAACATTCCATACGTTCTGTTTGTCTCATGACACACCTCCAGATAGTGGGCTCATTCAAGGAGTCTGTTAGGCTCCAACGCTTCCAAGGCGAGCGGGTGCCCGACCTCGTGGCCCAGCGTTACGATCAATTTGCGATATCTCAGCCCTGTGGGTGGTTCGCGGCGCCCGCCGGATGACAACGGTAATTTGCTATCCCGGGTCCCGCACCTTTAGTTGCTCGGCAACGAACGCCGAACAATTTACTACGCTTACCTGGTGGGCGGTGAGTCGATGGAAGAGTGCTACCCCTTTGCGGTCGATGAACGAGACACCCGCCACATCCAAGGTGAGCCGCCGGCCTTCGGCGAGAGCCTGCTCACAACACGAATTCAGCTCTTCGCCCGCGTCGCCAACGACCTTACCCTCTACCAGCACGGTCATGGCACTACCCGTCGACTCGGTAACAGATATCCTTATCATCAGTTGCGCACCCTCGGTACGCCCTTCGTAATGCAGGTCAAGAGCCAATTTGTCCGATGCCTATTCCAGGCGCCACAACATGCTGAAAAAATTAAAGATATAGGATTTTTCGTGAATAGGTAGGGATTGGATTTCTCCGGCTATTCCGTGAGCGTTACACGGCTGACCGTAACCGCTTACGGGGTTCCGTGACCAGGCCGGGAAAGTCCCAGCTTCCTGATGCGGTCCCGGAGGGTGGGCTAACGACCAGATCATGAGCAGGAATTCTTAAGGAAATAGGGTAACACTTCAGAGCTCGGGTTCCCGGAAGGGACCGAAAGGAGTGTTACCTATGGAAGGTATCAGCGAGGTTCAAGA
>Ga0181536_10003061_pt1 | contig 18368 bp, 17 predicted proteins | sample PEATcosm2014_Bin_41_FD_121105 | JGI IMG/M metagenome (GOLD analysis project Ga0181536, IMG submission 121105) | Peatland microbial communities from MTU Mesocosm Facility, Houghton, MI, USA - PEATcosm2014_Bin17_60_metaG | ecosystem: Environmental > Terrestrial > Soil > Wetlands > Peat | place...
CGCCTGCCGAAGTTGTTCTTCCAGCAGTTGTTGATGGCTGATATCATGAAATGCCAGAGCGGCACCAGAAACTTTCCCCTTGGTTGCGATAGCAGACGCCGTATACGACACGGGCATCAACGTGCCGTCCCTCCGGACAAAAACATCGTTGTCAACTTTGATTGTCTTCCCCGTACGCAGCACGCTTAGCAGTGGGCATTCGCTTCTTAGCATGCGAGTCCCATTGGCGCGCTGATGGTGAATCAGCTCGTGCATGTTGCGCCCAATCACTTCGGCCAGCTTCCAGCCCAGTGCTGCCTCAGCCGCTGGGTTCATGAAAGTTACCAACCCGTCCTGATCGATCGTATACACGCCCTCCCCGAGACTTGCGGTGACGGCCTCCGTGAAATGTAACTGATGCCGCAGCTCTTCTTCGGCGCATTTTGCATTAGTAATATCGCGAGCAATCCACAGAACTGCATTGTTGGAGATCGGTGAAACACTAGCGTCGAACCAGGCAGTGTGCGAGCCAAGCGCCAGCTGGTACTCGATTCTATGTGTTCTGCGCGCATGTAAGGCCCGGCACACGTTGTGTAGAAAGAAGTCGGCCTCTTTTTCTGGAAACACTTCGTGTAGTGTCTTGTCGATGAGTTCAGTGGGGGGCTTATAAAGAAGCGTGTCGTTGGCTGGGGCAATCCTCAGGCAGCCCCCGTCCGAATCGAGGACAAGAACCACGTCGCTGAGGGCAGCGAATATAGCACAGAGACTGTCGTTTACGGCGGCGAATACTCTGTTGGCAGTCTCGTCTGAGCCGTGATTTTCTACAGTGACACTCCGCCACCGTGACGGTGATATTGTTGACTCTGACTCTTGTGTCATGAGATGTGGTGATGTATCAGCAAAACTATTGAATACGCGCCTAAAAAGTTTAATCACGTTTCAAGACTCTTCGTCAAAGGGGCTGTCCCTTCTCGGCCTCTGTTTGTATTGCGATCAGACCAGAAGACGCCTTCGGAAACCAATGCGTTCATGCACACTTGCGGGCTGCGCCCGACAGCCGCCCATGCAGGACTTGTTTCTTCGGCAACACTGATTTTGCTGACAGAGCGGCATTCATCGGCAGCCTCCCGGCACGCAGGTATTCAAGGTGTTCGAGGGATTTGATAGCTCTAACGATCTGCGCGTGACGGTACCGGAGATCCTCAATCTGTTGGTCAACTGCTACGGCGTTCTGTTCGAGAGAAAACATTGGGTTTTTGCGCCTCATCACAAGATTTGAATGGCTTTAACTGGCCTGATTTGATCTTGGTACAAATCGGACGGATACCCCATCCGTAGTTTTTCGGAAAATTCCGGTTTCGAATACCGACCCCTGCATATTCAAGTTCCCTGCTATCGAGCTGTGAGCAAGTGGTTTCAGAATCGAAAGTTCCGGGCAGCGTGCTGATCCGTCCCCGTAAATTTACGGATATCGTAATGTAGCTAGTGAAGTTAACAATACAAGTGGATGACAACGGAGAGTCAATACACTACAGGCCCATCAACGGTCGAACCGCCGGCGCCGGCCTTCGAAGCTGCGGGGGCAACGCAAGACACTGTCGCGGCCCTCACGCCTACTACCGAACCGAGACCAAAGGAAGGTGCTTTGCGACATCGACATGCCACAACTCTTCTGTCAAGCGTTACGAGGCAGCATTCGAGCGACCCAGTAAACCATCGAGCGAAAGGCGAACAATGCAAGCCGAGCCGCCACGTATTAATTGTTCACTGTGAGGCGCGGGTGCGTGAGCTTTGGCGGGAGTCATTGGCCGTCTTAGAAGGCACTGAGGTCATAGAAGCGTCGGATGCCTATCAAGTGCTCAACAGACCCTGGGCAAAGGCACCAGACGTTGTCGTGGTCGCATTCGAGCTGGCCGGGCTTAACGGGATCGAGGTGGCCCGCGAAATAGTCGTGCGGCACCCAACGATCGATGTAATTGTCTGTGGCGGTGATTTCGGTACATCGAGCTTCATGGAATCGCTTCGGGCAGGTGTACGTTGCCACCTTCCGAGCGAGGCGCCAGCGGACCTTGTCGATGCGGTCCAGTCGGCATTTCGCGGCAAAAGCTATCTCACCGATCAGACCCGTAAGCTGCTGACGGATATGATGCTTGAGGAATATGTGTTTCGGCTTCGGAACAGGGCAGCGGCCAGTGATATCAAGTCGTTGACTCCACGGGAACGCCAGGTTCTAGAAAGCTTGATTCGTGGGAAGACAAATAAAGAAATCGCTTGTGAATTCAACATCAGCACTCACACCGCGCATACACACCGTGCGCGGATTTTGCAAAAACTGAACGTGCACAGTGTGGCGGAACTGACCAAGTCGATGCTATTGGACTCGGAATAACAGCGCCGTTGAACACAGCCCCCACTCCAGCCTAGCTGCAGCCATCTGTTGTGCTTAAGTTACCAATCGCATAACCAAACACTTATATCGCAAGTTAATCATTTGGTGGCCACCGTGGTAATCGACGCTCAATGGTATTGTCCGGCCAATTACCCTTATCTTATAGTCGTATTCGCCCGGTATTGTGGGCGGGGCGGCACGTCACATCGAATCATGGAGCGCCATGGGAACCTGCCAGTTCGGCAGGGTAGAGTGCGCTATCGTGCTCAGCCTGTTTAGCAGCCTTTGATCAAAACACTATGCCCTTGGACCTACTGATTGTTGACGATTCAGCCGCGATTCGCAAGATCCTTACGCGAGTACTGCACCAGGCTGAAGTTCCACTGCGAACGGTTTATGAAGCCGGCGACGGTGTCGAGGCATTGGCCATTCTCAAGGAGAAGACGGTCGACTTCATTTTCTCCGACATCAACATGCCGAACATGGACGGTCTTCAGTTTTTGACTGAGCTGAAATCCAACGAGCAGTGGAAGAAAGTTCCGGTCGTTATGATCACAACCGAGGGCAGTCAGGCGAAGGTGATGGAAGCGGCCCAGTTAGGAGCCGCGGGCTACCTCAAGAAGCCTTTTACCCCGGACCAGATAAAGGACAAGATCGCGGGGCTGATCTGAAGACAATCGGAGACTGATGCGAGAACACATGGCAAACACAATTGAGCAGGAGCAGGTTTCAGACATCATTCGCCGGGCTACAGAAGAAGTGTTTACGACGATGATCGGCATGAGCATAACAGTCGGCGCAGCTTATGTAGAGCAGACACCGCCGGAACATTTCGACGGTGTTGTTTCCTTCATCGGATTGGCCGGCGACTGGGCAGGAACCGGAAGTTTGTGCTGTAGTTCCGAATTCGCGTGCAGGATATCTTCTAGTTTCTTGATGACGAAGATTGAAGTCGTCGATGAGCAGGTGTTGGACGCGGTGGGAGAGTTGACCAACATGGTCATCGGCAATGTGAAGAACGAAATGGAAGCCCACCTGGGGCCTATGGGACTGAGCATTCCGACCGTGATACACGGACGCAATTTCGCGGCACGAAGCTTGGGTCGCGATGCTTGGACGGTGGTTCCCTTCTCGTCTGGAGACGACCGCCTGCAGGTAAAGCTATGTCTGACTCCCAAAGAACGGACGTCGGTGCATGAACACGGGGTTCGGCCAAAGGCATTCATTCTTGCGTAGGCCAGCCGGGGAATATTGATGGAAGACCAGGACATTATCAATGAGTTTTTGATCGAAAGCGCCGAAAACCTGAGCCGCCTCGAGCAGGAGATCGTCGAACTCGAGCAGCGTCCCAGCGACCCTCAGCTTTTAGCCGGTATCTTTCGAACCATTCACACGATTAAGGGCACGTGCGGTTTTCTGTCGTTCTCCAACCTGGAAGGTGTGACCCACATTGCAGAGAACCTTCTTTCGCAGCTTCGAAATGGTGAGCGCACTCTGAATCCTGCGTTGATATCGCTGATTCTGGAAACGGTAGATATTGTGAAAAAGGAATTGGCGCACATCGAGTCCTCAGGTAAGGAGAGCGGGGAGCCCTACGAAGATCTCAGGAAGCGGTTAACGCTGGCTTGTGAAGGCAAGCAGACGGAGCAGAGCCAGGCGCCAGACCCGCAAAAGTCCATTACAGGGAAACCCGAGTCAGAGGAGGCGGCCGCTTCTCAGACATCCACCGGTTCAAGCCAGGAAGTGGAACGCTCGACCGTGGGCAAGCAGTCATCCGTAGCCGACTCTACGATTCGAGTCGATGTCGGTCTGCTGGATAAGCTCATGAATTTGGTAGGGGAATTGGTGCTGGCTCGCAACCAGATTCTGCAGTTTAATTCCCGTCAAGAAGACGCCAACTTGAACAGCACCGCACAGAGGCTCAATCTCATCACCACGCAGTTGCAAGAAGGCGTGATGAAGACTCGTTTGCAGCCGATCGGTGTGGTCTGGAACAAACTGCCGCGCGTGGTGCGAGACTTGGCTGCCAGTTGCGACAAACAAATTCAGCTGGTGATGGATGGCGCCGACACTGAGCTGGACAAAAGCATTATTGAGGCAATCAAAGATCCACTGACTCACATCGTGCGTAACTGTTGTGACCATGGAATCGAGACACCTGCCATCCGGACACGCAACGGAAAGTCCCCACAAGGTACGCTCGCGCTAAGAGCCTATCACGAAGGCGGACAGGTCAACATCGAAATCAGTGACGATGGTGCCGGAGTTGATCCGGTACGAGTCAAGCAAAAAGCGATAGAAAAGGGGCTGCTCCGCCCCGAACAGGCGGAGCGGCTTAGTGATCGTGAGACGGTGAACCTGCTTTTCCTGCCGGGTTTCTCGACGGCCGAGCAAGTGACCAGTATCTCCGGCCGCGGCGTTGGCATGGACGTCGTCAAAACCAACGTCGAGAAAATCGGCGGTGCGGTGGACTTATCCAGCCGGGTAGGTGAAGGCACCACGGTCAAGATAAAGATTCCGTTGACGCTGGCAATCATTCCTGGCCTGGTAGTGAATAGCGGCGGCGAGCGATTCGTTATCCCACAGGTGAGCCTGCTCGAACTGTTACGGCTGGAAGAAGACACCGCGAAGAATCAGATCGAGCGAATCCACGGCACTCCAGTTTACCGCCGGCGTGGAAGATTGCTGCCCCTGGTCTATATGAATGAGGCTCTCGGGCTCGCAACACGCTCTGCCAACGAAGCGCAACAGGTAGTCAACGTTGTTGTCCTTCAGGCCGAGGACCGCCAATTCGGGCTGGTTGTGGACAGTGTACTGGATACACAAGAGATCGTTGTTAAGCCACTGGGTAAGCAACTCAAGAAGGTGGAATGTTTCGCCGGCGCCACGATCATGGGCGACGGCGGTGTAGCTCTCATCCTGGACGTCGCCAGAGTCGGACGAAAAGCGATAGCCGTTCAAGAACGTGAAGAAGCACACTCCGAGTCGGAACAGGAGCGTCGGTCGGCGAAAGCTGTGCAAACGTATCTACTTTTCCGCGCTGCCGGGCTTCGTAGAGCAGCAATACCTTTGGCCGAGGCAAGTCGACTCGAGGAAGTTCCGCAATCCTCAATCGAGTTTGCCGCCGGCCGGCCGGTTATCCAGTACCGGGGCGATATCCTGCCCTTGATTTCGCTCAGCCAGGTGCTGGGAAAAGGCCATAATGACACGGCCTTTCAGAGCGACCCAGTCCACGTAGTGGTCTTACGGACCGGCGAGCGTTCGGTCGGTCTCGCCGTCGATGAAATCATCGACATCGCTACAGATGTCGTTGAGCGAGCGGACGAAAGTTCACAGCGGGGAGTCTTGTTGTCAACCCGGATCGGAGGAAAGGTGACCGATCTTCTCGATTTGCAAGCTTTGTTCGCCGCCTGTGGGGCCCAAGTATTCCCTGATGTGGCGCAGTCGCTGGATGCCTTGCGCGCGGGGATCAGTCAGCAATGGGAGCCAATGGCAACTGTGGAGGTGGTTCAGTGAGCACGCAGGAGGTTTCCCAAAGCGGGGCACGGCGCTACGCGACATTCTCGGTATCGGACATGTTCTGCGGAATCGACGTGGGACAGGTACAAGAAGTCCTGAGGTATCAGGATATGACGCCCGTGCCATTAGCGCCGGACGTGATTCGAGGGTTGATCAACCTCCGCGGCCAGATCGTCACGGCTGTGGATCTCCGGCGAAGGCTCCGCCTGCCGGAGCGCAACGAACAACAGAAGCCCATGAACATGGTACTGCGCTGCGAGGGCGGAGCAATCAGTCTTCTGGTAGATGAGATTGGGGACGTGATCGATGTCGACGGATGCCAGCATGAGCTGGCGCCAAGCACGATGGACCCCTTCCACCGGGACATGGTGGAGACCGTTTTTAAGCTGGAGGGCAAACTACTACTTGCCCTGGATACGGCAAAGGTGTTGAGGATCGATACGACGCCGTAAAAGACGGTTCCCCGAAAGCGCCTGAAGCAGAGAGATGAGATGGAACTCAGAAAAAGCATGACAAAAACACTAACGTTCTTGTCGAAGCTTTCATTAGCACGGAAAATTCAATCGGGATTCGTGCTGGGAGCCGTGATTGTGCTCCTCGTTTCGTTGGTTTCATATCGGGGAGTGACTGATCTTTCTAGAGCTAATCAGAGTGTGGAGCATAGCAACAAGCTGCTCCGGCAGATCGACGTCATTCTGATGACCTACACTGACGCAGAGTCTCAAGGCCGCGGATACCTGGTGATGGGAGATCAAGCGTTCTTGGACGCAGTGAACGCAAACCGAGCGGCGTTGGATGCAACGCTGAAGGACCTCAAGGAACTCACTAGCAATCCGGAACAGCAAAAACGCATCGCAGCCCTTGGCCAGAATATACAAAAGACCAACGCACTTCAGGACATTCTGTTTGGATTGCGCAAAAAGGGCCTTGCCGCGGCCGCGAAGGAAATGTCTAAGGGCGAGGTTTCCCGCCTCGGAGATGACATTCGCGATATAGCAACAGAAATCGATAGTGAAGAAATCAACCTCTTGAAACAGGGGCAGGAAACTAGCACGGTAGCAAAGAAAGTGTCTACTCTTTCCATCCTGTTGGGAACAGGTTTCTTTCTTGCCTGTCAGATCCTCCTCGGCTACTTCATCACTAAGAACATCAGCAAGTTTCTCAAGGATCAGGCTGAACAACAGGAAACCCGTGCGAAAGAAGCCACCCAACTGAAGCACCTGCTGAGTCAGATCGTGCAGAACTCGCAGGGGTTGAATGCCTCATCCGACGAATTGGCTGGCGTCAGCCATCAGATGGCTGGAGCCGCGGAAGAGACCGCCACGCAAGCCAACGTGGTGTCGGCGGCTAGCGAACAGGTTTCTAAGAACGTCCAAGTGGTGGCAGCCAGCGCGGAGGAGTTGATGGCCTCAATCCGCCAAATCTCCAAGAGCTCCAACGAGGCCGCCCGAGTGGCGAAGAACGCTGTCGTCGTGGCCGGTCAGACTAATCAACGGATCAGCAAGCTGGGCGAGTCGAGCGTTGAAATCGGCAAGGTCATCAAGGTGATCACCTCGATCGCCGGACAGACAAACCTGTTGGCCCTTAACGCCACGATAGAAGCGGCTCGGGCCGGCGAAGCGGGAAAGGGGTTCGCAGTGGTTGCAAACGAGGTGAAGGAGCTGGCCAAGCAGACCGCCCTGGCGACTGAGGAAATCGGGCAGAAGATTGGCGCCATCCAGGTCGATACGAAAGACGCAGTACACGCCATTGGAGAAATCACCACGATTATCAACCAAGTGAACGACATTTCCAATTCGATTGCGGTGGCGGTGGAGCAACAAACAGCAACAACCACCGAGATCGGGCGCAACGTACAACACGCAGCCAAAGGCTCCGGCGAGATTGCGACTAACATCGCTGGAGTCGCCTCGGCTGCCAAAGCAACTGCCGATGGTGTCCAGAAAGTACAACAAGCCTCGCAGTCCGTAAACGAAATGGCTGGACAGCTTGCACAACTCGTAACCCAGAATCAAAACGCTTTATGAACCACGGAAAGAAATCAACGCTTAGCAGCAAGGACTTATTGAAAGGGATGCTATGAATTCAAAAGTGAGCAGAATGGGACGGATGGTACTCGGGTTGACCGTGATTGTATGCGGAGCGGTGAAGCTCGGTGCGCAGGACATCAGCAACTACACCAACTTCACGGTGGACGGAAAGACCATCCAGTTCCACGGCTTCGCGTCGGAGGGATTCGCTTATTCCAACGACAACAACTACCTGACCATGAATACTAGTCAAGGCAGCTTTGCCATGACCGATGGTGGCGTGAACGTATCCACGCAGCTCACCGACAACTTCCGCGTTGGAGCACAGATCTACGATCGCAACATCGGCGAGCTCGGCAAGTGGCACCCCACTCTGGATTGGGCGGTTGCCGACTACAAGTTCAGGGACTGGTTCGGCATCCGGGCCGGAAAAGTAAAAACTGTTTTGGGGCTATTTAACGACACCCAGGACATGGAGTTCCTGCACACTTTTGCCATACTCCCGCAATCCATGTATCCTCTGGACCTGCGCGCGTCAACCATTGCGCATACCGGCGGTGACGTCTACGGTACCATCAAGCTGAAGAAACGCGGCGATCTCTCCTATACTGGCTACGCCGGTTGGAAGTCCTACGATAAGTATGGCGGCTACGTGTATGGGGGGGCGGCAGTCGGGATAAACGTCACCAGCATGCCGGGCAGGCAATTTGGCGGGGACCTCCGCTGGAACAACCTGGTCAAGGGTCTGCTGTTCGGCGCCTCTGTTATGCTCTCACCGGAAACCGTCAACGCATCGACGCAGGTGGCGCCAACAGTGACCTATCCTTATACGATCTGGTGGAACGATAATACCGTCGCTTTCTACACAGAATACAAAGTCGGCAACCTAATACTTGACGGCGAATACCGCCGTGAGACTGTCGGCGCTGCGAGTATGGTGGGTCCGATTAACAATGGCGGTTTTTACTGGGATGAGCGGGGCTGGTACGTCTCGGCGGCGTACCGCGTCGCCAAGCGGTTAGAACTGGGCACTTATGAGTCCCGCTACTACCCGATGTGGGACCAGAGCCATACCCCGCCCACCAATCATATCTACGATACGGTGGCGGCCGCGAAGGTCGAGCTGACCGATCACTGGGATCTCAAAATCGAGGAGCACTTCATGGATGGCTACGGTCTGCCCTACTCATTTCGGGGATTCTATCCGCAGGAGAACCCGGACGGCCTGAAACCTAAGACCGACATGCTGGTGATCCGGACGGGCTGGAACTTCTAGACACAGGTCAAGGCATTCCCAAGGAGTGAAACGATGAAACATATACAGTTCTTTCTAGCTGTGACAGCCGTGGCCATCTTCGCCCTCTCAAACCTCCAGGCGGCAGACATCAAAGTGATTGCCAACTCCAGCGTGGGTGCATCCTCGATTTCCGCCGACGAGTTGAAGGATGTCTTCTTGTTGACAACCAGCTCGGTGGGAGGCGCGCATGTCGAACCGGTTTTGGCAAAGGGAGGAGTCACGCACGAAGCATTCCTGAAGCAGTATGTGGGCAAGACGGAATCGGCATTGTCGACTTACTACAGAAGTCTTGTCTTCACCGGCAAGGCGTCGATGCCGAAGAGCTTCGCTTCGGAAAACGAGGTTGCTGAATACGTGGCAAAAACAAAGGGAGCTATCGGCTATGTCAGTGCTGGTGCCGCGGCATCAGGCGTGAAGACACTCGACGTGAAATAGAAGCGAAAGGCCACAAAACTGCAGCAGATGTTTCCGAAGCAGATCGAGTGCATCCACGGGGTTCAAGAAGGATCCAAACGAATTTTAATTTTGGTGAAGGCAGGATAGGTAAGGAACATGTCGAACGGAACATTCAAAGGCAACGATCGAACAACTATGAGTTTTGGAAAGAAGCTGACCATCGCATTCGCCTTCATGCTGGGCGCCACCCTGGTCATCAGTGTCGCGTCGTGGACAGGCATCGGTGGCCTGAGTCATGAATTTGATTACGCCACGCTGAATACAGCAAGAAAGCTCGAACTGGCGAACTCGATAGCGGAGAGTACTTCAAGTATGATGTCGTTCGAAAGAGGGCTGTTGCTGCGCGCCAGCCAGAACGACTTGTCGAAGGCAGAGCGTGACTATGACTCGTTTAACGACGCCAGCAAACGCCTAACAGAGCAGATTGATGAGATCAAGCCGCTGCTTATCTCTGAGCGAGGCAAGCGCGATATCGCCACCGTCGAAACTAATGCGGCTTCCTGGAGACCCGTTCATCAAGAGTTTTGGCGAGAAGCCCACAAAAAGCAAATCAAGGCAGCGCTAACCATTTACGATCAGCAGATACATCCATTGATCGAGGAAATTCAAAAAGCGGTCAACGACGATAAAGAAACCGAACATGCCCGAATGGCTCAAACTGTCGAAGAGGGGCACTCTCAGGCGGCGCATACTCGCTGGATCGTACTTGGCTCCATCACTCTCTTCCTCGCAATTTGGGGTGTCGCCCTGTGGATGGTTCGGCGTGCGAGTGCCGATTTGCAGAGACTTTCCGAAGAACAGGCCGCGGCGGCCGCGGATCTGCAGCAGTTACTGAATAAGATCGCCGAGAAATCGACAGTGCTGAATGTGTCCTCCGAGGAACTCACGGGAGTTAGCCAACAGATGGCGGGAGTCGCGGAAGAAACCGCTACTCAGGCGAATGTGGTCTCGGCTGCGAGTGAACAGGTTTCCAAGAACATCCAGGTCGTGGCTGCCAGTGCCGAGGAACTAATGGCTTCGATCAAAGAGATCTCCAAGAGCTCCACGGAAGCTGCCCGTATAGCCCGGAATGCGGTTGCCGTCGCCGATCAAACGAATCAGCGGATCGGCAAGCTGGGCGAGTCGAGCGTTGAGATTGGCAAGGTCATCAAGGTCATCACATCCATCGCCGAACAGACCAACCTGCTTGCGCTGAACGCAACCATTGAAGCAGCTCGTGCCGGCGAAGCAGGAAAAGGCTTCGCCGTCGTCGCGAACGAGGTGAAGGAACTCGCGAAGCAGACTGCCCAGGCGACGGAGGAGATCGGCCAGAAGATCAGCACCATCCAAGGCGATACAAAGGATGCGGTCCAGGCAATCGGCGAAATCAGCACGATCATCAACCAGGTGAATGATATATCCAACACTATCGCATCAGCGGTAGAGGAACAGACCGTAACCACGACGGAGATTGGACGCAACGTGCAGGAAGCGGCCAAAGGCTCGGGTGAGATAGCGAGCAACATTTCCGGGGTGGCCAGCGCCGCCAAGATGACAGCGGATGGAGCGCAGAAGGTGCAAGGGTCGTCACAATCCGTCAACAAGATGGCGGGAGAACTCGGGGACCTCGTGAAGCAGGATGGCGACGGGGCACGCTCCGAGTCGTTCCGCCGCGCAGCATAAACGAGCGAATAGGCGGGAGCGGTCTCGCGCTCAGCAGGAGCTTCTATGTCGAAAGCCATGGTCATCGATGATTCCCGAACGATCCGCAAGATCTTGAGTGACACGCTAGGGGAACTGGGATATCAGGTAGCTCAAGCCAGCAACGGCAGGGAAGCATTATCTGTTGTACAGCGGGAACCGGATCCCTTCGCGCTCTTCTTGGTCGATTGGAACATGCCAGAGATGAACGGGCTGGAGTTCGTGAAGTCGTTGCGTTCCAACCCGCTCTACTCCCATGTCCCGCTGATGATGGTCACCACTGAGACCGAAATCAGCCAGATGGTGACCGCTCTGGAGGCGGGCGCTAACGAATACGTGATGAAGCCCTTCACGAAGGAGATTATCGCCGACAAGCTTCGCTTGCTCGGCCTGTTGCAGTGAGGAACCCAGCCGTGACCGCACGAGGTAAGAAAACGATCCAGCGGGGCAGCCGTATCCGGGTGCTCGTAGTAGACGATTCGGTCGTCATCCGGCGTCTGGTAACTCATGCCCTGTCGCAGGATCCAACGCTGGAGGTCGTGGGCTCGGCATCGAACGGGTCTATCGCGCTGGCGCGAATTCCTCAGCTCAATCCGGATGTCATGACGCTGGACATCGAGATGCCGGAGATGGATGGACTGGAAACCTTGCGCTGCCTACGCAAGACGAGCAACGACATCCGGGTCATCATGTTCAGCACGCTGACCGAGCGCGGCGCTGCCGTCACCATGGAGGCACTCACGCTGGGAGCGGATGATTACGTCGCCAAAGCATCGAACACAGGGGCATTGGACCGGTCGATGGCCAGCTTGCGTGAAGAGTTGATCCCCAAGATCAAACAGTTCTTCGTTCTGCAAGAAGCCGGTACCCCCGCCCCTGCGCTATCGACAAACGGAGCGAGGGCTCTAACATTCGTTCCTTTCCGTCAAACCTCGCCACCGAAAGTCGTGGCCATCGGCGTTTCCACCGGTGGTCCCACAGCGCTTGGCCACATCATTCCTCAGTTTCCCGCCGATTTCGCTTTGCCCGTTCTGATCGTGCAGCACATGCCGCCCCTGTTCACGCGGCTGCTGGCGGAACGGCTTCAAGTGTCGTCACCTCTGAAAATTCAGGAGGCGTCGGAAGGCGCACTGGTTGAGGCGGGTAAAGTTCTAATCGCCCGCGGCGATTACCACATGCGCGTGGCGCGAAAAGGAACGCAAACCGTCGTGACGCTCGATCAAGGGCCGCCTGAAAACTCGTGCCGGCCGGCAGTGGATGTCTTGTTCCGATCCGTGGAGGAGGTATATGGCGGAGCGACCATCGCTGCCGTTCTCACTGGCATGGGATACGACGGAGCACGCGGCGCGAGCGTCCTGAAGGCTGCTGGTGCGTATGTAATTGCCCAGGACGAAGCCACGAGCGTTGTCTGGGGAATGCCCGGCGCCATTGTTCGAGCCGGGCTGGCCGACGCAGTCGTACCGCTTGACGGTGTGTTACCGGCGATGCTGCAGAGGATGGCATAGCCCTATGATTTCAACGCGACAGTCCGATGCCTCGGCACCTGTGGCCCGTGCCGACAATTACAGGTTTCTTCGCCAATATATCCATCAGGAATCTGGAATTTTCCTCGGTGAGGATAAACACTATCTCATCGAAGCCCGGCTGTTGCCCCTGGTACGGCAATCCCACCTGGAATCTCTAGATGCGCTGTGCGAAGCCTTGCGTGACGGTGCTAGCCCTCCACTGCGGAAACAGGTGGTTGAGGCCATGGCAACTCATGAGACGCTTTTCTTCCGCGATGCGTCTCCCTTCGAGGCGCTGCGGACTGCCGTCCTCCCCAAGCTTGCAGAACAGAGGAAGGGCACGCGCAGGCTGACCTTCTGGTCGGCAGCCGCTTCATCCGGTCAGGAAGCATACAGCCTGGCCATGATGTTACTCGAAATGGGACTCGGTGGCTGGACCATCCAGATCCTAGCCACGGACATCTCCGAGCCAATACTTGCCCGGGCACGCCAGGGACGTTATATGCAGATCGAAGTGAACCGGGGATTACCAGCGCATTACCTGGTCAAGTATTTCGAGCGTCATGGTTTGGAGTGGCAGATCAAAGATCACGTTCGGCAAATGGTCAGATTCGAGCAGTTCGATTTGCGCGCGAACATGAAAAACAAAGGTCCGTTCGACGTGATCTTGTGCCGAAATGTGCTGATCTACTTTGATGTCGAGACAAAAAAGAAAATCCTGGGTGAGCTGCGAGGAGCGCTGGCTCCTGGCGGTTTCTTGTTTCTGGGTGGCGCGGAAACGACGTTGAACTTGGACGACCGTTTCATCCGTGACACCTACGGCAGCGCAGTCGTTTATCGAACCCCGTGATAGAGGAATATGCAGCCTGTATTTGAGATCGAATGTTACCGGGCGGATTTGTCATCCATTGTCGCGGACGTGTTCCGCACCATGTTGGATATGGAAGTGGAGCCTCGAGCTGGCGGACAGCCCCATTCCGCAGGCTCCGTAACTGCCACCATCCACTTTGTTGGTGAGTGGAAGGGAGCGGTTCTCCTACAGATCACCTCGCAGCAAGCCTGTACTTTGGCCGCGCGTTTGATACGCGTCAGGCTACCAGCCGAATTTGATGATGACGTGCGCGACGCCATGGGTGAACTGGCGAATATGATTGCAGGGAACCTCAAGCCAGTGCTGCCACCGGGAGTTGCGCTATCGATGCCCAGCGTCATAGAAGGCAGTGACTATGCCGTCCGGATTTGCGGGGGGAACCTCGCCAAGAGCGTGCGCTTTTCGAGCGTGGCCGGAGACTTCCTGGTCACGCTGGTGGAAATGTTGGAGAAGTAGCGATGGACGGATCCTTGGGTCCCTCTCGTCCTTGCAGAAAGTCACAAGGAGATTGCAAGTGAGTATGAACAGCAAGGTTGATAGTCCGATGGGAATCGATTGCGCCGAGCCGCGGGCTCCGTGGGCCCTGAGCGCCCCCCCTCCCTTTCCCGCGGCTGCCATGCGGATCATGTCGATCCTCGCGAATCAAGATAACGTCGCCATGAAGAAGATCGTTGAATGCATCCAGGCCGATCCTGTGTTCGCCGCCGAAGTCCTGCGCGTTGCGAACTCGGCGTTGTTTGGCTCTCTGCTGGACATCAAGACCGTTCAGAAGGCTGTCGTGATCCTGGGTCTTGACTTGGTCAAGGCACTTGCGATTACCGTCGGTATGCGCGCTTATGTGAGAACGCCTCTGCGGGTCCCAGTCCTGCGAAGCTGCTGGAATCACAGTGTCGCTACCGCCCTGCTGTCCCGGGAACTCGCCACGGTCTGCCGTATCAGAGGGGAAGAAGCGTACACGGCGGGTCTATTACACGATCTCGGCCGGATCGGTTTAATGGCCTCCTACCCGACTGAATACGCCAACATGCTCAGTGTTTCTTATGAACACTCTTTTGACGTTCTGCAATGCGAGCGCGACCTGTTCGATCTTGACCATTGCCAGGCGGGAGGCTGGCTGGCCGAACAGTGGGGGTTGCCGTCAGACATCGCGTTCGCTGTCGAACACCATCATGATGGGATTGCCGCAGAACCGCTCACGACCCCCGGTATCGTAGCCCTGGGTTGCCGTCTTGCGGATACCCTTGGTTTCAACGTCGTGGGGGCGAAGTGCACATGGTCTCTAGAGGACATCCGCGGGAGCCTCCCGAAATCCGCGCAGCATCGTTTTCCTGCCGATGCCGAAAGCCTCAAGGCTCGAGTAGCAGCGCAACTCGCGGCGATCGCTTAAGGCGGACCACATATGCACGAACTTTCACAGGATGAGATTGACAGTCTATTCCGCGGCAAGCAAGGATCCCAGCCCGAACTGAAAGCCATCCTATATGATTTCCGGAAACCGGATCGAATACCCAAGTCTCAGCTCCACGCGATCCGTTTTCTTATGGAAAATTTCGTTCGCTCCTTGGTTTCCAGTCTGACCGCCTACCTCCGCTCCTACATATCGGGCAACCTGATCAGCTTGGAGCAGGTCCCTTACAGTGAGTTTCTGGAGGCGCTTCCCAGTCCAACGTGCTTGGTCTCACTGACCCTGAAACCCAGCGGTGGACACGCCGTGCTGGAGCTGAATCCTTCCCTCATCTTCCCCATCCTCGAACTGGTACTAGGCGGAAAGGAACGCAGCGCCAAAAATTTGGGGCGAGAGTTGACGGATCTGGAGCGCCATCTTTTGGATCGCGTGTACCGCATTATCCTGCAGGACTTGACGAATACCTGGCGTGCCGTAGCTGACCTCGAGTTCACCATGAACTCTGAGGAAGGTGGCCGGCAACTGGTCGGCTCGCTCGCGCCGGGAGAAGCCGTATTGGCCATCGGGATTGAGTTTCATATCGGTGAAAATACAGGCATGATCAACCTGGCGATTCCCTCGCTGACGGTGAAGACCATGGTGCAAAAGTTCGATAAACAATGGTCGACTCAGGCTCTGGAGCTTGACGAGGTGGACGAACAAGAAACGTTACGCCTGCTTTCGCGTTCGGGGCTAGAGCTGGAAGCGCAGATTAAAACCACAATGTCAGCCCGTGATTTTCTGCAATTGGTGGAAGGTTCTGTCCTGGTATTAGGTCACCCGGTGGACGGGCCAGTGGCTTGCGCTCTGAACAACAAATGGAAATACGACGCGATGATCGGCAGTTCAGGAGCGCACCGTGCCGTCCACATTGAGCGCTTTCACTCTGACTGATACCCCGGACATCTGGATTTACTAGGTTTCGATAAAGGAGATGGGAATTATGGCAGCCACGGAAACAAAGCCGGCTGGCCCACGCATGTCCGGTATCCGCAAAGCAGCTATTTTTATGCTGAGCGTTGGCGAAGAAGCCGGCGCCAAGGTCCTGCGCAACTTGTCCGAAGCCGATGCGGAGAGACTCACCCGGGAAGTAGCAAGGCTTTCCTCAGTTTCTAACGAAGAGGTTGACTCGGTTCTGCTGGAGGCAGATCAGCTGATCACCGCCCGTCAATATTACCTCGAGGGAGGAATGGAGTTTGCGCAGAAAATGCTCACTAAAGCCTTTGGTCCAGACATCAGCCGGGCATTGCTAGACCGAATCGCCAAATCAATGGGAGGCGATACCGCCAGCTTTGACGCTATGCAGAAGATGGATCCGAAGCAAATCGCGAGACTCGTCTATAACGAATATCCGCAGACGATCGCCCTGGTCGTGTCTCACCTGGTCCCCGCGCAGGCCGCAGCCCTACTCGGTGCCTTGCCAGCCGAAATGCGGGCCGAAGTGGCAAAACGAGTTGCCAACTTAGATCATATCTCGCCGGAAATCATCGTCCGCATAAGTCAAATGATCGGCCGCCGGTTGCAAGCGGTGGGGGAAATCAGCCGAGAGTCTTATGGAGGCGTCCGGGCAGTCGCCGAGATCCTCAATCGACTCGATAGCAACATCGGAGAAAAGATCCTGGAGGAAATCTCGAAGGATGATGCAACTGTGGCCGAGACCATTCGGAATCTGATGTTCGTTTTTGACGACATCCTCAAGATCAACACGGAAGGGATGCGCACAGTGGTTTCCAAGGTAGACAGGAAAGTTTTAGCGATCGCGCTAAAAGGAACAAGCGACGCCATACGTCACCACTTCACGCAGACCATGTCGGTGCGAGCGGCTGAGATGCTGAATGAAGACATCGAAACGCTGGGCCCAATCCGAATCAAGGAGGTGACGGCCGCTCAGCAGGAAATCATCGCGCAGGTGCGGAAGCTGCAGGCTGAAGGCGCGCTGCACATCGGTGATTCGGGTGTAGAAGAGTACATTAGTTGACACTTGCACCAGACCAGATCTACTGAATTCCCGCGTAGACGGCGCGCATACGGCTCGCGCTCAACTCATCGAAGAAGCTCCACAAAGCACGTGCCAATCACCTGCACGTAGCCATTTGCGCTAGAATTGTATTTACGAGTACACTCGTGGTGGAAATCGGCTGGTATGTGTACACTTTGTTGCCAGCAGCGCCGCACCTCGAATTGACCTCGGCGGCAAGCTTGTCGTACGGGTATGAGCGTGAATTGGCCACTAACTCGCGCTTTGCTTGTCATCAGTGTCTTGCTGCTTGTGGTGGCCCTCTTAGTTTGGCCTACCGTTAAAAACACACAAACAGCCGGCCGGGTTTACAAGATCGGTTGGGAAAACGACCCTCCCGATGAGTTTCTTGGCAAGGATGGGCAGCCGGCAGGGCTCACCATCGATTTGGTTTCCCAGAGCGCACGCCGCTGTGGGATCCGCTTGCAATGGGTCCGGCACGATGAAAGTTCGGAAGCCGCGTTGCGCAGCGGACAGGTCGATCTATGGCCCTCGATGACCATTACGCCCGAACGCCAGAAGTTCCTCCACATTTCGTCCCCCTTTATTGAGTCGATTTTGTGCCTGTTGGTGCGGAGCCAGAGCAGATTTCAGCAGCCAGCAGACCTGGCGCACGCGACCCTTGGCATCATTGGCTTGCCAATCAATTACCGCCAGTTGCACGTTCTTCTGCCGGATGCCCGGCTTGTAGCGACTGGGTCGACGAAAGAACTGATGACGGCCATCTGCCAGCAACGTGTGGATGCTGGCTTTCTGGATCAGGACACGGCTGTTACAGGTTTGTTGAACGGCGCCGCGTGCACGGATCAACCCCTACGAGTGATCGCCGTGCCCAACGGCAGAGTACGACTGGGAATTGGCTCCACCTTGGAGGCCGCCCCGGCCGCCGACCGAATTCGAAACGCAATTGATGACCTGGCGGCGGAGCAAGGAGTGTCCGACCTGTACGCCAAGTGGGGCTATTTGTCCGGAAGAAGCGTGGAAGCTGTGGAAACAATCCTTAATGCGCGTCGCCGGGAGCGCTGGACCATCGGCGTCGCTGCGGTGTTCGCCGTATTGTTCGTCATTGCCTGTTGGCAGGCCGTGCGGGCCGTGCGCGGCAGGAACCGAGCTAGGCAAGCCGAAAGGGCTTTGAGTGAGAGCGAGCGGCGGTACCGGTCACTAATCGAAACCGCGCAGGA
>Ga0181536_10003063_pt1 | contig 18366 bp, 13 predicted proteins | sample PEATcosm2014_Bin_41_FD_121105 | JGI IMG/M metagenome (GOLD analysis project Ga0181536, IMG submission 121105) | Peatland microbial communities from MTU Mesocosm Facility, Houghton, MI, USA - PEATcosm2014_Bin17_60_metaG | ecosystem: Environmental > Terrestrial > Soil > Wetlands > Peat | place...
CACGAGCCTGGAACGCCACGGTGAACGAGAAGCGCACCAAAATCAACTGGCAGTTCAGCCGCAAAGACGCCAGGCGAACTCTGAGTTATCGAAAGTACCTTTCTAAGCGGTCATGACACTAGTGCTTTGACCGGCTGATGTTGCTCTTGCCCGGGAAACCACTCCCTCACGGTCGTGGCTCGCATCGGAGTTGTAAGCACGATGGGGCGGCTGCGGAAAGGCACTAAACCACCCGGTCAGAGGCCTAGAAATTGCCGTTGCGCAGGACGGGCTTCTTGCAGGTTACGCAGAACTCCGCGCCTTTTACGTCCAACCGTTCCACGGCATGGCTCGACGCCATCACGCAGCGCCAATCGACGCAGTGCCTCAGGCCGAAAGTGTGGCCCAGCTCATGCGCTGCTTCTTTAACGAGGCGCTCCCGCAACAGATCGTCGCGCGGCGGCAATCCGTAGAACTCCTCCCCTAGGCGCGCCGTCGAAACCACGGCGCAGTTGCCGTCGAGTTGGGCCTCGCCGAATACGAAGGTCAGCACGGGGACATACAGGTCGCACGCCGTAACTCCCAGCACGCGCGCGTCGGGCGAGGCCGCGCGTTCCAGCCGTTGCAGAATCGCCGTCGAGTAGTATTGGTTGCGCCGGGCGTCCAAGGCGAAGCGCAGGTCGAAGGTCTCCGGCCGGATCCGGCACGGTGTGCGAAACGTGCGGGCCAGCGCGGCTGCCAATTGTTCGAGCGCATCCAGTCGCGGCTCCCGCGTGGGACTGTTGCCGTCCGTCAGCGGGATAAGGTGGATCGGTTTCACCGCATTCCGTAGCGCCGCAGCTTGTTGTAGAGCGTGGTGCGGTCGATATCCAGAATCCGCGCGGTGCGCGAGAGGTTGTGCTGCGTCTCCCGCAGGACGCGCTCAATATGAACCCGCTCGATATCGTCCAGCGTGCGCCCGCCTTTCATTTCGTCGGCCTGGAGCTGAAAGGAGAAGTCCGAGGGCCGCACTTCCGGGCCGCGCCCTACCACCAACGCGCGCTCCACCGCATTCTCCAGTTCGCGCACGTTACCCGGCCAATCGTGCTGCATCAGCCGGTCCATGGCTTCCGGCGCCAACTGCGGCATGGGCCGGCTGGTGGCCATGCAGAATTTGTTGAGGAAATGATTCACCAGCAGCGGAATGTCCTCGCGCCGGTCGCGCAGCGGCGGGATGTCTATGCAGAAGACGTGCAGGCGGTAATACAAGTCGGGCCGGAAGGTCCCGGCTTTGACCAGATTCTCCAGGTTTTTGTTGGTGGCTGCGATGCAGCGGAAGTCCACCTTGATCTGCTGGTTCCCGCCCACCCGCACGATCTCCTTTTCCTGCAGCACGCGCAGCAGGTCGGTCTGGGTTCGCAGGCTGATGTCGCTGATCTCGTCCAGAAAGACGCTGCCGCCATCGGCCACTTCGAACTTGCCCTTCTTGCGATACTGCGCACCGGTGAAGGCGCCTTTCTCGTGGCCGAACAGTTCGCTTTCGAGCAGGGTTTCGGTTAAGGCGCCGCAGTGGATGGTGACCATGGGCATGAAGCGCCGCGGCCCCGCGGCGTGGATGGCGCGCGCCACCACTTCCTTGCCGGTGCCGCTCTCGCCGGTGATCAGCACGGTGGCTTCGGTGGGCGCCACCATCTCGATCAGCTCCACCACTTTCTTCATGGCGGGGCTCTTGCCGATCAGCTCGGTCGAGGGCGAAACCTCCTGCAGGTTTTCGCGCAGCCTCACCACCTCGCGCCGCGCGCGCTTGTGCTCCAGCGCGTTCGAGACCATGTGCGAGAGCTCGTCCGGATCCACCGGCTTGGTGATGTAGTCGTAGGCCCCCATCTTCAGCGCCTGCACGGCCGTTTCCACCGAGGCATAGCCGGTCATGATGATCACGGTGAGGTCCGCATCGGCTTCGCGCAGGCGGGCCTGCAACTCCATCCCGTCCATCCCCGGCATTTTGATATCGATCAGCGCAATATCATATTCGGTCTGCTGGATAGCCTCCAGCGCTTCGCGCCCGCTACCCACCGGCCTGGCCGTGTATCCTTCGCTGATGAACCATTTGCTCAGCGAATCCCGCACTACCAGCTCGTCGTCCACGATCAGGATCTTGCCCTTCACCTGAATCGCGTTGGGTGACTCAACTGCCGTTGCCATAACGTTCTCCCGTCTATCGAATCCCGCCGGTGACCGGCTGTCACGCCTCCACCCCGACTGGGGCCATCGGCAGCCCTACCTGGAACTCCGTTCCCAGGCCCGGCTCCGACCGCACCGTGATCTCGCCGCCGTGCTGCTCCACGATGCTATGCGCCACCGCAAGGCCCAGCCCGGTGCGGTTCTGGTCTTCCTTGGTGGTGAAAAAAGGATCGAAAATGCGCGGCATCACGTCGGGTGGAATCCCGCTCCCGCTGTCCTTCACCCGCACCACGCCCTGCTCCGTCTGGCTATCGAATTCGGTGCTCACTTCCAATTGCCCGCCCTTGGCCATGGCTTCCGACGCGTTCATGAGCAGCACCAGAATCACCTGCTGGATCTGGTTGGCGTCGCACAGCACCGGCGGCAGATGATCCGCCAGCTTTTCTTCGAAGGCGATGTTCTGCATTTCCAGCTTGTGCTTCACCAGCAGCACCGCCCGTTGCACGACCGTGTTCAGGTCGTTGGGCTCGCGCACGCTGGGCGCCTGCCGGGAAAAAGTCAGCAGGTTCTTGACCAGGTCTCCACAACGCTTGCTCTCGCGCTCGATGGTCTGCAACTGCTCCGCCATTTCGTCGCGCTGCGGCACCTCGTGCTTCATCAGCTCCCGCAGGACCAGCCGCGCGTAAGTCAGAATCCCGAAGAGCGGATTGTTGATCTCGTGCGCCACGGTGGCCGCCAGCTTGCCGATGGAGGCCATCTTCTCGGACCGCAGCAGCGTCTTGTGGACCTTCTCCAGCTCCAGAGTCTTGCGCCGCACCTGTTCTTCGATCTTGGCCTGCACGCCGCCGACTTCCGCCGTCATCCGGTTGAAGGACGCCGCCAGGTCTCCCAATTCGTCGTCCGACCGCACCGGCAGGCGGTATTCCAAATCTCCGCCGGCCACGCGGTGGGTGCCGTCGATGAGTTCCTTAACCGGGCGGTGAACCACCACCCACATGAAGCCCGCCGCCGCGGCGCAACCGAATGCGATGGCCCCTAACAGAAACCACGTCAGGTTGGCCAGGTGCTCGCGGATCTGCCGCTCCACCGCCTCCAGCGAAAGGTCCGCGTCGATGACCCCCAACACGCGCTGGCTCGCCTGGTGCACGTGGCATTCCGCGCTCCAGCATTCCGGCCGGTTATCGACGGGCCGCATGACCGCCAGCACTGGCTGCCCCTGCGGATCGGTGAAACGCCGCGCTCGCTCGCTCTGGTTCAATTGGGCCAGCGGCGTTGCGCCCGCGTGGCACTTGTTGCACTGCTCGGCGGTCTTGTCGACTACCCGCCCGATCTCCTGGCGATCGGTGGAGTAGGTGATGAGACCCTCTTTGTTGAACAGCCGGATGCGCTCAATACCCGGCTCGGAGCCCATGTCGTCGATGCGGTTGTGTAGCGCCGCGCGGTCGTGCTGCAACATTTCGTAGTGCGTGCTGCGCACGATCACGTCGGTGATGCGGTCCGCCGAGAGCTCCACCAGGTTCTCCGATTGCCGCCTCTCCGACCGCAGGTTGATGTAGCCGAACAGCGCGAAAAACGCCGTAGTGCTGGCGATCACCGAGATCGCCAGCTTGGCGACCAGTCCCAAGCGGATTGTCTTAGCCCAACTCATTGGCAGCTCCGCGATCCGAAATCCCCCGCGCCTCGCGGTCTCCGTGGCGAGCAATTCCTATCCCACGGCGACTGAATTTTCCTCCCTTTCGCCCATCTCCGGGCCGGCGGCGTGGTGCTCTTCCGCTTCGAAGATGGGGAAGTATTGGGCGATCATCCGGTACGTCGCAAATCCCACGGCGACGATCGACAGGGTGACCGCAACCTCCGTCCACTTGGGGAAGTAATGCGTTCCCGACCCTGCTTCCAACCCGGTGGTGCCGACGTTCAGGCGGTTCGCAATGAATCCAAACACCACCATCACCGCGCAGGCGTACAGCGCGCCCGGCCGCCGCCGGATGCTCGCCTGGTACAGCAGGACCATGGGCACCGCCATGAGCGCAATTTCCAGCAGGAACAGCCACGTCTCAATGCGGTTCTGCGACAGCAGCGCGAAGGCGTGCTGGTGGCTCAAGTCCAGGAAGCGGATCCACAGGTACACGCTCAACACCACCGCCAACACGCGCCCCATGCTCATGAGCAGCGGCAACTCCAGCGCGCGGCCGAAAGCACGGCTGCTGTGCCACGATTCGAAAATTGTCATGGCCAGGCCGACGGCGATCGACGAAATGTAAAACAGCAGCGGCAGGAGGGGGCTGTACCACAACGGGTAGAGCTTTTCGGGCACGATCAGAAACAGCGACCCCAGCGAACTCTGGTGCAGTGTGGAGAGGATCACGCCCAGGATCATCAACGGAACCGAGATCCTGTGGATCCACTCCAGCGGTTTGTGCAGTCCGAATTTCTCAAGGACCACCGGGATGAATTCCAGGAACAGCACGGTGGTGTAGAGCGTGACGCACCAGGCCACTTCGAACATCACCGAGTGCGGATTCCACATCACCAGCGGATGCCATAGGCGGTCGGGACGGCCCAGATCGTAGAGCAAACCCACCACCACCAGCATGTAGCCCAGAAAGGCGGTGAGAATCGCCGGCCGCAGAATCGGCCGGTACTTCTCGATATTAAAAATGTGGACCATCGCCACCAGCGTGAAACCGCCGGCCGCCAGGCCCACGCCGCACATCACGTCGAATGCGATCCAGAGTCCCCACGGGAACTTGTCGCTCAGGTTGGTGGCGCCGCCCAGCCCGTACATGACGCGCACATAGGTGGCATACAATCCGCAGGCCAGAATGGCCGCGAAAATCACCCGCCACACCGTGATCTTGGGAAGCTTGATGCTCATCGCCCCTCCTTCTTCGCCACTTCCGCCCGCCGATTGGTGATCCAGTAGATACCGCCCAGCAACACCGCGCCGGTGGAAACCACGTCCGGCACCAGCTCCAGCACGCGCCAGGTGGTTTCCGGCATGGGCTCCTGCCCTACGTTGGTGCGCAGGCCGATCTGCTCGAACGGCACCGCCGAAAGATAGAAGACCGACGTCCCGCCGACTTCCGTTAAGCCGTACACTTTTTGGTAATACTGGTCGGGTTTTTCGGCGATCCGCCGCCTGGCTTCCTGCGCCAGCTCATCCCAGTTTCCGTTGATGGTTGCGCCCACCGGGCAGGCTTCGGCGCAGGCCGTCAGCCTGCCGGCGCTCTGCCGCTCGTAGCACATGTTGCACTTCCGCATTTTCGGAAGGCGGCGGTTCCATTCGTAGGTGGGCACCTGGAACGGGCAAGCCTGCATGCAGTAGCGGCAGCCCATACATTTATCCGCGTCGTAGATCACCGGGCCCAGTGATGTCTTTTGCAACGCCCCTACGGGGCATACGGAGGCGCATGTGGGCTGTATGCAATTCATGCACAGGCGCCGCGAAAATCGCTCCCCGTAGGTATCCACGGCAGTCAATTTATGCGCCGAAAGTTGCGGCTCCGCAGCTATCTGCTCGTTGTAGGGAAGCCCCCACCGTTCGGCGCATGCCGCTTCGCACGCTTTGCAACCTATGCAAAGCGTGCTGTCGTACAGGATCGCTTTTGACATATATAGACCCTCAACTCCCTTTTTAACAGAATTCACGCAAAAAGTGTAGTAATTCTTAACAGCCGTGCTTAAGCCTGCCTAAGGAGTGACGAAGAACTCGCCGCTCTGAGACCCCGGCCACAAAACAAAACCGGGACCAGAGGCGTGCGCCTCCGATCCCGGTTCCCGTGCTGGACGAATCAAATCCGCCCTTCTGGCCGTGCGGTTTCGTACGCCTAGACGGTGAGGAAAAACTCGCTAGTGACTTCGGTCCATCCGGCTTCCGGCATGGCTTCCAGCAGATCTTCGGCCGGCCGCCCGCCATCCGCCGCCACCGCTCCCGCCAGCGCCGGCTGCCGCGCATACAGCCGCTCCACCGCTTCCCGCATCCACTCTCTCACCAGGCCTTTGGGGACCAGATTGCGGCCGGTATTCTCTTCGTCGGGGACATGTACGGCCATCAGCCAGCCGTTGCCGTACGGGTCTTGCCGGAGGACGGCGGGGTTGCTGAGTGCCTCGGCGTTAATTTCCATTACTTCGCCTTCGGTCGGGGAGACCATTTCAGTCTTCCGCCCGTCGCGGTAGAACGATAGGATCTTTTGTCCCTGGCGGATCCACTGGCCGGGTTTTGGTAGCTCAATCTTTTCCAGTTTGCCCAACAGGGCGGCGGCAAATTCATCGGCGCCCACGCGGACCACATTCTTGCGCTCCCGCATCAACCAGGCATGACCGGGGTGGTAAGAGAGCTTCTCGGGAACCAGGAAACCGTCCACATAGTCGCCGCCCGCTTGGGCTGGGACGGTCCGCGGCGCGTCCACCGCAACCGTGGCCATCACCTTGCGGCGATTCAACACATAATCCAATACGATGAAGACCAGGAAAGTAGCAAGAACCAGAATCGCTGTCATATTCGTCCAACCTTTCTGTCTTCCATAAGGGCACTTCGGATGCCAAACTCCGTTGATTTCTGCGTCTGTATGTGTCGTGATTTCAAGCAAATACGCGCGATGGTTTTCTCCCACAGGCCCGGCCTGTTGATGAATGCAACAGTTCCCTGTCGAATTTCGCGGTAACCGGACATCGAATGAGCGGCTTAGGTGCCCTGTTGTTGAATCCTACACCACGGTCGGGAATACCAACAGAATTGGGCCATGGGGTCTCCCGTCGCCGTGGGCTCGGAACTGCCGCAATTCCCTGGGCACGCGTTCACTTCACGAAGTAGACGGTGCGGTATGCGGGAAAGGCGCCGCCGAGGCCGCCGAAGAGACCGACGGGTGCCAGGTAGGTGAGGGCGTGATCGCCGTTGGTCTCGCCGGTTTCGTTGCGAAAATACGCGCCCAGCGTCTGATCGATGGCAGCGCCGACGGCCAACCCGACCGCCGCCCCGATGGCCAGGTTGCGCACGCGGCGGGCGCGGCTGCGGACCTGAACCCGGCGCACCCACGCTTTCTCGATGGTAACCGCGCCTTTGCCGGTTTCGAGCGAAATGGCATTGCCGGTTACCAGCTTGAGGGTGCCCTGGTGCTCCCGGCCCCCGGCCTCCAGGACCTTGACGCGGTCGAGGAGTTTGAGGCTGCGCACCGACTCCCAGGACTGCGCGCCGAGTGGCAGCGCGCACAAAAGCAGAGCGAGCGACAAACGATGTCTTCCGATTGATTGCCGCATCTTGATTCCCAATTTATCGCCGGCCAGGCTCTCCGGGAATGGAATCTTAGTTTGGGCACCCTGGTCCCGCGGCCGAGAGTAGCCTGACTACCAGGTGTAGTGAGCTCTGTAAGTCAGCGTTTTCTCCTCATCCGGCTGTAGTGTCACCTCGTATTCGATGGTCCTGCTATCCACCTGGCGATGCGCGGCCGATTCTTGCGTGATCGCCCAGTTCGTCCAGCGGTATAGGTGCTCCACCACGCGAACGGTGGCCGCCTCTTTCTTGTGGTTCCGCAGCTTGATCTCGAACGATTCATCCAGCCAGCCGCCCGGCTGGTTTTGATACTGATACTTCGTCTGCCGCCGCTCGCCGGTAATGTCGAACGCGTTCCCGGTGTATACGCGGACGGTCTCATCCTTGGGGGTGTGGTCAATCTCGTTTTCGCCGGTGAACTCCACCTGGCCATCCTGATCGCGGCGATAGAACCGCACGCGGCCCTTGGGCAACGGCACTCCCAGATGGTTGGCGTCGGTATTGGCGAACTCGCGCATCACCCACACATTCGGATTGGATTGTGTGCCGTACTGCTGAATATTACGCACGTCCTGATAGTTGCCATAGTTCCGGTCGAACCGCGCGCCATCGTATATATAGAGCCGTTTGGATTGGATGCCGGAAGCGCGCAGAAACTCCGCCTGCTTGGTTTCCCGGTCGAGAAGCGTGGTCGGTTGCGGAAGCGTATAGAGGTGGTAATCCTCGAAAGCTTTCTCGGTCACTGGGGCCGGTGCTCGTCCGACACTTTCGTTAATGCCACCCATCGCCTCGAACATCACCTGATTTTGCGGCTGCACCTTATTGACGTCGCCCGCCATCAGCTTGATGTGCGCGTGATCGAACCGCTTGCAGCTTTGGTTGTCCAACGTCACCCAGTCTACCAGGTCCAGGACATCGCCCGTCTCCGGTGCGACGATGTTGTAATCGGCGTTCCAGCTCGTGCCGCTGGTGACATAGCTCAGCTCGGCGTCAAACCTGGCCGGTTGAGCGGAATACAGGATCCAATCGAGCGCGGGCTTGAGAATCGTGTCGTCGCCCAGGGCGGGGAAAATCGGTTCCCCCGGCAGTGTGAACTGCAGTTGTCCGCCCACCTCAACAATGGGTTGTCCCGCGCCGCCCGATACCATCGCCATCTGGTTGGCCTGATATTGTGAGCCATATCGGTTGATCGCCTGGTAATGCGGTACATAGCCGCTGCGCACGATCCTGGCGCTGACGATGGTCCCGTCCGACTTTCGGAACTCGATCGTCTTGCCCTCGTACAGGCCGAGCAGCATCCCTTGTGACACGGGATCGTTGCGGTAGTTCTGTTCCAGCACCCGCACTACTTGTCTGCCTGTGGGGTCGCGCAGGATCACCGAGTCCGGCTCCACTTGCGCGGTGACCCCGGAGAAACGCAGCGTGTTGCTACCCGCCTTCAAATCTAGTGGTAAGGTATCGCGAATTACCGCGAAGTTCTGGTTGTAAATGGTTAACGCGGGATCGGCGCTAAATAGCAGCGCCGTGAAGCAGGCGCACAGCGCCGCAAGCCGGCCACACGTGCTCGTACCGCCATAAGAGTAGGTCTTCATGCCTCTATGACGACGCGCCGGGCGCAAATGTTGCCTTGGGTGGATGAAATAGAGGACGGGGCTATCTGTATATAGTCCAGGCCAGATCGGTTCGACATCGATCTCCAACAGGTCGGAGGAATCGAATCCCACCGAGCCTGGGGATCCGGGTGCGCCGACCGCGGTGACGTGATACAAGCCTGCATCCAGATCGGCCGGGAGCGGCAATGAGAAGATGTAGGGTTCCGCGTCCAGCACTTGCTCGCCCGTCAATGGTGTGCCTGGAATGATCCCCACGTACTTGTACTTCCTGTTGGTACGAACCGTGATGGTGACGGTCTGGCCGGGACGAAACAGGGTACCGTCGCGCGGGGAGACAATCTCCAGGGGGAGTTGAGCGGATAGCTGCAGGCAAGCAAGACCGGGGACCATGGCGCAAGCAGCACGGACGGCCGCTCGACGCGTTCGAGTTAGTGCCAAATGCTATTGACAGAGGAAGTGACTTCTAATGGAATGTTGACGATGTTAGCTCAGCCGAGTTTTCGACCGCGCGAGGCGGCACCTTTGCGGAAAACCACTCCGTCACGATCATGGCTCGGACGGGTAGCGCGAGCGTGAGGGACTGCGAGAAGATGGCCCGTCAATCCACTGGCAGGTTGAGGAGCGGCAACAGGCCGGCCGTAGTTCCAAGTCGCTGGCCAAACGACCCCGGTCCAAAACAAAACCGGGACCGGAGGTGTGCGCCTTCGGTCCCGGTTCCCGTGCCGGACGAATCAACTCCGCCCTGATAGCCGTGCGGTGCCGCAACCTCTCAGACAGTAAGGAAAAACTCGCTAGTGACTTTGGTCCAGGCCACTTCCGGCATGGCTTCCAGCAGATCTTCGGCTGGCCGCCCGCCATCCGCCGCCACGGCTCCAGCCAGCGCTGGTTGCTGCGAATAGAGCCGCTCCACGGCTTCCCGCATCCACTCTCTCACCAAGCCCTTGGGGACCAGATTGCGACCGGTATTCTCTTCGTCGGGAACATGCACAGCCACCAGCCAGCCTTTGCCGTACGGGTCTTGCCTGAGGATCGCGGGGTTGCTGAGCGCCTCGGCGTTAATTTCCATCACTTCGCCTTCGGTCGGGGAGACCATTTCAGTCTTCCGCCCGTCGCGGTAGAACGACAGGATCTTTTGTCCCTGGCGGATCCACTGGCCGGGTTTTGGCAGCTCAATCTTTTCCAGCTTGCCCAACAGGGCGGCGGCAAATTCATCGGCGCCTATGCGCACGACATTCTTGCGCTCACGCATCAACCAGCTATGACCGGCGTGGTAGGAGAGCTTCTCGGGAACCAGGAAACCGTCCACATAGTCACCGCCCGCCTGGGCCGTGACTGTCCGCGGCGCGTCCACCGCAACCGTGGCCATCACCTTGCGGCGATTCAACACATAATCCAATACGATGAACACCGAGAAAAAGACAAGAACCAGAATGACTGTCATATTCGTCCAACCTTTCTGTCTTCCATAAGGGCACGAAAGATGCCAAACTCCGCTGATTTTTGTGCCTGTATGTGTCGTGATTTCAAGCAAATACGGCCTGTGGTTTTCTTCAACACGCCTGCTTCGTGGATAAATACAACGAGACCTCTGTCGAATTTCGCATTAATCCGGTATGGAATGAGACGGTTAGGTCGCCTGTTGTTGATTCCTACAGCGGGGTCGGGAATGCCAACAGTTTTTGGGCGGCTATTTTTTCTGCAGTCAACGCGTGACCCGGTCGCCGGTCCGGGCCGAAGCCAATGAGGACCAAGCTAACAGTATTTTCCGGCGGCTCTCAGCGCGGCCTCGATCATTGCAAGCGGCAGCAGTAAGGTGAGCGGCGAATCCGCGAGCGGCACAGCGCCGTAACTCGCATACCATCCGGCCACCCCATCGTTCCTGGCATCAATGAGAAGCGCGCCGCCGCCCACGTCCGCCGATACCAGCAGGCAACGCCTGCCCGCCGAGACCCTGCTTCTGGACCCGGCGGTCCACGGCTAGACACGCTAAGCGGAAACATGGCACGTCATGACGCGCCGTCCCGCGCCGTACGACCTCCGGCTAGCTCGTGGGAGGTGGCGATTCCCAGAGGCTTCCGCCCTGGAAGGGAATTGACTCATGCACGATCCCCTACGCGCGTTCTCGGCGGAGGGTCTATAATCCCGAACAGGCGGCCACGAACGTGCCTCAGACAGCGATCGTCAAACCCTATCGATGGCTGGCGCAGTACTACGACGAGCTCTTTTCGTCAGGGCGATTTCCAATCGATGCAGCGCGTGAGCGCCTGCTGGGCCCGATTATGCCCGGTGTGGACTCCGCTTGCGATCTCGCATGTGGCACGGGCACGACGGCGCTGATTCTGGCGCGCGAGGGAATCACCATGTACGCTGTGGATCTATCGCCGCTGATGTGTCGGCTTGCCCGCGAGAAGGCCGAGCGCGCCGGCTTGCCGATACGCGTACTCCATGCCGACATGCGGAGCTTCCGGCTGCCGAAAGCAGTGGACCTGATTACCTGCGAATACGACGCGCTCAATCATGTGCCCCGCAAGGCGGACCTGCGGAAGGTCGCCAGGGCGGTGGCGCGGGCCCTTCGGCCCGGAGGCCACTTCTTCTTCGATGTCAACAACTCGCTCGGATTCGAGCGGTACTGGACGGGCACCGTCTGGCTCGAGCAACCAGGCGTAGCCGTGGTGATGCGCAACGGCCATAGACGCGAGGCCGACCGGGCCTGGAGTGATATCGAGTGGTTCGTCCGGAATGGAAAACTCTGGAGACGGTATCACGAACGAGTGGAAGAAGTCTGTTGGGACGCCGACGAGATTCGTCTCACATTCCAAGAGACAGGCTTTGACCAAGTGCACGCCTGGGATGCCGCTCCCTTCTTCAAAGGCAGCCCGCTCATCGGGCCTGGTTGCCGCACGGTCTACTTGGCGCGCAAGGCGCGGAACTGAGGGTTTCCCAATTGTGGCGGCGCTGGGCCAGTGACCCGCGAGGCAGCGGGTTCGATGCTCTCGTCCGAACATGCCACTTCAGATGAAGACCAGACTTCACCGCGAAGCATGAGGTTCACGTGAAGGAAGAGCCTGCGATCAGGCTTTCGGACCTCTCCTGTTCGCGCGCCTGGCCGGCGGCCATATCGCGGTACGCAGCTTCGATATCCTGGGGCACCACGATGGCGACTGGATTTATACTGAATCAGACCCGAGAATCCGAAAAATGGCAATTCTGGTGAAAGGCATAGCCGGCGATCGCCGCAGCGATCGCCGTTACGTGGTCCGCCTGGAATTGGGCTGGAAGCTGATCGGCCGGCATCGCGTCCTGGACAACGGACAAGGCCACACCATCGACCTGTCTAGCGGCGGCATCCTGTTCGACTCCGGCCACCAGTTCCCCGTCGGCCTGAATGTGGAGTTGTCGATCTCTTGGCCGGTCCTGCTGCACAATGTAACCCCCTTGCAATTGATCGTGGCCGGCCGCATCGTGCGCTCCGAAGGCAACCGCGTGGCCATCCAGACGCTGCAACACGAATTCCAGACCATCGCCACCCAGCCAGAACTTCTTGCCCCACTCGCGGAGGTTGGGAGTCCGCAGTGATGCCGCGCTCGCCACCTACACACCAACCTCAGTTCACCGTCATAACCAGCACAGTCGCGTCGTCTTGAAAGGCGCCATTGGAGAACTGCGTCACCGCTGCCACGATCTGCCTCCGGCACTCGTCCGCGCCGGCGAATCGCTGGCTGAGCAGTGCCATCAGTCGATCCTCACCGAACTCCTCGTCTTTGGCATTCATTGCTTCGGTGATGCCGTCCGTGAAGAGCACCAGGCAATCGTCTGGCCGCAGTTCCGCGGTCCCGCCCGCATAGCACGCGCCAGGAAATACGCCAAGCACCGGGCCGCCTTCGCCAAGAGTCGCCATCGTACCGTCGCGATGTTGCAGCATCGGCGGGTTGTGGCCTGCGTTGCAATAGTCGAGACGCAGGCGCGCGGCGTCTACAACGGCGTAGAAAAAGGTGATGTATTTCCCCGGAGCGACATTGGCGGCGATTAGCCGATTGGCTTTTGCGCACAGCTCATGTGGCTCAAGTCCGCCGGAGGCAAAGGCGCGCACAATCGCCTGCAGGTTTGACATAAGCAGCGCCGCAGCCATGCCTTTGCCGGACACATCGCCGACCACAATCGCGATGGACGAATCCCCGAGCCGGATGGCGTCATAGTAGTCTCCGCCTACGATGCGCGCGGGCTGGCATTCGGCGGCAAGCTGGCATCCCCGAATCTGCGGCAACTGCTTCGGCATCAGCGCCTGCTGAATCTCGCGAGCGCGCTCGATGTCTTGCTCATGAAGCCGCATGGTGCGTTCGCCGGCTTCCACTTTCTCTTGGAGCTGGCGGTTGCGCTCCTCAAGGCGGCTCCGGGTCGTGCTATACAACCGAATCAGGCACGAGGCGATCACCGGCACCACAACCGCCATGCGGTTCGCCAAGTACAGATCCTGCCATTTCCTCACAATCCCAAGCAGCAACGCCAGCGAACTGCCGATCCCTGCAACCACAAGCCCGAGTGTCAGCTTCGCCCCGCCATACACGATCCAGTCGACCGGGAACCGCGATGCGTCCGCCCACCGCCGCAGCGCTTCCTCGGTAGCGGCCTGCAATGCCATTAACGGCAGCATGTAGACGATCGCGGCGGCAATCGTCGTGCCTACAGCGCTGCTGAGCGTGCCGCGTATGACGAAGAGAGCCAGGACGGCGCAGCCGGCCGCAGAAGCAAGAGAGATCGTCGCCGCCCTGACGACACGTCTTGCCACGGAGATATTCATCGGAGTTTCCATTTTGGACTTCGATATCTCATTCAGTTTAAGCCAAAGCGCCATCCTTTGCGGCGGTGCTCCCCTGAGCTGGATTCAGCCCTTTCGAGCGCGGACGTCCAAAGGTGTGCGGCTACAGATCCGTTGTGGTTACCGTACAATCAGATGGAGGAAAATGCGTGGATACGGCATTTGAAGATGCCGCGAGAACCTGGAAAGCCCAGGAGTGTCCCTACATAATTGAGTACTCCACCCGGGTGCTCGACGATATTCGTCGGGCGGTGGTGGAAGCCTTCTTCTCGGTGCCGCGCGGCGGCGCGGAGATCGGCGGCATCCTGCTGGGACGGTTCTCCGGCGGCAAGATCTCGATCCAGGATTACCAGGCGTTGAACTGCGAACATGCCATGGGGCCGTCGTTCACACTCTCGCAGCGCGACCAGGCGCAACTGGCTCGAATGGTGAAAGCGGCGACTGCGGATGGCAACGGCCTGCGGGTGGTGGGCTGGTATCACTCCCATACGCGGAGCGATATTTTCCTCTCCCAAGCGGACCAGGACATCCACAAGGGGTTCTTCCCCGAGCCGTGGCAAGTGGCGCTGGTTCTGAAGCCTCACACTTTTGAACCGCTGCGGTGCGGCTTTTTCTTCCGCGAGGCGGACGGGGCCATCCGCGGCGAGGCCAGCTACCAGGAGTTTGTGGTGCAGCCCTTGCCGATGAGGCCGACTCCGACGGGCGACGCTCCTCCTATACTGCCGCGTCCGGTTCACCTCGAATCTGAACCAGCGGGGCCGCTCATCAAGGTAGCAGCGGAAGCGGAACCGGCACTGCCGATGACGCGCGAGATGGAACTGCCGCTGATGCCAGCGAAGGAAGAGGCTTCGGTCGCGGTTCCACCTCCTCCCGCCGAGGACGGCCACCAGAAGAAACATAGCGTCCTAAGGACCGCGGGGTGGCTGATATTCGCACTGCTCGTGCTTGCCTCGGGAATATTGATCGGTACTCCGTCCTTCCGGGAGCGGGGTTCCCAAATTTGGAGCGCGATCACGCATCCGCCTGCTTTAGCGGGTTCCACCAGTCAGATTCCTTTAGGATTACGGGCGGAGCGGCAGAACGGCGATTTGAAGCTCACATGGAACCGTCAGTCCGTCGCGGTCCTGAGTGCGACCTCTGGCCTGCTGGCGATCAAGGACGGCGACGCCAGCCGGAACATCCCTCTCGATCCCTCCCAAATCCGCAACGGCAGCATCCTTTATGCTCCAACCACGGGTCAAATTCAGATGCAGCTTACCGTGTCTGATCCGCAGAAAACTACTTCCGAATCGGTGCTCGTCATCCTGCCCGAAACGGGTACTCCGCAAGTGAAGATTCTGCCGCCCAAGGAGATTCCCGCCGCGACGATCGCCGCCAAACCGCCGAAGGCGGAGCAACCGCGCCAGCCTGGCAAAGCGTTCACGCTACCGGCCGCACCGCGTATAGGAACAGCGGGGTCTTCAATTCCCGTCAGCGAGCCTCCGGACCTTATCGTCAAGACAAATCCCGCTGCCTTGGCTCCTCTCGCGCTGGGGCAACCTGTTGTTCGGCCTCCGCAGCGGGCGCCAGAACAGGGGGCTCCCACTCCTCAGCCCACCGCGACGTTTCCGCAGAGCCCAGCCGCCAAATCGCCCCCGCCGGTTTATCCGCCGGTGATCATCAGCTCGGTGCCAGCGGTCTACCCGCCCACGCTCAAAAATCTTGGCTTCGCGACCAAGACGGTAGAGATCAAGGTCTCGATTGACAAGACCGGGCGAATGGTGAAGGCTGAACCCATCCTCTCCAAAGAGTTTGTGCCTCAATCCATGATTCAGGCCGCCGTTGAGGCAGCACGGCGCTGCCGGTTCAAAGCGGCGCGTCTCGGCGATCAAGCCGTCCCCGGCGAGATGGTGCTGCGATTCGATTTCAAGAAGCCCTAGTCTACTTCGAGGGGGTCGCCAGCCGGCCATCGCTAACTATTGCCAGTATTGTTCAGGTGTCGGACTGCTGAGAGAATCGTTACCGGGTCCGGACAAGACTGTGGCCTCATTTTGTGGTTGTCCTGGCTATTGCGAAGCGTTGTAGTCGTTTTCTCCTTCTGATGTGGGCGGTCTTGCTGACAACCCCGCCCACATCTCAGAGTTCCGCAGCCCCGATCCACGTTAGTCCGGCTTCCTCCGCGCGGGCCACCTCAGCCAGCAAGGCCGCCTTCCGCACGAAGGCCTCATGGACGCTGAGTTTGCCCGTCAGAACATCGCCACGCGAGGGCTTCACATAACGGAAACTTGAGCCATCGGTGAAAATGCTGTCGCTCGCTCGCGGCGCGGCTGCTAACGCAGAGATTCGCCGTAGCAAGGCTCCAACTCGAGGGCGGTGAGCACACAGCCGTTCTGCTGTGCGGCCACAGTCACACGTTCCTACCCGGGCCGCACACAAGGGCCGTCGACCAGGTCACCAGTTTGATTCCGGTCTTAGCTGCGGTGATTCTGCGGTAGTCTACGGTAAATGCCCTTTCCCGTGATCCCCACTACGGTCAGCAAGAGCAGAATCGACGTGGGTTCCGGGACGGCCCCGTTGTTGGGTGTCTCTATGTCCAGCGAGTTCACAGTGAGGCTCTCTGAACAAGGCCCAATGCAGGGTCCCCCGGCCAATCCAATTCCAATCCGGACCTGCTGGAGTGCGACGCCATTCAAGAAAGAATAGGTGCTGAGCCAGCCGTTCAGTGTATCTGTGTCCTGCTGTCCTCCAGCCAGATACACGCCTGTGTCGTTGTCATAAAGGTTGAACTCCGTTGCATTCGGGTCGACAGCCAAGGTGCCGCCCGAAAGGGTCGTGGTCTGAAATTGAAGCATCAGGATCTGATCGGTGGCATTGCCTTGTCCCAAACTATCACTGGAGTCAAAAAAAGCCAGCTCGTAATAGGGCTGGTCGCCTGACTGATCCGCCGCGAATGTCACATTGGCGCTAATGCTGGCGAGATTCCCGAGCGTTAAACTGGCCGGATAGTTGGTTACGGTCGAGTCCCACATCAGTCTGGCATAGTCTGTATCAAGAGTAAGGGACTCAGTTACAGCGCATCCATTGATGGTGAATACGTCGCTGCCAAACCCGCCTTGGTTAGCTGCACTTGGGCACAATGAGTAATCGTCTGCCCTCGCCGGACTGGCAATCCCAATTAAGCCCAACAGGGCTACTGCAGCGGCAGAAGAAGGGAGTATTTGTTTCAAGAACCGGAGCGTTAGAGATCTCATGACATAAACTCTTCCGCGTAGATTTCCGGAAGCCTGCCCCGCACAATCCCGCACTGCCTTGCCCCGAGCCAGCGCTTACGGATGAATGCTTCTGATGACCTCCATGGTCGTGCGCCCATGCCGATCCGCACGCTTCACAGCTTGCACACGACGGGCAAGCTTGTCCAGAGGGAGCACTTCTGTCGCCAACGCGATACGTTGGCCGAACCTAGTGCAAGTAAGGGTAAAGGCATCCGATTTACCTAAAACCCCTGTGGATCCACTTGACCAAACTTTCGGATTAAGAGCCACTCTTTTGCAATTGGCTCGTATAGCGCCCCATCGCCAGTTGCGTTTGCAAATACTAGTACCAATCTTGGGGAAATTGTGAAAAAAAACGACCCGGTGGCCATCCCGAGCCGTCAGTTCCGCTGGGATTTCCCATATTTCGTGCCCCCAGCCTCATCTCTTGCGGGGTGAAGTTGGCATACTACGTGCTCCAGGACATCATCTAGGCGCATGGGAGAACCCCCCAGACAATGATGCGAAATGCCTTATCCCCTAGCCGTCCGCTCCTCATGAGCGCGGCACTCTTGACGATCACCACTTTGTTCATCGCGGGTTGCCGCACTCCCGAGCAGAAGAAGGCCCAGTTCCTCGCTACCGGCAATCAGCTTTTGAAAAAGAAGGACTACCAGCGTGCCGTCCTCCAGTTCAAAAATGCCGTCCAGTTGGGTCCCAAGGACGCGGAAGCGCATTATGGGCTCGCGCAGGCCTACCTGGCACTGGGCGGGTTCCAGCAGGCGGCCACCGAGCTGTACAAAGCCACCGAACTCGATCCGAAGAATGCCAAGGCCCAGCTTTCGCTCGCCGAACTGCTGGCCGGGTCTTCCAATAAGGACCTGATTGAAGACGCATACAAACGCGCCGCGGCGGTTTCCGGAGCGGCTCCCGACGATGCTGATGCTCTTACTACCCTGGCCCTGACGGAGCTGCGCCTCGGCCAGCCGGAAAACGCGGAAAGAGACACCCTCAAGGCTCTGGCAAAGGCGCCGGCGAGCCTGAAATCTTCCATGCTGCTGGTGGCGATCAAGCTAGGCCAAAAGGATCTGGCCGGAGCGGAACAGGCCCTGAAACAGGCTGTCCTGGAAGCTCCCAAGTCGGCTGAGCCGCTGCTCGCTCTGGCACGGTTCTACCGCGGCCTCCGCCGCATTCCGGAAGCGGAAGCCCGGTTTCAGGAGGCTGTTCAGATTGACCCTAAAAACGGACCGGCCCTGGTCGACCTGGCCGCTCTCGAAATGTCCATCGGCAAGAAGCAAC
>Ga0181536_10003065_pt1 | contig 18361 bp, 14 predicted proteins | sample PEATcosm2014_Bin_41_FD_121105 | JGI IMG/M metagenome (GOLD analysis project Ga0181536, IMG submission 121105) | Peatland microbial communities from MTU Mesocosm Facility, Houghton, MI, USA - PEATcosm2014_Bin17_60_metaG | ecosystem: Environmental > Terrestrial > Soil > Wetlands > Peat | place...
GGAGTAGTCTTCAGTTCTAGCCGTCAAGGGGGTCGCACCATGTTCCCTCACGTCCGCACTTGGGGTATCTGGCTTTCCAGCACTTTGTTTTTCGCTGCCGCCGCCTGCGCGGCGCCTAGCATGTCCACTGAAAACATCACGGCGCTGTTGCAGAAGGCGGTCAACGGCGACTGGCGCTCAGCAGAGCACAGGGAGCGCGACCGCTACCGTCACCCGGTCGGTACGCTACAGTTCTTTGGGATCCAGCAGGACATGACGGTGATCGAGCTGGAGCCCGGCGGCGGCTGGTATACCGAAATCCTGGCTCCATTCCTGTACGAAAACGGTCACCTGATCGAGGCCGGGCCGCCGAAGTTCGAGCAGAAGATCAAGGCCAATCCGGCAGTCTTCGGGCACATCGTCAAGGTCATCCCTTTTGCGCCACCGCTCGATGGGGCGCTGGGCGCACCGAATTCCGCCGACATGGTGCTCACGTTCCGCAGTGCCCATGATTGGCTCAACCACAGCCCGGCGACGCTGGACGCCGTGTTTAAAGCGGTGTTCGACGTGCTCAAACCCGGCGGCACATTCGGCGTCGTTGAACATCGAGCCAAGCCGTTCGCCGATGCCGTACAGAGTTCGAAACAACTGCACCGCATTCCCGAGGATTACCTGATCGCGTTGGGTCTGCAGACCGGCTTCCGGCTGCAGGGGGTATCGGAAATAAACGCGAATCCGCAGGACTCAGAAAGCGTTAACGTACACCGCCTGCCACCGGATTTGGTCGGGCCAAAGAGCGAGCGCGCCAGGATGAAGGCGATCGGCGAGTCCGATCGGATGACGCTGCGGTTTGAGAAGCCTTGAGAGGCCTATTCTTGTTGATCCGCTGCTCAATCCTCCGCCAGAATCATCGACAATGGTCCTGACACATTCTCAAGCACAGGCATTTTACGACCGCTTCGGGAAGCGACAGGATTCGCAGGCGTTTTACGAAGATTCGGCCTTAGATGAACTGATTTCCCATGGCGCGTTCGAGCGTGCCGAGAGCGTTTTCGAGCTCGGCTGCGGTGCGGGCCGCTTCGCGGCTCGTCTGTTGACAAAGCATCTGTCGCCGAACGCATACTACCTCGGCATCGACCTAAGCCGCACGATGATTGATATCGCGGAACGACGAATAGCACCGAATGCACAGCGCGAGAGTCATTCAATCGGACGGGTCCTTGCGTTTTCCAATCCCCGACCAGTCCGTTGATCGGGTCGCCGCGAGGCCCAAGGAGAATAGCCACGCGGGAAGTACTTTCACGGCGACCTAACTATTAGTTAGGCGCTGGCATGAACATGGGAAGCGCAAACCATAGGTTGGTGACTCTACGAGTCCTCCTGCTTGCGACGGTGGCATTCAATAACTCTGTCGCGCCGGCATCGCCGACGCAAGTGGCCAAGGCAGCAAGCAATACATCTCCAGAGGTGTGGGCTGTGCAAGCGAGCGGCGGCCTTGAACCGCCTGTCATCGATGCTCTTCAGCGAATATTGAGTGCTGACCGCCGACTACTCGCCCTGAGTGCCTACCTTCGCGCCGGAGGTACGTTGGCCGAGCGATGGAGCTGGTCGCAGGAACAGCTATCCAGCTATCCCGCGACTCCCGAAGGCAAAGCCGCTACGGCTGACATCGATGCAGTAGTCGCGGCATTTGCGGCTGCCAATCCCGGCTTCACGTTACAGGTTAATCGGAAACTACGAAGCCTGGAGGTACAGATTGCGCACTGGAACGTGGACGAGTCAGTCGGAACGGCCGCAGCCGCGCTCGTCGCCGCGCTCGAGCAACGCTTTATTGGTGAGGCTTCAAAGCCCAACACGAATCAACTGCGAAGCGCACTCATAGAATGGAAGCCTAACGTCGCCATCGCGTTGGCCGCGCCCGGACTCTCCCCGCACGGCCAGGGGCGAGCATTTGATTTTCAAGTCGAACGTGGTGGGCAAGTCATCGCGGGCGTTGACGTGACCTTAGCGAGCCAGCAGTGGGATGCAGCGGGCTGGACACAGAAGCTGCGCGCTGCCGTGAGCGTAGCTGGCGACCACTTCTCGGGGCCGCTCGAATCACCGTATGAGCCGTGGCATTATGCCTACGCGCCCAGGGCTGATACGTCGGATAGATCTCGCTGACACCTCGAAAGGACTCAGCGGTTCTAGCTTGGACACCCGCCTTTACGGACCCTCGCCCGCTGAAGGCACAATGGCGGCGCCTGCCCCCTCAGCCTCCTCCTCTCGCTCCCTTCAATGCCTGCCGTACTGATCGAGTATCTTCACCAGCACGATGTCGAACGGCCAGTATCGAGAGGCGAATCAGTCGCCTGCCGACCATCAACTGCCATTCGACCCATCATATTGCTCGCCGCTAAGCAGTCATTCGCGTTGCAGATTGCATCAGCGCGTCCTCATTTGCGCGCCGTCTGTCTCAACGGTGCCGCTCCCCCAACAGCTGTTCCTGACGCGCTTCTTCCTGTAGGGCCGAATCTTTTCTGGAGCAATCAAGATGAACCGCGCCGCGGGTGAACTCCCACAGTCCGAAGGCGCGCCGGTTTTATCGGTCAGCCCAAGGGGCTTTTCTTCCTGGCCTTCACCGAAGCGTGGGAACGGTTCTCCTTCTATGGAATGACCGCGCTCCTCGTCCTCTACATGGCGAACCAACTTTAAAATCTTAACTGCATGTGAAGTGATATCCACCTGTAGCCTTGCGCCCTGGGGATTAGCGTCTCCACGATGCCGCTCAGTTCGCTGGGGTTACGCGCTATGCTTGCCACATCATAAGAATTAGGCGAACAGAATGAAAGATGAACCGGGGACATCGATTTCGCGTCGCCGCTTGCTCTCCATGATTGGCATAACCGCCGGCAGTACGGCCATGTACCAGGCGATGCACAGTCTCGGCTTCGCTGCCGAATCCACCTTCCGCGGTCCGGCGCCGTTGAGCGCCGCTCCGAAAGGCGCCTCAGTGCTGGTGCTGGGTGCGGGTATGGCCGGCCTCGTGGCCGCATACGAATTGCGCAATGCCGGCTACCGCGTCCAGGTACTGGAGTACAACCCTCGGGCCGGCGGCCGCAACTGGTCCCTGCGCGGCGGCGATCGCTATACGGAGTTGGGCGGAGAGACTCAGGAGTGCCATTTTGATCCGGGTCTGTACATCAATCCCGGTCCGTGGCGGCTGCCATACCACCATCGTGGGATGCTGAGCTACTGCAAACGGCTCGGCGTCGCGCTCGAGCCCTTCGTGCAAATCAACCACAACGCCTATTTGCACAGCCACAAGGCGTTCGGCGGCAAGCCGCAGCGGTTGCGCACGGTCAAGGCCGATTACCAAGGTCATGTGGCCGAGCTACTGTCGAAGGCGACGCGCAGCCAGGCGCTCGAAACCGAGGTGACGGCGGAAGACCGGGAGATCCTGCTCGACTCGCTGCGCATGTGGGGCGCGCTCGACGAGAACTACCGATTCGTCAAGGGCTCGGACAGCAGCGAGCGGCGCGGTTACGATCGCGATCCCGGCGGCGGCTTGAGCGCCCGACCCGAGTTTTCGGAGCCAGTAGCCTTGAACGATCTGCTGCGTTCCGGCCTCTGGGCCGCGCTGCAATTTGGCGATGCCTACGATTTCCAGACGACGATATTCCAGCCGGTCGGCGGCATGGGCCAGGTAGGACAGGCGTTTGGGCGCGAGTTAGCTCCCTTGATCCGCTACAACGCCAAAATCGTCGAGATCCATCAGGACGACAAGGGTGTGGCCGCGACATTCGAGGATCTCGCCGCGGGATCCAGCCGGCAAACGCTGCGCGCAGACTGGTGCGTGTGCACGATTCCGTTGTCCATTTTGGGCCAGATTCCAATGAACGTCGACGGTCCAATGGCCCAGGCAATCGCGGCGGTTCCCTACTGCACGGGACTTAAGGTGGGCTTGCAGTTCAAGCGCCGCTTCTGGGAAGAAGACGAACAGATCTACGGGGGCGTCACTTACACCGACCTGCCGATCGGGCAGATCAGTTATCCGAGCAGCCGTTACTTTGATAGCGGCAAAGGCGTACTGCTAGGAGCTTATATCTGGGACATGGTCAACTCCATGGATTTCGCGTCTATGTCGCCCGCGGAACGCGTCGCCAAGGCGGTGGAATATGGCAGCCAAATCCATGCGCAATACCCACAGGAATTTGACAACGGCGTCGCAGTCGCCTGGCATCGAGCGCCGTTCGCCATGGGCTGTTTCGGTCTTTGGACGGACGCCACGCGCGCCCAACACTATGACAATTTATGCGCCTTCGACGGCCGAATTGTGCTCGCGGGAGAGCACGCCTCCTATTTGCCGGCCTGGCAGGAAGGCGCCGTGACCTCGGCGCTGGACGCGATAGGACGATTGCACCAACGCGCGTTGGCGGCGGGAACGGCGGCATGAGCGAACAAACACAGTACGCGAGATTGCTGTGCGGCGCCTTTGCAGTGTGCCTGGTATTGGCGAGCGCGATGCTCATCGAAGCACCGGCGCTCGCCAGTACCGCCGGTATTCTGAACGCGACGCCGCTCAATGCGACCGACGGCCAACAGATTTACGAACATGTCTGCCGGGGTTGCCACATGGCCGATGCCGGCGGCGCGGTCGGCGCCGGCCATTACCCAGCGCTCGCCAAGGATCCCACCCTGGTATCGCGCCAGTACATGGCTCTGACGATTCTCACGGGAAGGCGCAACATGCCGGCGTTTGGCGCGAGACACGCCATCGGGTTCGGCGGTCCACCGGCGGTGCTCAGCGAGGCGCAGATCGCGGCGGTGATCAATTATGTCCGCTCGCATTTTGGCAATCATTATGAAGACCAGATCACGACAGCCGAGGTCAAGGCGCTCGACCAAAGTGCGCACTGAGTGATGGTTCACGGAGAAGACTTCCATCAAAACAATTTGTGCCGCCTCGAAACTCGGTTCTGCATAGCGGGCGTTCGCGGTCGGCCGGACTGGGTCACGACTGCCCCTTGGCGAACACCGCCAAAACTGGCACTGTAAAATCCGGCGGAACGGCGGCTTCGGAGCGGATCAACAGGCAGCAGGCGGCCATGACCCGTCACTGACGGTGCTGGAATGACTGCCGCGAAGCGGACGCTCGCGCCTTGGCGTAGGCTACTTTGGATGAGATGCAGTTTAGCGACGCAAACTTTCCTATTTCTTCTAAATGGACGAGTCCGGAGTTCGTGATGCAGTGTCTAGGTGACAAAGGACTGACATGAGGCGCACCCGATTCATTTTGTTTGCCACTTGAGTTCTGCCATGCGACACCGTTTGGTCAAATCAGCGGCGGCCGTGTTGCTCCTGATCATTGTGACCGTGGTGGGGGTGCTGCTCGCATGGAACGCAGATCTTTTGCGCTCGAGCTTCATCCGCTTTGTCTCTTGGCAAAGCGGCCGTCCCATCGACGTGCGCGGCGCGTTGCATCTGCATCTGTTAACCAGAAGCCCGCGGATCGAGGCAGAACAAGTCACCATCGGCAATCCGCCCTGGACCAAGCCGGGGATCACGGCCGAAGTCGCGAAACTCACCGTGACGTTCGCACCCCTGCTGAGTCATCAATCCGGGCTCAGTCTCCTTAAAATCGACACCGCGCAGCTGCAATTCATGCGTGACAGCGCCGGACACGCCAACTGGCAGCGCGTTGACCCTGATAAATCTCCGGGTGGACCATTGCCAATGATTCGCGCGCTGGAGCTGGCGCATACTCATCTGACGCTTGTCGATGAGCGCTTGCACCTCGTCTTTGACGGCGATCTGTCCGTCGTTGGCCCGGATTCGGCTCAGCCTTTGCAAATGGAAGGCTCCGGCACACTCAACCATCGCGCGGTCACCTTTCGCTTGAAAGGCGATGCGTTACCGTCAGCGGCACCCGACAAACCTTATGCATTTGAGTTCGACGAGCGCTCGAGCGGTACGCATTTCACGGCGCACGGCGCGCTGCCGCGGCCGTTTGATTTGGGCCTGGTCGATGCGGAGTTTGACGCCAGCGGCGCCGATTTGCGCGACTTGTACTATCTGGTCGGGGTCAGCTTGCCGAATACCGGTACCTTTCACTTACAGGGCCGGATGGTACGTCGGGGCAGCGAAACGCTTTTCGATGATCTCAAGGTGGTATCGGGCCAAAGTGATGTGCAGGGGCGCGTGTCGCTCGGCACGCAAAAAAGCGGCCGCACCCTTGTGCACGCCGATCTGAGCTCGTCGCTGTTGCGCCTGGCCGATGTTGGGCTGCGCGCCGCGGGGCGCGATCCGCATCCCGACGCGCCGCCCAAACTTTTTTCCGATGTGCAGCTCATCACTCCGGCGACTCGGCGCGTGGATGCCACCGGGAAATACAGCGTCCGTCGCCTGTTGCTGTCGCGAGTTGAGGTGACTGAGCTGTCCGCGCCATTTACGATCGAGCGCGGCCTAATCAAGGCACCGGAGGTTACGGGGCATTTCATGGGCGGCAATTTCGTGTTGCATCTCGATGCCGATGCCAATCAGACCCCCGCTCGCACCCGCATCGAGATGACACTCACGGGCTTGCAGTTAGCGCAGATGCCGCATAAGGCCGAGGCGCCGCCGTACGAAGGCTCGCTGCAACTGCAAATTCACGCTCAGGGAGGGGGCGACTCACTGCACGCCCTGGCTGCCGACGCCGACGGCAACCTAAGCGCGCGGGTGTTGCAGGGGACGATACGCGCCTCGTTGGCGGAACTGACCGGCGTTGATTTGCGCGGGCTGGGCCTGACTCTGACGGGCAGCAGCCGTGATGTAGCGGTGCATTGCGCCGCCGCTGACTTTGAAATTCATTCCGGCGTGATGCACTCTACGCGCTTTTTCATCGATAGCGAGCCGGTATTCATAAGCGGCGAGGGCCGCGTGCTGCTCGACTCCGAGACGGTGGATCTTAAGCTGCATGGTGAGCCCAAACGGCTGCGGATTCTGCGCATCAAGGCGCCGGTGTTAGTGCAAGGCACATTGCTGCAACCGAAGTTCAGTGTCGATGTGGCCGACTCGGGCTTGCGATTGGTGGACCGTGGCACGCCGCACAATGCCGACTGCGCCGCGCTGCAACTTCGTTAAGCTGATAGCGCGGGATCCGCGATGGTTACAACAGCTCCAGACAGGAGCTGAAGCCCCAGGGATGCACCTTTGAGGAACTTGCGCGCGACAGCCGGTCGCTTGCAGACTTTGGTGGGTTGGAGCGATAGCAAATTTTGTTGCTGCAAAGCGGACAGTGGTCACAGGCGGCTCAGGGTCAAGACCGTAGCCTCGCTCACCGACGTGGCTCCAACCACTGAATTTGACGAAATCTGGCCAATCGGGATTGTGAACGACATCGACCCAACTCGCGGCCATCGGGGCTACATTGCTTCCATGCACCGATACGCGACGATTCGTCAAGGGCCGAGGGCTGCAACCAATCTTCCACGCCGGCTTTTCGTGGGCATCCTCTGGCTGACAGCCGCCGCAGGTATGGTGCAGGCGAGTGAGATTTACAAATCCATCGACGCCAACGGCAAAGTGATGTACTCGGATCATCTCGATCCCTCGATGTCGCAATCCACCGTGGTACACCTCGAGGATCCAGGCTTCCCGCCTCGCGAACTGCACTTCTGCTGGACCAACTGCTTCACCCTGATTCTCGACAATGGCGTGTATCGCCGCACCGACGGCACCGACGAGAGCTGGACAGTGGAAACCTTCTCCGCCAAAGCTATCGTGTTGCACCGGCATGACGCTCCCGCCGATTGGAACGGATACAGCCAGGATGTTGTCTACGGGGGCCAGGTGTCCAACGACCGGCTGATCGGCGTCACGGTCGATGGGAAACCCATAAGCGGCATCGACGCCTCCTGGGGCACCGCGCTCAATACCCTGCCAGGCAGCAATGCTGAGCGCGACGCAAAAAACACCGCGAATCCCAACTCATCGTCCAGCGGTACTGTGAGCACCGCCGCGACACCGCCGCCCTTGCCTGCGGAGGATCAACCCACGCTGTCTCAAGACGGCTGCCTGTGGACGCCGGGGTATTGGTACTGGCGGGATCAAGGATACTTCTGGATTCCCGGTGCTTGGGTGCGCCCGCCCCAGGTGGGCGTTCTGTGGACCCCCGCCTATTGGGGCTCTGCGGGCACCGTCTTCGTCTTTCATCCCGGACACTGGGGTTCGACCGTCGGCTTCTACGGTGGGGTCAATTACGGATATGGCTATTTTGGAAACGGCTATACCGGGGGTCATTGGATCGGCAATTCGTTCGCCTACAACAGCGCTATAAACCACTTGAATCCCGCCGTCGCCCATCATACGTACGCCGAGTCCGTGCCCAATCAGGGTTCGCGAGGTGTCTTCAGTTACACCGGTGGGCCGCGCGGTGGCGCCGCCACCCACACGGTGTCACAACATCAATTACTGCCGCGAGCTGTCAACAAACCGGCGACGACGACGACGACGACGGTCCAGCGACCCAGCGAACCAGCGCCAAAGCCCACGGAACTTAACAGGCCGGCGGCCGACGTCAAGACGCCGGCTCCCAACGCCCTCCCGAAATTCACTCACGTCACGCCGACCCGAGCAGCGCCTGTTAAACAATGATCGGGTTCTGGTGCAAGTGCGGACAGCGTGGTTACGCCGAGGCAAAGCATTGTTTTGGGCTTCCGGTTACTGAGGCTGACGAAATGCTCGCGCCGGAGCAGCCGCTCGCGGCTTCCGGTAGGCTAATCGAATGGAGAAGCGAGAGGAAGCCCTGATCTTGCGAACTTACCCATTTCTGGCCGCCGGCGTGTTTGCGGATCGAGGCGCCCGAGGACCGTAGGCGGAATTTATGGCGGTCGTTGTGCTGAGTGATGGTTGCCCGGTTTCGGCCGGCCATGACCTGTCGTACAGTCAATCAAAATGCCTGCCCGAAAGCCGACGGGAACGTACGACAGGTTGACGTCACTTGCGCCCGTTGGCCGATTGTCACGGCGTCTGCAATTGACAGCGGGCCAAAGTAAGCTTCGTTTGACCGGGCGAGGCTTAGGTACAAGGCCGGGCGTGACCGGCAAGCGGGTCGCGGCAGCGGTGGGATAAGGAGCATCTGAAATGTCCGATAAGCTTGATGGCAATGGCGTAGGCGCGGCGACGTTGTCGATGGCGGCACCGAATATCGCACAGGCCATCGCCGCGCCGCCGAGCAAATGGGATCAGGAAGCCGACGTGGTCGTGCTCGGCTATGGCGGCGGCGGAGCCATAACGGCCATTGAGGCCGCGGACGCTGGTGCCGACGTTATCGTCCTGGAGAAAAATCCTGCCGATCGTCACATCTGCAACACCAACGTGTCCGGTGGCATATTCATCAGCCCTACGGACGTGGAGAAGGCCTTCCAATACATCCGGGCCTGCATCGGCGACACCGTCGATGACACCATGTGCCGGCTCTGGGCGGAGCAGACTTCGACCAACAGGGACTACCTGAAGAAGCTGGCGGATAGTGTCGGGGAGCCCTCGGACATTGTAAGGTTCAGCGGTGCGGAATTTCCTGATCTGCCCGGTGCCGACGGCATCAGCAGCTGGATTTTGAAGTCCGGCATGGGCGCCAAGATGTTTGAGATCATGGACAAATGCGTCAAGGCTCGCAAGAACATCCGGGTTGCGTATTCCAGCCCCGGCAAGAGGCTCATTCAGGGTAGTGGCGGGGAAATTCTTGGAGTGGTCGCAGAATGTGACGGTAAGGAGATCAACATCAGGGGGCGTCGGGCGACGATCCTGGCGTCGGGCGGCTTCGAGTTCAATGATCAACTCAAACTGAACGCATTCTACGGCAATCCGCGCTACTTCTACGGCACGGACAGCAACACGGGCGACGGGCTACTGATGGCCATGGCGGCCGGCGCCGACCTCTGGCACATGAACTGGTCATCGCAGCATTACGGCTTTTTCTACAAGAATTTCCCGGTCGGCATGAGCCTCGGCGCCATCACCAAGCCGAGCTATATGGTGGTTGATCAATACGGGAAGCGCTACTTCAATGAGAGCTACAACGGGCATTCATCCTATGCCTATCTGATCTTTTTCGATCCGCTCGAGGGCGTGTATCCCCGGATCCCCTCCTACCTCGTGTTCGATGAGCAGGTGCGCACGATGGGAGCGCCGCTTTCACGCAATACTGGCCCGGCCGGCGACATCGTCGGCGCGAAAACAGCGAAGTATGGTTATTACTGGAGCACGGATCAGAGCAAGGAGATCGAGAACGGCTGGATCATGAAGGCCGATACGATCGAAGAGCTGGCGCAGTTGATCCGTGCCCGACAGGGCCCAAACGAGTTCGTGGATTACGCCAGCGGCATCAAGATGGATTCGGCGGTCCTCGCCAACTCTGTTGCCACCTTCAATGAGAATGCGCAGCAGCACAAAGATCCGGAATTTGGCCGTCGGGTCATCGCGCCTATCGAGAAGGGGCCGTTCTATGCCACCGAAGTGTGGCCGTGTGGTCCCAACACCCAGGGCGGACCCAGATTCGACCCTCAGGGCAGGGTGCTCGATGTCAGAGGAAACCCCATTCCGCGCCTTTACAAAGCGGGTGAGTTGGGCTCTATCTACGGCCAGCGCTATCCCGCCGGCGGAGGTAATATTGCAGAGATACTCGCGTTCGGTCGCATCGCTGGACAAAACGCCGCCAAAGAGTTGGCTTGAACCGACGCGTGATTGCTACCACGGGCACAGACCGGCCAGAACCGGTCCATGACCGCACCGAACTGATTACCGCTAAGCGGCCTTGGCGGACACTTTGTGCGGAGCGCGCGTTGGACGGTCGCGGCATGAAGGTGATGAGCGGGCGGCCGTTGAGCGCGCTGCTGCACGAACTTTGTTTCCGGAAAGTGGGAACGGCCAGAAAATCGCGAGCCGTCCGCGTTGTCCCGAATTCACAAGGGGCCGTCGCATCGGCGTGGCGGTTGAACTCTCTGCTCGAGAAGGATGTATTTCCCCTAAACGCAGTTGCGTTGATCGGAACAGGAACACCATGGCCAATAAATCCATCGACATCGATACGCCCGACGGTGTGTGTGACAGTTACATTTCATATCCCGATACAGACGGCCCCTTTCCGGCGGTGCTGTTCTACATGGACGGCATTGGGATTCGGCCAGTCTTGCGGCAGATGGCCGACCGGATCGCCGCAAATGGATTTTATGTTCTACTGCCTAATCTGTTTTACCGCTATGGCCAGGCACCAGAGAGCAACGTCGCGGAGATCCTAAAGCCAGAAAACCGCGCGAAACTCATGGGCATGGTTCTGTCCTTGACACCCGAGCTGATCGTGCGCGACGCGGGTGTTTTCCTCAATTTCCTAGCCGCGCAACAGGAAGTGAAATCCGACGGCGAAGTCGGTCTGAACGGGTACTGTATGGGCGGCGGTATGGTTGTGCGCACGGCTGCCCATTACCCCGACCGTGTGGCGGCGGCCGCAAGCTTCCACGGCGGCAGACTCGCTACTGATGCTCCCGACAGTCCTCATCGCCTCGTTGGAAGGATCACTGCCGAACTCTACTTCGGTCATGCCGATCAGGATCAGAGCATGCCGTTGGAGGATATCGCGCGACTCGATGAGTCCTTGAAGGCCGCGCGCACCCGCTACCAGGCGGAGCTCTACACTGGTGCTATGCACGGTTTCACCATGCGGGATTTACCGATGTACAACGAAGTGGCTTGCAACCAGCATTGGGATCGCCTGCTCGGTCTATTCCTCAAGACGTTGAAAGCTGCTTAGAGCGATTTCCGTACGGGCTCCGCCGAGCGGATAGGAAGGATACGCTGAAAGCGTGTGGCGATGTGCTCGTGAAGCAGGGCAAAACCAAAGATGCGCTCGCCAAGTACGGCGAGGCACTCAAGTACGCGCCGAATTGGAAGCAGCTCCATGAAGCGCGCGAACGCAGCGGCGAAGCAGAAGAGCTGATTGGGCTGCTCCGAAGCGGACGGTCACGATCGGCAGGTCAGGGTCAATGTAACCCGTTCGCAGTCACAAACTAAGTCTGCGCGCCATTCTGGTAGCTGATGATCGCACCGATCGGTCACCAGACCGGTCGTAAACATGACAACCCAACGCCCGAGTGATCTGGATTCCGCGGCGTGCTTGGCCACACCGTCACCATGTTCGCGCACTTCGCCTTCTTTGGCCGCAGTTGATAACTCTCAGGCGGCCAGCAGCTTCATTTCGGCCGCGATCAGACCGGCGAAGCTGGGCCGGGCAAGCACCGAAGCGACCCAGGCGACTGTTTTTGGATGTGACTTTGTGGAAACGACGACGCCGGCGTGTGTGAAGTTGACGAACATGCTGGCAACAGCAATATCCGCTACACCCAGGCTGTTGCCGACGAGAAAGTGTCCCGGCGCGGAAACCACCGATTCGAGGTAGTCGAGTAGCGGCGGCAGGTCTTTAGCTTCGCCCTCAACCGCCGCGGCCTCGTCGCCCGGCTTGTGGTAAAACTTCGGTGCGATGATGCGATTGAAAAAGGTCTTGGAAACTACACCCGAGAGCACCGTGTCGGCGAACTCCTCGAACCAGACCGCACGGGCGAGCGACGCAGCGTCCGACGGGTACATCGCCGGCGTCGGGTGTTTGCGTTCCAAATAGGCAATGATGGCCGTGGAGTCGGCAATGCCGAAAGCGCCGTCGACCAGAGCCGGCATCTTGCGCAGCGGACTGGCGCGCAAGAACTCGTCCTGCATGACTGGCCGCTCAATCTGCACATTGTCCAGCGCAAGACCTTTTTCGGTCGCGAAGACGAGCACTTTGCGCACGAACGGGGAAAGACTGCTGCCGTAAAGTTTCATAGTATGGTTTGCTTCAAAGCCGGTTTCATGCGGTACGCCCGCGCCTAAAACAATAGTTTAGCTCTTTGACAGCTCGGCTGTGCTAGACGCGGATTTGCCGACGGGTTCGAGGCTTTTTGATTGTGAGCCCGGAACGGCAGGAACCGGTCCGAAGCGTAATCCGAACTGAACTCAACGCTCGATGTGTACACAGAACCTCCGCCGAGTACTGGGCTCTTGCTTATTGGCTTCCGCAAAGCTGCCGCTCGCCACAGGCAGGAGAGGGCACAAACCCGGCGGTTGCCACCAGCTCCTTTTCGCCCACGTTGTCGGCAAGCCACAACTTGATCAACGGGCGATTCTTTTTCGGCCGGAGGGCTTTGATTTCGATCGGCCGGTCTTCTTCGCTTTAACCTTCGGATTCGGCAGTGCGGCTGCTGTGGTGCGAACTAGGTCCGCGAGGAATTCTGGATCATCGAGATCCGCCATCAAGAACCAGTTGTTAGCACCCGGAAACGGGGGCGCCTCGGTGGTACGCCGATCTTGGCCCGGCCGGATTCAGTCGCCTTGACGAAGAACTGGTTGTCACAAATCAGACCTATGACTTTATCTTGCAGGTAGACAGCGGCTTCGCCGAACATGCGTCTGGTGGAAATCTCGCCAGCGCCGCACAGCTGTTCGCACACGAACTTCACAAATTCCTGATCTGAGGCCATCGCTGTCGACCTTATTGAATGCCGCTGCCTACTTGATTGGCGGCCGGCTCGTCCAGTGCTCCTGCGCAACGGCGTCGGGCCATGCCGATCCCAGCGGTTGCAGCGCAAGCCATGTCTCCACGAGCTTCCCAGCCTCGACCCGGTAGGATTGCATGCCTGCCCGACTGCGTGGCTCGCCGGTCTTGGAGTTAGCGCATCTTCTCACCAGCGAGAAACCGGGTCCAGCCGGTCGTCGGACTGCGCTCACTGGACAGCCTCTGCGACGGGGGACGACGCGGTTTGAAAGAACCCATGAATGATGAAGAACGCACGTGAATCGGAAACTGGAATCGTCAGATGGGACCAGCATGAAGGATTTGAGCTTTGAATCCCCACCGTTGACGCGGGCGGGTCGCAGGCACGCTGACGTCACGATGGCAGCTGCGAGGTTCAAGTTATCGGCGGACGGCAGCAGATGGGTCCGTCACTACGAAGTGCATGGTCTGGTGGTCACGGAAAGCGTCGGCGCCAGGTAACCGGCACAAGATCGGGTTTCAGCCAAGCCGGAGAGACGGATTCGAACAGAGTCCGGCAGAAGGTCGATTGCGGGAGTGGCTGGCGAGAGATCCACGGATCTCGGACTACCAGCATGACCTGGATGCGTTGGCGAGGATGATGCCGGTGGCGTACCGATTTCCCAACTATGAAAGTGTCATTCGGCGAATTGTCGTTGGCCCTTCCTGAGCGACCACGTCGAGTCATCGTCGAGGACCCCTTCGACAAATCAATATGAATTGCATTTCTCAACATCTACGAGATCTTGATCGCTTGACCCACGTTGAAAGGTCGGGCGATATACAAGCAACTCGGCCCCTGCTCCAGCCAGAATCATCAAAAGGTGGCTTCGCTGGACCAAGCCGAACTGGCCGACGAACTACGCCAAGCTGTGAGGCATGGGGGTCGCCGATGAGTACGTCGGGACCCCCGGGGTCGTAGCAGTATTATTGACATCACTATCCCCGGCGCCGGTGGCCGACAATCGACTCGTTGCCGCTCGACGTTGAACCACTGTTCGCTGCTCGGCGCCGATTGCCGGCAAAACCGGTAAGGTCGCGAGTCGACCCGCTCCCGCCTTTGGCCGCTGTCCGCTTTGTGGCAGCTAAGTTTGCGAAGCAAAATCCAATAACGCGAATGCTCGGAACACTACTCAGTATTCTTTTGAACCCAATTGGTGCACGTCGCCTCAAGCGAATTAGAATCCACAATTACCACCGAGTTCGTATGGCGACTATTCGAGGTTTCATTGGTTTTTGGAATGAGAGCGCTTTTCCCTGTCGCGTAAAGGGTCCCTTGGCCTCAGGCACGCTATGACTAGGTATGACCCATTGCGGTCCTTCGTGACCGTCGGCTTCAGGCAAAGTCAAAATCAGGTAAAACTCTGCCAGTAGAAGAATTCGGCGGTGGTCCGGGGCGCCAAACCAGTGTCGGCGGCCAGTCTCTGGATTGATGGCTTCATTTGCAAGGGCCATCGAATATACAATGTCTACCCCTTTGGCACTCCGGCGCCGTGACCAGCCAGATGCGGTCGCCGATAACTGTCATTCAGGGTTGCGACGCGGTACATTCGCTGTGCTCATGCACCGGGTGCTTTCTGAGCGACGCGCGGTTTAGTCCACTGACCCCGAAGCCGCCGGAGAGGGCTCCCGAGAGCGACCAGCAGGAATCGGCTAAGCTAACAAGGGGCCGACGGTGTTTTGGCAAGGTGGTGTATATCGGCCGGGGGGAACCATGTCGGCGGCGCTGGTGATCGTCTATGCCTGCCTCTTGGCCGTCGAGGTCGCCGTCATCGTCGCCTGGGTAGTCGCGACGCGCAGGCACCGCTGGCCAGTCCGCCCGTCCAGTGGCGACGTCGTGATCGGCGGCGTGACGAGCTTCCTCGACACGCTCGGCATCGGGAACTACGCGCAGATCACGGCGTTGTTCAAACTGCGCAGGCACCCGCCGGACGAGCTGATCCCGGGGACTCTGAACGTCGGCAATGCCGTAGGGATCCTCTTCAGCGCGGCGCTGTTCATCACGACGGTCCAGGTCGAGCCCACGCTCCTGATGGCGATGGTCATCAGCGCTGGGGCGGGCGCCTGGATCGGCGCCGGAATCGTTAGCCGAATGCGTCGCCGCGCGATCCAGGTGTTCATGGGCGTGGCCCTGCTACTCGCCGCCGCGTTCTTCACGATGACCAACCTCGGCATCATCCCGCCGACCGGTTCGGCGATGGGGCTCGCGGGCTGGCGGTTCGCCGTGGCGGTCGTGGCAAATTTCGTCCTCGGCGCGCTCATGTGCGCCGGCATCGGCAACTATGCACCCTCGATGGCGCTGCTCGCATTCCTCGGAATGCACCCCATCGCCGCCTACCCGATCATGATCGCGAGCGACGGCGTGTTGATCCCGGTGGCGAGTCTCGGCTTCCTGCGCTCCGGCCGCTTTGCGCCCGCGGTCGCGGTCGGGCTCACGCTCGGCGGAATCGTCGGCACGGTCGCCGCTTTTCCGCTCGTTAAGATGCTCGGCGATCACCTTACGCTGATGCGCTGGGCCGTCACGGTCGTCATCGCGTATGCTGCCATCGCCATGCTCCGCTCCGCCCGGGCATCCCAGCCCGATGCGCCGGTGCCGACTTTGCCCGAATAGCGTTCCGCCAACTGCTGCGGACCCTTCTGGTCCCACGTGCAGGGAAAAGTAGATGCTGGTGCGGGCCGGCCACGCCTATCAGGCCGCGACAGACTGGCACCGCCAGCATCCGGTGGCTGTCAACCGATTAGAGGCCGGAACGTGTCGCGTCCTGGTACTGTTGACCCCCTTTACACTTACTTCGGCGACAGCGTCACGGGCACCTCAGTAATGCTGTCGACAGGCAGTTTGTTGAGTTCGGCTGCCTTGCGGACCGCCGCCTCGCTAGGCCCCTCATAGACACAGAATGTCTTCGTCTCGTCGGCATTTGCGTAGGACTGGACCCAACGCACGCCGACCGACGCGTTGTTCGCGTTCACCTTTTTCTTGGTGGCGGCGTCGAGCTCCTTGAGCGCACCAGCCGGGAAAGTTCGCTCGATGAGGTAGCGGTGCACCGAATTCTTCGCCGGGGAGGCCGCGGGCTGTGCAGGTACCTCTGTAGCGAATGCGGGAGTGAGAAGCAAGAAAGACAGTATTGGAAGCAGCTTTTTCATAATTTTCTCTCAGAATCACCTGTAGAAGTTGGGGGTTCAGGACACGAAAAAATAGTCTTTGATATCGGCAATCTGTTACGAGCCGCCGCAAGGCGAACGACCTCAGTCGGCAGCTCAATTGATCGGCTGGTGGTCGCAGGTAACGTGCGTGTTCCAGTCGGCATAGCTTCCCTTCGGGTTGTGCTCCCATGCCCAGACATGCAGCTCGTAGAACGCCGCTGAGTGCGCGCAGGATCGGTTTCGAAGCATTCATGCTCTTCTCCTCACTTACCTGTAGAAGTACGGATCGAGGACGCGAACCTCCATGATCCGCGAGATAGGCAGTTTGTTACGGGCTGCGGCGCGGCGGACGGCCTCAGGCGTGGGCCCGTCGTAGATGCAGAACGTATGTTTGCGATCGGGTGTGACGTAGGAATGGACCCACGTAACGCCGTCCTCGGCGTTGTTGTCGATGACCTTACGGCAAAGACTCGCGCCGCCCTCGTCCTGCGGGATGCTGAGGCCGTCTGGAAATTCTCGTTCGATCAGGTAGCGGGACATAACGAGACTCCAATGACGCCTGGGAATTCAGGCGCGGAGAATCATGCCGCGCAGGCGATAGAATCAAATCGGCAAAGTTACGCAAATTGGAGGGAAGGCCTACCTATATTGGACACAAGACCTACCCAGATATGAACGTGGTCAACGATGACGAGACTGTATCGTGCGGGTCTGAGAAAGCTGGAAATTTTCAGACCTTTGCGCGACTACGACGGATGGGTTACAACTGGCGCTACCCAAGCTTCTCTCGGGTACATATTCGATGGAACTGCTCGAGCGTGAACGATGTCTTGCGGATTTAGCGGAATGGCTCCATGCCGCTGCCGAGCGAGGCGGCTGTATCGCGCTCGTGGCTGGCGAAGCGGGCATCGGCAAGACCGTCCTGCTGCAGGAATTTTCGCGTCAGCAGCGCAAGGCGCGGGTACTGTGGGGGGCGTGTGACGCGCTTTTCACGCCCCGGCCTCTCGGCCCGCTGCACGACATCGGGCGGCAGACGCAGGGCGCGCTGTTGGCGGCCCTCAATTCCGGAGCGACCCGCGACGTAATCTTCACCGCAGCTCTCGACGAGTTGGAACGAGAAAAGACGCTGGTCGTATTCGAAGACATGCATTGGGCGGACGAAGCAACGCTCGATCTGCTCAAGTATCTGGGCCGACGCATCCACGGCACACACGCAATGCTCGCGGTTACCTATCGCGATGACGAGGTCGGCTCGCGACATCCACTGCGATGCGTAATTGGCGACTTGCCTCACGCGAGCATGCGCAGAATGCTGCTCTCGCCGCTTTCAGAATCCGCCGTCGCACAGCTGGCAAGGCGGGCTGAGCGGCCCTCAAAAGGATTGCACAGCATCACCGGCGGCAATCCGCTGTTCGTGACCGAAGTATTGGCAGCGGTTGGCGACACCGTGCCGTCTACTGTGCGCGATGCCGTGCTCGCGCGCGCGGTCAGGCTTACCCCGGCAGCGCGCGATATTGCAGAGCTCGCCTGCGTTGTACCCGGAAAGGCTGAAATCTGGCTGCTGGAGCAAGCCGCCCGGCTGAATGACGAGGGTATCGAGGGCTGCCTGAGCATCGGCATGGTGCGTTTTGAGGACGGCTCTCTGGCCTATCGGCA
>Ga0181536_10003068_pt1 | contig 18354 bp, 14 predicted proteins | sample PEATcosm2014_Bin_41_FD_121105 | JGI IMG/M metagenome (GOLD analysis project Ga0181536, IMG submission 121105) | Peatland microbial communities from MTU Mesocosm Facility, Houghton, MI, USA - PEATcosm2014_Bin17_60_metaG | ecosystem: Environmental > Terrestrial > Soil > Wetlands > Peat | place...
AAGGCGGAGCGCCGGTTTCGTAACCGGCTTAAACGCAACGACCTGGCTACGCTCTAAGCCGATTGGAAATCGGCGCTCCGTTATTGCCGCCCAGCGAGTTAGCGTTTTCTTGAATCCGCCCTGCCCTCGGAAGAGGGGGCTTGGATTCGGTAGAGGTGGGTTTTGGTCCTGAGAAACAAGGAGTTTTGGGCCACGGCGGGCGAGGCCATAAAACCGCTGGCCAGCGTATTGGTGGCCAGGGGCTCGAAAGTCGGTCCGGGTTTGAGGACGGTTGTTCTTCCTTGTTGGTTAAAAAAGTAGAGCCGCCCATCGGCGTAAATCGGCGAGGCGGCGTAGTTGCCGGGGATGCGGGCCCGCCAGACCTGCTTGCCGGACGCCGTTTCCAGGCACGTGAGCACTCCCTCGTCGTTCACCATATAGAGCAGGCCCTCGGCCAGCACCGGCGAGGCGGTCTTGGTCACCATCGAGTCCGTCCTCCAGGCCACATGCGTATCTGTGACGTCGCCTTGTCCGTCGGTGCGGATGGCCAGCAGTTCGGTCTTGCCGCCGAAGCCCGAGACGATAAAGGCCAACCCATGGTCGTAAACCGGGACGGGCGCAGCCGACCAGGCATCATAGCGGACTCGCCAGAGTTCGCGTCCGGTTGGCGGGTCGTAGGCGTAGGCGGCTTTGGCGCCGGCGCTGAGCATTTGAAGCGGGCCCGCGCTGCGGACGATGAGGGGGGTGCTGTGCGCCTTGCGCAAGTCCCCATCCCGGGCCATCTGACCGGGAACGTTCTCGTCATTCCAGGCGACCGAACGATCGGTCTTCCAAACGGTTTGCCCGCTCTTCTTGTCGAGGGCGGCCAGGTACTGAACGTCCACCCCGTCCATCGTGAGAATCAGGAGATTCTCGAACAGAACCAGGGACGAGGCCGGGCCGCGGTAATGGCGGCATCTGAGGTCCTGCCGCTTCCAAAGCACCTTGAAATCGCTCGTGTCCAGACAGGCTGTCCCGTAGCTGCCGAAATGCACATAGACCCGTCCGGGCTCAATCGCCGGCGAAGGCGTGGCATAGCTGTTCACGCTGTTTCCCAGCGGTTCTGGCCTCTCGCAATGAAAGAGCGCCTGGTTGAAACGGACCTGGCCGGTCTGGGAATCCACGCAGAGGGCAAAAAAATCGTGGCCATCGGTCGTGGCTGCCGTCAGCCAGACTTGGCCGCCCAGCACTACCGGCGTGGACCAGCCTCGATATGGGGTTTCAGTCTTCCATTCGACGTTTTCCGTCTCACTCCAGTTCAGCGGCAGCCCCAGGACGGTCGTGTCGCCCGGACCTGTGGCGTGCCCGTCGCCCCAAGGGCCGCGAAACCCCGGCCAGTCGGCTCGAGCCGTTTCCAGGGCACCGGCCAACAGGACCGACAGCAGGAGTGAGAGGCGCCCCAGCCCAACGGACTGGCCCGCCAGCCCGGCAAGGAGGGCAACGCAACCTGTGCGGCCCGCGCCAGCTTCAGCGGAGGACACCAGGCTGGCCCTGCCCGCGGTGCGGCAGGGATTCGAGCATTCGGTTTCAAAACTCATTGCCCCAACATACCCCTGCGCGCCTGGAAAAGACAACTGTATCGATGCCTTACAGCCGGCTTCACTCTCCTCTTGCGCCGTTGAGGGGTGCAGGCCACTCTTCAAGCATGTCGCAACCACCGGTCCGGGCACGGGTCTTCGTCATCGTCGCCGGCCTTGCCATGGGCGCGGCGTCTGGTGCGGCGGCTGGCGCCCAGGCAGCCGGTGAACCCGCCGGGGCCGCTGGGCAATTGTTGCGGCGCATCCTGCCGGCCCAAGCTGACTCATTCATCCTGCAGACAATTCCTGCCGACCGGGGCCGCGACGTGTTCGAGATTCAAAGCCGGAACGGGAAGGTTGTTCTGCGGGGCAACAACGGCATTGCTCTGGCTTCGGCGCTGAATTGGTATTTGAAATACTATTGTCACTGCCATTGGTCGCTCAAAGCCCGCCGGATGTCCATCCCGGACCCGCTTCCGGCCGTGGAGCCGGGCCTCCGCCGTGTCAGCCAGGATCGGTGGCGGTATTTCCTCAATTACTGCTGCTTTGGCTACTCGCTGCCCTGGTATGACTGGGCGCAATGGGAGCGACTCATAGATTGGATGGCGCTCAACGGTGTCAACGCGCCACTGTCGGTCACCGGCCAGGAGGCCGTATGGCGGGCGGCGTGCAAACGCCTGGGCTTCACTGAATCGGACGTCCGCGAGTTCCTGCCCGGGCCGCCCTACCTCCCCTTCGGCTGGATGGGGTGCCTGGATGGCTGGGGCGGGCCGCTGCCGAAGTCATGGATTGACAGCCACGCCGCCCTCGAAAAGAAGATACTGGCCCGGGAACGGGCGCTGGGAATGACCCCGGTTCTGCAAGGATTCACGGGCCACGTGCCGCCCGCCGCCCGCAAACGATTCCCTGGGGCGCGCCTCCACACGGTCCACTGGGCCGAATGGGACACCCTGTTGCTCGACCCCCTTGACCCCCTGTTCAGCCGGTTGGCAACTGTCTTCCTCCAGGAGCAGCGGCGCCTCTTCAGCACCGACCACCTTTATGCGGCAGACACGTTCATCGAGATGACCCCGCCCAGCGGTGACACCAATTTCCTGGCCGCCACCGGGCGGGCGATCTATGAGGGTCTGGCCAAAACGGACCCGCAGGCCGTATGGGTTTTGCAAGGCTGGACCTTCTTCAACCAAGCCCAATTCTGGACGCAGCCGCGCATCGCCGCGTTCCTGGACGCCGTACCCGAGGCCGGCATGCTGGTACTGGACCTGTTCTGCGACGTCACGCCAGTCTGGAACCGGACCGGGGCTTTCTGCGGCAAACCCTGGGTCTGGTGCTCCTTGCAGAACTTCGGCGACTGTGTCTATCTGGGCGGCGCCCTCAACCGGATGCAGTCCGCTCTGCCCGCCGCGCGCCGCGACCCCCTGGGCGCCCGGCTCAGCGGCATCGGCTTTGTCAACGAGGGTCTGGACTATAACCCTGTAGTCTTCGACTTTCTCTTCGAGCAGGCCTGGCGCCCGGAGCCGGTCGAGCTTGGGGCCTGGCTGAGCGACTACACCCGCCGGGCCTACGGCGCCTCCAACGCTGACTCCGAAACGGCCTGGGCCATTCTGAAAGACACTGTGTTTACCGGCCAGCACGAGGTCACGCCGGCCTGCACTCTTGCACCCTCGCTTCAGGCCGCCGGGGACCCGCCTTACAGCAATCAACCGCTGGCGCAAGCATGGGGCCATCTGCTCGACGGGGCCCCGGCGGCAGGCGCCTCCGACGCTTACCTTTCCGACCTCCTCAGCGTGACGCGCCAAGTGCTGGGCAATTACTCGGCCGCGTTGCAGCGCAGGGTCATCCGGGCCTGGCGCGCAAAGGACCGGCCCGCGCTCGAGTCGGCTTCCCGGAGTTTCCTGGAACTGATCAACGATTTGGATGAGCTGCTGGCCACACGCAGCGAGTACCTCCTGGGTCGCTGGCTCGAGGACGCCAAACGCTGGGGCACAAATCCCCAGGAACGCGACCGCCTCGAGTGGAATGCGCGGCGCGTCATCACCCTCTGGGGCCGCCAGCCGCTCATCCGGGATTACTCGCGGCGGCTGTGGTCCGGAATGCTGACCGGCTTTTACCTGAAACGCTGGGAACAATTCTTCAACGCCCTGGACTCAGCCCTTGCCAGCGGCGCGGACTTCGATGAACGGGCCTTTGACCGGGCGATGCAGGAGTGGGAGCGCGGTTGGGCCTGGCAACACGACCGCTACCCTGACAGCCCTCGAGGGGATTCCCTGGCAGTCTCGAGGCGGCTTTTCGAGAAGTATCAGCCCCAACTCGCGCGATGATTCGTCCATGCCAGCGCAGCACAACTTGATTGAGAACGCCACCGGACTGGTTCTGCGGACGCGGCCACTGACCGAGACGAGCCTCATTGTGCATTGGCTCACTCCGACGCTGGGGCGCCTGGCCACGGCCGCCAAAGGGGCGCGCCGGCCCAACTCACCCTTTCGGGGCAAACTCGATTTGTTCTACCTGGCAGATTTGAGCCTCAGCCGGAGCCGGCGCTCGGAGTTGCACACCCTGAGGGAAGTGGGCCTGCTGGAAACTCACTGCGCCCTGCGGCAGGAGCTTGGCTGGCTCCAGCAGGCCTCCTACTGCGCCGAACTAATCGAGCAAACCACAGAAACCGAAACGCCGTTGCCGGAGATTTTCGAGTTGCTGCGCGGTTTGCTCGACGCGCTCGGACGCCAGGCGCCCCAGCCGCGCACAGTGCTGGCCTTCGAAGTCAAGCTGCTGGGTCTGTTGGGACTGGCGCCGGACATGGCCCAGACCCGGCTCAGCGCCGGCGCCAGGGCCGTCGTCAAGGCCCTGGAGGAGGAGGATTGGCCGGCCATTGCGCGTTTGAAGGCCACCGCCGCCCAAGCCCTGGAGGTGCGCGAGTTCTTGCGCGAATTCCTGACCTTCCATCTCGGCAGAGTCCCCCGAGGCCGCGACGCGGCCTTGCAGGCGGCCAGACCGGGAGGCGAACCGCCCGGTTAGTCGGGGTATTCCAACTCGATCCAGCTCTGGATGCCTTCCCTGCCTGAGACATTCCGAGGCCATACGCGCAGTTGGTTTTTGCCTGGGTGCAGGGTCCAGGTGAACCCGGAGGAAACGGTCTTTTTCTTGCCGGCGTCGAGCTGGGCCAGGAACGTCTCGAAGCTGGGCGTCTCGGTATCCAAATGAACGCGGAAGACGCCGGGCTTCTTTCCCGGCTCGAGGACATAGTGCGCCTGGTTTAGAGTCCACTGGAAATCGCTGCGCTTGGCCACGCGATTGCCAAACAACAAGCCGGCGGGGACCTCGGAATCTGTCCAGACGTAGAGGTCGGTCCACGACCATTCAGCCGTTCCCTGGTTGAGGGGCAATGGGGATTTCTCCTGGAGGAAATTACTGCGCGGGATCATCCGCAGTTCGAGATACCAATTCTGCGGCTTGGGTCCCAAACCAAGCCAGCCAAACTGCTTGTTTTTCGTCCGGGCGGCATCGACCAAGCGGACCGCGGGGTAGGGTTCAGCCCGCAGCATCTGCAACTGGCGTTGCCGCAGTTCCAACATGGACAGCGGGGCGCCGGTTTTGTCATCGACGATGTACCACGCCAGGGCGCCATCGACATAGACCCATTTCTTCCACTCGTTGGACCAGAGTTCCACGATTTCGTGGCCGCCGCCGCCCAGTTTCTCATACAACCGTCCCGGGCTGATGGAGATGGCGCGGCCCGGAAACCCGAAGCTCTCGCAGGCCTGCAAAAACACCACGTTAAATTGCTGGCAGAAACCGCCGGTGGGCTTGCCGTCCCCGTAAGGTTTGAGGATTTCCAGCGCATCCCAGGGCGGGTAGAGCTGGCTGATGTGCTCGGGCCAATCCCAATAATTGCAGGTCCATTGCGCCAGGCGCAACATCAGTTCGAGCTCGCCTTTGGCGCCTCGTGTCACTTCATCCAGCTTGTACTGTTGGCGCAGCTTCTTGAGACGAGGATGGTCCAAGGGTTCGTACTCGAACGGAATCGAAGTGCGGACGATAGCTTCGTTGTGCTCCTCCAGGACACGGAGCCGCGCCGTCCAGTCATCCGGGCCAAGGGGCGTGGCTTCCACACGGACACTTCTCAACCTCGGGCTCTGCAACGGATCGCGCGAGGAGAGTTCGACCGCGATCTGCGCATAGCGCCCGCGCGGGGTCTCAACCGTGCCCCCGGTTTCGCCCAGCACTTGCCAATCCGACCAATGTTTCCCGGTGGGAACATAAGTATCGCCGGTTCGCGCCCGGACCAGGATGCGTCCTGCGGGTCCGGCTTCTCCCGCCACGGCAAGCCGGATTGGGCCCGTTTGAGTGATGGGCGCCCCCACGGCTTTGCCCTCCAGGTTGCCCACGTCCAGCACCGGCGTGGTCAGCGTTCCCTGGGCGTGATAATGCTCCAGAAAAACCCGCACTCCGTACTCCCCGTCGAGCTTGCCCTCCGGCCCCAGGTGATCGTAGTCCCAGGTCTTGCCCGCATCGGTGCTCTTGGCGCTGCGGTTGGGATGCTTCGTCCGGGTGCGGGACCCCAGGGCGAACTCGTCGTCCCGGGCGATCGACACCTTGCCCGAGGTTCGCAGGATGATCTCATTGCGGCCTGCCTGGAGAAGGCTGGGGTCGAAGGCGTAGGTCTTATGGAGAGTCCTGCCGCTCTGGTTTTCCCCGAGCTTTTGGGGCACACCATTGATGAGGGCCTCAAAGGGGTCTTCAGATAGAACCACCAGGTACGCCGCCCGGGCTTGCGGATTCGGGATGAGAAGCTCCTTCTTGATCCACGTCTGGGACGTCACCGTCTCCCGATTCTCGGGCTTTTGATAAGATTGCCCGGACGCGGGGCCGTCATCCTCGAAGAGTTCTCCGACTTCCAGTTCGATTCCTGCCCGCTCCTGGGAGAGCCGCAGATCGCGGGTGACGGATTCATCGAAAAGCCTCGGCGCCTCGAGTTGCAAAGTGGCCGCGCCCGCCAGCGGCCCAAACCGGATTCCGAGCAGCACGGCCAGGATGATTCGCAGTAGTCGCTTCGTCATAGCGCTCAGTGTAACGCTTCCAGCCCGACAAGCAAGGACCAGAACAGGCCTGCGTCCCGCGGGCGAGCATTTCACTTCTCTCAAGTCCCCTGGACTCTCGTACGCGCGCTCCCCCTCACCCTAACCCTCTCCCCGAGGAGAGGGAACAAGAGGCACAAAAACCGAAGCCCCGGGTTGAACAAAAAGGCGGTTGTGCAGCGCTCGGCTGCGAGCCATGATGGGTGCATGAACGACTCGGTTGGCTTTGAGGCTGTCCTGGTTACCCGTTATGCTCATTGAATTCCCCGGATTGTTCGATCTCCAGGTCAACGGCTTTGGCGGCGTGGACTTCAATAACCCTTCGGCCACGCCGGAAGACGTGTATCGCGCGATTGAGCAAATGCGCCGGACGGGTGTGACCCGTTTTCTGCCGACGCTCGTCACGTCCCCTTTTGAACGCTTTGCCAAGTGCGCAAAGACACTGACCCGGACCCAGCATCCGGCAATCGTTGGTTTTCACATGGAGGGGCCGTATATCTCCCCCGAAGACGGCGCGCGCGGGGCGCATCCGCGCCAGCACGTCATTGCCGCCTCGGTTGACGACTTTTTGCGGCGACAGGAAGCTGCCGCGGGGCGGATCAAACTGGTGACACTGGCGCCTGAGGCGGTTGGAGCGATTGAGTTAATCGAGCACCTGGCGGGTTCGGGCATTCGGGCGGCCATCGGGCACACGGCCGGTTCGCCCGAACAGATTCGCGATGCGGTAAAGGCGGGGGCAACGCTTTCAACCCACTTGGGCAACGGTTGCGCGAACCAGTTGCCAAGACACCCCAATTTTATCTGGGAACAACTGGCGGCCGACGATTTATTTGCCAGTTTCATTGCCGATGGGCATCACCTGCCGCCGGCGACTCTCAAAGCAATGATTCGGGCAAAAACGCCTCAACGCACGTTCCTGGTGACCGACGCCGTGGCGGCGGCCGGGTCTGTTCCCGGGGCTTATGAACTCAATGGCGAGCAGGTGGTGGCGAGCGAAGACGGACGGGTCTGCCGGCCGGGCGCACCGTGGCTGTCAGGCTCGGCGATGACTTTGGACCGGGCGGTGGCGAACGCCGTAAAATTCACCGGTTTGCCGCTGGAGGAAATCTTGCCGATGGCTTCCAGCCAGCCGGCGAAGTATCTTGGCGTTCAAGTGTCCGGCCGGGTAACCGCCGATTGGGATGCCGCCGGCTGCCGACTGAGCAACCTCAAGGTTTTTGAGGCGTGAAGTGCTTCAGCCGGCCGGCTGGTTCCCCTCGGCGCCCAGCAGGGCCTGGACTTTGGGCATCCAGTCGCTGATGGGGATCTGCTGCGGGCATTGCGGTTCACAGGCGTCGCAATCCTCGCACGCGCCGGCCCGCGCCTCGGGGGCGAGGAACAACTGGTATCTCAATCGCGCGCCGGGCAGGTCCTCATGCAGGTGCGCGTCGTTGAAGATCTCGAAGTTGAGCGGGATATTCACGCCGTTCGGGCAGGGCATGCAGTAGTTGCACTTGGTGCATGGAACAAGGGCGCCTTGGGAGTATTTGCGTTGCAGTTGCTCGATCAGCGCGAAGTCCGCGGCCTGGAAACTATGGATGCGAGAGTGGCTGGCCGAGTCCAGGTTGGCTTCCACCTGGGAGAGGGTGCTCATGCCGCTGAGCACCACCGCAACTTCCGGCTGATCCCAGAGCCATTGGAGCGCCCAGTCGGCGGGCGAGCGCCTGGCGGTGGAGCGGTCCATAACCTGGCGGATGGCTGCGGGGGGATTGGCGAGCCGGCCGCCCAGGAGCGGCTCCATCACCACCACTGCCAGGCCCTTGGCAGCCGCGAGTTTCAGGCCCTTGACCCCGGCCTGGTTCTCGGTGTCCATGTAGTTGTATTGAATCTGGCAAAACGCCCAGCGGTCGTAGCCGCCGAGGATTTCAGGGAAGCTCTCGCAACTGTCGTGGAACGAGAACCCAAGATGGCGGATGCGCCCGTCGCCAATCGCCGCATCAGCCCTGGACAGCAGGTCATGCCGGAGGACACAATCCTGCCAGCGCCTGCGGTTCAGGGCGTGAAACAGGTAAAAATCAACGTAGTCGGTTTGCAGCCGGCGCAGTTGTTCGTCGAGAAGCCTGTCGAAATCCGCTCCGCTTTCGATCAGCCAGACCGGCGACTTGGTGGCCAGCTTCACCCTCCGGCGGCGGCCGCCCAGCAGGGCCTCGCCCAGGACGGCCTCGCTCGCGCCGTCGTGATACACGTAGGCCGTGTCGAAGTAGTTGACGCCCCCATCGATGGCGCAATGGATCATGCGCTGGGCTTGCGCCCGGTCAATGTTCGGCCCCAATGGATTGCCGTCCATTGTCGGCAAACGCATGCAGCCAAAACCCAGGGCGGAGACCTTCCAATCGAGTCTGCCGAAGTCGCGGAAGTTCATTGACGGGGACCTTGCCGGCCAACGGCCTGGCTCTTGGCGAATTGGAAGGGCGGTCAAGCGGCGGCTTCTTCTTCCGTATCGAGAAAGCCCTGCAGGTGACGGACGCGGGTGGGATGGCGGAGCTTGCGCAGGGCCTTGGCTTCGATTTGGCGGATGCGCTCGCGGGTCACATTGTACATCTTGCCGATCTCTTCGAGAGTCCGCTCGTAGCCGTCCACCAGTCCGAAACGCATCTCGAGGATCTTCCGCTCGCGCTCGGTCAGGCTCGTCAACACGTCGCCCAGCTTTTCCTTGAGGAGGCTGTAGCTGGTCACATCCGAGGGGTTTTCCGCGCTCTTGTCCTCGATGAAATCACCGACGCTCACATCGCCATCATCGCCGACAGGGGCGTGGAGGGAGATGGGTTGCTGGGCCATCTTGAGCAAGGAGTTGACTCGAGTGACCGGCATGTGCATTTCATCGGCGATTTCCTCGGGCGTCGGTTCGCGGCCCAGTTCCTGGGTAAGCTGCTTCTGCGCCCGCCAGAGCTTGTTCATGATCTCGATCATGTGGACGGGGATGCGGATCGTCCGCGCCTGGTCGGCAATCGAGCGGGTAATGGCCTGGCGAATCCACCAGATCGCGTAGGTGGAGAACTTGTAGCCCCGGCGGTACTCGAACTTCTCGACGCCCTTCATGAGCCCAATATTGCCTTCCTGGATCAGGTCCAGAAAGGACTGTCCGCGGTTGGTGTACTTCTTGGCCACAGACACGACCAGCCGCAGGTTGGCCTCAGCCATGTGCGTCTTGGCTTGATGAGCCCGGTCGGCCGCACTCTTCAACTGGCCGAAAATGCGGTAAAACTCCTCGCGCGGGGCGCGGACAAACTGCTCGAGGGCAAGGACCTTTGCCCGCTCGCCCTCCAGGAACACCTGTTGTTCCTGGGACTTGCGGTGGAGCTCCAGGTCCTGGACCCGGCGCATGCTGGATTGGAATTTCTCATGGACGTTGCCGGCCACCACAATCATGTCCTCCAACACTCTCTGTTTGTAGTAGAACCTGGGAAAAGTCTCCTGGAGTTTGAGGTTGCGTTTCCGGAACTCGGCAAAGAGCTTCTCCCCCCGGCCCGGGACGGTCGTTTTCTGCCAGAGGTCGTAGTGCTGGTCCACTTCCGCATCGATCTGGCGGACCTTCTTGATTAAGTTGCGCAGCTCCCTGAGGTGGCCCTCGCGGTTGGCGACTTTCTTGTCCACCACCACGCGGTCGAAGCGCTCCTTCGGAGGTTCTGAAAGGAGCTTCTCGGCGATGGCGATATGCTCCTTGGCGGCAAAACCCAGGCTATAGACCAGCCGCGTCATCTCCGATTCGGCCTCCTCGATGCGCTTGCAGATCTCGACCTCCTGTTCACGAGTCAGCAAGGGCACCTTGCCCATCTGATTCATGTACATCCGCACCGGGTCGTCCAGCACTTCCAGGCGGTGGTCTTCATCCTCATCGGGCTCCGACGGCTTGGTCCGTTCGACCTCGGCATGGTCCCCAATGTCGATGTCCAGGTTCCGCAGTTTCGTGTAAAGGTCGTCCAGGTCATCGGGCGAGACGCCATCGGGCAGGACATCGTTGATGTCGTCATAGGTCAGGTGCCCATGCTCGCGGGCCAGGTGCAAGAGGGTCTTAATCGTCTCATTGAGGTCCATTGGGGCAGCCGAGGCCGCGCCGGGTTGGGCCTTGCCGGGGGAACTTGAAACGGCGCCGGAATCTAATTCGGGGCGGACTCCGGGGGCTTTGGATGAAATGATGAAACGCCGGCGATGCCGCCGCTGGCCTTCAGCCGCAGCCCGGTCCGGATGGCGACTGCCAGTCTCCGCCCCCGATGCCGGTTTGCTCTCTTTCCGATTCAGCATAAATAATCAGACTCGCATGGCCTGTTTTGGTTCAGTAATATTTGTAAGCCATTGAGCCACAACGGTACATATCAGCAAGGCGGGCCGAGGACCTGCCGCCCGCAACACACTCTCACTATCTGCTAACACCAACACCAGAGGATTGACGCTCGCGCATGTTAAAATATTCTACAGTTGAAGCGGTTTTCAACGATGACTCGTCAGCCGCCCCGAATCGTCAAGTTGTGCGCCAACGAAACTTAAACGGCTAATCTAACGACACTTCTGCGCAACTTTCAAGCCCAAAATAAAAAAAACTGCAAGGCCTCAGTCGAGGCGGGCGGGTTGAGTCAGAGCCGGGGTCATGGCCGGCGACGCCAGGATTGCTTTTCTTGCCCGGAGTGGTTTTACTGGCCGGCGATGCTTTCAATGGCGCCATTCCAGGGGCTGGTTCAGTTCACCCCGGGCTTTGCCGTGCGTCCCGAGATCAGCCATGTGCTGTTCGATTTCGACGGGACGCTCTCGCTCATTCGGCAAGGCTGGCCGGAGGTAATGGTCCCGATGTTCGTCGAGATGTTGCCCGCGTTGCCCGGCGAAACCGGGGAGGGGCGGCGCCAGTTGTGCGAAGAGGATATCATGCGGCTCAACGGCAAGCAGACGATCTACCAGATGATCCAGTTGGCCGAGCGCATCCGGGAACGCGGCGCCACGCCCCGCGACCCGCTCTGGTACAAGCAGGAATACCTGCGCCGGCTCGACCAACGCATCCACGATCGCCTCGACGCTCTGCGCCGAGGCGCCGTCAGCCCCGAGAGCCTGCTCGTCTATGGCGCGCGCCCCCTGCTCGAGGACCTCCAACGGCGCGGCTTGCCGCTTTACCTGGCCAGCGGCACCGACGAGCCCTTCGTCAAAAAAGAGGCCGGGTTGCTTGACCTCACCCGCTACTTCGGCCGGCACATTTACGGCGCCCTGGATGACTACAAGCAGTTCTCGAAAAAAAAGGTCATCGAGCGGATACTGACCGAGAATCAAATCCCGGGCGAGCGGCTGCTTTCCTTCGGCGACGGTTACGTCGAGATCCAGAACACCAAAGAAGTGGGCGGATTGGCTGTGGCCGTCGCCAGCGACGAGGCCCACAATGGCTCCGGACGCTTCGACGAATGGAAGCGCAAGCGCCTGCTGGGCGTCGGCGCCGACCTGCTCATCCCGGATTTTCGGGACGCCCCGGCGCTGGTGAAACGAATCCTGGGAAAGTGACGCGATTATGCCCAACTTCCCCGAACCTCTGGATACGAAAAGGATCAGGGTCTTTCCCCTGGCGCAGCGGCAGAGCTTAAGCTCCATCGAGCAACTCCTGCGCGACCCGGACGCCCCGCCGCCCCCTTGCCCTGGTCCGCTGCTGGGGGTGGTCGCGGGGTGCGCGCGGCGCGTTGCCGCGGCCCGCAGGGCAGGCGCCAGCGTCATCCTGATGTACGGCGCCCACCTCGTTAAAAACGGCTTGATGGGGATCGTCAACCGGCTCATAGACTGCGGCTGGCTCACTCACCTTGCCACCAACGGGGCCGGCACGATTCACGATTGGGAGTTGGCCTATCTGGGGCGCACCGAGGAGAGCGTGCGCAACAACGTGGCCGAGGGCACTTTCGGCACTTGGGACGAGACAGGCCGTTGCCTGCACCTGGCCCTGCTGACCGGGGCGCTTGGCGACCAAGGATATGGCCGCAGCCTCGGACGCTTTATATGCGAAGACGGAACCACGCTGCCCACGCCCGAGTCGTTGGAAACGGCCTTGCGCGCCGAGCCCAGGCACCCGCTGGCGCCGGCCCGCGCCGAACTGCTCCAGGCAATGGCGGCCCACCGCTTGCCCGCCGGGCCCTTCCAGGCGCGGCACCCGTGGAAAGAGTCTTCGATTCTGGCCCGGGCCTTTGCCCGCAACGTTCCCATGACGGCCCATCCGGGCATCGGCTATGACATCATTTCCAACCATCCGTTCTTCAACGGCGCCGCCATTGGCCGTGCCGCCGCCCTGGATTTCCGGCTCCTGGGCCGCGCCGTCGAGGGACTGGACGGGGGCGTCGTGCTTGCCGTGGGGTCGGCCATTATGGCCCCGCAGGTCTTCGAAAAGAGCCTGAGCTGCGTGAACAATCTCCGGCGGCAGGAAAGCCGTCAAATCGTTCACGACCACACGATCTACGTCGTCGACATCCAGGATGGCGGGCGATGGGACTGGTCCCAGGGTGAGCCGCCCAAGAACAATCCCGCCTACTACCTCCGCTTCTGCAAGAGCTTCTCGCGCATGGGCGGCACGATGCTCTACGCCCAGAGCGACAATGGGGTGTTCCTGCACAACCTCCTGTCCCAGCTCAACGCATGAACCTGGACCGTTTCCACGCCATCACCGAGCGCTATGCCAACCTCCGCTTGGGCATCCTGGGAGATTTCTGTCTGGACCGCTACCTCGAGATCGACCCGGCCAGGACGGAAACCTCGATTGAAACCGGCCTTCCCGTGCACAACGTCGTCGGCGTCCGCGCCCAGCCTGGCGGCGCGGGCACGATTCTCAATAACCTCTGCGCCCTGCAAGTCGGCCACATCTATCCCATCGGTTTCGCCGGCGATGACGGCGAGGGCTACGAATTGTCCCGCGCCCTCGAACAGCGGCCCGGAGTCCGCCTCGGGTTCTTTTTGCGAACCGCCCAGCGGCGCACCTTCACCTATTGCAAGCCACTGGTCCTGGCCCCGCCAAAGCCGCCCATTGAACTCAACCGCTTGGACCTCAAAAACTGGACCCCCACCCCATCCCTGGTCCAGGGCCTCATAATAACCCGGCTGCTGGACGCCGCTAAAATAGCCGATGCCTTCATCGTGCTGGACCAGGTCGAAATCCCGGAGACCGGCGTCGTCACGCAGCGGATCTTGACTTTCCTGGGCGACCACCTCCGCGCCAAGCCCGAAATGCTCGTGTTGGCTGACAGCCGGCGCAGCCTGCGCGGCTTCCCGCCCGTGGTCTTCAAAATGAACGCCGCCGAGTTGGCCGCCTTGACCGGCGCCGATCACGACCTGGACTTCGACGATATCAAACGCGCCGCCGTGGAACTCGCCGATGCCAATCACCGCGCCGTCTTTGTCACCTTGGCCGAGCGCGGCATGGTTGGCGCCGGCCCCGGCGGCCAGGTCGAGCACGTCCCTGCTTTGCCGGTTCGCGGCGACATCGACATCGTCGGCGCCGGGGATGCCGTCTCGGCTAATCTCACGGCCGCCATCGCCGCCGGGGCCTCCTTGCTCGAGGCCCTGGAACTGGCCGCCGCCGCTGCCGCCGTGGTCATCCATAAACTCGGCACTACCGGCACGGCCACGATTCTCGAACTCCAGGAAAGAATGACGCAGGAAGGTCTGCTGCGCCCGGACGCGTAGCTCGCCAAGGCAGGTATGCCCGGGAATCAAAGTGACACGTTGAGCGGGCCGGTGGAACCGGTTTGTTTTCCGCCCGGCCTGCACAACGCCTACCTTTTCTCCACCTTCAATGCCTTTTCCTACCAGGTGGTGCTCAACAGCCCGATGGTGCTCTACGCCAAAACGCTGGGCGCCAGCGCCACCGTGCTCGGCATCATTGCCGGCATGATGCCGCTCCTGGTCATCTTTCAAATCCCGGCCGCCAGCCACATCCCCCGCCTGGGCTTCAGGCGCTTCGTTTATGCCGGCTGGGGCACGCGGGTGATGTTCATCTTCGGCATGGCCCTGGTGCCCCTGGCCGGCGGGTTTCTCCAGGCCAAGACGCTTCTGGCGCTCATGCTCGCGCTCCTGTTCTGCTTCAATCTCTCCCGCGGCATCTCAAGCTGTGCCTGGCTGCCCTGGATTACCACCCTGGTGCCGCCCGGCCTGCGCGGCAAGTACCTCGCCCGCGATGCCGGCGTCCAAAACCTCGCCAGCTTTGTCACCTTCCTCATTGCCGCTGCCTGCCTGGCCGGCCCCACCCGCCCCTGGCAGTTCGCCATCCTTTTCGCCTTCAGCGCCGCCATGGGCGCCGTCAGCCTGAGCTTCCTCAAACGCATTCCCGACCCCGAAATCCCCAGGGAAATCCGCGCCTCGAAAGGCCCCGTCCCGTGGCTGGCGATGCTCAATCACCCGCCCTTCCGCACGCTCCTCATCACGCTGGTCGCCTTCTCCGTCGCCTACGGAGGCATGACCGCCTTCACCGTGGCCTTTCTCAAGACCCAGGCCGGCATGTCCGAGTGCAAGGTCCTGCTGGTCACCTCGGTCGCATTCCTGGGCGGACTCTGCAGCCTGTGGTTTCTGGGCTTACACCTGGATCGGCTGGGAAGCAAACCGGTCCTGGCCTTCTGCTTTTCGGCCTGGGTCGCCGTGCTCGCCGGTTGGATGTTCCTTTCCGGGGGCCTCTTGCAGGCGGAGCTTCCCCTGCTGCTCGTCCTGCAATTCCTCATGGGACTGCTGGCCGCCCTGATACAAATGTCCATAACCCGCCTGGCCATGGCCGTCATCCCCGTCCTGGGACGCAACCACTTCTTCGCCCTCTACTCGGTCATCGGCAACGTCACCCTCGGCCTTGCGCCCATCGGCTGGGGCTTGCTCATCGACGCCGTCGGCGCTCGCAACCCGGTCTGGCTCGGCCTGGCCTGGAACCGTTACACCGTGTTCTTTGCCGCCACCTCGCTGGCCTTCCTCTGCACCTTGGTCTGTGCCCGCCGCCTGGACGAACCCGAGGCCGCCGGCCTGGAAGAGCTCCTGCGCGAGATCCTCATCCAATCCCCCCAACGCTTTTGGCTCCGATTCTGGCCCCGAGGCGGGATGTGAGGCCGTCTGGGCGCGCAGGAGTTTGGCCATTTTCGATTGCGTCGAGCGTCCTTTGCCGCGACCTTGGCCGCAAACAAGGTATGAATTGTTTTGTTACCGGCGCCTCGGGGTTTATCGGGGCCAACCTCGCACACGAGTTGGCGGCTCGAGGCCATCGAGTCAAAGCGCTGTTGCGGCCCGGGAGCAACTTGCGGGGGCTGGAGGGGGCGGAGTTCGAGCGGGTCGAGGGGGACCTGGAGGACAGGGCGAGGCTGAAGGCGGCAATGGGGGGGTGCGAGTGGTGTTTTCACGTGGCGGCCAGCTATCACCTCTGGCTGCGTGATTATCGGCCTATGTACGCCGCCAACGTGGAAGGCACGCGCAACGTGATCGAAGCGGCGGGGGGCGCGGGCTGCGCCGCCATCGTCTATACGAGCACCGTCGGCTGCATCGGTTTGCCCGACCGCGCCAACGGGGGGGGAATGCCTTCGGATGAGACGACGCCCGTCTTGGAAGGCCAGATGTGCAACCACTACAAGCTCTCCAAATGGCAGGCCGAACAGGAGGCTCTCCGGCTTGCCCGCCAAGGGCTGCCGGTCGTCATTGTCAACCCGAGCACTCCGATCGGTCCGCGCGACGTCAAGCCGACGCCGACCGGACAAATCATCGTCGATTTTCTGAATCGCAGGATGCCGGCCTACCTCGAGACCGGACTCAACTGGGTGCATGTGCGGGACGTGGCCATCGGACACATTCTGGCTGCGGAAAAAGGGCGCCTCGGGGAGCGCTATATTCTCGGAAATGCCGAAGGCAATTGGCCTCTCAAGAAGGCCTTTGCGGTGCTCGAGGAAGTTGCCGGCGTGCCTGCCCCAAGACATTGCATCCCTTATTTGGCCGCCCTGGCGGCGGCGCACGTCAGCGAAACGATTTCAGCCTTCACCGGCAAACCGCCCAGGGCGCCGCTGGCCGGCGTGCGCATGGCCCGGCACCAGATGTTTTTCAACCCGGCCAAGGCCATCCGCGAGCTCGGCTTGCCGCAAACGCCGCCCAAGGAGGCCCTGGCTGAAGCCGTCGAGTGGTTTCGCCATAATGGGTATGTGAAGCGGGAGAATTGGGGTGGTATCTAGACTTTTTTACGGTTGGTTCAGGGGGAGTGTCGAGCATGCAAATCAAACCAGAAATCTGGGGAAAACTCCTTGGCTACTGAGCGACGCAGCCTTTGATGTCCGACGTTCCACTACTTGCCAGGAGCCTGCCAGAGCACCAGCAAGGCGTCCTCCCGGCCGGCCGGCCGCTCGAACGTCTGCCGCCCGGCGCGGTCTGTGGAGCCTCGGCCCGCCTGGGACTCGCCGGTCGCCGGGTTGAACCAACGCCAGCGCATGGCGGGCGGGAAGCTGGCAAACTTGCTCACGCTGCGGGCCTCCCGAATCCCTTCCACTCGCGCAACGCTTTCGCCTGGTCAGGTCCGCGCAAGCCGGCCTGCAACAAATCGAGGTAGATTTGCGCGTCGCAAACCAGCGTGAATTCGCCCACCCGTTGATTTTCCCGAAACACACCGTCGTCCGCCGGGATAGCCAGCCACAAGGTCCCGCCATCCGCCACCGGCCTGGCCCCTAATTCGCGCTCAACCTCGTCCTCCGGGAACACCGGCACGTATGCTGATACTACTGGGGGCGTGGTGTAGGCGTGCCGCAGGTTGGCCGCGAACCACTGGGTGAAGGCCAGCCTGTCAGCCTGCGGATACACTGCCGCCAGCCGCCGCGCTACTTCATCCAAGTCTGCCCCCAGTAACGAGTATTGTCGCAAAGTCGTCCGTCTGGCCCAGTTGTCCACCCTTGCCCAGTGGTCCAGCAGCCCGTCCGGGTTGCTCACACTCACCCGCCGCTCGTCCTGAGCCAGCAGCCCTTCGTTCTCCAGATGCCTGACCAAGCGTGAAACCAGGCCCGGACTCAGCCCCGTTCGTTCCCGCAATTCCTTCTGTGTCCAGCTACGCTCACGATTCGCCAGCAGCGCCCGCACCAAACGCGAACTCTTGGACCGAAAAGGGTCTGGCGCAAGCTGTGCCGGGCGGAACCGTCGTTGTTCCGGTGGTCGTCTGTCAACCACCACGCCTTCGGCGCGAATCCACTGTCGACCATTCAAGTCCAGGCAGTTGACTCCGTGCGCGCGGCAGTGCCGTACCAGCACTTCCGAAAGCGAGGGGGCGACTAACAGCTTGGGTTTTCCCCCCTCCCGACCGCCCAGCCACTCGACCGCGCGCGATGACGGGGTCAACTTGAATTCCACTTCAAATACGAGCTTTTGCCGGTCGAGGCTCAGTTCCAGCAAGGCATCGACCTCCCCCTTTGGCTCAAGAGCCTTCCAACGCCAGTGCAGAACCTCATCCTGCTCCAGGAGTCTCCTCGCAGCCTCCCGTAGCTGTGCTTCGGTGGTAATGGTTCGTATTTTACTCAAATCGAATGTTTTACTGAACAGTAAAACGCCCCTATTGAGTAAAAAAGCAAGCTAAAACATCTTGATTGCGGACTTCGGATTTCAGACCTCCGGACCTGTCCCGCCTTCAGCCGCCCGCGGGCTGGGTTTTGGCCGACTGGATAAAGGCGCGGACTTTGGCCGGGTCTTTCCTGCCAGGGGCGGCTTCGACGCCGGTGGAGACGTCGACGGCATAGGGACGCACGCGTCGCACGGCGTCG
>Ga0181536_10003069_pt1 | contig 18353 bp, 16 predicted proteins | sample PEATcosm2014_Bin_41_FD_121105 | JGI IMG/M metagenome (GOLD analysis project Ga0181536, IMG submission 121105) | Peatland microbial communities from MTU Mesocosm Facility, Houghton, MI, USA - PEATcosm2014_Bin17_60_metaG | ecosystem: Environmental > Terrestrial > Soil > Wetlands > Peat | place...
AGGGGCTTCATTTCTCTCGACCAGGCGCGAAGAGCCAAGCAGCGCCCGCTTGAGGTGGTGGCGCCGCACAAGGCGAAGATCGTCGAGGCGTCCGCCGTCGTCGACAATATCCTCGACGAACTCACGGGCCGCGAATCCGAACTCAGTGTAAAGGACCTGCGGCAGGGGCGAATCCAGGTCTACTCGACGGTGGACGCCGGAGTGCAGCTAATTGCGAATCAGGCATTGGAGCGCGGCCTTTTACTGTACGAGAGCCGCCACGCCGGCGCCCGTGGCCTGGTCCAGGGCGCGGTGGTGGTGCTGAGGAACTGCGATGCCGGCATCCTCGCCGAGACAGGCGGCCGGCAGTTCTATAAAGACCGCTCCAGCGAATACAGCGATCTCAACCGCGTCACGAAGTCCCTGCGCCAACCTGGGTCCGCCATGAAACCCATTGTCTATCTTGCCGCTTTTCGCGAAGGAACATTCAATCTCGCTACCGTGGTGCCGGACGAACCCATCAGCGTCGCCAATGGCCGGCAGCAGGATGTGAAATGGATCTCCAACTACGACGGAGAATTCGAGGGCATGATCCCCGTCCGAATGGCGCTGGCGGAATCCAGAAACGCGGTGGCAATCTGGATTACAGGTCAGATCGGAGTCTCCAGCGTACTCGAGACGGCGCGCAGTCTTGGGATACAGACACCATTGCGGCCATATGTCACCACGGCCTTGGGGGCGTCCGAGGTGACTCTGCTGGAACTGGCCAACGCGTACCGCACGATCGCTTCCGGCATTCTGACCCAGCCGTATGTAATCCGCAAGATCGTACGCAATTCGGACGAGGTAATGGCCGACAGCGGACGCGAGTCATCTCCGATCGCTGTCGATAGTGACGCGCTCTCGCTGATTCAAGAGGGCCTGCGCAGCGTGGTGCGCGTACCGACCGGTACGGCTCACGCACTGGACTCCCCCGGGTTCCCGATCGCAGTGATGGGCAAAACGGGAACCACAAACCAGTTCAGGGACGCACTTTTTGTGGGGTCCACTTACGGCCCCGAGGGAATCACCGTCGCTGTCCGTATAGGCTTTGACGACAACCGTTCGCTGGGGCTCGATGAAACGGGCGCCAGGGCCGCACTTCCTGTTTTCAGAGAAGTAATGCTCAAGGCGTACGTCGAGAAACTGGTGGGGCGTGCACCTCGGTTTCCCGCTGAAATGGAACAGCATATTGACGAATTCCTGAAAGATAGCGTGACCGACGACGCCAACATCACGGCAGTGATCGCGTCCGGGCCAAGCGGTACAGTGATCGCCGACCGGCATTAATAGATGCCCGCTTGCAGCGGCAGTTATTGCCTTATGGACGCCAGGAATTTGCACCGACGTGCGGCGCGGCGAGCCCGCTAGCTTGCATTCGGGCACATTCTACTTTGGTCCCAAATTTGCTCGACAGAAAACCCGATGGGTGAAACGGGTTTCGGAACCGAGGGATCTCGACCACGCTTGGCGGCTCTTGCGGGCCTGAAAACGGAGGATCGTCAAGGAACCTTTCACGTATATTTGATTAAGCCCTCGAAATACGATGACGACGGGTTTGTGATCCGGCACTGGCGGGGAGTGGTGCCGAGCAACAGCCTTGCTTGTTTGCACGGGCTGACGGCGGACGCGCGCGAGCGCGGTCTACTGGGCCAGGTCGAACTGCGGACTCATGTAATAGACGAGTCGGTGAGCCGGATTCCGCTGGACGAGATCGCGCGGCGGAATCGTGCGGCAGGTTGCCGAGCGGTGGCCTGCCTGGTCGGCGTGCAGACCAATCAGTTCTGCCGGGCGGCCGATATTGCGCTCTCGTTGCGCCGCGAGGGCGTGCCGGTGATGGTGGGCGGCTTCCATGTGACCGGGATGCTGGCGCTGTTTCCGGGGGTGTCGCCCGAGATACGTCAACTGCTGGACGCCGGCGTCAGCGTGGTGGCGGGCGAGGTGGAGCACCGGTGGCACGAGTTGCTGCGGGACGCATGGGAGGGCAAGCTGCAGCCGATTTACCGGCTGATTGACGATCCGCCGGACCTGTACGACGCGGCGTGCCCCCGGGCGAGCCGGGAGGCGACGCGGCGGTTTGTGAACGCGAACTACGCGACGATCGATTGCAGCCGTGGCTGCCCGTTCCACTGTTCGTTTTGCACGATCATCAACGTGCAGGGGCGCAGGATGCGCTACCGGTCGCCCGAATGCGTGACGGCCGCCATCCGGCGGGCGCACCGGCAGTCCGGCATTCGGATCTTTTTTTTCACCGATGACAACTTCGCGCGAAACCCGGCTTCCAGTGACATCCTGGACGGGCTAATCGCGATGCGGCGCGAGGAGGGGATCGCGACCGAGTTCATGATGCAGGTGGATGTGCCCGCGTACCGCATACCGGGATTTGTGGAAAAGGCCTCGCAAGCGGGCTGTTTCAGCGTATTCGTCGGCATGGAGAGTCTGAACCCGCAGAATCTGGCGGATGCGGGTAAGGTGCAGAATCACACCGAAGAATACGGGGCGGCGATTCGGGCGTGGCGCAAGGCGCGCGTGCGGGTGCAGGTGGGTTATATCATCGGGCTGCCACACGACACCGAGGAGAGCGTGGGCACGGACGTGGAGCGCCTGATCCGGGAGGTGCAGCCGGACCAGGTGAGTTTCTTCATGATGATCCCGCTGCCGGGATCGGAGGATCACAAGCGGCTGGTGGAGAGCGGAGTGGCGATCGATCCGGATTATAACAAGTACGATTCGTGCCACGAGACGATGCCGCATGCGCGGATGAGCGGCGAAGAATGGACAGCGGCGTATCGAGATGCGTGGCGACGGTTCTACAGCCTGGAGAATATGAAGGCGATTCTCGGTCGCGTGGATCCGTCGATCTATTGGGATGCGCTCCGGAACTTCTGGTGGTACAAATACGCCATAGTCGTGGAAGGTGCGCATCCGATGCTGACCGGCTTTTTCCGGTTGAAGGATCGCACGACGCGAAGACCGGGTTTTGCGCGGGAGGGCCGGGTGGCACACCTGCGGCGGCGGCTTCCGGAGGTTCTGAGGCTGCTGCGGTCGTCTGCCCGGTTGATGCTCGAGATGGAGGAGTTGTGGCTGGCGACGCGGCGGGTGGGCGAGACCGAGACGCTTGTGCTGGAGGAGTTGGCGCGGATACGGTCTGGAATGGGATGGCGGCCGCGAGTTTCCGAACTGCGGGCGGCGTACCTGCGGACCAAGGCGCAGATGCCGTCGATCAAAGTACCGTCGCGCCTTAGCCTGTTGTGGGAGCAGGTCGCGCTATTCCGGGCGAGCCAACTGTGCGATTCGCGGCGGGATTTGGCGAGATTCTGGGTCCGCATGCGCTGGCGGCTGAGGCACGGGCGGATTGAGGGCCTGCTGCGGCTGGACCAGATCGCAGTGAATGCGTACCGGGAATTGCGGCTAGCGTCGGGGTTTTTCATGGCGCTGGTGACGCAGGCGGATTAATTGGTTTGACGGCGTCTATTAGCCGAACGCGAATATAGCGGCTTCGAATCCGCTGGAACTCCTCCAGGACCACTGGGACCACCGCCAGGCAAACCTCGTTGTGGCTGCCAGCAGGAGAAGATCGTGCTATTTTGCCCGCTTCAGCGCGGTTACCAGGAACGGATATGGATCAACGGCCTTACCCTTCCACCACAGCTTTTCCGGCCACAACTCGGTGATCGCAAAATGCAAGTGCGGCGTGCGCGCATCCGCATTTCCGGTCGATCCGACAAAACCGATGACGTCCCCACGCTCGACCCGCATTCCTTCGCGCAGCCCTTTCGCGTACCCGTCCAGGTGCGCGTAGTAGTAGCAATACGCTCCCATTTCGTCGAACTGGTATATCGTATTGCCGCCCGGTTTGCTGAGGAACAGTTTGCGGATAGTTCCGGATACCACCGCACGCACAGGTGTCCCTCTCGGCACCATAATGTCGATCGCCTCATGCTTATGTCCGTCGTGAACGTCTTCGAATGTATCCCGCAGGTTGGCGCGGGCGAGTCCGCGGATGGGCGGAGTCATCTCGAGAATGGAAGAGGTCGCGCCGACGGCGAGCAACATTGACGATAGCCCGGCAATGCAAACCCAGAGTTTCAACGCTACTCCTCCAGGTCGACCGGTGTGCCCCGCCGAACCATGTGCGACAGCTCATCCACATCCCAGTTCGTCAGCCGGATACACCCGTCCGAAACGCCGTGGCCGATATTTCCCGGATCCGGCGTCCCATGGATTCCATAGTCCACCTTGGAGAGGCCGATCCATGCAACGCCGACGGGATTGTTCGGACCCGGCGCGAGTTCCGCTGGCGGGAGCTTCTGGTCCACATTCCAGAGGAGCTTCGGGTCCCACTTGAACCACGGGTAGTGCACAATGCCGACGATGGTCCAATTACCGATCGGCAGAGGATCGTGCGAGTCCCCAATCGTGGACGGATACTGCGCCAGTTCCTTGCCGCCAGCCCCGTATGCGATGACGGTGCGTTTTGACTTCGACACCACCACGCGCAGCGCCAGGCCGAGAGCGGTGCGCCGCACATTCGGTACGGTGATTCGCTCCCCCACTGTGTCCAGTTTCTTGCCTGAATTCAACTCGGCCAGCAGCTTCGGCGAGATATGAAACCTCTCTCCCAGTCCTTCTTCCGGCGTTTCGAAGCCAAGCCACTTCAACTTCGCCTTTTCCTGGACCTCGGCCGGTAGCGGCAGGAACGGGCCTTTCTCGTCCGCCTGGGTAATCGTGTAGGTCAACAGGAGAGTGCCGGCGTCGCGATCGAGCAGGCGCCACATCTCGGCATCGATTATGCCGGTCGGCTTCAGACCGTGGTTTTCCTGATATCCCTTGACCGCAACCCCGAAATCGTCGCCGTAGACACCGTCAATTTGGCCCGGCGAGAACCTGGCACGGTCCAGGAGAATCTGCGCCCGCGTCACCCTAGGCCCCGTCGCTCCCGGACCCACCGCGCCGGTCTTCGTTGAGTCCTCTATTTCGCTCGCGGCAGGACTCCGGGGCACCGGAGCACCAGCGGGCTTTTTCGCTGGTCCGGCAACTTCCGCGCCAGCCAACGTCAGAATTGAAGCAGTTATCGCGAGTAGAGAAGTTATACGCACGCCAGGCAGTGGGCACTTTGAGGGCCGTTTCCAGGCCATTGCTGCTTTCGCCCTCGTGGCCCCATTTGAACCTCTAAAGCACAAGAACGGCGGGCGATAGTATACCTGACTGCAATTTGCAGCGGAGGCAGCGATTCTTGCCTGGTGGATGGCAGGACTTGCGCCTGACAACTTGCCGTAGCCTGGGTGATCTACTTTGCGTGTCCATTCATTTAGCTTTGGCCTTCCACCTGCACTGCACTCGACTGGAAGAGGTGAGAAGTGACGACCATACTGATTGTTCTTTTGGTGTTGTTTGTACTCGGCGGCGGGGGTTGGGGATACTCCCGTTGGCGCTAGTAGCGCCGGCTGGCCATTTGGCCGGTTCGCGAAGTGAAACCAGGAGGCGGGCGGGGCCGAGCCGATGTGGCTCAGCCAGGCTCTGTTAAAGAGGATAGTAGTGCAGGAAGTAAAGGGAGATCAACCATGAGTCTATCGGAAATAAGCACAACAGAATGGATCCTGATCATCGCTTTCGTAGTGGTTGTGGCTGTAGGCGTCGCCGCGTTCTTATCGCACCGAAAGCGCCGGACTGAAAGACTGCGCACTCAATTCGGTGGCGCTGAATATGCCCGCGCCGTGGAGAAAGACGGCAACCGGCGGCATGCCGAAGCCGGACTCGAGAAGCGCACACAACGAGTTGAGGGGTTGCACGTCCGGCCGCTCGCGGCGGGGGATCGCGCGCGCTTCCTGACGTCATGGCGCGAAGTCCAGGCACGCTTCGTGGACGGCCCCGCCGGCGCGGTAACAGCAGCGGACCAACTGTTGGCTGATGTGATGTCCACGCGGGGCTATCCGGTAAGCGGCTTTGACCAGCGGGCGGCGGATATCTCCGTCGACCATCCACTGGTTCTGAAAAACTACCGAACGGCTCACGAAATCGCGCTTCGGCAGACGGCGGGGCAGGCCAGCACGGAGGAACTGCGCCAGGCAATGGTCCATTACCGTACCCTTTTCGAGGAGCTGGTTAACGACCCACAAGTGCCTCTCGCGAAGGTTGCATCCTGAGCTTGACGGATTGCAAGAAGAAGCAGTGTTGGTGTTAAGAGTTTGGAAGACAAACTGGAGGGAATCCTAGGAGTGAAGAACACAAGAGCGAAGAAGGGCAGAGATACGCCCGCTATCGCTCGTTTTTTGGTCGTCTTCTTTCGGTCCAGGAGACGCGGTCTAGGAGATTCGCGCTCAACGGCCCTCCAGAGGAACGGTTTGGCCGAAAGCTCCGACTACCAAATGGCCGTCACGTATAACGAAGTCTTAAACACATGTAGGGGGTTTCAATGTTTCTAACGCTCTTTGTTGTTTTGCTCGTATTGTGGCTGCTGGGATTCTTCGCATTCCACGTTGCGGGCGGGTTGATCCACATTTTGCTAATAATAGCGGTGATCTGTTTGGTGGTGCACCTCGTCAGACGTCGTTAGCCTAGCTTGAAATCCGGGCAGTGGATCGCCTACGTTGCCGACTCTCGCTCGTGCCGACAGAGCACTCCTCGGCCGAAACGACGCCGTGCCGGATGGCGTATGCCGTCAATGCTGCGTCCGTGTGGATACCCAGCTTCTCAGTGATTTTCTGCTTGTGAAATTCCACCGTCTTGACGGAGACACCGAGGATTTGGGCGATTTCTTTTCGAACGCGTCCTTCCGCCACTAATTGGAGCACTTCGCGTTGCCTGGATGTGAGATCGGCGGAAAGCTTTTTCGGCCGCCGCAAGAAAGCTGGAGTTTCTGTGCCGAGGCGTTTCTGGATCAGCGAACTGACGTAGCACCGACCGCTGTCCACTTCACGGAGCGCCGTCACCAGTTCGGTCGCCGCCGACTGTTTCAGCACGTATCCAGATACCCCCGCCTCGAAAGCCGCGCTCACGAAAATGAGGTCAGCATGCATGGTGAGGATAATCAGTTTCGCATCGGGATTCGATTTCTTCAGTCGCCGCGCGGCTTCGATGCCGTTGAGGCGGGGCATGGAAATGTCCAGCAGAATGAGGTCCGGCTGGTGCTCTTCGGCCGCTTCCAGCACCGCCCTGCCATCGCCGGCTGCCGCTACCACCTCGAATTCCGGAGCCAGCAGGGCCTTTAGTCCTTCGACGAGGATGGTATGGTCATCAGCAAGTAACAGCCGCGGCTTCTTCATGGTGTGATCGATTCCACTGCGAGCATGGGCAGGTTTGTTTCGAGGGGAATTCGGATTTCGATGCAGGCGCCGTCGCCGGGCTTGACCGAAATCGAGAAGGTCCCACCCAGGTGCCGCACCCGTTCCTCCATGCTGATCAATCCAAGCCCTTTTCCTTTCGCTTGGTCCAGGTCGAATCCATGGCCGTCATCCCGGATCGCGAGGTGCAGGACATCATCAATGCCGGAGATCGACACGACGGCGCGCTTCGCTCCGGCATGCTTGGCGACGTTCCCCAGAGCCTCTTGGACCACGCGATATACACACAGGGCCACCCCAGGAGGGATTATCTCGGGTAAGGCCCGGGCCGTGAACCGCACCTTGAACTTCCTGATGCCGGAGAACTCCTCGCAGTAGGATCGTAGAGCTGGGCCGAGGCCGAGCTGCGTCAGCATGAAGGGGTGGAGATTGTGGGCAGTGCGGCGAAGATCCTCCGATAGCGCCTCCATCTGCTTCTGCAGCTCCCCCAGTTTGCCGTGCAGTTCTTCGGGCGAGATTCCGGGTGCCTGATGCAATACCTCCAGTTGAATGGCCAGCGCCGTCAGCCTCTGGCTGATGTCGTCGTGAAGCTCCTGCGAGACCCGCCGCCGCTCCTCCTCCTGGGCTTCCACCAGGCCGGCTGTCAACGTCCGCAATTGCTCCTGGCTCTGCCGAAGGATCTCGGCTTGTTGCAGCGCTTTTTCGGCCAGCCTGGCGTCGGTGACGTCCACGCCAACCCAAACCAGGTGCCGCGTGGCGTCCTCGGCCTCTGTAACCAACGTACTGGACCAGGAGATCAAATGCCGCTGGCCGCTCCGGTCCACCCAATGATTCTCTTGATCCCGTGCGGAGCGGTTCTCCCCAAGCTCCTTGTACACCTGTTTGACGGCCTCGATTTCTTCGGGGGGCACGAGCACGTCCCAGAAGGGCTTTCCCTCCACCTCCTCGAAAGAGTACTCGCTGAGCCGGCGGCAGGCGAGGTTGAACCGGGCGATGTGGCCCTCCAGGTCGGTGACCATCACCAGAGCGGCCGCCGATTCCAGTACCGCCGCCGTAAAGGTCTGCTCGCGCTGCAATTCGAGATGGACTCGCTTGGCTGCATCGATGTCAATAAAGGTCATCACCGCGCCGTCAATCTTGTTGTCCATGGTCCGGTACGGCCGGATCCGCATGGAATACCAGCGGCCTCCCAGGCCTTGAACCTCCCGCTCGCGCATGCTCATGGTATCGACGACCTCGGTGACCAGCTTGGCCAGGTCCGGGACATCGATGTTCGGCCGGAGGTTGACGATGGGGCGCCCCACGTCGCCGGGCAGCAGGTTCAGTAGTTTTTCGGCCTGGGGAGTGAAACGCCGGATGCGCCAGTCGCCACTCAGCATCAGGATGGGAATATCGACGCTACTGATCAGGTTGGTGAGATCGTCGTTAAGCTGCGCCAACTCGAAGTTGCGGTTCCCTAACTGCTCGTTGACCGTGACCAGCTCCTCGTTGGTCGATTGCAACTCCTCCTTGGCAGTTTCCAATTCCTCGTTGGTCGATTGCAATTCCTCGTTGCTGGAAAGGGCTTCTTCGTTGGCGGATTTCAGCTCCTCGTTGATGGCTTCCTGCTCCTGGATCATCGACTGGAGGGACTCCTTGGTCGCCTGCAAATCCTGCCGCAGGCGGGCGTCCTCCTGCAACTGCCGCTTGCCGGTGGCCGGCGCTTTGCCCCCAGTTTCCGGGCCGGCCGGCACACGCACCGGCGTTTCCTGGAACAATACCAGAAAGAAACGCTCGCCCAGATCGCTCTTGATCGGAACCACCTCCAGGCAGACGTCCCAGAGATGGCCATCGCGCTGGACCCGGATGCCTTCTCTGCGAACGGCGATCTCCTGTTTCTTCGCATGGTGAAGGGCCGTGCGCAGTTCCACGGCGAATTCCGGGCGCACCATGCGGAGCAGACCCAGGCTCGCCTGGCCTGGCGGAGGGGAAAGGTAAGGGCTGCATTGCCCGCGGAAGTGGAGAATGTGCAGGTTCTCATTGACGACGAGGCCGGCTGGTGCGTATTGGCTGAGGACGATCCGGTCCGCTTCCTTCTGCACGTCGAAGCGCGACTGCGTTTCCGGCTTCCCATCTGCTCTCTTGTAACCCGCGGCGACGGACAAATCGAAAACCCGGCTGGGTTCGCCAGGCCTTTTCGAACAGATCTTGTGTTCCCGGTCGACCACCGTGAAGAGGTCCGCGAAGCCGCCGATCGATTCCGACTTCCCCAGCATCAGGAATCCGGTGGGCTTGAGAGCGTAGTGGAAGATGCCCATGACCTTCTTCTGGAGCACCGGTCCCATGTAGATGAGCACATTGCGGCAACTGATGAGGTCCAGCCGCGAGAACGGAGGGTCCTGAGCGAGGTCCTGCCGCGCGAAGACGCACATCTCGCGCAACGATTTCGCGATCTGGAAACCACTTTCCACTTTGACGAAGAAGCGCCGCAAGCGTCCCTGGGAGACCTCGCCGAGGCTGCTCTCGCTGTACACACCTGCCCGCGCCTTCTCGATCGAGACCGCGCTGATATCGGTACCGAAGATTTGGATGGGTGTGCTGCTGACGCGGTCGCCCAGGCATTCCAGCAGGACCATGGCGACGGAATACGCCTCTTCTCCGGTGGAACAGCCAGGAACCCAGACGCGTATCGAGTCGCCAAGCGGCTTGGTGTCGAGAATCTTGGGGAAGATCCGCTCCGCCAGTGCCTGAAACGCTTCCGGCTCCCGGAAGAAGCCCGTCACGTGAATGAGGATATCTTCGCATAAGGCCGCCGGCTCGGCAGGGTCGTCGTGAAGGAATTGCAGGTACTGCTTTAAGCTCTCCAGTTTGTGCAGGAGCATCCGTCGGGCTATCCGCCGCTTGATGGTGCTGTACTTGTAATAGGTGAAATCCACGCCAGTCGCCCGCTGGAGGACGACGAAGATCTTGCGCAGTTCGTCGTCGCGATCATCGACCAGTTCCTCGGCCTGCGCAGGGAGCTCTATTCCCAGATAGGGATGCCGGCCGATGCGCGCCAGTTCGCTCGCGATGCCCTCCGGCGGCAGGACGAAATCCACGCACGCGGCGGCGATGGCGCTGCGCGGCATGCCGTCGTATTTGGCGCTCTTGATGTCCTGGGCGAAGGTGATGCCACCTTCACTTTTGATGGCCTTCAGCCCCATCGTTCCGTCGGAGGCGGTTCCGGAGAGAATCACGCCGATCGCCCGATTGCCCCGGTCTGCGGCCAGCGAAGTGAGAAAGTAATCGATGGGCAGATGTTTCGCCGTTGGCTCCCCGCGGGCCATCAGGTGGAGCGTCCCGTTCCTGATCCCCATGGTCTTATTCGGGGGGATGACGTAGACATGATTCGGTTCCACCGTCATGCCCTCTTCCACTTCCGCGACGGGCATCGTGGTGGCCTTGGAGAGCAGTTTGGCCAGCAGGCTCTCATGTCCGGGATCCAGATGCTGCACCAGCACCAACGCCAGGCCCGTATCCGAAGGCAAAGCCTTGAGGAGTTCCCGAAACGCCTCGAAGCCTCCCGCCGATGCCCCCACGCCTACGATTGGGTGAAGTTTTTTCGGGATGGGGAGCTCAGCCGGATGCGCAGTGGCCTCGGCTTCGACCTGCCGGCCGGGCTTACCCCGAGGTGCAACCTCAGGAGAGTGCTTTGTCTGCGGGCGAGTGTTCTTTCCGGGCTTCGCCGGACTTTTGCGAGCCATAGTCTTCCTCCCTGGGAAGCGAACCCAGTAGTGCAAGGCCGCCGCCCGGCGGGGGCGTGCGACCATATTCTCTCATAACAGGTGCAAACAGGGTAATGGTCTCCCTGTAGTGACGCTGTAACGGTTTTACTAGGCACCCTCCTAGTTCTATTTGCCCCACCGGAGTTCTACCATTTTTTCGTGTATTTTGATTGTGGCGCGCAAGTCCGCAGCTTCGCGCCCCAGAACCGCACCTAATACGAAAACGTGCGAGGCTGAATGCAGCAAAACCTCGAGTTTGCCCTGAACCATACAACGACAGCGCTTCAAAGAAGGTGAGCCATGCCAAGGCCAGAGCCGTCGGAAACCGTTTCAAGCGACACAGCAAGGATGATGCCTGAAAGGACCACCCTAAGTGAATCCGTGATAACCGCCGCCACCGTTAGCCCAACGGAGAGCGAAATCGCCGCCGTCGCGTATCAATTGTGGGTTCACAATGGCTGTCGCGCTGGATCGGATCGAGAAGACTGGTTCCGGGCAGAAGCGATGCTGCTCAAAGACGCACTGGTCGCGAAGTGCGAAGGTTTGTCGAGACGTCCACCAACCCCAAGCTGGGATACTCGCACCGAGTCCGAAGTGCTGCTTACGTTCCGATGGGGCGTGCAGGGACATTGGGAGGTATGGGAAAGCGAATGGGGCGGCGCTCGGTGGATCTGGGATGAGGCCACTCCCGACGCTGGAGTTTCGAATCGAGCAGGCTGAACGGACGCCCGGGGGTTGCGACGAGGGCGTGCCAGATGGCTGGGGCCCCGATCTGACCGGAGAGGTTTACCAGGCGGAGCCACCGTTCCCGGATCAAGCCGTGTGAATCGTCGCTTGTCGTTATCCGAGTTGCCGCCCGCGGCGCGATAGTATAGGCCGAATTCCGGGTGGAGCACCCCCTGTAGTGACGCTGTAATAGTTTTACTAGGCACCCTCCTAGTTCTATTTGCCCCGCCGGAGTTCTACTATCAGAGAGAAACATACCAACTGAGTTGAAATCGGAGGCGGAAGCAGCGCCTTGTGGATCGCCGGAGGAGCGATCTCCAGGGCGCTGCGGCGTCAGAGTCTGCGGCGTAACCGCGTATGAACCCATGACGCCGGGTGTCAAGGAGTGCCGGCCCATGCCGTCAAATACTAGCCACGTTTGCTTCACTTCTTCCAGTTGCCCCCGCTTCGCGCGGGGGCTTGTGATTCTGTTTGGAGGGAACGTGGCAGAAAGCCGGTCGCAAACCACAGGATGGGACGCCATCAGGAAGCCGCCCGGACTCGAGACTGTATTCAATACTATTCTATCCATCAGCCCCAACGATGAAGACGGCGCTTCTCTGGAGCACATCTTCAAATCCAGTTGGACCGTGATCGCAAGAGCCACGGTTGCTTCGGCTCTTGCGGCGCTGCGGGAAATACCAATTCCAATCGTAATTTGCGATTGCGATATCTCTTCGGGTACGTGGGGCGAGATGTTGGACCACTTAACGCTTCTTCCCGATCCCCCTCTGTTAATCGTGACCTCCCGGCTGGCAGATGAACGGTTATGGGCGGAAGCCCTAAATCTGGGAGCGTGGGACGTGCTGGCGAAGCCGTTTGCGGCAGACGAAGTAATCCGAATTGTCAGTATCGCCGGCCAACATTGGCAGGATCGTCACGGCGTCTATAACAGCCGCACCACACAGAGGAAATCCGCAACAGGAACCGGATATCTGGTTGCAACCGGGACATAATTCTCTGGGAGAGAATGAAATGGAAGCGATTTTCTTGACCGACGATGAACTGAAGCGTCTCGAAACCCGGTTTGGGCCGGTTGTGCGGCAAATGGGGCCGTGGAATTCCGATGGTTATCTTCGGCTATGAAAGCGTTCCGATGGTAGCCGTGGAGAGGGCGGCTGAATCGCTCGAGAATCCCAATCTGCTGGCACAGCTCCCCCGCCTGCGCACGCCAGAGCGTACCAAAACGTTCATCGAATTGTTGAACGGCTTCGGCTCGGTTCTGGTCGAGAGGATCGTTAGCGCCTATAGGGAAAACTCGCTTTGGCCTCATCAATCGGTGTTGATGAACTGCAAGAACGCCTCCTGATGCCGCGACAATCCACAGTTCCGGGCCGGGTCCTCATCGTTGACGATGAGGAACGCCAGCGCGCTGCCCTGGCGGCCATGCTCTCCGGCTGTGACTTTGCCACTCAGGTAGCGGCCGACGGGCTGGAAGCACTGGAACGGCTCACGGCTTTTCACGCAGATGTCATCGTTGCGGATTTGGTTATGCCGCGCATGGACGGTTTCGAACTGCTACGGCATTTGAAGGAACGCGGCGATCTCACGCCGGCGATCGCGCTCACAGGTTTCGGCAGTATGGACAAGGCGCTTTCCGCCGTCCACGACCTTAAGGCATTCTGGTTTCTGGAAAAGCCCGTGGAACCGCGCGCCTTCAAAATCCTTCTGGATCGCGCGATTCGCCACAAAAGAAGTCTGCAGAAGGCTGACGGACTCACGCACGACCTGAGTCTTCGCGGCGTACTCGGAGACTTAGTCGGGATCTCCCCGGCGATGCAGCAGATCTTTTCGCTGATCCGGCAGGTGGCGCCCACATCGGCGCCCGTATTGATCTCCGGAGAGAGTGGCACCGGGAAAGAGTTGGTGGCACGAGAGATCCATAAGTGCAGCCCTCGCAGTGATGGGCCTTTCGTCGCGATCAATGCAGCCGCCTTACCGGAGACTTTGGTCGAGAGCGAGTTGTTCGGTCACGAGAAGGGCGCGTTTACGGGGGCCATGGAGCGTTCGGCCGGCTGCTTCGAGCAGGCTCACGGTGGTACGTTGCTCCTCGATGAGATCGGCGAGATGCCGCCGTCCACGCAACCCAAGCTGCTGCGCGTGCTCGAAGACTTGAAGGTGCGGCGGCTCGGCGGTAAGCACGAAATCGCAGTGGACGCGCGGGTGCTGGCCGCGACCAGCCACCAACTCGGCACGCATCTGCGTGAAGAACTTTACTATCGGTTGAGCGTATTCCAGATCGAAGTTCCGCCGCTCCGCGACCATAAAGAAGATATCCCGCCGATCGCCGAAGTCATGCTGCGGAATCTGAACAAGAAGCACTCGACGCGCGTAACCGGCGTGGATGCCGAAGTGATGGATCTTCTTCAGCGGTACGATTGGCCGGGCAATGTACGGGAGTTGCGCAACGTCCTGGAGCGCGCCGCCATCATGGCTGGGGAGGGTTTGATCCGGCTGACCAACCTTCCTTCCCCTGCGTTTGCGGTAAGCCCTGGATCGCATTCGGTGCCGGAATCCGTTTATGAGGGCACTCGAATGCTCCAGCCTGGCCGATCACTCATGCAACTCGAGGAGAGCTACATCAAGCTCACGCTCGACCACGTGCGTGGCAATCGCAAACTGGCCGCTGAAATGCTAGGGATTAGCTTGCGCACGCTTCAGAACCGGATCGCAGTAGTGCGCGAAGAGGCCGTAGAAGCGGCGGCGTGCGATGGCGCCAACAATGCCCCCTGTTGAACAGCAGCAAAGGACCATTCTCGTCGTTGATGACGATCCAACTATCTTGGAATTCGTTTCGGGATTATTGGTTGACGGCGACTATCACGTTCTCACGGCCAGCAGCGGTGCCGCTGCGCTTCAACAATCGAGAGAGTACAAAGGCGAGATACATCTTCTCTTGTCAGACTTCCAAATGCCGGCAATGAGCGGCATCGAGTTGGCCACTCAGATGTGCGTGGATCGGCCACAGCTCAAGGTATTGATGATGTCCGGGTTCACCGAAGGAATGCTGGTGCTCAATGAAGGCTGGCATTTTCTGGCAAAGCCGTTCGTCCCTTCGCAATTGCGTGCGTTGATTCTTGGCCTCGTTCTCCCGGATAGAGGCTCCAAATTCTCCAATTAGCCACCAGTTGACAACGTAGCGGGTCAGTTTGAACGCGGGCCGGCTGCCCGGTTTTCCGTTCGCACCGATTGCGGGGTATTCTCGCCTCTGCCGACATCAACAGAGATCCGTACCTCATAATAGCCGATTCTGACCTTCAACTCAGCCGATAGACGTTCGCCCGGGTCGGGTTTCCCGCGAGTGCCCTCCGTGCCTGGAGATCGGATCTTGTGCCTGACGCGATCATGGCCGCCATTCGAGCGGTCGGGAGAATGTGCAGGAACTGCCGGGTCCGTCGCGGCTTCTGCACTTTGCTAGCAGTGGCAGGCCGGTCCAGCCCCCATGTGTTGCCGCAGTCCCCAAGCAAATCGCGCCGGCTCACAAGCGTCCGACGATCTTGACCGACTGGCGGGGAAGTTGGCTATGCAGTATAGATGCTCAAGAGCTCAAAACATCCCCGTTCATCCGGCCAACGGCGCTCAGCACTCAGGAAACTGTGGAGACGTGTCGTTCTTGCGTCGAAAGCATAGTTCAAGAGCGCGGCATAGGTTGTGGCAAACGCCCGGACTCGCTGCGGAGCTTCCTCCACTGGCCGAGCAACACCAGATTCAGATTTGGCTGCAGGCGATGGCCGAATCCGTTCGCCGCAACAGATTCGCGGGGCGCGTTCGCTCCCTGCTGCTGCTGCGCCGCCTGGAAGGAGCCCATGTAGAGCCCGGCCGTGTTGCTCCAGACCATGGCGCGGCCCAGCTTGTAGGCGCGATCGCTCATGGCTTTCCGGCGTGTTCCATCGCGCAATAACCCACTCACCTCACGCGCAATCGCCTTCGGGTCTGCAAATGGCACCAGTACGCCACGCTGGTGGCTCAACAATTCGGAGGCGTGCCAATACGGCGTTGAGATCACGGCTTTGCCCGCGCCAAACGCATACGCCAATGTTCCCGACGTGCTCTGGGCTTCGTCCAGATAAGGAGTAACGTAAAGATCCGCCGCTCCAATGAACTCGGTAAGTTCCTTCAGATCCACAAAACGGTTGTGGAAGATGACGTTGTTCTCGAGTTTGTTTTTCCTGACGATGGCCTCGAGGCCGAGGCGGTAGGCTTCACCTCGCGTGCGCAACTCGTTGGGGTGCGTAGCGCCCAACAGTATATAGACGAGGTCGGGAAACTCCTCCACCACATCCGGGAGAGCATTGAGCACATGTTCAATCCCCTTGTTCGGCGAAAGCAGCCCGAACGTCAGTAACACCTTCTTTCCAACAACGCCGAACTGGTCCTTGTAATAATCCGGAGCGACAAATGTTACGTCGGGAATACCATGCGGGATGACATCGATCTTGGCCCGAGGCGCCTGGTACACTTCCTGCAAGATCGTTCGTCCCCGCTCCGTCATTACCACCAGCCGGGTGGAGCGTGCGATCAATTCCTGCATCACGCGGTGCTGGTCGGCGTTCGGCTTGAGGAGAACGGTATGGAGCGTGGTGACGACCGGCGCTTTCAATTCGCGCAGCAGGGCCAATAAGTGGCTGCCTGCCGGCCCGCCGAAAATCCCGAACTCGTGCTGGACCGAGACGATATCCACGTTGCTGGCGTCTAGGAAGTCGGCGGCCCGCCGGTAAGATTCCAGATCCTGCTCCTCAATCTCGAAGCGAACGACGCCCGGATACTGATAGCACCCACTGATGTCATTGACCGGCACCGCGAAACACCGGGCCTGGGGATGCCGCGCCGCGACAGCCCCAAGAAGGTCGGAGGTAAACGTGGCAATACCGCATTTGCGCGGCAAGTAATCGCCGAGAAACGCGATGGTTCGAATGCTGGAGCCTGTTTTCACGACTGCATCCACCTTCCTCCCGCTCTTGGCCGTCGCAATAGCCAGCGGTTCAGCTCATGGTGATGACAAGCGCAGAACCGCTCATTCACGCCGCATTGAGGAGCGTTGCACTGACAGATTCCGTTCTCTCCTGCCCATCCCGATCGGCAACTTCCTGGCACTGGATACAACGCAGCGCCCACGGCACGGCCGCTAGACGTTTTGGGCGAATCGCCGATTCGCACTCAATACAGGTTCCAAAGCTGCCGTCCTCAATCCGTCGCAATGCAGCTTTCACGTCACGCAGCAGACTGGACTCGCGGTCCACGTTTCGCATCGCCAGATCTCGTTCCGACGCGTACTGAATTTCATCCATTTGGTCCGCGCTCTTCTCGATTGCGAGGCCGTCTCTCTTGCGCAATAACTGAACCAATTCGGCCGCTCTTCGTTCCAGGATCTCTTGGAACGTACCCAGCTCGGTGTGTGCTATCTTCATGCCATCCCCTTCCGCCCGCACGGGCCAACCAGTCGTCTGTTGCACGAGATCCTCCATATTGGATCTGCTGCTGTTGAAGGTCGAGTCCGCTGAGCTGGTGTGCAGTTAGCGGAGATTCACCGAAGCCGAGATGCAAACACTGCGTCTGAGATGCAGGATTTGCCGACCCGTACGGCTGCTGGGCGGAGCCCCGGGGGACGATGTCGCGTGCGGCCGCCAGAAGTGGCGGTTGACTGGCCCTGCCGCTCGCTAGACTCTCTCGTCCAGAACAACAAGTTCCACGGTAACAATTAGTTACAATTGAAAACCCATAGACTGCCGCGTTCGCCGGCGACTCACTGCAAACGGCTCTATCGAAACTGCTCCAGCCTCGCCTTTCTCGCCACTTCCGGAGAACCATTCTGCCGGTGCACTTCCGATAGAGTTCTAGTGTTAGACGGCCAAGTGGTGCTGTCGGCCCTTGGTAAGGATCACGGGCGCTAAAAGGAATGGGGTTGGGAACCCCAGTAACCGGCCCGCAATTGTTCCTTGCGAGACGAACGGTAGCAACCTCTTCGCAAAGAGAGTCAACCAAAACGAACGCAGATGGGAATCAGCCAGCATTAAGCGGTCCTCCAGGTTGCGGTGCCAATCCACTGATTCCGGGCTAATCTGCAAGGACACGACCCTCCAGAAGAAACTGGCCCTTCTCGTGCCCATTGGGACGAGAGTTGAACTCGGCGATTGCCGATGGCCGATGGATAGTCGGCGAGAGGAGACGTAATGCATATTCGCGCTATTTGTTCGCTGTTGTTGGCCGTGGGAATGCTATTCCTGGCGGGCCCATCCTTCGCGCAAGTGGGCGCGCCCACAGTCGCACCCCCCGATCTACCCGTCTACGAGCAGCCCATCTGCCCCGGCGATGGTTATATGTGGACGCCGGGGTATTGGGCTTGGGATGGCGAGTATTACTGGGTACCGGGCACATGGGTGATGGCTCCCGAAACCGGGTACCTGTGGACTCCAGGCTACTGGGGTTGGGGCGGCGACGGATTCATGTTCAATGAAGGCTACTGGGGCCTGTCGGTAGGTTTCTATGGTGGCATCGACTATGGCTTTGGATACTTCGGTAATGGTTATGAAGGCGGCCGCTGGGA
>Ga0181536_10003071_pt1 | contig 18347 bp, 25 predicted proteins | sample PEATcosm2014_Bin_41_FD_121105 | JGI IMG/M metagenome (GOLD analysis project Ga0181536, IMG submission 121105) | Peatland microbial communities from MTU Mesocosm Facility, Houghton, MI, USA - PEATcosm2014_Bin17_60_metaG | ecosystem: Environmental > Terrestrial > Soil > Wetlands > Peat | place...
AGCCCTCCCGGCAATGAGACGAACGACCGCGCGGCCGAGGAACTGAGCAAGGTCGTGGGGCTGGACGCTGGGACAGAAAGTCCGGCAGAGGAAAACGCCAGCGAAACCTCAAAATCGCCGGAATAAAGCGAGAATGTTATAGAAAACAAAGGACCGGCCGCAGAGGGGGTGCGCCAATGAGGCGTGGTGCGGGCGTCCCGCCCGCTGTGGCACGGGCATCCTGCCCGTGCCGATTCACGGCCAAGATGGCCGTGCCACAACGCGAGGGCAGAGCCAGTCCTGAGCGGAGCGAAGGAATGCCTGCGCCGCAGCGGGCGAGATGCCCGCCTCCGTGCGACTCCGCTCGCTTAGAAGGGTAGCGCGGACCTGCTTTTCAGGTCCGCGGTTCGCGGGACGTGGCCGTTCGCCCCCGGGCACGCCTAGGGCGCACAGGGAAAAGTTGTCGTGTATCTAGTTGATTACAGACGACTTGGCTTGGTGCTGGAGGGGGGAGTTGAACCCCCATGCCGGGTGACCGGCGGCAGATTTTGAGTCTGCTGCGTCTGCCAATTCCGCCACTCCAGCGGAAAAGTATAAGTCCTTACTGCACAGTAACTTCGACAACATCACCCGCGGGAGCCTGAGAGGCCACCAAAGCCCCGGTGTCAGTTTTGGTGTCACTTTCGTTTCCAGAATCGCGGTTCAAGATGGCCTTCTGAGAATCCGCCCAACCGTCCAACTTGCTCACGGCGTCCTGCAAGTGCTGAGGCGCAAGGTGACTGTACCGGCAGGTCATGGCAATGGTCTTGTGGCCCATTAGTTCTTGAACCTTCCGCAGGTCAACCCCGGCCATGACAAGCCTACTGGCGAAGGTGTGGCGCAAGCAATGCCATGTGAAGTCCGCGATCCCGGCCTTGGCGACGGCGGCCACAAACCATTCCTTCGGAGTCGAGAGTGCATGGCCCTTCTCGTACCCGTGGCCCGATTCTGCCAGCACCATGACCGGCCCTTTTCCGTTGCCGCGCTTACGCAGAGCGAGCAAGGCGGACAGTGCCGTGTTGTCGAGCGGGACATATCGAATCCCACCATGCTTTGACCGGGGGATGGTAATCTGGCGGTGCAAAAGATCAACCCGCTCCCACGCGAGCCGGTATTGTTCGCTTCGCCTCATGCCGGTGTGCAAGCCCAAGTCGAAGGCGGGAAGCTCGCCGGGGTAGTCCGCCTCAATCACGGCGCGGAGTTTCTTTTCTTCATCCGCCGTGAGCCATCGTATCACGCCGTTATCTTCTCGGCGGCGGCGCACCAGCCGGGCCGGGTTGACCGTCATCTTGTCATTCTCGATTGCGAGGCGGTAGGCCAGCGACACGAAGGCTTTGAACCTGTTGTAACTGGCGGCTGCCCATTCACGCTCACGCGCAACCCGCGAAAGCTGGCGGTCTATCTGTTGAGGCGTGATCGAGTCGGCAGGCTCGCCGCCGAATAGTTCAATGAGCAGGTCGGCGCGGTAATCGCGCTCCCGTGTGCTCTGGTGATGTTCGCGGGCGTAGGTCACAGCATCTTCCACCAGATCACGAAAGAGGATGGCTTTGTGGCGTATGGTTTCGGGCAGTTTCTTTTTTTGTAGAGCTTCCGTCTTTCGTTTCGCGTAGAGCTTCGCGGCCATGCCGCGCGTCCCGGCCTTCTCGCGGCGAAGCTTGCCGACTGAATCATGGTAGCGGACCCACCAAACATCTGAGTTGGGAATCTTCTCGAAAATGCCGCGCGGGGTTCGCTTGCCCTGGCACACGGTTTCCTCTTGAATCAAGGTTTCAGTTTGCATGACGTTTCCCTTTCTTGGTGCGCGGACGCCCGCCCTTTTTGGCCCACTCGCTCAGCGTGGCCGCGTCGTACTTGGCGGCGCGGGCCTTGCCGCCCATGCTTGCGAATTGCTGAGCGTAACGCCTGAGTGTCGGAGTGCCATTCACTTTTTTCGCCATGCCCCAAAGATAAAACTTGCAAGCACGTTTGTCAAGTGCTATTCTCAAGGTGCCATGAAAAGCACTAATAAGCATGGAAAAGAAAACGCGAAATCGGCGCGGCAACCGGCTTCCAACCTCCCGACGCTAACCCTCCAGGAAATGCAAAAGTGGTTTGTGGTTCCCGGGTACATTCCGCCGGTCATCGAAGCAGGGATACGCGCCCTGGCCGGTACGGTACGCTCGGCGCCACCGCGCGGGCGACCGCGAGTGAACATCGCGCGGGATGCACAGATCGTGTCCATGAAAGACAAACAGAAGTGCACCTTTGGACAGATCGCGCGAAAGCTGAGAGTTGGCCGCGAAGTCGCCATGGCTGCCTACTACCGCGTGAAACGCCATACCCCGCCAAGGTGAAACTAAATTCGCTGAATTTCGACAGTGAAACTTAATTCCCCCCCCTTTTTAATTTCACCCTCAACACACTACCCTGACAGCATGGACGCGAAAAAACTCGAACCAATCTTTGTAAGCGTGAAGGACGCGGCGGGCTTGTTGGCCGTTTGTCCGCGAACTGTTCAGAATCTCGTGGTTGCGAAGCGGCTGCGCGCGCGAAAGATCGGTAGACGGACATTGCTGAGCTACCGTGAACTGCTCGCCTTCGCGCGTTCCGACCACCAAACCACGAATAGCACAGACGTGCAGCAAGGCAGCGGTGCGCGGTGAGCAAACCCGGCCCACAACCGACAGCAAAGGTATCGCCCCCCACGTGGGATAAAATCGGCAAGCCCACGCCGAAGCGTCGCCAGAAGAAAGCCGGACCATTCGCAGAGTTGGCTAGTGAGTTAGCCGACCGTCAAGTAACAAGCCTTCTGGTGGATGCCGTGGTGAACCCGAAGGGAAAAGCATCGAACGCCGCGAAACATGCGTCCGCTTCAACAGCGGTTTCCACCTTGGCAAATCTGCGACTGTTCTCCGCCATCGCGCCGCAAAAGCTGCGCTGGCTGTGGCCGGGACGAATACCTCTTGGAAAGTTGACCCTGTTTGTTGGTGATCCTGGCCTTGGAAAATCCCTTCTCACGCTGGACGCTGCCGCCAGACTTTCGCGGGGCACTCCCTGGCCGGATGAGGAGCCGTGCGAACCTGGCGACACGATCATACTATCCGCAGAGGATGACGCAGCCGACACGATCCGGCCACGATTGGACGCGGCGGGCGCCGATGTATCACGAGTCCATTTACTTGAGTCTGTCCGCGTGGTGACTGCGGATGGAAAGAGTGTCGAGAGCGGATTCTCACTTGAGCGCGACATTTCTGTGCTGGAAGATGTGTTGAAGGAAACTGGCGCGCGGTTCGTGAGCATCGACCCGGTTAGCGCCTATCTGGGCGGGACTGACTCGCACGCGAACGCAGAGGTTCGCGGCTTACTCGCTCCCCTCGCGGCGCTGGCGGCCAAGTACGCGGTTACTGTGGTAGCAGTGACCCATCTTCGCAAGTCCGCGGGAGCCGCAATCCACCGCGCGATAGGGAGTTTGGCTTTCGCTGCGGGTCCGCGCGCCGTCTGGGGGATAACGGCAGACCCGGAGAACAAAAGCCGCCGTCTCTTTCTTCCCGTGAAAATGAACCTTGCGCCCGATGGCGACGGACTGGCGTACCACATCGAAGCGCCAAACGGAATCGCCAAAATTACTTGGGAGTCCGGGCCGGTTGCCGTAGATGTCAACGCGGCAATGGGAGGGTTTGAGACGCCAGAGGGTAACTCCGAAAGATGCGAAGCCGAACAATGGCTCAGGGAGTACTTGGCAGACGGTCCGGTTGCAGCCGGTGAGGTGATCCGCACGGCAGCCGGGGCAGGTATCAGCAAGGCCACTCTATGGCGAGCCGCACACTCGCTTAAGGTAGTAAAGCGCAAGTTGGGCGGACGCGGGGCCGGTTGGGAATGGTCACTCAGGAAGGTCGAGTCAAAGAATTCACAATCCCCTAATAGTGTGTGTGTGAATTCTTTGAATCCTTTGAATTCTTTGGATTCTTTAGGTTCAAAGAATTCAAAGAATCCAACAATTCAACATATAGACCCGGTGAAACCTTTGACCCAGTTCGAAGAGGGAGAGGCATGAGCACCCTGGCGAGCCCGCTTGACCGTCTTCGGGAATTGGGGGGCAGCGTGTATCTGGACGGAGAAAAGTTGCGCTATCGGATTCCCGCAACGGATGAAGGCCGAAGGTTGGCCGGAGAGATTCGCGCGAATCGTGAGGCCATACGGGAGATGCTGACGGAGCGCGAGAGCGTAGCGCCGTCCTTGGAAGAGGTGAGGGGAATCCTGCCCCCTGGCGTCAATGTGGTGAGCTATGAGCCGAAGGAAGCGCCTTTCGCCGTGGCTCCCGTGTCCATTGTGACAAACGCCGGGAGATTCTATCGCGTGTACCTTGCGGACCTGCGGGAGCGCCTGGCGAAGCCTGACGGTTACTCCTGCCCGCCCTTGGCCGACGTCTTAAGCAAGCTGGCGGATGCCGGGTTGGAATTGAAGATTGACGGCGCGGAAACTCAATATTGAGAAAAGGAGAAACCCCATGCAAAAAACTCGAGAGCAAATTATCGCTGAACATGATGGCCCGACCGCGATTGGATCCCTTGACGGGCGTTTTGATTATCCCAGTTCGCGCGGCCTGGGGGTCGATGTGGTCGACTACCAGCGCCGAAACCCTCACCCGACAGAGCACAACCCCCTACCAGTAAAAGTCCAAGTGCGGCACATCCCGGCCCTGATCGCGAACGATTTGACGGACGCCGCGAACAAGGGGGAACTGCCCTCAGAGTTGGCCCGGCACATCGCGCTGCTCGAAAAAAACGGCTTCGCAGACCCAAGCACCATCGAGCTCCTCCGCGGTTACCAGGCCGACCTCACGGGGCACCCGGCCTGTGATCGTGACCAGCTAGACACCATCAAAGCCGTGGTCCTGAGTTGCGGACCAAAGGGGGTGTGATGACCGAACGCGATACAGCCGAAAAGGTGATTTTTGATTTGCGGAAGAAAGCGGCTCTGTTTTTGCAAGCGGGCGACACTGAAACGTTTAACCTTATCCAGTGCACTATTGCCAATCTGCAAGCTATCTATGGTGCGACGAAAGGGAAGGGGGAAGAAAATGCCAGAACCTGTTGAAAATTTGATCGAGGAAAGTCAAGGAATCGTGAAAGAGCAAGTCGAGGTCGTTCGCGCGGCGGTCCGAGAGTTGCAGCGCGTTTTGCTCGAAAACTCCCTGATGCAGGCGTATCGGGAAGCCGCGGCCCCACTCGATGCGGAAGCCGCCCACTTGATTACGCAAATTCAAACTCTGTCAAAATCCCGAGACGAGTTGACGCCGCGCCTCGAAGCTCGCCGCAGGCTTCTGGCGACTGAAGTCGACGTTTGCATCGCGGCAGGCAACGATGACGAAGCGGCAGGCAAGCGCGCGCAAGTGGAGGAAGAGGAAAAACGGCTGAGCGAGTTGGGGGAGAGGATTGGCCGGGACGCCGGCCGCCTGCAGGCAATCGGAGCAGAGAAGTCGCGCGCGGCGGTGCAGATTTTTGAGGCTGCCTATCCTGAGTTTCGCGTGGCGAGCTTCGCCATGATCGAGGGCCTGCTCGACTTGCTCGACGGCTTAAAAAAAGGCCTTTTCGATTACACGACAGCCACCGGTATTTCTGGCGACCCGGACCGGTTGCCCAAGTCGTATCATATCCAGAATCTGCTCCCCAACGAATTGCCGGGAAGCGATCGACAACTAAGCGGCCGCGTGGATATTTGGCTCGGCACACGGCGGTGACAATGCTTTACCCGTTGCTCAAACTTGACCGGCCCTTTTTGTAGTGCGTACAATTAGGCGCGCATTCATTTTTTCAGGAGGTGTAACGTGTCGCGAGTCAAAGGTTCTGTCTGCCTAACCGCTGTCGAGTTAGGAAAGGCCAAAGTGCTCCGGGGGATGGGCCACAGTTTCCGCGCGATTGCCAAGCAACTTGGAAAGTCAGACCACACCATCAAGAAGGCCCTGGCCGCCCCTGAGATCGTCGCCGAAGTCGAAATCATCAAGAAGGACCTGGGCACCGTTTTTGAAGAGTTAGCGCACCGGATGATTGAAAGCATCACCGATCAGGACATCACGAAGCTCAATGCTTACCAGCGGACCGTGAGCGGCGCAATCGCCACAGATAAAGCCCAACTCTTGAAGGGCGAGCCCACGATGAATGTGGGTTTGCTGCTCGAAGTGGCCTCAATCATCCGTGGCGATAGAGACGACAAGCCTCAACTCGAGAAGGGGCAACCCCAGCACGCCTTGCCCCCGCCTAAGCCCAAGTAAGCGCATTCCGCGAATCGGCCATACCAAACCATCACCCCAAGGCCCGCGGCGCGTCCTGGGGCATCCTGGCGCGTCCCTGGGGCATTGCAGCGACACGCCCGCGCCCTTTTCCTTGAAACCTCGCGGACTGGGATGATAGCACTTCGCACCCCACCGCTTCGCCGGGGGGCAAGGTGTCCAGGAATAAGCATTCCTTGGCCGGTGTCAGTTCTGGTGTCAGTTTTGTTTTTATTTAGGTGCGCTTAGGTGCGCGAGAGTGCAGATAGACTGTCTTGTGAAACCCGCATGAATACTGAGTTTCTCGCTTCTGTGCGCTTTGGTGCCTGATAATGCCAAGGTGCGTAATACCCATTTTGAGTCTGCTGCGTCTGCCAATTCCGCCACTCCAGCCCCTTTCTTTTCTATCAGTTAATCGTCCCAGTTGCAACTGTATTTGCAAGTTGGGAAAACTTGGGAAAGATAAGCTTTCCCAATTCTTCAACCGCTTGACGCTTTGCAGTCTCGTCAGTCTTAGCATAAACGAGAGTCATGTTGGGATTGCTGTGACCCAGCACATCCTGCTGCGCCTTGAGAGATACACCGTGGTTGTGCATAGGCTCCAAATTGCGTCCTACCCAAACCCGTGGTCTCTCTCCACGTGCAAGACTATGCCCAGCCTGGAAACGTCTTCTCAACAGCCCCCCATTCCAGATTCGGAGGGCCTTTCCGAGTTGATTGTAGCAGGGTCCAATCTCATGTCAACATCCAAGCTCGATTACTGTCCCACGGCCCCTGCACATTGGAGAAGGTTTAGGACAAGGACGGGTTCCAGGATACAGGTACTGGAGGTTTAGCCGCCATCCCTGCGCCTCGGCCTTTGTCAGGAGGCCGGGTTCTCCGGGCAGGGGAGGAGCATTCCCCGTCGCTCGGGGTCATCGGCTACTGGTGAACAATGGCTTCTCTCTGCGGGCGAAAACGTGGAACCACTACTTGTGTTTGCCCCCGTTCCGATGCAGTGCCGCTGAAGACGAAGACTGACGAATCCGGCGAGTCGTACGCTGGCGTCGCCGACTGCCACGCAGAAAAGGCGCTGCAGTTCCCCTCGGGGCCGAGGGTCATCGGGGCAAGAATTCGGAAGGCTGCCCGCAAACTTGACGCTCGGCCCCTTCGCCTGCCATCGCCAACGCAGCCGTCCGCCTCGAAATTGGGCAAGAACATGCTGGACGACCCCCTGAATTTCACAGTAGAATTCCTTGTCTTCACAGCGAAAGCAATTGTGGACCCGGCAAATGCTGTAACCCCCGACGGAGGACGCAGATGTCGCCCTGCCTTTTGTTCGGCTCATTTCAGGATGGTGAAGGCGGGCCTTTGTGGAGGGGAACCTTCTCTGACGCCGGCTTGACGGCGACCTGGCCAAGCCGCGAGTCCAAAAACATGGCGATCAAGAGTGCCTCTGTGCCCATGGAAAGCATCCTTTCAAGATGGAGGCCAGCATGAATCTCAAAAAAGCTTGTTTCCTTAGCCCGTTGATTGCTTGCGTGCTTGTCCCCATGGCGTATGGGCGCAAGCACCACACTACGATTACCTGGGACAGGAGTGCCAGCCCGGAGGTCGTGGGCTACAACATCTATCGCGGCGATGACCGGGGCAAGGAGAATCCACTGCCGGTGGCCAAGCTGGTGGCGTCGGAATGCTGCAAGAAGGCAGCGCCAAAGTGCAAGTGGGATGACTTTGACGTCGTGTCCGGGAGCAAGCACTGCTATGTGGTCAAGGCGGTGCTGAGGAGCGGCAAGGTCTTGGACCGTGCCTCCGAGGAGGCGTGCACCACCACGCCGTGAGCCTGCGGCCCGTCCACAGTCGTCAACGGGCCGTATGCAGGGGGGATGGCCTTACTCTGCGATGTCCCATGACACCCTTCGACGCTTGTGCTAACATGCCCGGCATGAATCAGCAAGCCGAATCCCCCGCGGCCAAGCCTGGCGACCGTTGTCCCTTCTGCGGCGAAAGGACGCTCGTGCGTTCACCATCCGGGCTGAATTTGGTATGCACGGGATGCTACAGAATCACCTTGCTGCCCCTGGCGCACAGGCCGGATGACCGGCCCGACGCCACGCGGCATGGGCGGATTCCCGGCAGACGCAGAAAGCACTTTTAGACACCTCCAAAACGCTCCACCGCCGCGCCCCCGGACTTTGCGCCAGGAGGCGATTGCAGCCCTCCGCTTATAGCGGGCACGGCAAAGGTAGAGCCATTGGCTCTGGAGCTCGTTGAAACGCTTTGCCAATTCAATGTGTTCAATCATCCTTCGCTTCCCCTGCATGCGCCGACGTGGATGTGCGACGGCCTGGGGCGGCCGGCTTACGGTTGGCGGATGATGGCAGTGGCGAGTAGAATGCATGCATTAGGCAAGAGACCATAACAAGGCATTTCAGAAATGGTGACATATATGACGGACAGAGACGATAGACAACACCGCTCGATCCTGCAAAGAATTGCCCGTCGGGCGATGCTTGAAAGAGGACTTGTTCCAGATTTTCCGCCCCGGGCGCTCGCCGAGCTCGACGGAATCCACGGGCCAGCGACACAAGCGGGGGAATCGGCGCGTGATCTCCGGAACCTTCTCTGGTGTTCCATCGACAACGATGATTCGCGTGATCTGGATCAGCTTACCGTTGCCGCAGCCATGCCCGACGGGGCCGCCAAGGTCCTGGTCGCCATTGCCGACGTGGACGCGATCGTCAAAAAGCGATCGGCCTTGGACGACCATGCGCGGCAAAACACCACCTCGGTCTACACGGTTGCCGAGACGTTCCCGATGCTGCCAGAGAAACTCTCCACAGATTTTACATCTCTCAACTACGAATCAGACCGCCTGGCCATCGTCATTGAAATGGTTCTTGCAGGCGACGGAACGTTGCAGAGTTCAGACATTTACCAAGCGACGGTGCGTAATCGGGCCAAGCTGGCTTACAACAGCGTGGCCGGCTGGCTGGAGGGCAGCGCGCCGGTGCCACAAGGGATCGGCACGGTCAGCGGTCTGGACGAAAACCTTCGACTCCAGGACCGCGTGGCCCGGAAGCTGCGGGAGCTCCGGCACCAGCACGGTGCACTGGATCTCGAAACCATCGAAGCGCGTCCGGTCTTTGACGGAGATGAACTCAAAGACCTGGCAGCCGAAAGCAGTAATCGGGCCAAAGACATTATCGAGGACTTCATGATCGCTGCCAACGGCGTTGCTGCACGATACCTCGCGTCCAAAGACTTTCCGTCGCTGCGCCGCGTGGTTCGCGTTCCCAAACGCTGGGACCGGATCATTGAGCTTGCCGCAGAACGGGGCTCAAGGTTGCCCAAAGAACCCGACGCCAAGATGCTGGAGCAATTCCTGGTGTCGGCGAAAGCTGCTGATCCTCTCCGCTTTCCCGATCTCTCTCTCAGTGTTGTCAAGCTCCTGGGTCCGGGTGAATACGTCGTCCAACTTCCTGGTGGCAGTGCCACCGGGCACTTCGGCCTTGCGGTCAAGGACTATGCTCATTCCACCGCCCCGAACCGCAGATATCCCGATCTGATTACCCAGCGGTTGCTGAAAGCGGCAATGGCGGGAAGTGCCCAGCCCTACGAAAATGACGAATTGGCAGCGCTCGCCCAGCACTGCACCGAAGAGGAGGACGTTGCGAAAAAAGTGGAACGGCAAGTCACAAAATCCGCGGCAGCAATTCTGCTGGAATCAAGGATCGGGGAGCAGTTCGATGCCATTGTCACCGGCGCATCGGACAAAGGCACATGGGTCCGCCTTCTGCATCTGCCCATTGAAGGAAGACTGGCGGGTGGTTTTGAGGGCATGGACGTCGGTCACCAGCTCCGCGTGCAACTGATCCGCACGGATGTGGAGCGCGGATATATCGACTTTAAGAGAGTGGCGTGAGGAGCGGCAGATTGCCGAATGACGAAGGAGTCTTCCATCGAACCGGGTAACCCTCGCATCCTGGCAACCCATGGCGGCTCGTCGAGCATTAAGTTCGTGCTATATCGGATCGGCGAACCGCTGAAGAGGACGGCTACCAAGGACTAGGCAAGGAGGAGAGGTATTGCAAAAGTGGAGGAACATCGGGCAATTTCGGCGGTGCGGGTTCGGATCTCGGAGCTGTTAGGGGGCGGTCCGTATGAAAACTGTTTCCGACTATCGGCGAGCAGTGGGATGGGTGTATGATCAGTGCTGTTTTTGAACCAAAAAGGAAATTCCGGCTAGGTGGAACTGTGGTGAACTCGCCCCCGCATCCGTGCGTATTCCGATGTATGGATCGGGAACTCGCGCATCTCCGCACCCGCCGGGAGTTTCTATCTTCCGCGACCCTCTCCGCGCTCCTCGCCGTACTGCCATCGCCTCTAGCCGACGAGATCAAGCCGGTTGTCAGCGTCGTCCGGATCCGCAACGGCAACATCGACGCCGCGGTCGAGCAGGCCATCGAGCTCCTGGGCGGCATGGCGGCGATCACGCGCGGCAAAGACCGCATCCTGCTCAAGCCCAATCTGGTCGCGCCCCTGCCCGAGGCCACCACCAAGCTGCCTGTGATGCGCGCCCTGGTGCGGCTGATGCGCGCCGCGCACAAGGAGTTTCCATCGGCGAAGGCTCGGCCGCCGCGGCCCCGTTCAACGTGCGCGGCGACCAGACCTTCCGTACCTCTAACAAGGAACTCCTCAACGGCCTGCAGCAGCGGGTCTTCGACGACCTCGGCTACACCGAATTCAGTCAGGCGCAGAAGGTTCCGCTGATCAATCTGCATAGCGGCGACCTCGTCGACGTGAACGTTCCCGGCGCGCTGCTCTTCGGCAAGCTCACCCTGCACCGCTCGCTCGTCGAAACCGACCTGCTGTGCTCGGTGCCCATGATGAAGACCCACGTTCTCGCCGGCGTCACCCTCGGCCTGAAGAACCTGATCGGCCTCTACCCCGGCGCCGTCTATCAGGCCCTGCGCGGCAATATGCACGACTTGGCGGCCAAGCTTGAGCCCTCCGCTACCGCCGCGCCTATCCTCGACATGCTGCGCGCCAACAAGCTCGGCCTCGTCGTCATCGACGCCTCCTCGGCCATGGAAGGCAACGGCCCCAGTTCCGGCACGCTGGTCCCGATGGAGACCATCGTCGCCGGCACGAATCCGCTCGCCACCGACATGGTGGCGGGCAGCCTCATGGGCTTCGAGCCCACCGAGATTTCAACGTTCATATGGGCCCACAAGATCGGCCTCCGGCCCCGCCGCCTGAATGAAATCGAAACCCGCGGCGAGCCGCTCGACCGCCTCCGCCGCGCCTTCGTGCGCCCTGTCCTGGTCCCCTGGAACCCAGCCGACGCCCCGCTGCTGTCGTGAGCGATCCCTCGGCGAAAACCGGGGACTGCCGTAAATCGTCCCACCTTCGCCCGACCAGCTTCTTCGCGAGAGTCGGTCCGATGCCCTTGACTAACCCGCTGCCGAGGTGCCGCTCGATCCCCTCGGCCGTGATGGGCGGCACCGTCTTCATGGTGATCGCCTTAAACACAGGGAAGAGCTGAACAAGAAACTCGGAGACCCAGCTGCCCACTGTTCGAACGGGTCCGAGAGTTAATTCTCCGCCCGTGCACTTCCGACTAAGGAGGGAAAATACCGACGATTTTCGACGTATCTACTTGGTCATTTGATCTGATCTTCTTCCGCCTTCTTTGGCTAGGCGGAGTTGTAGGGGCGGCCCTTTTGGCCGCCCTGAAACAAACACGAGGATTCCCCTAAAACTTCTCGCTGTGGCGCCCGCATCGCGACAAGACTCGCCATGACGAATGCGCCATCCTTAATTCACCGTCAGCGTGAATTGAATCGTGTGGATGAGCCTGGAAGCGGCGGCGTCAGTTGCCGTGACGTCCACGGTGTAAGTTCCTGCCGGCGTACCAGGAGTGCTAGGAGGCGTAGTCGTTTGCGTTGCTCCTCCTCCGCAGGCGCTCCACAACACCACCAGCAGCAGGCCCGCGCTCAGCAGCCACGCGGCGCGACGCTTCCTCGCTCCAGCAAGGGCCGCAACACTCGCCAGCCACAACAAGGCGTACAGCCAGAATACTCTCCCCATCCCTTGCATGCCGGGCGGCAGGAATCTCCCGTGCGGCGGTAACATCGATGACGCTGCGGTCGAAACTGCCACCGCTACCGTCGTTGATGCCGTGCCGTTCAGCGTCACAGTGCCGGGCGTGAGTGCGCAAGTAGCGAGCGAGGGCGCCCCCGTGCACGTGAGATTTACCGTTTGGTCAAACCCTGCCTCAGGCGTCAGTGTCAACGAGTAATTCGCGGTCTGGCCTGCCGACACCGTCTGGCTGGTGGTGGAACTGGTCATCGCGAAGTCCAATCCGGTGCCCGAAAGTGGAACCGTCTGGGTGCCGGCGTTGTCCGTCAGTGTCAGCGTGCCGCTGCCACTCCCGGCGTCAATGGGAGAGAAAGTGACACTGATAGCGCAACTCGCGCCGGGCGGCAGGGCGCCACCGCAATTGTTGGTCTCGGCAAAGGGCCCGGAGCGGGTGATTTTGAGGGGACCGAGAGCCTCATTGCCCGTGTTCGTCAGCGTAAGCACCTGCGGGGCGCTCTTGGTGGAAACTGTCTGCGCGGGGAAGTCAAGGCTTGTGGATGAGAGGCTGACCGCCGGCCCTAGTCCAGTACCGGTCAAGCTGGCCGTCAGCGTGAGCGGCGTCGGTAGGGCGTACGTCACCGTCAACGTCCCGGTTCGCGTGTTACCTGCGGTAGGAGTGAACCAGACGCTGATGGTGCAGTTGCTGCCCGTGCTCAGGATCGTCTCACTCGTGCAGCCGCCCGGATCCGAGCTGAAATCCCCAGTGATCGCAAAGCCGGGCACCCCGTTTCCGCCATTGCTGGCGTTAAGGAGAGTGATCGTCTGGGAAGGGCTCGTTGTGCCCACGGGCTGGTTACCAAAGGTGAGGCTGGTGGGCGAGAGGCTGGCTGGCCCCGCAAAGCTTGTGCCCATCAGTTGCACCGTTTGGGGGCTGTTGATTGCGTCATCGGTCACCGTGAGCAGGCCTTGAAAGAGTCCGCCCGCATTGGGCTGGAAGCTGACATTGATCGTGCAACTGCCGTTGGGAGCTACAGAGGGGAGGCAATTATTGGTTTGTGTATAGCCGCTTGGCACCGTCACGTTTGTGACCGCCAGGGCCACCGAAGCCGTATTCGTCAGGGTGACCGGCGTTGGGGCGCTGGGCCCAACGCGGTAGTTGTAAGTGAACTCCAGGCCCGGCGGGGAGATATTGGCTGCGGACACACTTTCAGTTCCAACCAACTGAAGCGTCTGTGGGCTGCCGGAAGCGTTGTCCGTCACCGTCAGTGCGCCGGTGCTGAGGCCCAGCGCCGTGGGCGTGAAAGTGACGTCGATCGTACACGTGCCTTCCGGCGCCACCGTACTGATCGAGTAGAGGCAAGAGGTGGTCGCAGTATCCACCGCAAAGTCGCCGCTGGCAGTAATGGCGCTGATCGTCAGCGGAACATTGCCAAGATTGGTTACCGTGACGGTCTTTTCCGGAGCGGCGGCGTTTATGAGCACGCCTCCGAAATTGAGGACGGAGGGGGAGAAGCTCAGGGCCGACCCTGGGCCGGCCGAGAGTTCGGCGACGAACGCGGTTGGCCCCGGTTGCTGAGCATTGTTGTTAGCCGGCTGCAACGGGTTAACAGTCGGGAAGTCGGGAGACCAGGTGTTCCCAGTCAGGTAGGCGTTTCCAGCGAGGCTCACGGCAACGCCCGAGGTATTTTCCTGAACGCTGCCACCCAGATAAGTGGAGTAGACCAGCGCAGAGCCGGCCGCGTTGAGTTCAGCAACAAACGCCGTAACCGCCGTGCCGCCGCCCGCTCCTGTGCTGTTGTTGGTCGACTGCACCGGGTTGACGGTTGGAAAGTCCTTCGACCAGGTATCTCCGACCACGTAGGCGTTTCCGGAGAAGTCAACGCCGATGCCAGAGGCCGATTCCTCAACGCTGCCGCCGAGGTAGGTGGAATAAACGAGGGCCTTCCCAGCGGAATTCAGCTTGGCCACGAACGCATTTTGCGTCAAGGGTGCTGCTCCTTTATTAGTCGCTTGCAGCGGGCTGACGGTAGGAAAATTCGTCGACCCTGTGAACCCGGTCACGTAAGCACTGCCGGAGGTGTCCACAGCGATGGCGTTGCCCTGGTCTGAACCACTGCCGCCCAGGTAGGTCGAGTAGACAAGCGCGCTTCCGGCCGGATTCAGCTCAGCCACGAATGCGTTGGAAGGGCCGTTCAGGGTAGTCTGCAGCGGATTGACGGTGGGAAAATCCTCCGATTGAGTGAAACCGGTCAGATAGGCATTACCAGCGGTGTCCAAGGCAAGGCCGTTGACCCCGTCGCCCCCGCTGCCTCCCAGGTAGGTCGAGTAGACCAAGGCGGAACCAAACTCGTTCAGTTTGGCAACGAATCCATTGCCGTTGGCAGGTGAGTTATTGCTCGCCTGCAACGCGTTCACGGTAGGGAAGTCTGTCGAGAAAGTTTTGCCAGTCACCGCAGCTTCACCGGAGGAGTCAACCGCGAGGCCCGTTACCGCGTCGCCGCCGTTGTCGCCACCGCTGCCACCGAGGTAAGTCGAATAGAGCAGGGCTGAGCCTGACACGTTGAGCTTGGCGACAAACCCAGTGCCGAGGGCAGGCGAATTGTTGCTCGCCTGGATCGGATGGACGGTTGGGAAGTTTGTCGATGACGTGATCCCTCCCACGTAGACGTTACCCAGGGAATCGACGGCAATGCCGTGGCCCCCATCAATTCCATTTCCCCCGAGGTAAGTCGAATAGACCAGCGCAGAGCCCGTCGCATTCAACTTGCTCACGAAAGCGTTCGCCATTCCGTTTAAGCTCGATTGCAACGGCTGGGCGGTGGGAAAGTCTACCGACGCGGTTTGCCCGGTCACATAGGCGTTGCCGTATGAGTCTACGGCAATGGCGTAGCCGTAGTCGTTTCCGCTGCCGCCCAGATAGGTCGAGTAGCTGAGCACTGGGTCAATGACGAGCTGCTTCGTGTGGTCGTACGGACCCAACGCGAAGTGGATGCGATTTCGCGCGTCGAGAACGAAGCGACCCTGGACCAGTGACGAGTGATGAGTGATGAGTGACGAGTCAACTCCCGGCTGGTAGACGCGCGGTTTGTGAAAGCGCATCTCGCCGCCTTTGGCCGCGATCACGAGGTCGCCGTCGCGGTCGATCCGTTGGGGCGGTTCGCGAACCGCCCTTACACGCAATGTGATCGCGCTCGGGTCGGCGCCCGGCGCAACGATGAAGTCATATTCGAGTTGTCCGCCCTGGTTGCCGTAATACTCCAAATCCACGCCCGGGTATACGTCGTGATAGCGCACCTTCGCGTAGGTCGGCACGTTCGTGCGCCACTTCTTTGGATCGTTGCCGATGAAGTAATTAACTTTGCCGGGGAGTTCGTCGCGCCCGATCACTTCGGCCTCTGGCTTCGCGCCCACGAGGCGCAAGCGAACAAACTCATTTTCGATTTTGGATTTTGGATTTTGGATTAAGGAGCCCGTCCGTGGTCCGTTGTCCGTGGTCCGTTGCAGACCTGTCATTCCTCGTGAGCGGCTGAATACAGCTCCTGAACCCTGAATCCCGAATCCTGAATCCTGCACTTCCAAGACTGCCTCATCGCCCGTCAGGAACAAACCGTAGCCTCTTTCGTGCGAGAGGAACTTCACGCGTGCGTCAGCCTGACCCTGGTTCGCCTCGAAACTCAGAGGAAGCTTCCCATAGCCCGCGATGAGCCCAGGCCGGATTCCTTTATGGGTAGAGTTTCCACGTTCAGACGGGATATTCTTGGGAGCTTGCAGTCTGCCGTGAATCGAAAACAGGAAGGCTGCAACCAATACGCTCGACATACAACTGGCGTAGATCACGGTCCGCTTAGTCGCGGTCCTCACGGACGGAACGAGTTCGAGTAACATAAGCACCCCCACAGCCTAAAGGAATTCGAATCCCGACAATATATCCCTGTCTCGCAGGGGATGCAAGGTTTCATCTCCGGCCACCACCGCGCCCGTCACGCTTCACGACTAAGCCCGCCTCCTTTCCCCATGTCTCCTGAGCCAATCGGCTACCACGTCGGCGAGACTGGCATCTCGGAAGTCTCCCCGGTAGATGATGCGAAACCTTCCGCCCTCAAGCTTCTCGCGCGAGACCGCCTTGAGGGCACCCCGGTCGGTCTTGCCTTCCTCGTGGACCGCGATGGAAGTTGTCTGGATTCCGCGAGGTTCGTGAAGCACAGCTTCAGCCGGCCCTAAATAGCGCGAGAATAATCCACCTCACGACGGAAATTCTGGGCAACGGCTCAGTTGCCAGGGAGGACGTGAAACCTCAAACGGGTTGTTTTCAGGTGCACCGTCGATCACCCAGAACGCCGGACTGCACCTACTGATCGGCAGGTAAACGCTGGGCGACTAGGCAGGACCTATGGCTTACCTTAGTGATAGTTAGCGGGCTCATGTGGCCTTCGTAGTTTTCAGGCGGAAGCATTTCCCCTTTCATCGAGAGGCAATCCGTCTGTGTACTCTTAACTAACTTGATATTATGTCCGTGCGATTCTTATTCTCTTGACATTCACCTCCTTGCACGAGTACATTCGCTCCGCTTGATCGGATTCTCGCCCCAGGGGAGGTTGCTCGTGCCCCGGTGCTTCATCGCTACCAACCCACGGCAAACAGCGACAAAGAGCACTGTGCTCTGCTGCAAATCTGTCGTTCCTTCACTTCTCGCCGTCGGATGGTCTGGTCTTCTTCCGAAGATACAAGCCGTAGAGAATATTCTCCCTGACTGTCACGTATCCACCCCACCCACGAAAACTCAGCCCAACGTGCGTCGCGAGTTACGGCAAGCTGCCTCTCAGTTTTATGCGAACCAGGTCCCGGTGAACGACGTTGTCAAGTTTCTATCGCGCGGGCGAGGCTCATTTGCTGCTGCGTCCTTCAGTTTCTTGTGCCTTGAACCATCCCGCCTGTCTCCGGGGACACTCTGAGGGCTGTCCTGTAGGAGTCCCGCATGAAGCATCGAAGAATTCTGTGGGAATCATGCCTTCTCATGCTCTGCCTCTGGGGGGGATATATCCTCCAGGGTGGGCAAGTTAGTCTTCAACTTCGGAAGGCTGAGCCGGCGCGGTTCCAGCCGGAAAGCCTGCGGTGTCCTGTGCCAAATTGCCTTTGAGTTTTGAGGCTAACCAGGGGCAGACAAGCGCCCCCGTGAAGTTTCTCTCGCACCGGGCTTTGGTTCTTGCGAGAGCCTTGGATGGCGAGAAGATTCTGAGGATGCAGTCAAGATGATGTTGCGCTCGGCTTGCCGGTTGATTCCGCAGAAAGGCTCTTCCCTGACGGGAGCGATCCTCTCGACGGACTTCCCGCCGGCAACGCCCTGCAATCCACAGTTATGGGGGGAGATCGTGCGAAAATCGTTCGAGTTCTTTCACTTCACCAGGTATTTCCTCATCCGTTTGATGGCGAGTCTGACTTGCTTAAGCGCGGTGCTGGCGCTAGAAACAGTGTCCGCAAATGCTCAGAATTTGACCACTTACACCTATCAAGGGAGCGATTTTACTGTAGCCCAGGCGCCGTACACGACATCGGATTTCATTTCCGGGCAACTAACCACGACGTTCCGCATCCCGGCCAATTTTGCCTTTGGAGAATTCCAGCAGAACGTTTTGACTTGGTCTTTCTCCGACGGTGTTAACACGTGGAACAGTGGCGACGCGCAGCTTGTCGTATTTTCAGCCCAGACCGATTCCCAAGGCAACATCACCTCCTGGTATCTTTACATTCACGGCAATTCTAGTGCTGACGATATCCTTGTCAGTGCGAATGGTGTCGGTGGGACCGGGGATTACCTACACTGGACAAACTCCGGAGGACAATTGGTGTCGGCCGGCGGCCCGCCTGGCTCATGGTCGGTCTCCACGCCCCCCGCGACGGTCAGCTTTGGTTCAGAGAACGTGGGAACCCCAGCCCCGGTTCAGACGCTTACCTACACTTTCGGCGCCTCAGCCACCCTTTCAGGGATCAACATACTGACTCTAGGTGTGACTGGCCTGGA
>Ga0181536_10003074_pt1 | contig 18324 bp, 13 predicted proteins | sample PEATcosm2014_Bin_41_FD_121105 | JGI IMG/M metagenome (GOLD analysis project Ga0181536, IMG submission 121105) | Peatland microbial communities from MTU Mesocosm Facility, Houghton, MI, USA - PEATcosm2014_Bin17_60_metaG | ecosystem: Environmental > Terrestrial > Soil > Wetlands > Peat | place...
GGAGCGACATGCGACTGTCCTTCAACGCGGCAACAGTTCTGCTTCTCTTGCCGTTGGGCGCGTTGGCGCAAGAGATACCGAACTTCTCTGGCGCCTGGGTACTGGCCTGGCCGGAGCCGGAAGTAAGTCACGGCAGGAAACTGAGCCCCGCCGAACTCAGAGTCGTGCAGAAGGAACACACCCTTCAAGCCACTTTCCTCGAGCATGGGAAGGCTCGAACCTGCACTTACTATCTGGACGGGACCGAATCGAAGAACCTGGCGGCGGGCGGAGCGCCCAGCAAAGATACGGCCACCGTGCAATACGCGACACTGCTGATCAAATCTACCGTCGAGGTCCCCAAAGCTACACTTCAGATAGAACAGAAGTGGCAGGTGTCGGCCGATTCCCGGCACCTCATCGTCCAAATCACGGCGAACGCGAGTTCTGCGGCCGTGGCGGGCTTTCCCCTCGGGTCGTGGGAGAATGTCTATAACCGCAAGGCGCCAGCAGAAATCAAAAGTCAGAACCCAGCCGTCAAAAGAACTCGCCCCTCTTCCCGTTGAAGAGCAGTAAGTGCTAACCCTCTATGTGGTCGGAGCGTCAAAAGAAGGTACATCTATGAGGCAGTAGTGTGCTGATAGCCCACGCCTGAAAGCTGAAGACCAATTTGTTTCGTGGGACCATTGCGTTAGAATAGACGCCACTGAACAATTGGGAACTCCGCAGGTTGGAGGTTCGCATGAAAACTCGGAAAGCTCCCCCCGCCCGTCGCTGGGTGGTTCCGCTGTGTTTCCTGATGCTGCTGATGGGTTTCGCGGCCTGCCACGGCTGGGCGCAGTCGGGAGCCGTGTGTGGCCCCGCGCCGGACGTCAAGCTGGCCATCGATGCTCTACCCGAGCAATCCCCCGCGCAAACCGACCGGCAGTATCACGAGCAGCGCGCCGCCGCCATTCAGGCCTTGCTGCACAAATACTCCAGCGACGTCTTCGTCGAGAAGGCTTACATCAACTCAATGTCCGGCAGGTCGGACAGGGAGAAAGTGGTTGCCGAATACAAAGCGCGCCACGAGCAGAACCCCGACGATGCCAAGTTGGCGTACCTTTACGGATTGACCTTGGTGGGCCGGCAGTCGCCCGAGGCCATTAAACTGTTCACTGACGCCCTCAAGCAAGATCCGAACTTCGCTCCGCCGCATCTTCAGCTAGTTTCCATCTATAGCTCACCGGTGTTCATCGACAAGGAGCAACGCCTTGCGCACCTGAAGGCCTACCTTGAGGTCTGCCCTTCCAGCTTTGACGGTTACGAGTCGCTGACGCGGGTTGACGACAAGGACCTTCAGCGCACCTATGCCGCAAAATTGCGTCCCTTAATTGCCAACCGCACCGACCCCGATGCTGTCGGCGCCTACACAACGCTCTGGTCGCTCGAATTCAAGCTGCACCCACCGTCAGAATATGAGCCGCTCCGCAAACAAGTGGGCGAGGACCTCGAGCGCATCCGTCAGCTCAAGCTCGAGGACAAGCGCCAGTGGTACTCGGCGCTCGAAGAGGGTTATAAGCTGGTGAACGATCAGAAGCAATCCGACTTGGTAGCGGATCAGGAGCAAGCACGCTTCCCATCGCCTTGGTCGCCGCCGGGGGCGGCAAAGTGGTGGAAGGAGCACAAGTATCCAAGCGAGGATGCTCCCCCGGACAAATTACGGGCGTACTACCGAGACGTCTTGCAGCAGTCCGCCCAGTGGGTGAAGGATCGCCCTAATGCGACTTACATGTGGATGAATCGCCTGGATGCGATGGAGCATCTCGAAGATGTGCCCTTGGCAGATGTGAAATTGGCGGTAGATCAGGCTGTCAAAGTCATGATAAGCAATGCCGGGCCTGAGGGACCGGACACCCCTTATGACTACGATAGCGTGGCGGAGGTGCTCTCCAAGAAGCACCTCGAGCCCGAACTTGAAGTCGAGATGGCACAGAAGGCGCTCAGCCAGTGGGAAATCGCGTCCAAAGAGCCGTACTATGATCTCTACGCCACCAAGGAGAACCTCGACCAGAACAAATTCAATCAGGCCTACGATCACCTTCTTGACCAGGGTTATGAGACGGACGGGTATCTGCAACTTAAGCAGCCGGACAAAGCCCAGCTCCTGCTTACCCAGATGGACGAGCGGCTCGATGACTTGAAAGCCCAAGTTGGCGACAACCAGCGCCACAAGAAGAGCTACGGCCGCCGCCTCGCCGACTATTGGGGGCTGATGGCCCGGGAGGCGGAACTCCGTGGCCGCAAGCTCGACGCCATGGCGTTCTATGAAAATGCCTTGCTCGCGCGGCTCGATGCCGAGCAGAAGCCCGAGACCGGAATGAAAGACGAACTCGCCGACAATGCCCGCCAGCTTTGGACCGGCCTCGGCGGCTCGGATGAAGGCTGGAAATTGTGGTATGGGCGGCGCGCCGACGCCTTGGCCAACCAAGCCACACTGACCTGGGAGGACGCCAATCAACCTCTGCCCACCTTTGAACTGGCCGACCTGAGCGGCAAGACCTGGAACTTGGCTGCGCTCAAGGGCAAGGTGACGTTTCTCAACTTCTGGGCGTCCTGGTGAGGGGGATGCCGCGAGGAGTTGCCTCGCTTACAAAAACTCATCGAACAGTACAAGAATCGCTCTGACGTTCAGTTCATCACGATGAACATGGATGAAAACCCCGGGGTTATCGAGCCCTACCTCAAGGAGCATCAGCTCTCCTTCACCGTGGTCCCCGCGTACAACTACGTGTGGCAGACGCTCCAGGTGACTGGAATCCCGGCAAATTGGATTGTGGATTCGGGCGGCGTGGTGCGCCTGAAAGGTCTTGGTTACGACGCGACGGAAAAGTGGGTCACGGGCATGCGGGACGCCATCGAGAAAGTGAAGCCCGCTGCGTCTGCGCCCTCTTCCGGCGCATCGAAGTAGCACCCTAATTGAGAAGCCCTCTCCCTTGGGGAGAGGGTGGGCCGCGACGGCGTTTTCATCAGCCGTCGCGGGCCGGGTGAGGGGTCTCTGCATGACATAAACGGCTAAGTCGTTTATGTCATGCAACTTATGGGTGGCCTGACTTTCGGCCATAGACGCTCAGGATGACAAGCCAACTCATTTTATTCCCGCCTGCGCCAGCATCGCCAGGAACTGCCCCCGCGTGCGCATGTCGATCGCTTCTGCCACCAGCTTGCCGTCGCGGCCGTAAACGAAACTTTTCGGGATTCCTTCGACCACGAACAACTTGTGCACTTTGCTTCCCGGATCGAGCAGGATGGGATACGTATAGTGATGCTCGGCAATGAACGGTTGTACTTTGCTTATCTCTTCATCAGAAATAGCAAGGATTAAAAGGCCCTGATCTTTGAATTCCTGGTAAAGCTTATCCAGGTCGGGCATCTCCTTGCGGCAGGGCGGGCACCAGGTGGCCCAAAAGTTCACCAGCACGACCTTGCCGTGCAGAGCCTGTAAGCTCCAGGACTTTCCTTCGACATCCGTCAACGTGAAATCCGCGTGCTCACGGTTCCGGTCGTCGGCAGCAAGCTTGGACATCGCCGCCGCGAATTGGGGAGAGTCCGAAGCGGCTTGCACGTGCTCGTAGCGCACGAGCGTGGCCAGTTCGACATACGGATCTGCGGGCTCGTTGCCGTTCGCCGGAGGAGGCTGCTCGCCGAGCGCCGTGGCCAGAGTCGTGGCGACTTCCTGTAGAGTGTCGTGGCCGAAGTCGCCTTCGGTGGAGAGATTGGCGAGGCCCTTCGCCAACGTCAGCTTGTTGGACGCCGCTGGCAACTTGCGGATCTCGAGCGCCAGGTCCTTCGTGACCTGCCCCCGCTTCTCATCCGGCACCTGGCGAAGCCCGCGCAACTGCTGCATGATCGGCTTCTCCTGCGCACTCCAAACAATCTGTTGTTTCTGGGCGCTCGAGGGATGAGCAAAAAACACTACCGCCGCAAAGGCGAAGAAGGCTGCGGCGAAGAGCCTGGTTCTGACCGGTGTCGGGTGAATGGGACCATCTACCATCATGAGCGTACCGCCTTTCTTCTTTGTGTCCTCTGTGTCCATGCAAAGATGAAACACAGAGAGCACTGAGAACTTCCGTGACCTCTGTGTTGATGCTTTGGGGGCACTGAGTGCACGGAGACTTACGTTACTTCCACGGGGGCCGCCCGACTCTCATGCCACGGGCAAGCGGAGAATCGTCCGAAGGCGCTCCGGCGGCACGCGTCGAGGGTCGGAGAGGTAGATCTCGTGATGCAGGCCGTGGCAGGACAAGCCCTTTTCCGCTGCCCAGGCGATCATCTTCGAGATCGTTTCGCACTCATTCCCGTAAGGCCCCACGTGCAGCATCTGCACGCACTGGCCTTCAGCCAGGGTTTCCAACTTCACGTCCGCGGTTTCCTTGCCCTTTTCTTTCAGCGCCGCGATAGTGTCTTTCAAATCCTTCGCACGGATGAAGTCCGGCACGCGGATGAGGAGCTTCCAGTTCCAGGTGTCGGGCGGCTGCAAGGCAAAATTCTCGGCTTCTTTCGCTCCCCACCAAAGGCCCTCGAGGTTGCAGACTTTGTAATCCTTCCCGGCGAATTTCTTGGCCATCTTGAGGGTGTAGGCGACGTTGTAGAGCGCGCCGACGGCTTTCTGGAAGGCTTCTCCAGCCGGCGCCCCGCGGCCGGTGAACACCAGGTACTTTGCGCGCTTGGTTTGAATCAGCACGGGTTCTTTGGGCGTGACGTATTCGGCTTTGTGGACTTTGTAGAGATCGAGTTTGGGTGTAGCAGGCATCGGAATGATTCCTTTCGGGAATTTGAAGTGGAACCTCTCAACGGCCGGTGTTCGCTTTACTTTACCGTATTTACAATTTGTGCGACGAGGCTTTGGTCCGCCACTTGAAATTGATCTTCGGGTGGATAGAGCGCCCCGCCAAAGGTCACAGAGGGCCTCCCGCGCACAGAAAGATCGAGCTGAGTCTTGAAAGCCGTGAGGTGTATCTGTTTGCAGCCCGTCGCTTCGACCACTTGGCGGAGACTATAGAGCTTTATTCCTCCACCCGGCAGTATCTCGATTCGATCGCCGGCATATTCGATCAGCCGCTTGATGAGCGGCACGCCCTCCGGCACGGTATCTTCCTGGCCGCTGGTGAGCAGGCGGGTGAAACCCATATCAACAAGTTGATCCAGAGCCCGGAAAGGATCGGGCGTTACGTCGAATGCGCGATGGAAGACCGCCTGGCGATCCCCGATCAGTTTCCGAATGCGCCGGCACCTTGCCTCGTCGATGCTACCGTCGGCGTTCAGTATTCCAAACACAATTCCGTCCGCGCCGTGCTCTCGAGCCACCACGGTATCGCGCTCCATGACCGCCATTTCAACGTCGGTATAGCAGAAGCCTCCGCCGCGCGGCCGCACCATGGCCACGAAAGGAATCTTCAGCCGCGCCTTGGCTTCGACGATCGTTCCCATCGAGGGCGTCAGGCCTCCCAGGAAAAGCGCCGAGCAGAGTTCAACGCGGTCCGCGCCTCCCTTTTCCGCCTCGATTGCATCCTCCAGCGATCCACAGCAAATCTCCACTAGAATTTTATTTTCTGCCATCGAATTCCCCCTGTATTGGAGACTCATCATTATAGCCAACAGACGCCGCAGAGCAACTGTAGAACGGTAGGGGCACGCCATGGCGTGCCCCTAGCCGCGATGTTCGGTGGGCTGCAAAAATGGGATGCAAAAGAGATGGTTGGGTGTATTCTTTCAGGGGTCCGGTTTCCAAGATCGAGATCCGGGCTGAATCCTGCTTGGGAGGTTCCCGCGATGCGGTTGCGAGTTATATGCCCATTCTTTTTGTTGATCATCTGTGTGGCGCCTGCGAGCGCCCTGGACAATGGTCTGGCCAAGACGCCGCCCATGGGTTGGAACAGTTGGAACAAGTTCGCCTGCAACGTCTCCGACCGGCTCATCCGTGAGACGGCCGACGCCATGGTGTCCAGCGGCATGAAGGATGCCGGTTACCAATACGTAGTCATTGACGACTGCTGGCAGGTGAAGCGCAACCCGGACGGCACGATCGTTGCCGATCCCGAGCGTTTCCCCAACGGCATCAAGGCGCTGGCCGACTACGTTCATTCCAAGGGGCTGCAGTTCGGCATCTACTCGGACGCCGGCCGGCAGACCTGCGAGGGCCGTCCCGGGGCGCATGGGCACGAGTTCCAGGATGCGTTTACCTACGCTTCCTGGGGCGTGGATTACCTCAAGCTGGACTGGTGCCATGCCGAGGGCCAGAACTCCCTCGAGTCTTATTCCCTCATGCGCGACGCGCTCAAAGCCGCCGGCCGCCCCATCGTTTTTTCGCTCTGTGAGTGGGGCTCCACAAAGCCCTGGCAGTGGGCCAAGGACGTCGGCAACCTGTGGCGCGCTACCGGCGACATCCAAAATTGCTGGGATTGCCAGGAGCAAAAGTCGGACGGGCTGGGAGTCGTTCATATCCTTGACCTGATGGACGGCCTCGAGTACGCCGCCGGGCCCGGGCACTGGAACGATCCGGACATGCTGGAAGTGGGCAACGGCAAGCTTACCCCGGATGAGGCGCGCGCCCACTTCGGCATGTGGTGCATGCTGGCCGCGCCCCTGATCTCCGGCAACGACCTGCGCCAGATGGATGCGGATACGGTCGCCATCCTGACCAACAAAGAGGTCATCGCCATCGATCAGGACCCGCTCGGCAAGCAGGCTAGCCGGGTGCGCAAAGAGGGCGACAAAGAAGTCTGGGCGCGCGAACTGGCGGGCGGCAACCGCGCCGCGGCCCTGCTGAACCGCGCCGCCACGCCGCAGGAGATTACCGTAAAGTGGGAAGACATCGGATACCCAGCACACCTTTCCGCCGCCTTGCACGATGTGTGGCGGCATAAAGACCTGGGCACGCTGACGGGTTCCTTCACGGCCATCGTCGCGCCCCACGCAGCGGTGATCGTGACCGTAAAGCCCTAGTGATCGGGAGATCGGTTGAACGGAATTTCCGTGGAGGTTGCCAACCCCATCGCGGAGCTCAGATTTCAGCTTGCAGATCTCCGTCGTGTGTCATTCTGAACGAATTCGTGTGTCATTCTGAGCGCAGCGAAGAATCTCTGTAGTTACTCTTTGGGTTCCGGTGTGTGCCGCGAACTGCCTGGATTCCCCGATTTCTGGGGTCCGATGGACCCCATCGGGGTCCCGAAATCGGACTTCGCTTCGCTCAGAATGACACCCATCTGCAATCTGAAATCTGAAATCTGAGATCCACGGCTTGGCTTAACGCTTCGACAAGGCCCCGTTCCGCCCATTCATACGGCAACCTTCTTGCCACAAGAAACGTCTGTATGTATGGAAAGTAGGTTATAATCCCCCCCAGGAGGCCGACCGTGAGATACGATCAGTTACGACGTGTACTCGTGGTTGTGGTCGCGGGGTTGCTCCTACCGGCAACTCTCTTTACTCAACAAAAACCCTCGGCCAGAGGGGCACGTCTGAGCTCGCTCACCGGCAGCGTGACGGTGAAGGGCCCAGGCGCTGCCGAAGCTGTTCCGGCTCAGGTGAATATGCCGATTGAGGAAGGCTCTGAGGTGTCGACCTTGGCGGCGAGTTCAGCGAGCGTGAGGGTGGAAAACGGCTCAACGATTCAGTTCGGGGAACTCACAAAAGCCGTTTTTACGCAGAAGAGTGCGGAGCCGGGCGAAAACCCACAGAATGTCTTTACTTTGGAGAAAGGCTACGCTCGGTTTCACCTCGTCCCAGAGAAACAGGATAATTATGAGGTCCAGGTTGCGGACGCTACTGTCTCGCCGAAGGGCAAGGCTACCTTCCAGGTTGGCTTTTACAGGGGAAAGGTGAACTTGAGCGTGTTGGAGGGCTCGATTGTCGTCTCCGCCCACGCCGGCTCACGAACTTTGGAAAAGAGGGGGCGTATGGAGTACGACCCCTCAGCCGAATCGACGGCGGCAGCCTCGCATGCGCGCGTGGTTCGGCTCAGTTACCTGAGCGGCACGGTCATGCTCAAGCGGCCTGGCGCAACGGAAGAGGGAAAGGCGCTGCTGAACACGCCCATCCAGGAGGGCTTCGAGTTCTCAACTGGCAGCGCCAGCTATGCGGAAGTGGAGTTCGAAAATGGCTCCACCGCCCGCGTTGGCGAACGGTCCAGATTGCTCTTCGATCAACTGGCGCTAGACGCCAACGGCAACAAGCTGAACGGCATTACCTTTGAGGAAGGATACGGGACGTTCAACTTTGTTCCTGAACGGCGGCCCGCGAACCAACACGGGCGCGGTGGTCCCGTCAGCTTTCAGTCCGCCGACCACGACGTCTATCAGGTCAAGCTTGCTAACGCTACCTTGAACGCCGACGACAAGTGCGAGTTCCGCACTGACTTGGCCGAGGGCAGCTACCGGGTGGAGGTGTTCAAGGGTTCGGTCGAGGTGGCCACGAACGATCATCCGCTGAAGCTCGGCGAAGGCAAGGTCCTGATACAGGAAAACGGCACCACCGATTTGACGGCTGACAAGATTACCAAGGACGATTGGGACCAGTGGACGGAGGCCCGCGATCGCCAGGCACAGCTTACCGGCAAGGATGAGTCTGTCCACCCCGTTGGACCGGCCTACGGCTGGAGCGATCTCAACACCTATGGCGAGTGGGTTACGCTTCCCGGCAATCGTTTCGGCTGGTCGCCCTACGCGCCGGTGGGTTGGTCGCCCTACACCTATGGCATGTGGAATTGGTACGGCGGCGGCATGGGCTGGACATGGATTTCCGCCGACCCCTGGGGTTGGGTGACTGACCACTGCGGTATGTGGGACTTCGACCCGACCTTCGGATGGTATTGGATGAACCCGATGTTTGGCTGCGGATTCTGGTCCCCTTCGCTGGTCACCTGGTACGGCGGGCCCGGATGGTACGGCTGGGCCCCAATTCAACCTGTCCACCCCAGGATTCCCCCCGGACGTCCTCGTCTTCCCGGCGTGGGTCCTGTCACCGGCCATCGTTCTCTGCAGATTGTTAAGGTTCCTGCCAGCGTGATTCAGAAAGGGCAGATGGTTACGGCCCAGGTGGTGACGCGCGTTCCGGCGACGGAGGCGAACAAGATTGAGCAGCCGCCTGCCGAAGCAAGTCCGCGGACCACGTCTGCCAACAATGCAAATGCGGCGATGCCTGGTCGGCCCGCTCCGCAAGCGGCGAAGCCGGGTTTTGCCCACGCTAGCGCGCCGGCGACTGTTCTTATGGGTGGAGATGCAGAGAGGGAAGGCTCGCTGCTTCACCATGGCCTTTTTGGCGCCCGCGCACCATTGCGCGCCGCTCACGGCACAACCTTGGGTGGAAGTCATCCGGTGTACGGAGCATCTGGTGAGTTTCGTAGCAGCGCTTCCACCGGCGGCGGATGGCACGGCCATTTTGGCAACGCCGGCGGTCATGGGGGTGGCCCTGTTATTTCCGGCCGGTCCGGTGGGTCCGGGGTTGTCGTGGCTTCGCACGGATCAAGTGGCGGCGGTGCGAGCGGTGGCGGTGGCAGAGGCTCGGCCTCCGGCGGCGGCGGCGGCGGTGGCTTCTCTGGCGGCGGAGGCAGCGTTTCCGCCAGCGCAGGGGGACACTCGGGCGGCGGAGCCGTCTCCTCAGGTGGCGGTGCCAGCGCGGGCGGTGGCGGCGGCGGGCACCACTAACCATTGACGATTGTTGATCGACGATTGCCGATTGCCGGGGCGGCCGTCGGGGCCGCCTTGAGTCCAACCCAAATCACATCTTCACCGCAGAGACGCAGGGGTGCCGAGAGAGGTCTTTTATTCTCGCTCCTGCGCGCCTCTGTGCCTCAGTGCCTCAGTGGTTGCCCTGCTCAGATCATGATCAAACCATGGCGTATGCCCAGCGTGACGGCCTCCGTGCGGCTGCCTGCGCCGAGTTTACCCATGATAGACGCCACGTGAAACTTCACTGTATGTTCGGAGATTTCCAGGCGCGCGGCTACCTCTTTATTGCCAAGGCCTGCTGCCACGAGCTCCAGAACTTCGAGTTCGCGTTCTGTGAGCGGTTCCACGAGAGTGCCGGAAGTCCCCTTCACAGGCCTGCTCGGAGCACGCAGTACGAGATCCAGGCTGGTCGACTCGAGCACCGTCAGCCCCAAGGCCGCCGCCTCAATTGCCGCCCTGATTTCCGACCCGTCGAGGTCGCTCGGTAGCACTGCTTTGAGGCCCGCTCGCAGTGCTTCCGCCACGGGCTCGGCAGCGGGATTGCGAATCAGCAGAACCGCCGCTGCGCCCGCGCCGGCCCAATCCAGAGCCTCGCGCGCCCCGGGGTCGGACAACGTGTCCGCTTCGACCAGCAGAACATCCGCCGGGAACTCGGACTCGACTTCCCGAGCGTGCTTGCTGAGATCCTCGACCAGCCGCAAGTCAGAATACGGGCGGAGCAGGCTTTCCAGGCCCGCCTTAGCTATGGGCGACGAAGCTTTCACAAGTACATTAATCATACAAGTAGCACAGGCACTCTTGCCTGTGCCTATCGAGGCGCCAGTCGCAATAGTTCGCGCGCCGCAGTCGTGCTTCGTGTTCTCTGTGGCCAGGAAAAGATGAAACACAGAAATCACTGAGATTCTCCGTGTTCTCTGTGTTGAGTCTTTAGAGCCACGAGGACACGGAGAGACTTATTAAGCCCAGCGTCGTCCTTACTTTCCCGGCCTTTCACCCACCGTGATGCTCAGTTCCACGATCGCGCCCGCGCGAATCACGCGCGCCTTCACCTGTTTGCCGATTATCCCAGAGTCCGAAACTGATTGCAGATCCTCGAACTCTTCCAGTGTTGCGTCACCGAGGCTCACCAGGATGTCGCCCAGGAGGACTCCCGCCCTGTCCGCGGGCCCGCCGGCTTCGACCTTCACCACCATGATCCCACTTTTGGCGGTCAATGGGAGACTGGCGCGCCATGCGTCCGGGATTCCAACCGGTTGAGCCCCAATGCCCAGGTAGCCGCGCGAGACGTGGCCTTTGGTCACCAGGGCGTCCAGAACCCGGTTAACCGAACTTGCCGGAATCGCCAGCCCGGCAATCCGTGACAGGGCGGAGGTGGCGACGCCGAGCAAACGCCCTCGCACATCCACCACCGCTCCGCCGGAGGAGTTGGGGAAGATCGTGGCGTCGAGACGGATGTAGTTGTCCAACCGCCCGCCCCGCCAGGTTCGCCATGGACCGGAAACTGCGCTGATGACGCCCAGGCTGGCGTTCGGCCCGCTATCGGGGGATCGCCCGAGCACCAGTGCCAGTTCACCGGCTTTTGCCTGATCCCCTGCGCCCGTCTGTGGGGCAGGGCTTCCCAAGCCCTCCACCTTCAGGGCAGCGAGATCCGTTCCCGGATCGCGCCCCGCCAGAACGGCGTCCGCACGCTTCCCGTCGGGAAGCGTGACTTGGATGTCTTCATCCCGTCGAACCGTGTGATCGGCCGTTACTATGATACCGGACCGCCAGTGAACTCCGCTTGATGGATAGTGACCACGGGCGTGCACCGCCACAATGTAGGGCTGAAACTCTTCCACGAGCTTCGCCAGTTCGCTCGAAAGACTTGCCAAGGTGCTTTGCATGTTTGACCTCCAATAGCATCTTCGCAGCCATCGCAGTATGTCTGCATCAGCCAGTTGGGTAGGAAGAACCCGGAAAATTGGCGGGGGGAGGAGACACGATAAGGGGATGGGACTGGATAAGGGGAGGGGACTGGATAAGGGGAGGGGACAGGATACTGGCCCGCCGCGCCCTGTTGCCTGTCATTCTGCGCGCAGCGAAGAATCTCCGCAGTTTCCGATCGCATGGACCGAAGCGGAAACTCGAGTGGCCGCCGCAGGGGCGAGCCCACGGTTGTCTAGCCGACTATTTGTCATTCTCATGCCAGCGCGCCACAGTCGCAAGCCCTGGTTCGTTCTCGCAAAATACGCTGTTTTTGCTCCATTCAGCGCACAATTCGTGCTAATTTGCGTGCAAAACGTGCAACATTTGCAGCACTGAAAAAAGCGATGTCCTTTGTTTTCAAGTAGTTCTTAGCTTCGTTCCCACTATTTTTCATTTTTTGTAGTTCCCTACATTCCCCCATAGACGGGACCCTTCCGCTCTCCCTTGCGCCGCGCCGCTCAGCGGCGTCAGGCTACGACAGAATGTCCTCAATCCGACCATGTTTATAGGCTACCATAAACCGGTCGGCTTGTCAAGCGAAAAATGCAAAACACGGCTTTCACACCCCGGTGACAGGGTTTACACCGGCTCCCGAATGCCGCACACTATATACCGACTTTGGCAAACGCCATGGACTCTCTCGCGAGGTTTTCGACATGAAGCATTCTCTGCTTGTGGTTCTTGCATTGTTCGGTGTTCCCGTGCTTGTGGCTTATGCTCAAAGCTCCGGCATTCCGCACCTGGAGAAACACGGCACCGCCACGCAGTTGGTGGTGGATGGAAAGCCCTTCCTCGTGCTTGGGGCGGAATTATTCAATTCCAGTTCCTCCAGTCTCGATTATATGCGGCCCATCTGGCCGCGTCTTGCCGCGATCCCGCTCAACACGGTCCTCACCCCGGTTTCGTGGGAATTGATCGAGCCCCGGGAAGGGCAGTTTGACTTTGCCCTGCCGGACGGCCTGATTCAGGACGCACGGCGAAACAACCTGCACCTGGTGTTTCTGTGGCTTGCCAGTTGGAAGAATGGCATGTCGAGCTACGCTCCGCTCTGGGTGAAGCAGGATACGCATCGGTTCCCGCGGGTGATTGAAAAGGACGGCGCCCCGGTGGAAATCCTGAGCACATTGGGCAAGGAATCGATGCAAGCCGATGCGCGCGCCTTCGCCGCCTTGATGCGCCACCTCCGCGAAGTGGATGGTGAAGCTCACACTGTCCTCATGATGCAGGTGGAAAACGAGGTCGGGGTGTTGGGCGATTCCCGCGACCGCTCGCCCGCAGCCGACCAGGCATTTGACGGGCAAGTCCCCAGGCAATTGTTGAGCTATCTTGAGCAGCACCGAGACACGCTTCTCCCTGAGTTTAGGCGGGTCTGGGAAGCGACGGGGGCAAAGAACGCCGGCACTTGGCGAGAGGTCTTCGGCCCCGGGCCGCCAACCGACGAGATTTTCATGGCTTGGAACTACGCGCGTTATGTTCAGTACGTGACGGCGGCGGGAAAGGCCGAATATCCGCTTCCCATGTACGTGAACACGTGGCTTGCCGGCTCCCAATCGTCGCCTGGGGAGTTTCCCAGCGGCGGCCCCTTGCCGGAGGTTATGGACGTTTGGAAGGCCGCGGGTACCGCCATCGACTTATACGCACCGGACATCTATGCGCCTAACTTTGCCGAATGGTGCGACCGTTATAATCGCGGCGGCAATCCCCTCTTCATCCCCGAGACCCGCGGAGGAGCAGCCGGACAAGCCAACGTTTTCTACGCCGTTGGCCAGCGAGAAACCATCGGCTTTTCACCTTTCGCGATCGATTCCTTCGAAGCCACGGAACGGCCGGCGCTGACAGACCCGAACGGCGAGCTGGGGAAAAGTTATCAAGCCTTGATGCAGCTTGCACCCTTCATTCTCGAGCATGAGGGCCAGGGAAGAATGGCGGGGTTCCTTCTGAATCGCGAGCATCCCAAGGCCACACTGGAATTAAACGGCTACCGTCTCAACGTAAGCCTCGATGAGATTTTCGGCACGGAGGCGGAGACCGGATTCGGGTTGGTCATCGCCACGGGGCCGGCCGAGTTCCTGGGCGCGGGTAGCGGGTTCCGAGTTTCGTTTCAGCTCAAAGACGGCGGTCCCGCACATGTCGGGATCGGCTCGGTCGAGGAAGGAACTTTGTCTGATAACGCCTGGATTCCAGGACGGCGGCTGAACGGCGACGAGAACGACCAGGGCAGGGGGTGGAGATTCGCTCCCCATCGAATCCGCATCGAGAAGGTTGTCCTGTATCGATATTAAAAGCGTGATATTTCGCCAACGGTCTGCGCATCCAGAAGAAGAAGGAGCGCCACTAACAAGTCCACGGCGCGATCTAGGTCGCGGCGCTCAATCATGCTGCTGTGGTTGTGCAGGCAACGCGTGGGCACAGCAAAGTTAATCCTGGAAAGGGTACGTGACACCCTTTGTTCCCCCAAGACCGCAGAGCTTCGCTTTGCACCAGCCGCGGTAATTAGACCCTCATAACTGTTCGTCTCGGGCTGGGAGGCCACCCCACTCATGTCACCTGCCGGCCCCGAACCGCCGATATGTGTAGTATGATAAGCGCAGGATTGCATTGATGGACTGCCCGAGCGTTGCAAAAGTCGCCAGCATTGAGACGCCGTCCAGAACGGCATCGACACTGCTAGATAAGGTGGAGGAATTGCGCACCAGCGTCGCGCGAAGGCTAAATCCTTCCCGACGAGTCGACCTCGGTCAATTCCTGACACCGGCTCCCGTTGCAAGATTCATGGCATCTCTGTGCAAGGCACACCGGCAGTCCATTCGATTGCTTGATGCCGGAGCGGGGGTGGGGTCTCTCACAGCCGCTGTGGTTGCGGAAATATGCGCGAGGGAGCATCGGCCTGCCAAGTTACAGGTCTGCGCGTACGAAATTGACAACACACTCATTGAGGGTTTACGGCAAACCTTGGCGCTGTGCCGGAATCATTGCAATAACGTCGGTATACAATTTGAGGGTCACATTGAGCCAGTAGATTTCATCCAGGCGGCGGTGGGCAGCGTTTGTGCCCCGCTCTTTGAGGAGTCCGGCCGATTCGATATGGCCATCCTTAACCCGCCATACCGAAAGATCAACAGCGATTCGGATATTCGTCGAGTTTTGGGGTCTGCCGGAATTGAAACGAGCAATCTCTACACCGCGTTTCTGTCCCTGGTCGTGCGAATGTTGGCAGGTGGGGGGGAGTTGGTCGCCATCACTCCCCGCAGCTTTTGCAATGGGCCGTACTTCCGTCCCTTTCGCCAAGACTTCCTGAGTCGTATGGCGTTCGAACGGCTCCACGTGTTCGATTCTCGGGATGCTCTGTTTGGCGACGATGATGTACTACAGGAGAATATCATCTTTCGAGCTATTCGCAGGCCAGCGCCGGTTGATGGGGTTACGCTCTCGACGAGCAGCAGAATGAGCGATACATCGCCGACCCTGCGCCGGGTCAATCCGGAGGAACTTGTACATCCAGGCGACCCCGAAATCTTCATCCACATCGTGCCAGATGAGCTGAATGATCGGATCGCCAAGTGCATGGCTGCTCTTCAAGGCACGTTGACAGATCTCGGCCTCTCTGTTTCGACTGGGCGGGTGGTTGATTTTCGAGCCAGACACTACTTGCGTTCCTACCCGCAAGACAATTGCGCTCCCTTAATTCACCCCTGCCACATGAAGGACGGGGTGATCTCGTGGCCTAGGCTAAACGGAAAGAAGCCGAACGCCATCGCCATTGTCTCCGAAACGCTGGACGCCTTGATACCGAGAGGGGTGTATGTCGTGACGAAACGCTTTAGCGCGAAAGAAGAGCCTCGCCGGATCGTGGCAGCGCTTTACGATCCTTCGGTTATCGCGGAGCCCCTGGTTGGGTTTGAGAATCATCTAAACTATTACCACTGTGAGGGGAGTGGACTGTCCATCGAACTCGCACGAGGCTTGGTAGCCTACCTCAATTCGACATTTGTCGACACTTACTTTCGCCAGTTCAATGGGCACACCCAGGTGAACGCTACAGATTTGCGAACTCTTCATTACCCACGTGTCGACCAACTGCAACAATTGGGAAGAAAACTCGGGAGCTTCCTGGCAAACCACAAATTGCTGGATCATTTTGTTGAGGAAATGATTTCGGCGTAACTGTTAGTAGGCCTTCAGGGCTCTGTTTTGACAACCTCTGGATCCGGTCCCTTCACTACAAATTCCTTTGTTGGATCCTCTTGGATCCAGACGTGGGAACCGATGTGCAGATTTTTGTTGGCCTTTTGCCTGGAAGCGAACCGTCGCCAGTCTGCGTAGGCGGTCGTCGCTCCTGCAAGACGTTTTCCCGCCTTCGAACATATCCGCTTAAGCCCTTCCCATTTCTGGCGGTCGACCTCTCCGTCGGTCGTGACGGCCTCGATAAACCACAGCGCATTCTCTTCCGGATTAAACATTGTCACATCGGGCCAGGCATCTTCCAGTTCTATTCTGACGTTAGCTGCACGCAAACGCGATTCAGCATCCTTGGTTATCCGGGCTCCATCGGAGTAATCTTCGAATAGCACGGAGTATCCCGGCAGGAAATGCTTTGCGTAAATTTTAACCGATTCCGTGATCAGCTTCTCGTGCGGGTTTCCCGGCCTCCCTTCAGAGGCTAACTTCTGCGCTTCGGAGAGAATTTTGAGACGCTCTCTCCTCACGTCTTGGGAAAGCCAACGGTCTGTAGCTTCGGCAAAGCCCGAGGTTTTGACCTTCTTCAAAATCGCTACAAACGAGCGCTCCAGGCGATAGGCGCTGTTTGGAGATTTGGCTTTGACGTGCCCCTCAATAAATGCATGCTGATCGGAGTCGAAGGTCACTGCTTCGACTGCGCCTAGCTCTCGCAACGGCTTTACCCAGTAATCACGTCCCTCTCGATCAAGCCTTCGGCCCCCGCGCAGTAGTATCCCGACATACCCCGCGATGTGGGCGACTGACGCTCCGTCTGATATTTTGAATCCTGTGGAGTTAGAAAAGAGTGAGGGAAAATCATCGTTCAGAAGGCACCATACACAATCCACCATGTCTGGTCTGAATTGCCCAATCCTTTTCAGAACGGCTTCCACATCATTCCGCGATACTCCTTGGTATCTATTAGAAGGCTTGACTCTCTGCCGGCGGAGACGTCCAAAGTAATCGTCGACCTTCTCGTCTTTACGCTTTTGCAGGTTCATAGAGAACCTAAAAGCCGTCAAAAAATTCGCTGTAGGACAGATCGAGCGCCCTGATGAGTGAGTTGATGCTCTTGATCGAAACGTTGCGCTCTCCGCGCTCGACCGATCCGACGTACGTGAAATGTAAGCCAGAAAGCTCCGCCAACTTCTCCTGGGTAAGCCCTTTTACCTTTCGATGTTTCCTAAGAGCTCTGCCGAATTTGACCTGGATTGAATTCTTTCGGTCCATATTGTGAGAACATCATGCGTTGGCAAACACGGATAGTCTCTCGGACCATGCCTTTAAGTCTAGAGACTATGAGTATTATTACGGCGGGTGGCGCATCTACGTCCCGACGCCTTGCGTCGGGATGTATGCGTCCCTCTCGCGGAAGGACAGCACGAACATGCCAAAGAGCGGAACGTCTGCGCCACCCGCAACCAGGCGGCCAACCCCAGGAAGAACCGCAGAGGAGGGCAAACTGCGCCCACCTCTGCGCTACCACCGAATCCTGAATTTGCTAAACTGTTGATGCCGCATAAGGCGCCATCATGATCCAGCTTGCATCGGCCGGAAAGCGATTCGGCCCCAAATTCTTATTTGAGAATCTCGATTGGCTCATCACGCCACGCGCGCGGGTTGGCCTGGTGGGAGCGAACGGCACGGGCAAGAGCACTCTGCTCAAGGTGCTGGCGCGCCTCGATACGCTCGACTACGGCGAAGTCAGCTTCGCTAAGGGGATTACTTCGAGCTACCTCCCGCAAGACGGCCTGACGCTTTCCGGACGCACGGTGCTGGCCGAATGCATGTCGGTGTTCGGCGACCTGCTGGCCATGGAGCGGGAGATGGAAGATCTGATGGAAAAGATGGCCGAACTCGATCCCGAGGGTGAAGAGTATCAGCGCGTCAGCGAGCGCTTCCATGCTCTCGACACCGAGTTCCGCCAGCGCGACGGTTATTCGCTTGAGGCTCAGGCCGGGCGCGTGCTTACCGGCCTGGGATTCCCGGAATCGGATTGGCGCCGCCGCACTGAGGAATTCTCTGGCGGCTGGCAAATGCGCATTGCCCTGGCCAAGCTGTTACTCGAAAAGCCCAACCTGCTCCTCCTCGACGAGCCCACCAATCACCTCGACCTGGAAGCCCGCAACTGGCTCGAGGAGTACCTGATCGACTATCCCCACGCTTACGTGCTGGTTTCGCACGACCGGTTTTTCCTCGACGTAACCGTAGAAAAGATGGTCGAGATCTGGAACCGGCGAGTTCACTTCTATTCCGGCAATTACGAGAAGTACCTGGCGGAGAAGACGGCGCGGCGAGCCCAGATCGAAGCCGCTTACAAGAACCAACAGGAGCGCATCGAGCAGCTCGAAGTCTTCATCAACCGCTTCCGCTACACGGCCACGAAAGCCAAGCAGGTGCAGAGCCGCATCAAAGAACTCGAGCGCATGGAGCGCGTCGAAATCCCGCCCGAAGA
>Ga0181536_10003079_pt1 | contig 18308 bp, 18 predicted proteins | sample PEATcosm2014_Bin_41_FD_121105 | JGI IMG/M metagenome (GOLD analysis project Ga0181536, IMG submission 121105) | Peatland microbial communities from MTU Mesocosm Facility, Houghton, MI, USA - PEATcosm2014_Bin17_60_metaG | ecosystem: Environmental > Terrestrial > Soil > Wetlands > Peat | place...
CACGAGCTAATCTGGTTTTTCCAGGTCCGCAATGACCGCGGCCAAAAATCGACATGCCTCGCCGCCGGTGATGCAGCGATGGTCGAAGCTCAATGACAGCGGCATCCGTCGATGCGCGACGACGCTGCCGCCCTCGACCACCGCGTCCTGCCGCACCTTCCCGGCACCTAAGATCGCAACCGCCGGGGGCACCACGAGCGGTATGCCGTAGCGGCCGGCAAGCGTACCGAAGTTCGACAGCATCAGCGTGAAATCGCGTAGGTCCGCAGCTAGGATGCTGCGGCGGTGCGCGGCTTCTTTCTGCGCAGCGATGGCGGCGCGCAGTTCGTCCGGCGTTTTGTTCCGAATGTTCCGCAGCACCGGCACGATCAGGCCGCCGGGCGTATCGACGGCCATGGCGAGATCGATGGGTTCCAGAAGAATGCGCGAATTGTTTGCCGTGTCGTACCAGGCATTGAGCGCCGGCTCCGCACTGCACGCGGCGATCATCGCGCGTATGAGCCGCAACATGTAATCGCCGCGCCGCGTCCAGCCATGGATATCGGCGTCGTCGCAGACCGTGCTGCCCGAGACCTGATCGCGGGACATGGACATGCTGTGCGCCATGGCGCGCCGCGCGCCTCTGAGCGGTTCGGCTGACGCGCCCGCCGGAACGGCCAGCCCGGCAGGGGCCCGTGGTCCTCCGATATTCGCGTGCGCCAATACGTCGTCCAAGCGGATGAGCCCGTCTGCGCCGCTGCCCTCGATTGCGCCCAAGTCCAACCCCAAGCGCTTGGCCACTGCGCGTGCCACGGGCACGGCACGCGCGCGGGCATCGTCCGTAGGCCGCCCGAGCCCGACGGTCGCCGACTCGACGAACTCATCTTCGCTCGTCGCCGGCATGCTGCCGACCACGGTGCCGGAATCGAAATCGATGAGTGGCGCACCCGTGGCCACGACGTCGCCCACGGCACCGTGCAGCGCGGTCACAGTGCCGCTGAACGGCACGGGAACTTCGACGACTGCCTTTGCGGTTTCCACGGATACCATGGGCTGATCGACCAGGACGTGGTCGCCCGGCTTGACGTGCCACTCGAGGATTTCGGCCTCGGCCAACCCTTCGCCCAAATCCGGAAGCTTGAATGTGCCCATGGTTTGCGCCCTAGTCGGCCAAGGTGAGCTGTACGGCATCGACGATGCGTTGCACGCTCGGGATGTAATCGAGCTCGAGCCGGAACAGCGGCATGATGGTGTCGAAACCCGTCACACGTTGAATCGGCGCATGTAAGTCATAGAGACCGTGCTCGGCAACGATCGCGGCAATCTCCGCACCTACGCCGACATTGCGCGCTGCTTCGTGCACGATCACGAGACGGCCGGTTTTGGCCACTGAGGTCAAAATCGTTTCGCTGTCGATTGGACTCAACGTCGCGAGATCGATGACCTCGGCGCTGATCCCCTGGGCCTCGAGTTCGGCGAAGGCGCGCAGCGTTTCGAGCGTCATGGCGCCCCAGGTCACGATGGTGACGTCGCATCCCTGGCGCAAAATGAAGCATCGGTCGAGCGGCAGCGCCTGTCCATCGTCGGCGACTTCCTGGCGCATTGCTCGGTACAGGCGGACCGGTTCTAAGAACATCACGGGATCCGGATCGCGGATCGCGGCCAGCAGCAAGCCGTAGGCGCGGGCCGGAGAGGACGGGCAGACCACGCGAATCCCCGGAATGTGGCACAGCAAGGTTTCGGTGCTTTCCGAATGATGCTCCGGCGCGTGAATCCCGCCGCCGTGCGGCGTCCGAATCACCACCGGGCAGGAGAGACGCCCGCGTGTTCGATTGCGCATGCGCGTCATGTGATTGACGATCTGGTCCAGAGCCGGATACATGAAGCCCATGAACTGGATCTCGGCCACCGGTTTCAAGCCGTGCGTCGCCATACCCACCGACATGCCCGCAATCGTAGCCTCGGCCAGCGGCGTGTCTTGGACGCGGTCCGCGCCGAATCGGGATTGCAGCCCGGCGGTGGCACGAAATACGCCGCCGTTCGCTCCGACGTCTTGACCGATCACGACCACGGAGTCGTCATGCTGCATCTCCCAGCCATGCGCCATCGCAATGGCCTCGACCATGGTTATTCTCGCCAATTCAATGACCGCTGGGCTTCGAGGCGCCAGGCTTCGATGAATAAGTGCGTGCGGCCGCACGCTGTTCGTGAAGGTGCGCCGGCAGCGCTTCGAACAGGTGATCGAACATGGCGTCCGTCGAGGGTTTGACGCCGCGTAGATACTCGTTCACCGCTGCGTCCACTTGCCGCGCGCAATCCTGCAGCAGCTCGTGTTCTTTAGCGTCGTTCCACGCGCCCGTCTTGTAGAGATACTCACGGATGCGGATCATCGGTTCTACGGCCCACGCCGCTTTGACCTCCGCATCGGGGCGATAGCGGCTGGCATCGTCGGCGGTGGTGTGATCGCTCAAACGATACGTGAGCGTTTCGATCAAACTCGGGCCACCGCCGTGCCGCGCTGTCTCCAAGGCCTCGGCCACCACCGCACGCACCGCGAAGACATCGTTGCCATCCACTTGAATTCCGGGAATGCCCGCCGCCACCGCCTTTTGCGCCAGCGTCTTGGTCGCGGTCTGCGCAGCGACCGGGACGGAGATGGCCCACCCGTTGTTCACGATCACGAACACCACCGGCAAGGCGCGCACGCCGGCTAGATTGAGCGCTTCGTAGAACGCGCCTTCCGACGTGCCGCCGTCGCCGATGTACGCAAGGGCGCATCGCGGTTCGCGCCTCACCTTGAATGCCATCGCGGCGCCGGCTGCGTGCAAGGTTTGGGTGGCGATGGGGACGCACCAAGGGAAATCGCCCCTGGGGCCGGCGAAATCATTGCCGCGCTCATCGCCGCCCCAGTACGTGAGGATTTCCGTCATGGTGACCCCGCGCCACAGCTGCGTGCCGAATTCGCGGTACACGGGCGCCAATACGTCTTCCGGCCGCATCGCGGCGCCGATACCCACGTGCGTGGCTTCGTGCCCCAAGGAGGGTGGATACGTGCCGAGTTGTCCGGTGCGCTGCAGGTTCACCGCTTTGGTGTCGAACACGCGCACTCGCGTCATCGCTGCATACATTTTCACGACTTCATCGAGGTCTTCGGCGAACTGCGGCAGCGGCGCCACGAGTTGTCCGTTTGGATCGAGGATCTGCCTGTAGTCTATTTTGAATTCGGCGACGATCGTCATGTTCGAATTATGCCACGGGCCAGGTAGAAGGACTGTCGCATGCTCAAGGACGGTGTTGACGCGCCAGGTAGGGACGGGTTTGCATCTCGATGAGCCGACTGCTTGCACGTTCGAACTCGATCCGCAGCCGCTCGCCGTGATACAGCGCGGCCGGCGGTGCGGCCGCCGACACGACGATCTGGACGCCGCGATCGTAGAACTCGTCGATCAGCATGATGAACCGGCGTGCCGCATTTTCATGCGTTTTGTCGAACGTCGGGATGTTCGCGATGAATACGGTGTGGTAGAGACGCGCGAGTTCGATGTAGTCGTTTTGGCTGCGCGGCCCGTCGCAGAGTTCGCCGAATTGGAACCATACCGTGCCGGGCCCTGAATTCACGGCGTGAAGCGAGCGACCCTCGATGGTGAGGGTGGTGGGACCCGAGGCCACGCCGATGAGTGCGGCGAAGCGCTCGTGCAAGGCGGCTGGCGTCTCCGGAAGGTTGGAATCCAGATAGGTCGGCGCCTGTTCGAGTTGGCGCAACCGGTAATCGATCCGGCCGTCCAGGTGAACGACGTCGAGGTGCGCTTGCAGCAGCTCGATGGCCGGCAGAAAGCGCTGTCGCTGGAGACCGTCCTTGTACAATTCCTGCGGCCGGAGATTGGACGTCGCCACCAGCGTCACGCCGCGCCGGAACAGAGCCTCGAACAATCTCGCAAGGATCATGGCGTCGGCGATGTCGTCCACGAAGAACTCATCGAGGCAAATTACCCGGGTGCGGGCCGCCACACGTTGCGCAACGATCTCCAGCGGCTCCGCATGTTGTTTGATGCTGGCAAGTTCGGCGTGGACGTCGCGCATGAAATGATAGAAATGGCTGCGCTCGGCGCCCCTGGGCAGCGATGCGAAGAACAAGTCCATGAGCAGCGTTTTGCCGCGCCCGACGCCTCCCCAAAGGTAAAGGCCGCGTGGCGGCGGCGATTCGCCCGGAAGCCACGGCATCGCTGAGCGCAGTCGTTCGCTGAAGCGGAGCGGGCGGGAGCGATGGGCGTCGCTGAGAGCATCCAGGCGCAGGGCGGCTGCGGATTGCGCCTCGTCGAATTGCAACCGATGCGCGGCAACCTCGGCGCTGAGGCGCGCCGTCACCGTATGCGGACCGCTCAACACGAATTGGGCTGGTTGACCACGGTCGTCGTATGAGCCCTACAGGCTTTGGTAGTTCGGCCCGGAGCCACCTTCGGGTGTCGTCCAGGTGATGATCTCATAGGGATCCTTGATATCGCAGGCTTTGCAGTGAACGCAATTCGCGGCGTTGATCTGCAGTCGCCGGCCGCCGGCGCCATCGGGGACCATCTCATACACGCCTGCGGGACAGAAATTCTCGCAAGGGTTGCCGTACTCCTTGGTACAGCGGGTCACGCAGATCGACGGATCGGCCACTTTGAGGTGAATCGGCTGCGACTCTTCGTGTGCATTCCCGGCAAAGAATACGAACGAAACACGGTCGCGCGGCGGCAATGTACGCTCGGTCCAGTGCCGATCCGGAGAGTCGTATGCGTCGAGTTGTTTGAGTCTCGAGTAGTCCGCCGTGTTCTTCAGGGTCCACGGCGATTTACCGTAGGTCAGTGTTTCCCACCCGGAGTTGATGAGACCGAACCAAAGGCTTCGTTTGAAGGCGGGCTTGAAGTTGCGAACTCGCCGCAACTCGCGACCTCCCTCGGAGGTCCGCCACTTCGCATCGAATCCCATGCTCGATGAAGTCTCCGCGATATGCTCACCGGCCAGCATCCCGGAGCGGATTGCCTGATGCACCCCTTTGATCTTGGCGAAGTTCAACGTGCCGCCCGCATCGCCGATGAGCATCGCGCCGGGCATTTCCAGTGTCGGTGTCGACTGCCAGCCGCCCGCCGCAATGGTGCGCGCGCCGGCGGATATGATCTCGCCGCCTTCCAGCAGGGGCTTGACCTGCGGATGATTCTTGTATTGCTGGAACGCCTCGAAGGGCTTCAGGCGCGGGTCTTCGTAGTCGAGTCCCACGATGTAACCGACGTACACGCGATCGTTGTCGAGGTGGTATAGGAAACTTCCCGCATAGGTCTTGGAGTCGGCAGGCCAGCCAAGGCCATGCTCTATGCGTCCGGGACTCACCCGTCCCGGCGGTAGCTGCCACAACTCTTTGTAGCCGATGGCAAACGTTTGCGGACAGTGACCTTTGGAAAGATCGAATTTTTTGATGAGCGTCTTCGAAACCGATCCGCGACACCCCTCGGCAAGCACGGTCAAGCCGGCGTGAATATCGACGCCCGCCGCGTAATTGGGTCCCGGCGTGCCGTCGCGGCTCAATCCCATATCGCCGACGCGAACCCCGATGACCTTACCGCTCTCGTCATATAACGCTTGAGCGGCGGCAAAGCCCGGGAAAATATCGACGCCCAAGGCCTCGGCTTTCGCGGCAAGCCACTGCGTCAGTTGACCCAGGGAAATGATGCAGTTGCCGTGGTTATTGACGGGCGTGCCTCTGGTCACGCGGTTGGGCAGCATCTTGACCAGAAAATCAGGGATGGGCTTGAACGATCCCGTCGGCGTGAACACACGGAAATCATCTTCGACTGCGGAAACCTTCATCCCCGTGTATTGGGTCTTCCACTCGGGCAGCAGCTTCTCGAGCGGCCCCGGTTCGAGGACGGCACCGGACAGCGAATGTGCGCCGATGGACGCGGCCTTTTCCAGCAGACAAACGGACTTCTGCGGCGATAATTGTTTCAGTCGGATCGCGCAGGCCAGACCCGCCGGACCGCCGCCGACGATGGCAACCTCATATTCCATGACATCACGCTGGATTTCGCTCATCGACTTCACCTGGAGCCTCGAATCGCTTCGGTTCACGGGAAAATGGCGCGGTAGTAGACCATAAAAGGCTGTCGGCGGCAGCTGTGAGGCTATAAACCAACAGGCGGACAGGCCGTGAGGGGATTACCGTACGTATGTCGCTTTACCTAGCAGGATCACCATGTTTATAGGCCACGGACGCCGCCAACCAGGATGGCCAACGGATTTTGGGCATGGTACGGGCAGGGACGCCCACTTAATACAGTTCGACGGCGATGGCGGTGGCCTCGCCGCCGCCGATGCACAAACTGGCGATCCCACGCTTCTTGCCGCGGCTTCGCAGCGCGTAGATCAAGGTGGTCAAGATTCTCGCGCCGGTGGCGCCGATGGGATGACCGAGCGCGCAGGCGCCGCCGTTGACGTTCACCTTCGCATAGTCCAATCCCAAGTCTTTAATGGCGACCATCGCGACCACGGCGAAGGCTTCGTTCACTTCGTAGAGATCAACGTCGGAAGTTTGCCAGTTCAACCGCGCGAGCAACTTCTGTATGGCGCCGACCGGCGCCACCGTGAACCATTCCGGTTCCAGGGCGAAGCTCGTATGGCCCACGATGCGCGCCAGCGGCTTCAAGCCCTTGGCCGTTGCGTACGACTCGCGCGCCAGTACGACGGCGGCGGCGCCATCGGAAATGCTGGCTGAGCTGGCCGCCGTTACCGTTCCGTCCTTCTTGAACGCCGGCTTCAGCGCAGGAATCTTCGATACGTCGAGCGTGCCGGGCGTCTCGTCCGTATCGATCCGTGTTTCGCCCTTACGAGTCTTCGCGGTCACCGGTGCGATTTCGGCGCTGAAGCCGCCGCTATCGCTGGCGGCCTTGGCGCGACGCACCGACTCGGTCGCAAAATCGTCCTGCGCGCGTCGCGTAAATTCGTACTTACCCGCGGTGGCCTCTGCGAAGCAGCCCATGAGCTGGCCGTCCCACGGACTCTGCAGCCCGTCGAAGAACATGTGGTCCAATACCTCCTGATGGCCCATCCGATAGCCGGCCCGGGCCTTGGGAAGCAGGTAGGGCGCGTTCGTCATGGACTCGAGTCCGCCGGCCACCACGACCTCGGCGGAGCCCGCCAGAATTTGGTCGGATGCCAACATCACCGCGCGCATGGCGGAGCCGCACATTTTGTTGATCGTCGTCGCGGGCGTACCGGGCGGTATTCCGGCGCCCAGGGACGCTTGGCGGGCCGGCGCTTGGCCGAGTCCGGCCGAGAGCACGCAGCCCATGATCACTTCATCGATATCCGTGACCGCCAATCCGGAATCCGCAAGGGCGGCATTGATCGCAACCGAACCCAGCTGCGGTGCGGTTACGGCGGCAAAGACACCCTGAAAAGCTCCAACGGGTGTGCGACGCGCCGACAGAATGACGACGGGATCTGGGCTCATGGCAAGTATCCGCAACCGGTAATCAAAAAATTATAACTCATCGGACGCAAGCGGTTCGCCGATGGCCTGGGCGATCAGTACACGGCTCTGCTGCCGCGCATCCTTGGCGTCGAGCACGGCGAGTATTTCGACGCGGATGGGCCGCCGATAGATCATCAGGCCGCCCGGCGGCAGCAGCTCGCGCGAGCCATGTATTGCTACCGCAACGACCGGCATGTTCGAGCGTTGCGCCGTCGCAAATGCGCCGCCCATGAATTTGCGGATGCCGCGGCGCTCATCGAACGTGCCTTCGGGAAAAAAAACCAGGGATTGACCTGTCGCCGCGACACGCAATACGCGGCGCGCATCGGATGCACCCTGATGCCGGTTGAAGCGCTCCACGAATTCGGAGCCCAATCGCCGGAGGAATAAGCTCGCGAGGGGCACGCGCACCATTTCTTTTTTGATGACGAACGCGAAGTCCGGCGGTAATGCGGCGATGGCGATAATCCCGTCGATGTAGCTTGCGTGGTTGGCGACGACCACGCAAGGGACGGGCGGCAGCCGCTCCCTTCCTTGAACCGTGAACGGAATTCGTGACCCGTACAAAAAACCGCGCGAAAATGCACCGGCCACGTGTCGCCGACGGCGCCGGCCGGGCACGAACAGATTGATGATCAATGTGGTCGCCACCAGCACCGTGAAGAGAACGATGCAATACAGCGCATACATGCGCTGTATTGAAGATGCCGGGGTCCGGATTGCATGCGCCGACGGCTCAAGATCTGTGATCTGGTTCTCCTTATGTTAATAGTTAATAGATACTGTGAGACCGCTCACGCCGACCCGCAACCTCCCCTCGCATACTGATTGTAGATTACGCGTACGGCACCATTTCGTGCGATTACCAATCGGGAATATATGGCGACGGCTCTGAAACGATCGGTTTATACACGCACCTTAGGGAAGGGTGAATCGGCTGCGCGGGAACCTGCAGATCCGGCCTTGCAGCGGTTCCTTGATGCAGTATGGATGGAGCGCGGCCTCTCGGCCAACACGCTGGCGGCCTATCGCGCCGACCTCACTGCGTTGGCACGCTGGCTCGAAGAGCACGACAGCGCCCTGCTCAAAGCCACCCGCATCGAATTGCTGGGCTTCATCGCGGCGCGGGTGGAGGGCGGATCGAGACCGCGGTCGACCGCGCGGCAGTTGTCGAGCTTCCGGCGTTTTTTCCGTTTCATGGTGCGCGAGGGCTTGATTACGGTCGATCCGACGGCGCAGATCGCGATGCCGAAAATCGGTCGGTCGCTGCCCAAGTCGCTGACGGAAGCCGAAGTCGATTCGCTGCTCGAGGCGCCCACCGTGTCGGATCCGCTGGGGCACCGCGATCGGACCATGTTGGAGGTTTTGTACGCGACCGGGCTGCGAGTCTCGGAACTCGTCAGCTTGAAGCACAATCAAGTCAATTTGAATCAGGGCGTGATTCGCGTGGTCGGCAAGGGCAACCGCGAGCGCTTGATCCCGCTGGGCGATGAGGCGGTCAAGTGGGTTGAGCAGTTCATGCAGGGTCCGCGCGTTGAGATCTTGCTGGAACGGCAGACCGACTACTTGTTTCCCACGCGGCGGGGCGATCGCATGACGCGCCAAGCGTTCTGGCACATCATCAAGCGCTACTCGAAAAAAGCCGGCGTCGACAAGGAATTGTCGCCGCATACCTTGCGACACGCATTTGCCACCCATTTGTTGAATCACGGGGCGGATCTGCGCGTCGTCCAGATGCTGTTGGGCCACAGCGATCTGTCCACCACGCAGATCTACACCCACGTCGCCCGTGAGCGCCTGAAAGAGTTGCATCAACAGCATCACCCGCGCGGCTGAGCGGTGCGCGGCCCGCAGCCGAGCAATCTACAGCGCGTCGATGGGTTCGATCGGGGCGGCTGAGCAATCCTCTGATAGAATTTCGTGAACCTCCCCGTGGCGGTGGGGTCAAACCCTGTCGAATCCGTGGGAGCCTTTCATGTCCAAGATCCTTGCCGTCCTGCTACTTGGGTTGGGTGCCCCTGGGTTCTTCGCAATCGCCCACTCGGCCGATGAACCTGCCGATCCGCGCGTAGGCCTGCTCAAGCTGCTGCCGGCGGGATCGAAACTCGAGGATTTACGGCCTTCGCCCATTCCCGGCATCTACGAGTATTCGCAAGGCGCCGAGGTGAGCTATCTGACCGCCGATGGCAAGTACTTCATCGACGGCAACGTCTATGACATGCACACCCGCGAGAATCTGACCGAGGAACGCCGGACCAAGGCGCGAATCGCGATGATCAATGCGGTTCCGGAATCGCAGATGCTGATCTTCTCGCCGAAGAACCCGCAGTACACCATCACGGTGTTCACCGACGTCGATTGCCAGTACTGCCGCAAACTGCACAGCGAGATGGCGGAACTCAACAAGCTCGGGATACGCGTGCGCTACATGTTCTATCCGCGCACCGGGCCGAATACCGAAAGCTGGCGCAAGGCCGAAGCCGTGTGGTGTTCGGAAGACCGCAATGCGGCGCTGACGCGCGCCAAGGCCGGCGGCGCGGTGGACACGACCAAGAGCTGCGGGCCCACGCCGGTGGCGCGGGAATATGCATTGGGGCAGAGCATCGGTGTGCAAGGCACACCGGCGATCGTCACGGAGGGCGGCGACTACATAAACGGGTACATGCCGCCGCAAGAGCTGGTGAAACAGCTCAGAGACCTGCAGGCCGCCAAGGGAAAGAGCTAGCGCCCGGTCCGGCCTACCGTTCGAGCAGCGTGATCTTATCGTTGACGCCTTCCCATTGCTTGGCGTCCGCCGGCGCATCTTTCTTCTCGCTGATGACGGGCCATTTTTTGGCCAGTTCCGCATTCAGCCGTTTGAAGTCTTCCTGGCCGGTGGGAATTTCTTCCTCGGAAAAAATCGCCTCGACCGGGCACTCAGGCTCGCACAGCGTGCAATCGATGCACTCATCCGGATCGATCACGAGAAAATTCGGACCCTCGTGAAAGCAGTCGACGGGACAGACTTCCACGCAATCCATGTATTTGCACTTGATACAGCTTTCGGTGACCACGAACGCCATGACTTACCCTTCTTTTTGATCAGTTGAACGTGACTCTATAATGCCACCGCCGGACTTCATCGGACGCGTGAGTTCCGTAAAGTGATAATCCTCGCGGCCGGCGGCGCGGTCCGCGAAGAATTTACGCAGCGTGAATTCGCCGCTGGGAAACGCCAGATCGGCCCAGGGGATTTCCGCTTCGGTGTACAAACCGACTTCCAAGCTTTCCGTGCCCGCACCGAATTCCGGCGCCAACAACCTGGCGCGGAACATGACGTGCACCTGACAGGCGTGGGTCACGTTGGCCACGGCCAATAATGAGCCGACTGTTACCTTCGCCAGAGCCTCTTCATAGCACTCACGCGCCGCCGCGTGCTGCATGGTCTCGCCGTTTTCCATGAAGCCTGCGGGCACCGTCCAATACCCCAGTCGCGGTTCGATGGCGCGCCGGCACAGCAGGATCTTGTCTTCCCACTGCGGCACGCACCCCAAAACCAACAACGGGTTCTTATAGTGGATCGCCCCGCAGCTCGTGCATACGAAGCGCGGCCGGTGGTCCCCATCGGGAATCTTCGAAACGACGGATGCGCCGCAATTACTGCAGAAATTCAAAGCGTGTCCATAAATAAAAGGGTCTGGTGCCCGGAGAGGGAATCGAACCCACACGGTGTCACCACCACCGGATTTTGAGTCCGGCGCGTCTACCAGTTCCGCCATCCGGGCATGCCAGATCCGGCAGTATATGCGATTGGCGCAAGGTAGTATTGGTCGTTTATGCAGCGCACGGATTTCCACTTCGAGCTTCCCCCAGAACTCATTGCCCAGCGACCTGCGGAGGAACGCTCTGCCAGCCGGTTGCTGGTGCTCGACGGCGCGAGCGGTGCGCGCGAGGACCGCCAGTTCCGAGATTTCGCCGGGTTATTGACCTCCAGAGATCTTTTGGTTTTCAACGACACGCGGGTGTTGCCGGCGCGCGTCCATGGGGTCAAGGAAAGCGGCGGCAAGATCGAGATCCTGCTCGAGCGCGCGCTCGATTCGACAACCGCGCTGGTGCATGCGCGGGCCAGCAAGGGCTTGAAGCCGCCGGCCCGAGTGATGCTGCCCGGGGGCGCCAGCGCGCGCATGCTGGGCAGGGAGGGGGATTTGTTTCGGTTGCAATTCTCCTGCGAAGTGCTGCCGTACTTCGAGGCTCACGGCAACATGCCGCTGCCTCCCTATGTGGACCGAGCGCCGGAAGCCGCGGATCGCGAGCGCTATCAGACGGTGTACGCTCGCGAACCCGGCGCGGTGGCGGCGCCCACGGCGGGGCTGCATTTCGACGCGCAGACCTTTGCCGCGCTCGCGGCGCGGGGCGTGCGGCACGCGTTCGTCACGCTGCATGTCGGGGCGGGCACGTTCCAGCCGGTGCGGGTGGAGGACTTGGAGAGGCATGTGATGCACGAAGAATACCTGCAGGTGCCAGAGGCCACTACCGATGCAATCAACGCCACGCGTGCGGCCGGCGGCCGCGTAATCGCGGTGGGCACGACCGTGGTGAGAAGCTTGGAAACAGCCGCAGCAGCGGCGGCCGGCCCGGCGTCTGAAGCGGCTGCTGCGGCTCGCGGTCCCCGTACGCAGCTCGTTCCTTACCAAGGCGCGACGCGCCTCTTCATCAGGCCGGGCTATGGATTTCGCGCGGTGGACGCCATCCTGACGAATTTCCATTTGCCTGAGTCGACGCTCTTGATGCTGTGCGCGGCATTCGTCGGCCGCGATGCGCTGCTCGCTGCCTATGCGCATGCGGTTGCAGCGCGCTACCGGTTCTTCAGCTATGGTGATGCCATGCTTCTGACGCCGATGCACTCCGCGCTGGAGCGCGCATGACGCAGATGCGTTTCGATCTATTGCAGCAGGACGGAAAAGCGCGGCGCGGGCGGCTGGAATTCGCGCGCGGTACGGTCGAGACGCCCACCTTCATGCCCGTAGGCACGTACGGTACGGTCAAGGCCATGACGCCGGAGGATCTCGAGAGCATCGGTGCCGAGATCATCTTGAGCAACACCTTCCACCTGTATCTCCGTCCGGGTCTCGACGTGATCGAGGCTCACCGCGGCCTGCATCGCTTCATGCATTGGAATCGGCCGATATTGACCGACTCGGGCGGGTTTCAGGTTTGGAGTCTGGCCGAGATGCGAAAAATTACGGAGGAAGGAGCGCGATTTCGCTCACCGGTCGACGGTGCGCCCGTGTTTCTCTCGCCCGAGGAGTCGATGCGTATTCAACGCACCTTGGGTTCGGATGTGGCCATGAGCTTCGATGAATGCACGCCGTATCCGGCGACCGAGGCCGAGGCGAGATCGTCCATGGAGTTGTCGATGCGCTGGGCTTCGCGCGGTTTCAAAAAATACTACGAGACGGACCCGCCGGGGACCTTGTTCGGCATCGTGCAGGGCGGCATTCACGTCGATCTGCGGTTGGCATCGCTGGCGGCGCTCGAGGACATCGGCTTTGCCGGACTCGCGGTCGGCGGCCTGGCGGTGGGCGAGAGCGTGGCGGAACGGGATGGGGTGCTCGACGGCTTGTTGCCGCACATGCCGGCGCACAAGCCGCGTTATCTGATGGGGGTCGGACGACCGGAGGATATCGTCGAGGCAGTGCGGCGCGGCATCGACATGTTCGATTGCGTCATGCCGACGCGGCACGCGCGCAATGCCCATCTGTTTACTCGCGCCGGGGTGCTCAATATTCGCAACGCGGTGCATCAGAAGGACACCCGGCCCGTCGAACCGGGATGTGCTTGTTACACCTGCCGGAATTTCAGCCGCAGCTATTTGCGGCATCTCGATAAATGCAGCGAGATACTGGGATCGCACCTCAACACCGTCCACAATCTGTACTTCTATCAGCGGCTCATGGCGGAGATTCGGGCGGCGATAACCGCGGGGCGCTTCGAGGCGTACGCGACCGAATTTTACGCGCTGCAAGCCGGCGACGAGGCTTGAGGGCGCCGCCGCGGTATCCTCGAGATCAGCCGGCCGCTGAACGTAAGTTAAGTTTATCGCAGCCTGCTGTATACTACGCGGCTTTGTGTCGCGGCGTCCGCCGCAAAAAATGGGTGTAACTCTATGGATTTCTTCATTAATTCAGCCCATGCGCAGGCTGCCGGCGGGTCCGGCGGGCAAGGTATCTTGAGTGCCCTGATGCTGCCTGTACTACTGCTGGTGGTGTTCTATTTCTTGCTCATCCGGCCGCAGAACAAACGTGCCAAGGAGCAGAAAGAAATGCTCTCCAAGGTCGCGGCGGGCGATGAAGTGGCCACCACCGGGGGCATACTCGGCAAGGTGGTGGAGGTTGGTGACCAGTTTCTGACGCTGGAAATCGCGAACGGCGTGAGCGTCAAGCTGCAGAAATTCCAAGTCGCGCAGGTGTTACCGAAGGGCACGGTCAAGAACGCATGATCTCCTATCCGCGATGGAAGATCGCGTTGGTGGCGATCGTGATGGTCGTCGGGATCCTGCTGGCACTGCCGAATTTGTTCGGTGAGGAAAGTGCTTTGCAACTCGCTCGCGATCGTGCGGTGGTTACACCGGGCGACCGGACCAGCGTCGAGCAACTCCTCAAGGATAAAGGCGTCAGCCTAAGCGGCGCATTTCTGGATCAGGGCCGATTGACGTTGCGCTTCAGCAGCAAGCAGGATCAGTTGAAGGCCCGCGACATCATCGCCGAAGCGCGGCCCGATCAGTTCACCATCGCCCTGTCGCAGGCCTCGCGCGTGCCGGACTGGATGCGCAACCTGGGATTGAGTCCGTTGAAACTGGGCCTGGACCTGCGGGGCGGGGTGTATCTCGTCTATCAAGTGGACGTCGAGGGTGCGGTCAAGCAGGACCTCGATCATCACGAGCAGGACTTTCGCGCATCGCTGCGCAATGCCCGCGTTCCCTATCAAGACGTCCAGGTGGATTACCGGGCGCATCGCGTGCGTGTTCTGTTCAAGGACGCGGACAGCCTTGCCAAAGGCAAGGCGGCGATCGTGGCCGAAAACCGCAACATCAACTTGACCGACACCACCGTCGACGGCGCGCCCGCCCTGGAACTGACGCTGACGCCGCTGGAGATCAAGGAACGCCAGGATTATGCGGTTCAGCAGAACATCGTCATCTTGCGGAATCGTCTGAACAGTCCGGAACTGGCCGTGTCCGAGCCGCAGGTTGCGCGCGAAGGCATCGACCGCATTGCCATCCAGTTACCGGGACTGCAGAACTCTGCCGAGGTGAAGAAAATCCTCGGCAAGACGGCGACCTTGGAATTTCGTATGGTCGATGAAAACAACAACCCGCTGGAGGCGGCGGCGACCGGGCATGTGCCGCTGGGCTCCAAGTTGTACTACACCCGGGACAAGCAGCCGGTGCTGCTCAAGCGCGACGTGGTCGTGACGGGCGACGAGCTGACCGACGCCTCCTTCCAGCCGAACACGCAGGACGGCCCTGCCGTCTCCGTCGGCCTCGACAGCCGCGGCGCGGCGAAGATGCTGAAGAACACGCAAGAGAATATCGGTCACTTGATGGCGGTGGTGTTCATCGATCGCTCGCGTGAAAAGAACGCGCAGGGCGAGGATGTAGACAAAACCACCGAGGAGGTGATCAACCGCGCGACCATTCGCGGCGTGTTCAGCAACACCTTCCAGATCACGGGCGTGAATCCCATCGAAGGCCGAGAACTCGCTCTGCTGTTGCGCGCCGGTGGTTTGGCGGCGCCGTTGTCCGCGGTCGAAGAGCGCGCCATCGGGCCCACGCTGGGTCAGGACAACATCAACAAGGGCGCGAACGCCATGGTGTTCGGCATGCTGGCCGCGTTCGTCTTCATGGCCGTGTATTACAAGGTGTTCGGCTTGATCGCGGACGTGGTGCTGGCCGCGAACGTGGTGTTGCTGACGGCGCTGTTGTCGCTGTTCGGTGCGGCGCTGACGCTGCCCGGCATCGCGGCGGTGGTGTTGACCGTAGGCATGGCGGTCGACGCCAACATCTTGATCTACGAGCGCATCCGCGAAGAATTGCGCAACGGTGTATCGCCGCGCGCGGCCATCACGGCCGGTTTCGACCGTGCGTTCTCGGCCATTGCAGACTCGAACGTCACCGCCTTCATCGCCGGTCTCGTGTTGCTGTTCCTCGGTGCCGGTGCGGTGCGCGGATTCGCAACCGTGCTGGTGTTCGGCATCGCGACATCGATGTTCACGTCGCTGATGGGCAGCCGTGCATTGGTGCAGATCATTTACGGCGGTAGACGCAAGGTCGAACGCCTGTCGATTTAACGGCAGACGCCGACCCGAGGTTCGAAGACATGGAATTTTTTCATAAGGTGACGCGCTTCCCGTTCATGCACACCCGTAAGGTGTGGTATGCGCTGTCCGTCGCGTTGATCCTGGCATCGCTAAGCCTGGTTGCCATACGCGGGTTGAATCTCGGCGTCGACTTCACCGGCGGGGTGGTGGTGGAGACGAGTTTTCCGCAAGCTCCAAACATCGAACAACTGCGTACGGCGCTGGCCAAATCGGGCGTCGACGGAGCGCAGGTGCAGGCCTTCGGCAGTTCGCGGGATATCCTGGTTCGTCTGCCGCCCGATCCGAACGCCAAGGGCGACCAGATCGGCGCCCGCATCCTGGAGGTGTTCGGCAGCGTCGATAAGGGCGTGAAACTGCTGCGCACGGAAGTCGTGGGTCCGCAGGTCGGGCAAGAATTGTTCGTCAAAGGCGGCTGGGCGCTGGTGGCGACCCTGGTGCTCATCCTGATCTATGTGTTGATTCGCTTTACGTTCAAGCTGTCGATGGGAGCCATCTTCGCCGTGTTGCACGACCCGATCTGCGTGCTCGGATTCTTTGCCCTGAGCCAGGTGACTTTCGATCTTACCGCGATTTCCGCGATCCTCGCCGTGATCGGCTATTCCTTGAACGATACCGTGATCGTGTTCGACCGGGTGCGCGAGCGTGCGCGCACCGCGCGCAAACTCACCATCGCCCAGGTGATCGACGAATCGATCAACCAGACCCTGTCGCGAACGTTGATGACGAAGTTGGTGACATTGCTGGTCGTGGTCGCCTTGCTGCTATTCGGAGGTGAGACGCTGCATGGGTTTTCCGCGGCGCTGGTGATCGGCATCCTGGCGGGCACCTATTCGTCCATCTATATTTCGGCGGCGCTGGCGCTCGACTTTGGTTTGCGCACCGACGACTTGATGGAGCGCAAACTCACCAAGCCGGAAGAGGTCGACGGCCTGCCATAGGAGCCTGGTGATTCCATGGCGGTGTTGTCCGACCCACAGGCGTGGGCTTCATTCCTGATGCTTGCGGCGATCGAGATCGTTCTCGGTATCGACAACGTCATTTTCCTGGCAATTCTCGTCGATCGGCTGCCGAAATCGCAGCGCAGGAGTGCGCGGCTGCTGGGTTTGGGTTTCGCCATGTTGACGCGCATTGCGCTGTTGTTCTCGGTCGTGCGGCTCGCCACCATGCGTACCTCGTTATTGACGGTACTGGGGCACGAGATCACGGGCCGCGACCTCATTCTGTTCGGCGGCGGCGCGTTTCTGATCGTCAATAGCATCATGGAAATCCGCGATACGCGGAATGGCCATAGGACCGAAGTCAAGCGGGGATTGATGAACAGCTTCTGGCTCATCATCGCGCAGATCGGCGTCATCGACATTGTCTTCTCGCTCGATTCCGTCTTCACCGCCGTCGGGCTGGCCAATCACATCGAGGTCATGGTAGCGGCCATCGTGGCCTCGGTCCTGGTGATGATGGTGGTCTCGTCGGCGGTCAGCACTTTCATCGACCGGCACCCGACCATCAAGGTGCTGGCATTGGCGTTTCTGGTGCTGGTGGGAGGCGCTCTGATCGCCGAGTCCATGGACCGGGAAGTTCCGAAGGGCTACTTGTACTTTGCGTTGGCGTTTTCGGCCGTCGTGGAGTGGCTCAATTTACGCTTGCGGCGGCGGACCAAGACGGGGGCGCAACGCTGAAGAGGGCTTGACGGCCTCTGCAAAATATTTGGATGCGGCGCGGGAAAGCCGCTACAGTCGACGCCGCCGCAACCGCTGCCCTGACCTCTCGGGAGATTAAATGAACTGGCGCATCAAGCCGCTCGACGCGATCCTGGCGAGTGCCGAGAAGAAGTCCCTTGCTCGCACGCTCGGCGCTTTTCAGTTGACGATGCTCGGAGTCGGCGCGGTCATCGGCACCGGTATTTTCGTGTTGACGGCCGAAGCTGCCCAGAAGGCAGGACCCGGAATGATGCTGTCGTTCGTGGTCGCCGGCTTGGTATGCGCCGTCACCGCATTGTGTTATGCCGAACTCGCCTCCATGGTGCCGGTATCCGGATCCGCCTACACCTACTCCTACGCCGTACTCGGCGAACTCATCGCGTGGATCGTCGGGTGGGCGCTCATCCTGGAATACACCGTGGCGGCGAGCGCGGTGGCGGTCGGATGGTCGAATTATTTCGTGCCGTTGGTGCAACATAGCTTCGACATTCAGATTCCCGTTTACTTCGCAAAGGGCTACTTCGCGGGCGGGCTCATCAATTTGCCGGCGGTCGGCATTTCGGTTTTGATCACGGCGCTGTTGGTGCTCGGCACGCGCGAGAGCGCAACGGTGAATGCGATCTTGGTTTGCATCAAGGTGGCCGCTCTCGTGCTGTTCATCGCGCTCTCGATCCCGGTCATCAAGATGGAAAATTTTCATCCGTTCATGCCGCTGGGAGTGCTGGGCGTGGGCGGCGCGGCGGCCTCCATCTTTTTCGCGTACGTCG
>Ga0181536_10003081_pt1 | contig 18302 bp, 13 predicted proteins | sample PEATcosm2014_Bin_41_FD_121105 | JGI IMG/M metagenome (GOLD analysis project Ga0181536, IMG submission 121105) | Peatland microbial communities from MTU Mesocosm Facility, Houghton, MI, USA - PEATcosm2014_Bin17_60_metaG | ecosystem: Environmental > Terrestrial > Soil > Wetlands > Peat | place...
CATCGGGCCGAGTGGCGTCAGACGGGCAATCGATTCATCGCGCCGTCCGATGAGGTGAGATCCACGAGCCCGAAATGCGGTCCGAGCAGCCGCCGGACGCGGAGCATTTCGGCGCGGGCGGCGAAGGCATCGACCGCGATGCAGGCGAGCCGCGACAGCTGTGAAGGACGTGCCATGACGTTGCGCAACACCGCCGAAATGTCGGCGCGGCCGTCCGGCGCCATGCCGAGGAGAGCGGCCGACGGAATCGCCCGGTTGGCCGGATCGACGATGACGCGCACCGCGGCAAAGGCAAGCCCATGCGCGGCTGCGAGCCGCGCCACCACATGGGATTCCATATCGACCGCGGCTGCACCGGTCGTTCTGTGCAGCTCGCGTTTCATTGCCGGCTCGGCGATCGGGGTATCGACGCCGATGATCGGGGCGTGGCTTGCCCCCGTAATCACTTCGAGGAGCCTGCTCGACCACGCCGCGTCGGTCGGGCGAACGGTTTGCGATTCGCGGACGGCGGACGCGACGACCCAGTCTCCGGCGCGAAGGCCGGACGCAAGTCCACCGGCAACGCCGAAGCTGATGATGCCGCGGTAGCCATGCCGGGCAGCGCTCTCGGCCACCGTCGCCAGGTCGCACCGGGCGCTACGGCAGACGACCAGCACGCCGGGTCCGGCAGCGATCCTGGCCTCGAAGGCCATGCCGACAAATGCGATGACGATGCGGCGATGATGTTCGATAGCGAGACCGGCGATTTGGGCGGTGTGACCGCCATCATTGCCGTCACCTGCCAGCCCTTCTGCGAGAGTTGCCCCGACGCCATGCAATTGGGATGCCATGAGAAGCCTTTACGCTCGCTTCTGTGATCGACGTTCGATCTCAACAGGGGTGCTCATGCAGACGCCCCTTGGCCTGATCCCAAGTCAAAACCGCCGGAGACGGTTCCCGCGGCGAGCCAAAATGTGGCGGCAGCCTAGTGTTTGAGCCAAAATGATGATTGATTCTTGCCCAGCACGCAAATCCGAAGGCGCTGTCACCGATCGAAAACTGCCGAGAGCTGGGATGAGTGGTCATGCACAAACCTTAATCACCGGAGCCACCGGGTTCGTCGGGTCGGCCGTGGCGAGGACGTTGGTCCGGGCGGGATTCCCGGTGCGGGCGCTGGCACGGCCCGGCAGTCCCCGCTTCCACCTCGACGGCCTCGATTTGGAGTTCATCGATGGCGATATCCGCGACGCCGATTCCATCCGGCGGGCGATGCATGGCATCCGGTATGTGTTTCACGTCGCGGCCGATTATCGGCTGTGGGCACGCAACCGCAGCGAGATTTTTGCCGCCAATGTCGGCGGTACGCGCAATATGATGCAAGAGGCGCTGCGCGCCGGTGTCGAGCGCGTGGTCTATACGAGCAGTGTCGCCACCCTAGGCTGGCGGCAGGTCGGCGTGCCCGGTGATGAAACCGTTCCGCTGTCCGAGGCAGAAGGGATCGGCGCCTACAAGCGCAGCAAGATCGCCGCCGAACGGCTGGTCGAGGCCATGGTTGCGACCGATAAACTCCCTGCAATCATCGTCAATCCGTCGACGCCGATCGGGCCGCGAGATGTGCGGCCGACGCCCACAGGCCGCATCATCGTGGAGGCGGCGCGCGGCCGTATGCCCGGCTTCCTCGACACCGGTCTCAATCTTGTTCATGTCGACGATGTTGCGGAGGGCCACCTCGCGGCACTGCGACGTGGTGCCGTCGGCGAGCGCTACATCCTCGGCGGTGAAGACATATTGTTGGCTGATATGCTCGCCGACATTGCGCGCATAGTCGGCCGTCGTTCGCCACGTTTCCCCATCCCCCGATCTGTCGCCGTCTCGGTCGCCTACGCTGCGGAGGCGACGGCTTGGTTTACCGGACGGGAGCCGTTTGCGACGTTGGATGGAATCCGGATGGCGAAGCACCGCATGTTCTTCACCGCGGCCAAGGCCGAACGCAATCTCGGCTTTCGTGCGCGGCCTTACCGAGAGGCGCTGGAGGACGCGATCGATTGGTTTCGCCAGGCGGGATATCTGGACGGTAAACGGCAGCATTGGGCCATCGTCAGCGCGTCCGCGTGACGCTTTTCGCGATGCTGCAATTTCGTTCGCACCCATAAGACGTTGCGGGCCACGCCTGCTATGGCCGTTGGCGTCACGTCGCGGCTTTTGGGAAATTGGCGATATCGTGGATGTGTTGGAGGTGTGGGAGCGGTCGCGGTCGTGAAAATATTCATCGTTGTGCTGGCGGCCTATTTTATCGCTGGCATCCATTATGTCTGGCGCGACCTTAGAGAGCCTGTGATCCGCCAGCCTGCTTACGCTCGTTCACGACGCATTCCCGCACTGATCTTGGCGGTTCTTTTTTGGCTTCCGGCAACTCTTGCAATGCCCGGGTTCTACGGGTGGTACTGGAAGAGCCTCAAGCGATACGTTTATTCCCTCTTCCTCTTCGTTTTACTGATTTGCGTCGGACTATGGTTTTGAAATGCCACAATCAAAGGAGCCCACTACCCAGACGGCGTCTTGCTCGGTGAAGACGCGGCGAATACGATGTCGTCCTGGCGGACGCTTCTCATGCTGATCTAGAACACCCCACCAGCGAAGGTCCCGATGAAACTTCTTTTCGTTCACCCAGGGCCGTTGCTCTACACCAATGTCTTCCTACGGCTTGAACCGTTGGGCCTCGAACTGGTGGCGGAGGCCGCTCGACGCGCCAAGCATTCGGTCCGGCTCATCGATTTGCAAGTCGAGAGCCACGCCGACTATCACCGCATGATCGCAGAGTGGCTGCCGGATTTTATCGCCTTTTCCTGCAACTACCTTGCCAATGTGCCCGAGGTCGTCGATCTGGCCAAGGCTACGAAGCTTGCTCTGCCGCGCGCTTTCATCTGCGTCGGTGGCCACAGTGCCTCCTTCACCGCGAATGCCATTCTGGAACACGGCGCGGGCGCCATCGATTGCGTACTCAAGGGCGAGGGCGAGCCGAGCATCGTCAAGCTCCTTGAAGCCGTCGCGGGCGACCGTAGCGCAATCGCCAAGGTGCCCGGGGCCGTCACCGCAGACGGCGAGGGTCCTCGGCCGGGCTTCGTCGAGCACCTCGACGAGATCAGGCCCGCGCGCGACCTCGTGCGCCACCGCCGTAGATATTTCATCGGCGTGCTCGACCCCTGCGCCTCGGTCGAATTCTCGCGCGGGTGCCCGTGGGACTGCTCGTTCTGCAGCGCCTGGACCTTCTACGGCCGCAGCTATCGGCAGCTCAGCCCGGAAAGCGTGGTCGAGGACCTCGCCGCCATCCCGGAGTCGGGCGTTTTCATCGTTGATGATGTCGCGTTCATTCAGGAGCGGCATGGCTTTGCAATCGGTGAGGCGATCGCCCGCAAGGGTATCCGCAAGAAGTTCTATCTGGAAACGCGCGGTGACGTGCTGCTTCGAAATAAGAAGGTATTCCAGTTCTGGAAGAAGCTCGGCGTCACCTATATCTTTCTCGGCATTGAGGCAATCGACGAGGATGGTTTGCGAAAGTTTCGCAAACGCATTCCCCTTGGGCGCAATTTCGAGGCGCTGGAGTTCGCTCGCTCGCTGGAGATCGGAGTGGCAATCAACATCATTGCCGACCCGGACTGGGACGAGGAGCGGTTCCGTGTCGTGCGTGACTGGTGCATGGATGTGCCGGAGGTGGTGAACATCAGCATCAACACGCCCTATCCAGGCACCGAGACCTGGCTCACCGAGCAACGCCGATTGGAGACACGCGACTATCGCTTATTCGATATCCAGCATGCCGTGCTGCCGACGAAATTGCCGCTTGCGGACTTCTATCGCGAGCTCCTGCACACCCAGCGGGTGCTCTACAGCAAGCATATGAACTGGTGGACCGCACCGAAGCTCGCTGCTGCACTGGCGCGGAATCTGGTCCGAGGGCAGACCAATTTCATGCGTGGAATCATGAATTACAACAAGGTCTACGATGTCGAGAAGATGCTGGCGGACCATGCTCGGCCGGTCCATTACGAGTTGCCGTTGTCGCCCCGGCGGGAGATGAATACTCCGACAGCGAGAGCCCACCAGCTTTATATTCATGCAAACCGAGGCCGGGCCGGCCGCAGCATCGACGATGCCACCGAGCGCTTCGTCGACGCGACGCGCATAGAGGCTTCCGGTTGACCGCAAAGTCAGCTCTGTTGTTGTCTCTGGCGTAACTGGGGAATACCGGTTGAACATCGTCCTGGCCGCGAACTCGACTGCCGAGTGGCATTGCGGGTTCAATCCAGTGTCCTGAATCTGAAGTTCCTGCGCTCACCGGAGCTTTGAAGTTTTCTGCAAGTGGCTGATACGACTCATTTTTGGCGGCTGCGGTGATATAGCGAATTTCAGAACCAGGACACTAGGGACGCCTCATGACCGGTACCGACGAACCCGCAGAGCGAGACCATTGCATCGGCAACAACCGCCAGCCGGTCGTGTGGTTCGAAGTCGAGGATTTTCTCCGATATTTTGATCATTTTCGTAATCCGACCGGCCTGCAGCGCGTGCCGTTTGAGATCTTTGTTGAAGCCGAGAGACTCTACGGTCGTACCGGACGCGTGAGGTTTTGCCGGCTCAGCGCCTACACCAAGCAATTCCAGGCGATTGGCTTCGATGCGATCATTTCGGCATACTTGAACCCACCGGGCGCCAGCGCGCCGTGGAAAACGGTTTGGGCGCCGGCGAAGTTTTGGAGCGAATTCTCCAACATGCTGCCCGTCATCATCCGCAATCCGCGGTTTTTCTTTTCGATATTCAAGACTGCGGGTCGCGATCTCATCGACATGCCAACCCGGCGGCGCCGCTTCGAGCGGTTCGTGCAGCGTGGGGATATCGTCGTCTCGCTTGGCGCCGGTTGGGGGGTTCCCAACTATATGAAGCATATCGCCGAAGCGAAGCGGCGCTACGGGATCAGGTTCTCGATCCTGATTCACGATCTCATTCCAATCGAAAATGAAGCTTTTGTCGAACAACGGCACGTTGTTCAATTCCGAAATTGGCTAAAAGAAGCCATACCCGCTGCGGATGTGGTGCTCACCATATCGCAATATTCGCGGGCTGCTCTGATCAAGTTGGCGGCGGACGCCGGATGGTCACTGCCTCGTGTCGAGGTCGTGGCGCCGGGCTCGGGCCTGAACGATCGGCCGATGGCCGGAGACCAAAGAACGATAAGCTTTCCTCAGCGCTATGTGCTGTTCGTTTCCACGATTGAAATTCGAAAGAACCATCGGCTGCTGGTGCGGGTATGGCGACGGCTGCTGGAGCGGCACGGCGCGGATGCCGTACCGATCTTGATCTTCGCCGGGCAAATCGGTTGGTCGGTCGATGACCTCTTGGCGGACCTCACGGCGAGCAACTATCTGGCCGGCAAGATTGAACTCAGGCCCGGTTTGTCGGACGCGGAGCTGCGCCAGGCTTATCGTTGCTGCTTGTTCACGGTATTTCCGAGTCTTAGCGAGGGTTGGGGATTGCCGATCGCGGAAAGCCTGATGCACGGCAAGTTCTGCGTGGCTTCCAACCGCACATCGATCCCCGAGGTGGGCGGTAGCCTTATCGATTATTTCGATCCGTCGAACGATGACGATGCGCTGGCGAAGATCGAGCGATTGCTGCTTGATCCCGGCTATCTGACGGCGCGGGAGGCGCGACTGCTGGCCGAATACCGTCCCCGAACCTGGGCCGATTGCGTTCATTCGCTCATCGGCAAGCTCGATCAACCGGTGCCGGCAGACACGCGATCCTCGGCTGAATCCTAGAGTCGATGACCTGCCCTCGGTCGAGAAAGTCGGCCGAAATCAGACGCGCAGGAAAATCTTGCGGCGGTACAAAAAGCCGGCCAGCATGACAGCAAACACGAGTCCCAGCACATGCGTAACAAAGCCTCCGGTGCCCGACGTGACTGCGCGGTCGAGTAGGCTTGCGAAGTCACCGCCCGTGAAACGCGCTGCGAACGGCTCGAAGCCGAGCACGTCGTTGAGGAAGTAGAGTGTTATCGCGTTCGCCCCGATCCAGATGAAGACCGTTGCCCAACGTTGCCATCCCCATACATCGACAATCTGATGCATGGCAGCGAGCAGGATTGCGCTGTAGCCAGCCGTGACGAGGACGAACGACGACGTCCAGATTGCCTTGACGATCGGAAACTGCAACGCCCAGAAGTATCCGGCGGTGAGCAGAACGCCGCCGGCAGCGATGAGCCACAGCGTCTTTTGCTGTGCGGAAACACGGGTGTCACACAACAAGAGCCCGGCGAAAACTCCAAGCAGACAGCTGCCGATTGCCGGCAACGTGCTCAGCATGCCCTCCGGGTCGCGGGTGACATCCCATAGTCTGCCGGGCAGATAATGGTGGTCGATCCAATTCGCGAGGTTGGCGTCCGGGGCGAACGAGCCGGTGCCGATCCCGGGAACCGGAAGGAAAGTCATCAACGCCCAATAGCCGACCAGGAGGGCGACAAGAGCAGCGATCAATCCGCGCGAATTGAAGTTCAGGAACATTAATGACGTGAAAAGGTAGCAAAGTGCGATCCGCTGCAGAATGCCGAGAAGCCGGACATCGGCCCAGTGTTGGCTTATGCCGCCGTAAGCGACCACTCCCAGGACGTACAGCAGCAGCGACCGGCGCAGGACCCGCAGATGCGCCTTGGCTTTGCCCTCGCGCTCGACGAGACGCGGCAGCGACAGCACGATCGAGACGCCGGTAACGAAAATGAACAGCGGAAAGATGAAATCGTAGAAGCGGAGTCCTTCCCAGTATTCGTGAGTGAATTGGTCGCCGAGAAAGCGTCCGGTGGCGCTCACGACGGCGCCTTTGCCATGGGACATTTCGGCGAGCCCCCACATCGCGCCGTCGAAGCTCATGATGCAAAACATGTTTAAGCCGCGCAGCGCATCGATCGATACGATACGGCGCGTTTGCAGGGCGGAGGATAGTTCGACATAACGCATAAGACAGGGTCCGCCGGCTGCAAGCACAGTTCGCTGCCGGCCGAAGACCGGCAGTTTTGCAGATAGCGTGTTCGAGAAGCGGCAGGGCCGCCTTGAGCTATATCAACTCTGGGCTAACCCGCAGCGCGTCGTCTGGCTAGCGGCCCGAGTCAGCATTTTGCTGGCTTCAGTGCTTCGCCGCAATTTTAGTCCCAGGCGCGCTGCAATGGCTATTGGGCTCCTCGACGCGGAAATAGTTGCGGCCGATGAAGGACTGATCGTAGTGATGCCATGCCGTGCCGTGGTCAAACGCGATGACGCCGGCGAGCGTCACCGCGAAAACCGCGCTTTCCATGTCGCGCTCTCGCGCATTGAGGTTTTCCGGCAGCTTGGCACTGGCGTAATCGACATAATACACCCGGCGCACGCAGCTCATGTCCCTTGCGGCATCGAGCGCGGCCTTCGCCGTCATCAGATGGTCGGAGTGATCGTTCGGATTGATGCGCGCATCGGTCTCGGCAACGTTGATCTGCACCAGCGGCGCAGGCCCGCGTTCGTAGTTGATGATCTCCTGCACCGTCGCAACGAGGTCGCTCCAGCCGCGATAAATCGTCGCGCCGTCGATGGCCGAAAGCGTGTCGATGTCGCCATCGGCGAGGCGTTTGAGAGATTGGAAGCCGGTCCCGGCAAAGCCGGCACCCGTCGCATTGCCGTCCGGAAGCCGCAGGAAATAGGCGATGGTGTTGAGATAGCTCGCCCGGAAAACCGGATGGCCATTGAAGGTCATGGGGCCTGCCGAACTGCTGATCGGAGTCTTGTCGGCATCCGCCATGAAGCGAATGGCGTTCAACGCGCCGTTTTCCCGCGCCAGGTAATAAGGCTGCTTGCGGCCGCCGGAACCAACCCCCAGCCCATCGTCGCCCGCGGTGACATGGACGAAGACGGTTTTGGCGGCAGCGCCGCTCACATCCTCGAACGCGGTTGGATTCATGAACAACTGCCAGTCATCCTCGTGGGCGGCAAAGTAAAACGAGACCTTATCGGGCTGGCTGCCGTTGGCGGCGAGTGGGGACACCGGCAACAGCAAAGCAGAGGCCAGAAAGAGATTGCTGAGCGATCGCGATAACGACATAGCGGTTCCGTCGGCGGGGGGCGGTTCGGCTTGGATGAACGAGATATGATATTCTATTCTCTTGAAATCAACGAAAATGTTAGGCCAAGCGGCGCCTGCCTTGGTTGCCGAGGGAGCGCCAGGTGCCGTCGCCCTGAGGCGCGAGTAGCGCTAACTACGCCCGGTTCCAGGAGTTGGCGAAACGTCAGTCGCAGATCGGCCGGCCTCGGCATCGTCGTTCCAGCGATGGCGCAGGCTTTGGATGTGCACGTCGAGGTCGCGTTCGGAAAAGGTGACAAGGTCGCTGTGGCCAAAGCCTTTCGCGTAGTCCAGCACCGAGATGATCTCCGGCGCGATCCGGAGCAAAGCGATGTCCGCTCGTGGCGGCTGTGGCGAGATGCGCAGCAGTGCGTCCGCTTTGGATGTCAGCCGCGGCAGCGCTGAATATTCCGGATATCTTTTCAGGCGCAGCTTGGCGACGTAGTCGAACTCCGATGCATCGGTGACCTCGGTTGCTTTTGCGGCCAGCGAAAGACCCTTGATATCGACAGGATTCAGCGCGTCACTGCCGATCGCAATCGAAATTCGCGGATCGCGCAGGATGTTGGCGTATTTCTGCGCATTGCGCGCCACGAAGCAGTACAACAGAAAGCCGTCATTCACGTAGCCGACCATCGTCGCCTGTGGCCAACCGTCAGGCCGGTTGGTGGCAATGGTCATCACACGGTGCTCATCGAGCAGCCGAAGGATGAGCGTTTTCAGCTTCGGCATCATGGCCGAGGCCCGGCGGAGGACGCTTTGGCATGCGCGTTCATGGTCGCATCGATGCTCGTCATCACCAGGGCCGCTGTACTCCATACGGTCGGAAAATCATTTCCATTCAGCACCGGCTCGATGCACAGCTGCGCGAGATCGCGTGATCGCTCTGAGGACATTTGATAATGCAGTGCAGCAGCTAGCGGTCTGACATTGATTTAAATCAAACGGCGCTGAAATATTGATGGGGGATTTTGTAGTTTTGTGCAACGCACACTGAGGGCATTGCCAAAACAGGCAAAACGGCGCAGACGGGCAAGGTCATCGCCTCATTGCACCGTGTGATTGTTATCTGGTTTGCTTGACCGTGAGAATAATACTGCCGTGGGAATGCCCGCGGCTGATCAAACCATATGGGAGAACATCCATGGAAATGCGTCTTAACCAACAAAAACCCCCCGAGGTTTCTGCAGAGCAACGCGCATCGAACGAACTTGTTAAACTGATTCGCAAACTGCGCTGGATGGGGATGGACGAGGAAGCGGAAAGGGCGCGGGACGAGTTGACCAGGTGCCACGTCCCAGCGACGGATAGTGTCGTCGCTGCGTCGCGCGAGACGGACTAACACCCGACGTCGCCGCATGGATGAAGTGAAGCTTGATCCGGTTTTTGTGGCGCGGCGGTTGAAATTGTGCCCATCGCTGCACTTTGATAGGCGAGGAATAGGGGCCGCTTTTAGCCCCGAAGCGGAAGTTGCTTCCCGGAGACAAGCCGTTTTCCGGAAATTATCCGCGTCGGCCGGAACACAAAGGCAATCCACCGAAGAATCCGCCGGTGCAAGTGTCCGACGGCTAGGGCGTCTCGACCAGCCTAGAGGCTGTTATTATCCCCCGGGGTGAGTGGCCGATCGCCGGCAGTCCGGCCCGCGGCGCGCGGACGTGCGCAGCGAACATTTTCCAGATGCTCCAATATCGATCTCGGAAACGCAGACGGGCATTTAACGATCGCATCCTAATTTGAAAAAGCCGCAGCGAGCTCCTTTGCTCCTTGTTTTTTGACTTCTTCATCCATGTCTGTGTTGGTCGCCGCAATGAGCTTTGAGACAACATTATTCCGCTGGGCAACAGGATTGTCTTGATAGCCGCTCTCCTGGAAGAAATTCGAGGTGGGTACCTGATCTCGCCACTCTAACGGCATCACAACTATATCGAAACCATTGCCGTCGCCCGTTAAGTTCATCATTTCGAGTTCGGCGGCACTAAGTGCCGCACTATGTCCGCGCCCGCGAGCAAACAAGACGGATGTCAAGAGCTTCTGGGTTTGAAGCAAGGGACCGACGTCGACGTCAAGATTCATCGCATGAATGCCCAGGCCCTTTGGGGAAGCTGCGAGCAGTTGATGCTGTCCCCAGTCGTCCGGTACACTCTTAGCAAAATCCACCATCGTCTGAACGACCGCTATTTTGCTCCGAAGCTTGTTTTTTAAATCATCCGGCAACTGTGTGGCCTTCGCCTGCAATGTCTTAACGAATTGATCGCCCGCTTCTGCCATGAGTTCGACGCTATTGGTGGTCAGCAACTGATTGTAGCCAAGCGCCGTAGTAATTGCGTGAGCATGAGGCGTGTTATATTCAAGACCGGCCTGTAGGTCGTAAGTTCCGTTGCCAGTCGCTTCAAATCCGTAAATGCGCACGGCTTGATCGTTCGTCAAACCAGCAGCCGACGCTGCCTTGGCGTAAGCGCGTTTGAACTCCAACTCATTTCCAGGCCTTCGAGGGATGAAATTGAATTGTTGTTTTGCTGCATTCAGAAAATCCGCGACGACCGGTACATAGACCGTCGGCACTTGCGGTTGCGGTCCAGATGGATTTACCGGCTGTGACGGTCCCGAATAACTTGGCGGCTGCGTCAGCACGTAGTCATCCACGACGACTTGCGCGCCGCTTGCGCGCTTCGCGGATCGCACTTTCCGCTTTTCCGAAATTGAATTCCAATATGTCTTGTCGACGGCGTCATATGCTTCTCGCGCCTTGGTGTATTCTTCCAAAGCGCGACGGTATGCGGCCATTGCTGCGGCAGACGGCGCTGGGGTGACTGCCGGCGGATGGGCTGGGCCGGCGGCCGCAATTCCTGTGGAGGTTATCGAACACCACAAACAGCACACGGAAATCAATGAAGCGAGCAGTAATCTTGAGCGACTCTTCGCAACGTTTCTCACTTCGCGTTCCATCCAGTCGCTCTATTATTGCCAATTCGATATTTATATTGAAGCATCCGCCGCTCGCTTCGGTCCGGTATCGCGATGTTCACGGATTTTTCGAACTAAGATCTTGGATTCTTTGCGTCACAACCTTGCTCTCCTGATCCAATGCAGTGCTGCCTGGATGACTCGACAAAAAGGCTTGCACGACATTCAAGGCATTTTGATATTGAGTCGTCGCGCCCTGGGTGTCGCTTTGCATCGATATATCGCCAATGGCGATATATTCGTCGATAAGGTCGCGCTGTCGTGTCGGGCTGTCTGGAAACTGCGCGCTGATTTTTATACGAAGGGGCAAGGCGGCATTATGCTCGGCCAGAGCATCCGGCAAGTTGCCCTGGCTGAACAGCGCGCCGGCCAACTTGGTATGGCTGTCAGCGAGGTTTCTCAGCCATGTGAAATTGCTGGGATCGGTAGCGGCAAGGCTGTCCCTTATATTCAATGAGTCGCGGTAATTATCAACGGCGGCAGCGTAGTCCGGTTCCGCCATCAGCATGTTGCCGATGTATACATATTCATAACCAAGATTGCTTTGCCACGTGAGGTTGCTCGGATCGCTTTTTGCGAGATTTCGTCGAATTGCGAGGGCTGAATCGTATAGCGGCGACGCAGCCGTAAAATTCTTCTGTTGCCCGACAACGCCGGCAACGGCATTATATGCAGCGGAGAGATTTGACTGCAGTCCTGCGTCCCCGGGAGTTTTGTTGGCAAGCGTCTTCCTTATCGTAAGTGCGCTATTGTATTTTGCGAGGGCGTCTGTCGGATTTCCGCTCTCCGCCTCGGCGTCACCAACCCTCGTCAAAGCTGTCGCGAGATCGCGCTGCAAATTGTCAACATTCGAATGCGCATCGGCAAGCCCTTGGTTGATTGCCAGCGCCGATTGGTACATCTGCAGCGCTTGTGACGGGTGACCTTGCAGGTCGTAAGTGTCCCCGATCTTGTTCATTACGAATGCGACATCCGCCATCCAAACATAATTCGTCGGATCGTTCTTCGCCAAATTCTGAGCAATTGAAAGCGCGGCATTGTAGTCCTGCATGCTGTTATCAGGGGAAGAGCCCGCTTCGGCATCGCCGCAATTATAGTCCGCGGAAAATAGCAGTTGTTGATAGTCCTTATTGCTCGGATCCCCCGCGACGAGCTGCTTCGCATTGGCCTGTGCTTGTTGGGAATATTGCAGGGCGGTCTTGTCATCTTGCAGGGCCGCGTAGGTATCGGCGAACGACACCTGCAACGTGGCCCAACTGAACATTATCGCCGGTGTTTGCTCAACAGCTTTAAATTGTGCGAATGTTGGGTTGGCGGCAGTTAAAATCTTTAAAGCGGCGTTGACGGATATTTGACCGCTATCCAGAAGTTGCTGGATCTCGCCGTGAATTGCCGTAGCTAAGGAGACTGAAATTTGGAGGTTCTCTTGAGCTATCGTTTTTTGTTGAAGCGCAGCTTGGCGCTGTCGGAAAATTATCACCCCCACGCCGATTGCAAGAAGCAGCAACACAGAGGCAACCGGTGCGGTGAGACGTAAGAGTCGAGCAAGACGCAAATCCGCGACCTGTCGATCGCGCGAAGCCAAGCTATCATTGAAAAGTCGTTGGACTTGCTCGATGCCGCCGCCGTATCGTTTGGCCCAGGCTGCGGTTCGCGGCCGTTCGTTCCACCATTTCCAGCGCGGCTCAACAGCACCCGCAGCAATCGTCTCGGCCTTGGACTCGGCCATCAACAGCAGACCGAGATAGGTGCGACCGTCGGCGACCTCGGCCCGTAACCACCCGATGTACGGGGAGCCGGTGCGTGGATCGCCGCTCACGCGGTCCCAGTGCCGCAGCAGCGCCTCGTGGCCGACGTCTATTCGCGCATCGTCAGCAAGCTCCGCTACTTCCGACTTTGGTGGCGTCAAAAACGAGCAGTCGTCGTTGCGAAATCGGTCGACCACCCTTCGCAGGTCCTGCGTCGGCACGCCGGTTTCAGCAAGCAGCTCCCTAAACAACCGCGCACGCCGGACGATCCGGCCTTCGCTGTCGATCTCGGCAAGCGAACGAAACGTCTGTTCGACAGTTAATTCCACATCCGACAAGCCCTTGAGAACTTCATTGGCATGTTTGGACAGGGCGTCGGACATGCCCCCAATCTCATTGTATTGCTCCGTCGTCAGACAGCGACTCCCGTTGCTCGTTTTCGGAGACTGAACGGTGCGCTCCGCGGCGGTTTCTGCGGCGGCGCGCGGCGGTCCAGCCTGTTCCCACAATCGCGACAAGCAATGCTGAAGCACCGGCAACTGATCGATATCGTCGCCGCTGTCATTCAGCAACCGCTCGACCAGAGCGGGCTCGATCGCCGCGCCGGCCTCCTCGATCGGCCTGCGAATAACCTCTTCGCGCTGATCGCGCGTGAGCGACGGCACGAGGTACTGCGACGCGCTTACCGCTTCCGGCAGGCCGCGGAAGTTGGCACAGTCGCCGATAAAGTCCGAGCGCATCGTCAGCAATACGTACACGTTGAGCGCATGGTCTCGGCTCGCGCTGAGCAAGACTTGAACGAACTGCATTGCCTCTTCTTGTCGCTGCGACGTTTCAATCTCACCGGCGCCTTGTTGCCTTGCGGCATTGCGGAACAATTCCTCGAACTGGTCGACGACAAGAATGATGGAGGCGTCGCCAACGTCCTGGAACTGCCGAAGCGCATCGGAGATGCCGAAACTTGATCGCCGAAGCGCAAATCTGATCCGGTCGCGTCGGGCGGCTTCTATGTTCGCGTCTTCGTTCGGAAACAATTGTCGAGCCATCGCCGTCGCCAGGCTCCCAATCGGGTTATCGCCTGGATGCATTTGGATCATTTTCCAGCTGCGCCCGGTGGGCTCGCGACTTTCCTTGTCGAGAAGCGGCAATAGGCCGGCGCGTACTAGAGACGACTTACCGCTGCCGGAACTTCCAACGACGGCTACGAAATGACTGTGGTCGAACAGGCGATAGAGAGAAAAAATCTGATCGTCGCGTCCGAAAAAGAAGTCCCGATCTTCGAAACGATAGGGCCGCAGGCCGGGAAACGGGCGATCAGCCGACAGCCCGGGTCTTGAGGGCGTGCTGCTCATTGGACATGCGGTCGCGCCAAATGGATAAATTTATCGACTGCCTTTGCCAGCGGCTCGCTTTCTTCGTTTAGGTTTACAACAATATCGATGTCATTTGCTGGAGCATATCTTACGAAAACGGTTTTGCGCTCGCCGGGTGGTGGACCGGCGAGCAGTCCGCGATAAATGAATTTTTTCTGCCGCCCGAGCTTTTTCCAATCTTTCAATTCATCCGCCCGCGCATGTGCCCATGCCTCGGTAGCTTGGGCCCAACAGAGTACTACCGCGCTGCACTCCGAGAGACGCTGCTGATGAACTCTTCTCACGTCGGCGGGGTCGCCTTCCAATGCCGGCAGCTTGGCGCGGGCTCCGCCCTGCTGGAGCGCGTCCATGAGATCGCAGGCGTACTTTGTATCCGCTGGAACGTGGTAGACGTAGATCCAATCATCCGCGGTAATTTCTGCAGAACCATTCACGTGGGAATCCGACTGTCGCAAATGCTCGATCAGGAAATCCACGAACTTGCTGAGGGTACCTCCCAACACTTTGTCGGTTGGCAGGTAATTGCCGAACTTCGCAAGGATGTCCTGCGGTTGCCGTTTCTTGGCGGTTCTGGACTGTTCCGAAACATCTGCACTAGATTTGGCGTCCGAATCGGCCTGATCGGCGCCGGCCTCCATCAATTCCGGCGCCCAGATGATGCGTCGGAAGCCGGCTCGTGATCCGTTGCTCTGCCCTGCGGCAGCATCTATCGTCTGTTTGGCGCGGGCGAGTTGCAGCTTAACGATCGGCTCGCTTTTCTCCGTGAGAGGTATCGTCTCCGGCGTATAGCCTTCTCGCACGCCGATCAGATGGATCGACACGTCAGCTTCGCCCAGCGCTTCGTCAATGAAGGTCGTGGCCGAGGTGTCATGCGGAATGTCCTGCCTCGGATCGGGAACGACCGCATAACCGTTGCGGGAGAGTTCTTCGACTAACCGAGAATAGGCTTCACGCATGTCGGCCGCAGGCTTTGCCAAATACACTTTGCGAGCGCCTGCACCCGGCAGCGGATGAGTCGGCGGATCCGAAATCGGCGCCCGAGGGGGTTCCAGCGCCACTTCTGACGCGGCGGGAATGGTTCTGGTGACTTGTTGTGCGCGCCGATACAAAAGCCCAGCTAACCCGCCCACGATCTTATCATACCGTTTGTCTCGGATTTCGCCGCGGGCGAAGAAGTCGAACTGCAGTCCGGTTTCTTTTGGGCCCTCGAAGGCGAAGAAATCGTACCCCTGCTGTCCCTGCATCAGCGATGGGCGTTTTCCGCGTTCAACGAAGCGCTTGCACGCAACCACAATGCGCTGCTTCACGCGCAGCTCACCTTCGTGCTGCCAGCGTCGCATGAAGCCGTTGAGCTCTTGTTTGCAGTAATCGCTCTCCATCCAATTAGGCGACAGCACAGCCAGAAAAACATCGGACTGTTCTATCGCTTCTTCAATGATGGGATCGAATTGGTCAGCCGGGTCAATGCTACGACTGTCCCGCCATATCGCCGGCCAAGGGGCACCGAGCTGTTCAAATTCGTAGTACAGCTGTTCAAAAAGGCACGTCACGAAACCTTTGCCGTCGTGCATGTTCGGCGGCAAACGGTCATCAGCTCGCGCATAAGACAAGAACACTTGGACCGGCACCGCACCCCCCCTGCGGTTGATAGACCAGCTTTTACCCTTTTTGAGCTAAGCCCACACTCGCAACGGCGTCAAGGCCGTCGCAAGGATGTGGCTGAAGAGCTGATCTTGGCGGTCCTCGCGCTGCTGAATTCGAAGCGCGAGCAGGTGCTTGGTCGCTAGAATCTCGCTTTTCCAATTCTCTATATCTGGACAGCCGGCTCATCGGTCTCGGTTTGCGGTTTGCCGGTTGCGGGTTGAGTGAAGTGAATCACACTCGTCGATGATTTTTGGGCGAACGGCGCGATTTCTGCACTGGCCCATCGCTGCACTTTGATAGGCGACGAATACAGGGTCCGCTGTCAGCCCCCAAGCGGAAACGGCCTGTGCTATTCCAACGCCAATTTAAGAGTTCATGCCCTAGCCGAGCGCAACGCCGTGCGCGGCCAGCAAATCCGGAAACGAAGCGTTGCTGAAAAACGCGTATTCGCGCTCGCGCAGATCGGTCAGCGTATCGAGGCGTTTCAGTTCGGCGTCGACTTTTCCTGGATGGCACATGATCACGCCGCCGTCGGGCATGCCATCGAGAAAAGTCTCGAAGAGCCGCGTGTAATCGGCGCGCGAGCGAAACGCATAGGTGCCGGCAAAGGCCGAATTGGTGCGTAGTCCATGCTCGCCGGCGAGGCGGCGGAAGCGGCGGCTGAGGCCATCGAGCAACAGCGCCTTGCCGTCCGTGAGACGTTTGCGCGACGGCGCGATCCGCCCACATTGCCGTACCCACGCATTTGGCGCGGCATCCTTGACGACGCCAAACAACGCTTCGCGGATTTGCGGGAATAAGTGGACGTGCTGGTGACCGTCGACGAAGTCCGGCGGGCGGCCGAACCCAGCATTGAATGCCTCGAACTGGCGCACAAGCTCGATGGTCAGCAGCTCCGGCTTGAACACGCGCAAGTGCGCGCGGTGCAATGTCGCCGCAAGCGACAGGAATGCGCCCCGACGCAGCGGCTCGAAGCCGTGGGAGAGCGGCGCAAACGGCGCCGTCAAGGTGACGTGCAATCCGATCGCGGCGTGCGCGCCAGCATTATCGAGGAGGGCGGCGGCCTCGGCGTTGCCAAAACTCGGCGCCGCCACCATTACCGAGGTGGCATTGATGCGCCGTCGCGCCATGAGGTCGCGGATCGCCGCATTGACTGCGCCCGAAATGCCGTAATCGTCGGCGCATAGCCAGATGTGCCGCCGCGCGCCGTCGCTCATTCGGCGGCGGCCCCTACCCTGTCCTCCCCCGCAAGCGGCGGAGGACAGGGTGGGGGAATCTCGGGCCGGGTCGCTTGCTCGCGCAACTTCACGTCATGCTCGGCGACGAAATAGACCGGGCGCCCTTTGATCTCGTAGAGGATCTTGCCGATATACTCGCCGACCACGCCGAGCATGATGAGTTGGACGGCGCCGAGCACCATGACGCCGACGAACACCGACGGATAGCCCGGAACGCGCACGCCATAGACCAACGTCTCGTAGAGAATCTGCCCGCCGTAGATGAGCGCGATCACGGCGAGGATGAGACCGAGCACGGTCGCAAACCGCAGCGGCGCCACGGAAAATGCCGTCAATCCGTTGAGCGACAAGCCAATCAGCGACCGCAGCCCCCAGGTGCTGCGGCCCTCGGTGCGCTGCTCGGGCTCGTAGTCGATGCGCTTCTGGCGGAACCCGATCCAGCTCGCCAGCCCCTTGAAGAAGCGGTTGCGCTCCGGCATCTGCCGCAGCGCATTGGCCGCGCGCGGCGACAACAGGCGAAAATCGCCGGCATCCTCGGGGATTTTGACGCGTCCGCCCCAATTGAGCAGGATGTAGAACGTCTTCACCGCGATGCGCCGGATGAGCGACTCGTTTGAGCGACTGGCCTTCGCGGTGTAGACCACGTCGCAACCCTCATCGAGCCAGTGGCCGACCAGCGTTTCGATCAGCGCCGGCGGATGCTGGCCGTCGCCGTCGATGAACAGCACGGCGCCGAGCCGGGCATGATCGAGGCCGGCGAGCAAGGCCGCTTCCTTGCCGAAATTGCGCGACAGCGAGACCACCTGAATGTCGAGCGCGGACGCCGGCAGCTCGCGTGCGATCGCCAGCGTTTCGTCGGCGCTGCCATCGTCGACATAGACGACTTCGCAGGCCAGCGAGCGAGTGGTTGTTAGCTTTTGCGCGACCTCGACAAGCCGCGCGTGCATGCGCTTGAGCGCGGCTGCCTCGTTGTAGACCGGGACCACGATCGAGAGGCCGGCCGCGGCGCCGGAATCCCAGTCGCCGGCGCTCCGGTCGTGCGCACGCCGTGCAATTCTTTGGTCGGCTACAGGGCTCATCAGATCGATCCTCGCCACCCGATCTATAGCGCAATCGGCTCCCCGTGTCGCACGGAGGGGCGGCTCAATCAACGTCGTCATCGCCGGGGGATGCCCGGCACGAGGCCGGGCATGACGAAAACAGACAGACTGGCGCATGGC
>Ga0181536_10003086_pt1 | contig 18281 bp, 13 predicted proteins | sample PEATcosm2014_Bin_41_FD_121105 | JGI IMG/M metagenome (GOLD analysis project Ga0181536, IMG submission 121105) | Peatland microbial communities from MTU Mesocosm Facility, Houghton, MI, USA - PEATcosm2014_Bin17_60_metaG | ecosystem: Environmental > Terrestrial > Soil > Wetlands > Peat | place...
CATCGTGCCGCTACGATGCTCTCGGCAGCGGCCCCGGCCGGCATCGCGCCGAGTTCGAGTATGCATTTGCCGAGACCACGGAACTCACCGGGCACATGAAGCTGCGGCTCTACATGGCGGCGGAGAGCGCGGACGACATGGACATCTTCGTCGGTGTCTACAAATTCGATGCGCGCGGCGAGTTCGTGCCCATGGCCTATTACACATATTTCAACGACGGACCGGTGGCGCTCGGGTGGCTGCGCGCCTCGCATCGCGAACTCGATGCCACCGCATCCACCGAGTATCAGCCGGTGCTGCGGCACCGCCAAGCATTGAAGCTCGAGCCGGGCCAGGTGGTACCGCTCGATATTGAAATCTGGCCGTCCGGCACGCTGTTCGAGGCGGGATCGAGGCTGCGGCTGATCGTGCAGGGAACGGACCTGCAAAAGTATTCGAAGACGCGCCACCCCGTGTACACGCGGCACGAGGACAGCGTGAACCACGGCGCGCACGTCATCCACACCGGCGGCGCCACCGATTCATACCTTCTCATCCCGATCGTTGCGGCGCGCTGACGCCACCTGGGACATGATCGAGCGTGTTTGATCTGCGATGAGCTACGCGTACACTACGTTCGGCGTGATATCCGCTGGCTGGCCCCAGGATACGCACATGGAAGCCTATTCAACGACGACTGTGCATAAGAAAGAACGAGTCGAGTATTGGCAGGACCTCTGCAGCCGTACCTATGCCGACCTCGACCTCGCACCGCGCGACCACCGCAACTTCGAAGGCGAACTGCGTCGCTCGTTCGCGGGGCCCTTTTCCTTCGCGAAGGTGAGTTCCTCGGCGGCGCGCGTCACTCGCTCCGAGGAGCATGTCACGGACTCCTCGAGCGATCGCTTCGAGATCTTTCTGACCCTGCAGGGGGACACCGTCAGCCTGCATAATGGACAGCGCGCCGTGCTGCGGCCCGGCGACTTCATCCTGGTGGATCTATCCCTGCCGTATCGCTTCGAATTCGAGGAGATGTGCTCGGCGGTCTCGATGGGCATGCCGAAATCCGTGATTGCGGATTATCTGCCGGTGCCGGGTACGTACCTGGGCAGAGCCATGCCCGGTCTGGCCGGCGTCAACCGCGTGGCCTCAGTGATGCTCCATTGCCTCTGCGACCAAGTTCAATCGGGGGCCGTCAGTGAATTGGGCCCCGCCATGGTCCGTGGGGTCTTGGATGTCCTCGCCACCGCGTATATGTCGACCATCGACGCCACCGCGTCGCAGCCCGCAGCCGCCGGCGCGCGCCGTGTTCGGATCCGCGCCTATATCGAAGCGCACTTGCGGGATCCCGGTCTGACGCCGCGGCGCATCGCCGCCGCCCTCGGCATCTCGCCGCGCTATTTGCGGCTGCTGTTCTCAGAGGAAGAGGAAACCATTTCGCGTTACGTGACCCGCCGGCGTCTCGAGGAAGCGACGCGCGAACTCGCCAATCCGGCCTGGCGGGGCACCCATATCACCGACATCGCCTATCATTGGGGATTCGGCGACGCCGCCCAGTTCGCGCGAGCGTTTCGCGAGCGTTTTGGCGTGAGCCCACGCCGCTACCGGCAATCCCGAATTTAGGGCACGCCTCGATTTCTCGATGAGCGACGCGAGGTCGGCGATCCCTGCCGGTTTTGCGTCATTTTATTGCCGTTTCCACGCAGTCATGCCCGGCGCATTGCGCTAGCGTACTCCCCATAACGATCTCGATCGCGGCGCAGCAGCGAATCGAGCGACAGACCACGCAGGGGGATACATGAAAACTCATCGGTATATCGAAACGCTCGATTCAGCGGCGGCATCTGGCGCCCGGCATCGAATGACGTGCAAGCTCGCGGTTGCCCTCGCGCTGACCGCCGCGTTGGGCGCCGGTCATGCCGCGCGGGCGGCGGACGCGGCCGCCGCCGATACCGGCAGCCAACTCGAAGAGATCACCGTGACCGCGCGCTACCGCACCGAGAATCTGCAGCAAACCCCCATCGCCATCACCGCGCTCAGCGGCGATCAATTGGAGGCGCATGGGTTCGACAACATCGTCGATCTGGACAAGGTCGCGCCCAACGTGACCTTGCAGCAATCGGGGGCGAGCGGCGGCAAGACGGCGGTGGCCTACATCCGCGGCGTGGGCCAAAACGATTTCACTCTGTCCTTCGAACCCGGCGTCGGCATGTATATGGACGACGTTTATTTTGGCACTACCTTCGGCGCCATGTTCGCACTGGGCGACATCGACCGGGTGGAAATCCTCCGCGGCCCGCAAGGCACCTTGTTCGGGATGAACAGCGAGGGGGGCGCCGTGCGCATCTTCACGACGCAACCGAAGGGCGATGACTCGGGATACCTATCGGTGGGCTACGGCAGCTACAACCGAACCGAGGTAAAAGGCGCGTTCGATTTCGCCATCATTCCCGACACGCTGACCATGCGGATTTCGGGCGGCATGAACACCGTCGACGGTTATGTGACCCGCTACGATTTTGTGTGCGAGCATCCCACGGAGTCGGGCAATTTGCCGCGGCTTTCGAATGCCGCGAATTGCAAGATCGGCAACGAAGGCGGCGATACGGCGGAGACGCTGCGGGCGAACATCCGCTGGACCCCGACCGAGAACCTGGAGGTGCGGTTTTCGGCGGATGCCCTCAAGGACACGGGCGAAGCGGAGGCCAATAAGACGCTCGCCATCGTGCCGGGCGGGGGACTCGCCGACTACAACAAGAATGTGCTGCTCAATCCGGCCTCGGGCTTCTACACCGGGGTACCCATCGATAGCCGATTCCTCACCAACAGTCCGTACTCGACCTATTCCACGTTCAAGGATCTCAGTACCGGCATCACCCTCAATCCGGCGGACAATATCGACTCGTGGGGGGTCAGCAATACCGTGGACTGGAAGACGCCGATCGGTTTGCGCTTCAAGAACGTGCTGGCCTACCGCGGTTATTCGGGCAACTTTGGCTTTGACGCCGGCGGTGCGCCGCTCTCCGATGTGATGTACGCCAATCCGGACTTCATCCACCATCAATTCAGCGAAGAAGCGAATATCGGCGACACCGCGTTCGGCGATAAGCTCGATTGGGTCACCGGCGTTTATTACTACGACGGCTACAGCAAGCAGGGCGCCAGCCCTATTCTCCTGACTGCCGATGAAATCGTACCGCCGAACCCGAGTCCCTTTTGCACCACCGGCTGTTACGGGCTGAACTTCTACGTCAACGATCCGGTCACGATGATCGACAAGTCGTTCTTCATCCACACTCAATATCACATCACCGACCAATTCACCGCGGAAGTCGGTGCTCGCTATACCGATGAAACCAAGACCTATACCTTCTCCCGTCTCATACTGCCCACCAATCCATTGGACATCCTATTTTCGCCGATCATTGATGCCAACTATCCGTCGCTCGCAGGGTTCCAGAACAATCCATCGGCGACGTCGACGACCAAGCGGGTCGATCCCAAAGTCGCGCTGCAGTATCAGTGGACGCCGGACGTCATGACGTATGTGCAGTACGCCACCGGCTTCAAGGGCGGCGGCATCAACCCGCACCCTGTCTATGCATCGCAGGTGGTGCCGTTCAAGGCGGAAACGCTGGCATCCTTCGAGGTCGGCGTGAAAACCCAATGGTTCGACAACCGCGTGCGCGTGAACGGCGCGATCTTCGACAGCAACTACCGCGATTTGCAGATCACGGTCATCGGCGCGGCGGGGGCGGATATCATCCAGAACGCCGGCAAAGTGCGCATCATGGGGGCGGAGGGCGAGGCTCAGGCCGAACCCATCCGCAAGCTGGTGTTCAATGCCGCGTTCGGCTACTTGTACTACCACACCATCGAACTCGGTTCGGCCGCCAACGTTCCCGGCGGTCCGACGCTGGACACGGCGCCTCCCTATATTCCGACGTGGAAATTCAACTTGGGCGCGCAGTACGGCATCAACATATCCGGCATCGGCGAGCTGACGCCGCGGCTCGACTGGACCTATCAAACGAAGGTGTTCAACGATCCGTCGAACAATCCGCTCGCGGAACAGCCGGCCTACGGCCTGCTCGCCGCCCGGCTGACCTGGGACACGCTCTTAAAGGGCTGGCAAGCGGCGCTCGAGATTCAGAATGCACTCAACAAGGTTTATTACATCAACAAGTACGACGACTTGGCGAGCTTCAATCTTGTCGACGGGCAGCCCGGTATGCCGCGCACGGCGTTCGTCTCCGTCAAGAAGAGCTTCTAGATGACCGCAGCGGGTTTCGAATACCGATTCTGTGCTCCGTTGTTCAATCCGAACACCGGCGACAACAACCTGCGTCCGGGCGCTCCGCCCGCCGGCTATTCCCAGACCGAGGAGGCCGGGATGGTCATCGAGCGCAATGTCGCGGTGCCGTTGCGCGACGGCGTGAACATCTTCGTGGACGTCTTCCGTCCCAGCGACGGGCGTCCCGCCGCGCCCATCATCGGCTGGACGCCCTACGGCAAGCACCAGAACGGACGCCCGATCTTCGATGCCAACCCGGGCTGCGGAGTCACCCAGGAGATGGTGTCGAAGTACGCCACCTTCGAAGGACCTGATCCCGCGTACTGGGTGCCGCGCGGCTATGCGGTGATCAATGCCGATATCCGCGGACTGTGGCGCTCGGAAGGCGATGCCACCTTCGTGTCGCCGGAGGAAGCGCGGGACTTCTATGACCTGATCGAGTGGGCCGGCGTTCAAACGTGGAGCAGCGGCAAGGTCGGTCTGTCCGGCGTTTCCTATCTGGCGGTGACGCAGTGGCGGGTCGCGGCACTGCGCCCGCCGCACCTCGCGGCCATCAATCCATGGGAAGGCTGGACGGATACCTACCGTGAGCTGGTACGGCACGGGGGCATTCCCGACACCTGGTTCTGGTGGAACTGCATCGTCGACGCCTGGGGAAATAGTTCGACGCGCATCGAGGATCTGCGCAAGGAGACCACCGAGCATCCGCTATTCGATGCGTTCTGGGAGTCGAAGAAAGCCGATCTCGAGGAGATCGTCATCCCCGCTTTCGTCGTGGCGTGCTGGTCTGATCAAGGACTGCACCTGCGCGGCACGCTGGAGGGGTTTCGTCGAATGGCATCCACTGACAAATGGCTGCTGGTGCACGGCCGCAAGAAATGGGCCCACTACTACACGCCCGCGCACGTCGCGCAGCTCAACGCCTTCTTCGACCACTTCCTGAAGGGGCAGGGCCCCCGGCCCCCGTGGGCGAAGGCGCGGCTCGAGGTGCGGGAGCGTTACTTCGAGGGCGCTACGCGCGACTTCAATGACTGGCCGGTGCCGCAGACCGAGTATGTCCGGCTGCATCTGGATGCCGCCACGCGCAGTCTCAGCCGGACTCCTGCCAAAACCGTCGGCACCGCCAGCTATTCGGCGTGCGGCAGTGGTTCAGAAGAGCAGCGGGCCGTGTTCGAGATCGCCTTCGACCGGCCGACGTCGTTGGTCGGTCATATGAAACTTCATCTTCTGGTGTCGACCGACGAAGCGGACGACATGGACATTTTCGTCGGAGCCTACAAATGCGATGCGGACGGCCGCCAGACGCCGATGGTGTTTTATTCATTCTTCGGCGACGGCCCGATCGCGCTCGGCTGGTTGCGTGCGTCGCACCGCGAGCAGGACCCGAAGCGATCCCAGGAGCATCAACCCGTGCTTCTGCATCAGCGTGAAATGAAGCTCACGCCCGGGATGGCATATCCGGTCGACATCGAGTTGTGGCCGTCGGGAACCGCCTTCGCGGCGGGTGAACGGCTGCGGCTCGTCGTGCAGGGAACCGATCTGCAAAAATACTCCAAGACCCGCGATGCAATCTATTTTCGGCATGAGGCCAGCGTGAACGCCGGGCAGCACCGCATTCACACGGGTGAGCCCGACAGCTCGTACCTCCTGGTGCCGGTGGTATAGCTGCGCCGCGCACCCATGGACATGAACGAGAGAATCGTTTACCGGTTCAGGCCCCCGCTCAGCACGCCGGAGTCGCGCGGCGGCGCCAAACCTGCGTATCGGCGCACGGTTGAACGCGGCATGATCGTCGAGCGTGACGTGTGGGTCGCGCTGCGCGACGGCGTGCGCGTCTTGGTGGATATCTACCGTCCTCTCGATGAGCAGCCCGCGGCGCCGCTCATTGCCTGGGGGCCGTACGGCAAACACGTGCCGAACGAACCCGAGCGCTTCCCGAACGCCGGCCTGAATCCCCGGCACATGTCGCCGCTCGCGCCGTTCGAGGGACCCGACCCGGTGTACTGGGTACCGCGCGGCTATGCGGTGGTGACCGTGGACAAACGCGGCACCTGGTTTTCAGAAGGCAGCGCGACCTATCTGTCGCCCGAAGAGGCGCAGGATTTTTACGATGTGATCGAGTGGGCGGCCGCGCAACCGTGGAGCAACGGCAAGGTCGGGCTCACCGGCGTATCGTATCTGGCATCTTCGCAGTGGCGCGTAGCCGAGCTCAATCCCCCGCATCTCGCCGCCATCAATCCTTGGGAAGGCTGGAGCGACACCTATCGCGAGGTGGCGTATCACGGCGGTATTCCCGACACCTGGTTCTGGCCGTATCTGTGGCAACGCTGGGGCGCGAGTACCACGCAGATCGAGGACTGGCGCACCGAAATGCAGGAACACCCGTTCTTCGACGCGTTTTGGGCCTCCAAGGCGGCGGATTTCGCCAAGATCAGGACGCCGGCCTTCATCGTTGCGAGCTGGTCCGATCAGGGCTTGCACACGCGCGGCACCTTGGAGGGGTTCAAGCACATCGGCTCCGCCCAGAAATGGTTGGAAGTGCACGGCCGCAAGAAATGGGCGTATTACTACGAGCCCGACAGCGTCGCGCGGCTGCAGACCTTTTTCGATCATTTCCTCAAGGGGAAGGAGACGGCGCTCGACGACTGGCCGAAGGTTCGCCTGGAAATTCGTGAGCGTGCTTTCGTCGGATCGATGCGCGCAGAACGGGAATGGCCGCTCGCTCGAACGCAGTACACCCCATTGCACCTGGACGCCCGAACCGGGTCGTTGCAGACCGCTGCCGTCGCGGCGGCAGGGCAGTGCCGATACGAGGCTGTCGCGGGCCTGCCGCACGCGGATCACGCGGCGTTCGACATTCGGTTCGACGCGCCCACGGAATTGACCGGTCACATGAAGCTGCGGCTGTTCATGTCCGCGGAAGGGGCCGATGATCTCGATGTCTTCGTCGCCGTCCAGAAGCTCGATTCGCACGGTGCGCTCGTCCCGTTTCCCTACTACGCGCAGTTCGAGGACGGTCCCATGGCCTTGGGCTGGCTGCGCGCCTCGCATCGCGAATTGGATGCCGCGAAATCCACGGATTACCAACCGGTGCTCGCGCATCGCCGCTCGCAGAAGCTCGAACCCGGCGCCGTGGTGCAGCTCGACATCGAACTGTGGCCGTCGAGTACGCGATTCGATGCGGGGCAAGGGCTGCGCTTGGTCGTGCAAGGCAGCGAGATCAACAAGTACCCCAAGGCGTCGGCGCACGTCTATTTTCGTCACGAGGATACGGTCAATCGCGGCGTGCATGTCATCCACACGGGTGCGCAGTACGATTCGTATCTACTGGTGCCGACGGTTTCGTGAACGTAACGGCAGCGGGTGAAGTGGATTACCCGAGCCGCCGCGCCGCGTGGTACGCGGTCACCGTGTTGATGGTCTGCTACACCTTTTCCTTCGTCGATCGGTTGATCCTGGCGTTCCTGGTGACGCCCTTGAAGCACGACCTGCATCTCAGCGATACCCAGATCGGGCTTCTGCAAGGGTTTGCCTTCGCCATCTTCTACTCGGTTTTGGGAATACCCTTCGGTCTGGCGGCCGACCGCGTCAATCGGCGCAACTTGGTGGCCGCCGGCGTGATCGCCTGGAGTCTGATGACGAGCTGCGGCAGTGTGGCCAAGAGCTTCGGCACGCTGGCGCTCGCGCGCATGGGCGTGGGCATCGGCGAAGCCACCCTCTCGCCCGCGGCCTTTTCCATGATCGCGGATTATTTCCCACGGGAGCGGCTCAGTTCGGCCATGAGCGTGTACTCGATGGGCGTGCAAATCGGCGCGGGGTTCGCGCTGATCTTGGGCGGCTTCATCGTTCAAACCGTGAGTCATATGGCGCCCGTCACGTTGCCCTTGGTCGGCACCATGGCGCCGTGGCGGCTGACGTTTCTCATCGTCGGGGCGCCCGGTGTGTTCATCGCGATGCTGCTCGCCAGCCTGCGCGAACCGGTTCGCCGCCTACTACCCGTCGCGGTAGGGGCCGCGCGGCCCAAGGCCGGCTTCTCGAATGCGATCGGTCAGTTGAGGGTTCGCTGGCGTTCGACGCTCGGCATTTCGGTCATCATGGCCTGCCAGGCGATGAGCAACTACGCCTTCGGCAGCTGGTGTCCCGCCTTCTTCGAGCGGCTACATCACTGGCCCAAGAATCGAATCGGTCTGGTGTTGGGCTCGCTCACCATCGGGTGCGGCTGCATCGGTTTGACGTGCGGCGGGCGATTGTCCGATCACTGGCTGCGCACAGGAATGTTCGAGGCGCCGCTTCGCGTCGGCTTCTTGAGCCTGCTGGGCGTCGCATGCACGCTGGTGCCGGCCATGCTGGTACCCTCGGCGGCCCTGACCGTTGCATTGCTGGTTCCGGCGGTATTCTTTCTCGCGCTGCCCATCGGCTGTTCGTACGCATCCATCCAGATGATTTTTCCGAACGAGGTGCGCGGCACCGTATCGGCCATCATGCTGCTCATGCTCAACTTGTGCGGCCTGACGCTCGGCACTCTGTTGCCGGGATTGCTCGACGATCGGCTCTTTCACGATGAGCAGATGCTGGGTCAATCCATCGCCATCACCGCGGGTTGCGCCTCGCTGACCGGCCTTGCGGCGGCGTTGCTCACCTTCGGGCCTTACCGGCAGGACTTCGCGGCCCAGCGAGTGTAATTCGACCATTCCGGTGCGCCCGAGACCGCCGGCCGGCGCCTGATGAATCCTCGAGGCGGAAACGGCCGTTAAATGAGTCTTGCCTAGATACAGTGGATAATGCAGGGACCGACCGGTTGGGATGGACATTCATGTATTTCGTCGTAAAGGCCGTGCTGCGCAACTTGCTGCTGCCGCCGGCGGGCCCATTGATTCTGGCCATGATCGGCGCGCTGCTGATGTGGCGGCGGCGTCGATTCGGTGGGGTTCTATTGGCCGGCGGGCTGGCGTCGCTCTGGCTGTTCTCGACGCCCATCGTGGCCGATGCGGTGTCGCGTCTCGCCGAGCATTATCCGGCGCTGGATCTTTCCAAACCCACGAATGCGCATGCCATCGTCATTCTCGGGGGCGGCGCAGAACGCAACTTCGCTCCCGAATATTTGGGCCCTGAGGCCGACTTCGGACTGCTCGAGCGGTTGAGCTATGGCGCGTATGTCGCCCGGCAAACGGGACTGCCGATCTTGGTCTCCGGCGCACCGAGCGAAGCCATCGCCATGCGCACCTCCTTGGCGCGTGACTTCGGCGTTGCCACGCGTTGGGTGGACAATCAGTCGCGCGACACGTATGAGAACGCGCGGTTCTCGGCGCGCATGCTGAATCCGGAGGGCATCACGCGCATCATTCTGGTCACCAGCAGCACCCATCTGTTCCGTGCCGCGCACGAGTATCAAAGCGCCGGGTTCGACGTGGTTCCGGCGCCGGTGGGTGTGTGGGCGCCGCGGGAAATCGGTGTGTTTCGCTTGGTACCGGGCCCCGCTGCGCTGATGCGTTCCAATTTGGCCGTGTACGAATTGATCGGCGAGCCGGTCCGGCGGCTGCAGGCGGTACTTGGCCTTCGGGAGCGGTTCGACAAGAAAGCGGCGGGGGTAGCGGTCAACTAGGCGCGTGACCTGCCGTTCGCCGCGCTGGACTCCTATACCGGAAGGCAGTCGGCGATTTGCGAAAATGCCTGCGCAGATCGCAACGCCGGCCCGGTGTCGTCGACGCCCACGATTCTCGGACGATCCAGTGCGTGGCGGACGTGCACATTGGCCGTCGGTGACGGAAAGTGTTCCGCCACATCGACACTCTCCGCGCACCGGCTGAGCACGGCATCGAACACCCGATTCTGGGCCTGAAATACCACCGCGCGTCCGAGCGCATCCAGCGGAACCGCAAGAGTCGCCAACAGATCCTCGAGCGTTGCTCGGAGAACGAGTCGGTGCTCCGGACTCAGCATGGAGCGCCATCGCGCGGAGTCGCAATTATCCAGCAGCACGACCAGTTCCAGTCGGAACATCTCGAGCCGCAGCTCGATGACGCCCGGCGACTGATCGGTTGTTGCCGCAAGCTGATCGCTCAATACCTCGAGGTCCGCCCAGAGACGGCTGTACAACTGAATCGATGCGGCAGCGTAGCCGGCGATTGTCTGTCTACCCGTTGACTCCACCATGCGGCTTCCCCTGATCGACGCGGGGAATGATCGCTCCGGCTGATGACCGGAAGAATACAGCGACGTGTCCGATTCGCGACGTCATCAGGACATCGCGGCACAGCCCGCGTCGTGACCGCACGGTGCAGTTTTGCCGAACCTCGCGTATCGTTCACCCCCGGCGCCGCAAGCCGGCGTCAAAGCTGGATCGTCACCGCAGTCAATAGGGGAGTGAATAGTGCTATCAGACATCGAGATCGCCCAGAAGGCGACCATGAAACCCATCGTCGACGTCGCCGCGCGCCTTGGCATTCCGGCCGACAGCATCGAGAATTACGGCCGCTACAAGGCCAAGATCTCGATGGACTACATCGACAGTTTGAAAAGCAAGCCGGATGGCAAACTCATTCTGGTCACGGCCTTGAGCCCCACCCCCGCGGGTGAAGGCAAGACCACGACGACGGTGGGTCTGGGAGATGCACTCAACAAGATCGGCAAAAAGGCGATCATCTGCCTGCGCGAGCCCAGTCTGGGTCCCGTGTTCGGCATGAAAGGCGGAGCGGCCGGCGGCGGGTATGCCCAGGTCGTGCCCATGGAAGACATCAATCTACACTTCACGGGCGATTTCAACGCGATTGCGCTCGCCAACAATCTGCTCGCGGCGCTAATCGACAACCATGTCTATCATGGCAATGAACTCGGTTTCGACGTTCGGCGCATTACTTGGAAGCGCGTGCTGGACATGAACGATCGCGCCCTGCGCAACATCACCGTCGGCCTCGGCGGTCCCGGCAATGGCTTCCCGCGCCAGGATGGCTTCGACATCGTGGTGGCCTCCGAGGTCATGGCGATTTTCTGCCTGGCGACCAACCTCGAAGACCTCAAATCCAGGCTCAGCAACATCGTGGTGGGCTACAAGCGCGACCTCACGCCCATCCGTGCGCGTGACCTGAAGGCACAGGGCGCCATGACGGTGCTGCTCAAGGAGGCGTTGAAGCCGAATCTCGTGCAGACGCTCGAGAACAATCCCGCATTCATCCACGGTGGACCGTTCGCCAACATCGCTCACGGCTGTAATTCGGTCCTCGCCACCCAGACGGCGCTCAAGCTCGCCGATTACGTCGTGACGGAGGCGGGCTTCGGCGCCGACCTCGGGGCGGAGAAGTTCGTCGACATCAAGTGCCGGAAATCGGGGCTGCGTCCCTCGGCGGTGGTGATCGTCGCGACCATCCGCGCGCTCAAGTACCACGGCGGCTGCGACCTCAAGCAAATCAACCAGGAAAACCTCGACGCGCTGGAGACGGGCATCGCAAACCTGGAGCGGCACGTCAACAACGTGAAGCACCAGTACGGCTTGCCTTGCGTCGTGTCGGTGAATCACTTTACCCCCGACACCGACGCGGAGCACGAGCTGCTCGCGAGGAAGATGAAGGCGCTCGAGGTGCCGCTGGTGCTCGCCCGCCACTGGGCCGAAGGCGGCGCCGGCGCGGCCGACGTCGCCCGCAAGGTCGTCGAGCTGGTCGATAAAGGCGGCTCCAACTTCCGCTTCGTCTACGACGAGAAGCAGACGCTGTGGGAGAAGATCAAAACCGTGGCCACGAAGATCTATGGCGCCGCCGACATTTCAGCCGACGCCTCGATCAAGAGCCAGCTCGACAAGCTGCAGGCGGACGGCTACGGACACTATCCGATCTGCATCGCCAAGACGCAGTACTCGTTCTCCACCGATCCCTCGAAGCGCGGCGCGCCCAGCGGCCATGTGGTCAATGTGCGCGAGGTCCGGCTCGCGGCCGGCGCCGAGTTCATCGTGGTGGTGTGCGGGGACATCATGACCATGCCGGGATTACCCAAAGTGCCTTCCTCCGAACGGATCGACGTCGACGCGGACGGCCGGGTGGTCGGCGTGTTCTGATCGGCCCGGAACGCACTGCGCGACCTAAGCCAACCCCAGCATGCTGATGCGTTTATTTTCATTTGCGATGCTGTTGTTGTGTTGCTTGGGCGGCACGCACGCAGCATTCGGGAATACGCCGGCGGAAGCGCAGATCGGAGACGTGTTGCGCGACGCGGCCCTGCAGGGACTGAACGGTCCTGCGAAAAGGCTGGCGGAATTCCGCGGCAGGCCGCTGATCATCAATGTCTGGGCGAGCTGGTGCGGGCCGTGCAAATCGGAAATGCAGTCGTTGGAGCGGTTGGCATGGTTGGAGCCCGCCGGCCGGTTTGCGGTGATCGGCATTTCGACGGATGACTATCCCGATGAGGCCCTGGGCCTCCTCAAGCAAACCAATGCGACCATCAGCCAATTTATCGATACCCAACTGCAAATGGAACACCTGCTCGGTGCAACGCGGCTGCCGCTCACTGTATTGGTCGGCGCCGATGGCCGCGTGCTCGACAAAGTCTATGGTGCGCGGGAGTGGGACAGCCCCGATGCCCTGCGGCTGATCGGCAAGACATTCGGAATTAAATTCGGCGCGCCGCCTCGCTGAGGAGGCGGCGCCGATGGCCGCGCGGCCGGGTTGTATCAACCCCCGGTCGTCGCGGCTCCTAGTGCATTGTTGTTGGACCATTCGAGCTACCAGTGTCTTTGGACAGATGGAAGGCCATCCAGCCGAGCAGTGCCATCGCGAGCAGCAGCGCGCCCCACAGCAAGATACGCACCCACGGGAACGCCGCCGGCTTGGGCGTAAGCCGGTTGGCGCCGCCGACCACCTGCCGCGTATCGACGGTGGCGGCGGCAATCTCCACGTCCGCGGGTATTTGCGTAAGATCGGCCTCCGCGCCGGCCGCCGTCGCGTTGCCATACACCAGCAGGAACGGCGCCTGCCCGCGGGCGAGAAAGGTTACTTCGTTGGGTACCCACTCCACGTGCAAGCGCAGGGGGCGCTGCGGCAGACCACCACCGCGGATGATTCGAGCGCGCCAGTAGCGGTCGCGATCGATGCCGATCTCGATGGGCGCATTGCGTTGTTCGCCCTCCTGGGTTTTCAGGCGGTAAAAGCCTGCTTTGGTGATGGTGCGCCAGGGATCGCTCGGCATTCGACGCGATGCCAATTCAATGGTGTTGACCGTGTTCGCTTCCGGCAGCGTCACGTTCAGGCGTGACACCGGCGGATGTGCACCCAGGTCGAATAAATCGGCATCCGCTTCCGTGGGGTTCGTGGTGCCCTCGACTTCGAGGCTGGCATGCACCGACTCGACGGGACTGTCGGCCGGTTCAGCCAACACCGACGTCAATTCGAATGACGGCGGTGGGCCCACCCAGGAGATGCGCCAGAACTTTGCTTTGGTGGGCGGCAGTCCGATTCGATTCTCGATCAACGCCTGGCCATTGGCGTGAAGATTGGCAGTGGGCGCGGCCGCGACGATGGTCTGCCATGTGCCTAGATCGTCGCTTACTTCAATCTTCACGCGGCCCGAATAATCGGAGGCCGTCTCAGGCCAATTGAGGCGCAGCGCCGCCACCGCGGCCGTCAGTGCGCGGCCATCGAGAATATACTGGTTGACGGTGGCGTTGACGGCGCCGCTCTGTGTCTGGAGATTGACCGCGGACCCCGGCGAGTCGATGGTCAGATGCACCCCGTCGATCAATACACGCGCACTGCCGTGAAGAGGGAAGATCGGCAAGGCCGTCGCGGCCGCGTCAGTTTGCGGGGGCGCTGCGCGCCGCAGCAGTGAATACGGCACCGACTCGCCCTGCGCGTTGAACAGCCGCACGTCGCCGAGATCGTCTCGGACCGTGCCTTGGTAGACGGCGAGGGGAAGCGGGAATCTGTAGACCGCTGCTTCCTTCGTGGTCACCACCGGCAGACCAAAGGCAAAATCCTGCGGCGACAAGTCCGCTGCGTCACCAAGGATCGGGACTATCATGAGCCCGATCAGCCACCCGAAGATGCTTTTCATTGGAGCGCTTTGGCGGCCGGCGGCATGGGTGAACTCTATCACAGGGCTTTGCGCCGCAACGTCGGCGGCTTTCGCCACTCGATACTCGCGGCGCCGGCCGTCGACAGTGGTAACGTGCGGAAAACTCGCGCAATAGGTAGGACGTGGCTTCAACGACTCCGACGTCGAGCGTGTCGCGACGACACTGCGCGACCGGCCTCCGTCAGGTGCGGTGTTCGCTTCCCGCCGTCCCATTGCAGGTCGCGTCGTTGAGCGTCGTGCAAACGCCGAAGGCGACGCACGCAAGGCTCTCGCCGCCGCACGCTGAGCGCGGGACCGCAATCAGCCTCGCAACCATGTATTTTGACCAATGCGAGCCGTCGGCCTTTGGAGACATCTTTATCAGCGGCCTCGGAACCTCAACACTGGGCCAACATCGAACGCGGTCGCGTCGCTCCTCGAGAGCTGCCACCTCGTTTGTAGCGCACAGGAGAAGCAATGAGTCATGTCATTGACAAACGGAGTACCCAGCGTCTGATTCTACGGGTGCTGAGCGTGCTCATGGGTTTGAGCCTGGTGCTGCGCAGCTCGGATCTGCAATCGGAATTTATCTCGATCTCGCGCACCCTATCGCGTCCGTTGCTGGCGCCAACGTGCCGAATTCCCGCAACGGATATCACGCCCGAAATCAACGTGCTCTCGCGGGATATCGGCAAGCGGTTTCACTTGCCGCAAAGCGCGGCGCAAAGCATCACGAGCGCCGCGTTTAGCGCCGCCCAGGTGCGCGGCATCGATCCGACGCTGGTGCTCGCCGTCGCTGCCGTGGAGTCCAAATTCAAGCCGCGCGCCGTCAATCCATCTACCGGTGCCAAAGGCTTGATGCAAGTGGTGGCCAAATGGCATCAAGATAAGGTGCTCGGTGTGGGAGGTGAGCCATCGCTGCTGCTGATCGCTCCCAACATCAATGTAGGCGCAGCCATTCTTGCCGAGTATGTGGATGCGGAAGGCGGCAATGTGACCGGCGCGCTCGGCCACTATTTGGGAGCTGCCGGCGCAGATAGCTACGTAAAACGGGTGCGTCTCGAGATGGCGCACTTGGCGAGAGTGCTCAAGGCGACCTGAGAGTTCAGATGAGGCGGACCGCCGCTAATACCGGCTGGCCGCGTTGAGATTCGCGATCGCTTCCTTATCCAGCTTCAGCTGCGCCCCTTTGATGAGATCGCTCAACTGCGCAACGCTGGTGGCACTCGCAATGGGTGCCGTCACGCTCGGCCGCGCGATCAACCACGCCAAGGCAACTTGGGCCGGTGTCGCGTTGAATCGGGCGGAGACTTGGTCCAGCGCCGCCAAGATGCGCAAGCCGCGCTCGTTGAGGCGATCAGCCATCCGGTCGCCGCGCGGACTTTTCTTGAAATCCTCTTTCGACCGATATTTGCCGGTGAGGAATCCGCTGGCGAGCGAGAAGTAGGTGATGACGCCGATGTCCTTCTCAAGGCACACCGTCTCGGCGTCCCTTTCGAAATCCGCACGGTCGTACAGGTTATAGTTGGGCTGCAGGCTTTCGTAGCGGGGCCAGTGGCGGCTGTCGCAGATGCGGAGCGCATCGCGCAGGCGTGCTCCGGAGTAATTGGACGCACCGATGGCGCGAACCTTGCCTTGTTCGATCAATCGATAATGCGCCTCCAGCGTTTCCTCGAGCGGTACCGTGGCGTCGTCGATATGCGATTGATAGAGATCGATGTAGCCGGTTTGCAAGCGCTTCAGGGACGCTTCCACAGCCTGCATGATGTAGCCTCTCGACAAGCCCTTCTGAGCGGGCCCCATTTCCATCCCGACCTTGGTCGCGATGATCATCCGTTCGCGTCCGCCGCGGGCCTTCAGCCACTTGCCGATGATGGTTTCGGACTCGCCGCCCTGATTGCCGGGTACCCAGCGCGAGTAAACGTCCGCGGTGTCGATGCCGTTGAATCCTGCCGCCACGAACGCGTCGAGCAGTTCGAATGACCGCCCCTCGTCCACCGTCCACCCGAACACGTTGCCGCCGAAGATCAGCGGGGCGATTTCGAACCCGGACTTTCCGAGCTTGCGTCTTTCCATGGGGCACCTCGTGCGGTAATCGCCCCGATAGTACGGTATCGTTAGCTCACGATGAAGCAAAATAAGAGGCATCGCGTTCTCGCCATCGACGTCGGCGGCAGCCACGTCAAAGTACGCGTCTCGAACCGGCGGGACATGCGTCAATTCGTGTCGGGGCCCGATCTCACGCCGGCCCAGATGGTCGCCGGCGTTCACGAACTCACCGGCGATTGGAACTACACGGCGGTTTCGATCGGCTATCCGGGAGTCGTCATCCACGGCAAGATCGTGACCGAACCCCACAACCTCGGGCGCGGTTGGGTGGGCTTTGATTTTCGCGAGGCGTTCGGGCGCCCTACCCGCGTCATCAACGATGCTGCGATGCAGGCCATCGGCAGCTACGAAGGCGGACGCATGCTGTTCCTGGGACTTGGAACCGGGTTGGGCTCTGCGATGATCGTTGATGGGATCGTCGAATCGATGGAACTGGCCCATATGATCTACAAGAAAGGCAGGACCTACGAAGACTATGTCGGCGATCGCGGCCGCCGTCGTTTGGGTCCGAAGAAATGGCGGCGCGCCGTCGCGGACATCGTCGAGAAATTGCGCTCGGCCTTGGAGGCGGATTACGTGGTTCTCGGCGGCGGCAACGCGCGCAAGCTCAAGAAAATGCCGAAAGGCGCGCGTCTCGGCAACAACGACTTCGCGTTTGTCGGCGGATTCCGCATGTGGCGCGCGGGCGGAATATTTCTGCGCGGCGCAGCGCGGCGCGGCGCCGCGCAGAATTAACTCGAACCGCTGTTTCCTCCGCGGCCACCCGCGTGCTGGAGAGCACGATGGTCGGGATCACCGCTGCCCGCGGGCTGCCCTCGACCTCGAGACCCGCTGCGGTGCCGTCGCTGAGCTCGCGCCGCATCACCAGCGGCATGTAGAGCGTGACCGCCGTGTCGCCGATCTTGAAACGGCGGATTCAGATTTCGGCGCAGCGCCCGGATCAGGCGCTCAATAATGCATCGGCTCTTCGCCGCCCGATCGTCAGGCGGTCGGCGGCACGACACCGATGGTGGGAGGCTTGCCGTCGGCAGCGGCAGCAGTACTAGTAGTAGTAGTAGTAGCAGTAGCGGCAGCGGTAGCAGCATCGGCGGCGTGCGTGTCGGCAGCGGCGTCGGCGCCCGGGCCGGCGTGGCCGGCGGGTTTGCGGTGATAGGGCAGCCATGCGTAGATTTCCGGCGACGTCTGCGGATACGCCAAGAATTCCTCGCGAGTGTCGGCCGTCTGACCCAGCCTGCGGCGGTACACGCGCCAGATCGTGAACAGCGTGAACGCGAGTGTCAGCGCGATGACATAGACGAAGAACGCTCGTGGTGTCGTCAGCTGAATGGCAAACGTGCCGGTGGTGGGTCCGATGGATGCGCCCAGCGCCCATACGAACAGCAGCGTCGACGACAGCCCGACGTAGTCGGCGATGACCGCGCGGTCGTTCGCGTGCGCCACGCCCACTGCATACAGGCTTTCGCCGAGACCGCCGAAAATCGCAAACAGGACGGCGAGCAAGAGGAATGGCGTCTGCCCGTCCACCATGACCAGCCCCGCCGCCACCGCGAGTATGCCGCAGCCCAAGCCGATCAAGGCATACCGCCGGTCCACCTTGTCGGAGAAATACCCGATAGGCCATTGCAGGAACAATCCGCCCAAGGAGACGCAGGCCATCAGCATGACGATGTGCCGCTGGTCGAGGCCGATGCGCTCGCCGAAAAGCGGTCCCACCGTGGTGAACGCCGTCAGGATCAAGCCGTTCAACAGACACGCGAGTACGCTGACCGGCGAGGTGCGCAGCGCCTTCAAGATCTCGAGTTTGACGCCATGCGGCAGGACGGGCGCGCGGACGTCGATGGCCACCATCGGCACGAGCGCTAGA
>Ga0181536_10003088_pt1 | contig 18270 bp, 19 predicted proteins | sample PEATcosm2014_Bin_41_FD_121105 | JGI IMG/M metagenome (GOLD analysis project Ga0181536, IMG submission 121105) | Peatland microbial communities from MTU Mesocosm Facility, Houghton, MI, USA - PEATcosm2014_Bin17_60_metaG | ecosystem: Environmental > Terrestrial > Soil > Wetlands > Peat | place...
CTGCCTTACCTGATCGGCTGGTCCATCGGTATTTGGGGGCCGGGGTCACCCCGCTGGTTGTTGCTGCTGGGCATCGTGGTCGGCCTCTGGTATCTGACGATAATGATGATGGTCCTGAAGGGTCCGGTCGGACAGCACGGAGGGCATCACGGAGCCATGTCGGCTTTACCAGGCATCGTCATCGGCATCATCGGTGTGCTGACCATCGCCGGTTGTCTCACCGCGCTGTTGAGGCGGCGGACCCGGCTGAACACATCGCGCCCCAGGTCCGACACCCGCGACGGTCTGCCATAAACGCCCCGCCCGTGAGACGTGTCGAGGATCGCGTCGGTGGGTGTGTCCAGCCGCGAGCGGATGCGTCCCAGGACTGGCCGTGGCGAAGTTCATCGAAATGCTCCCCGGTCTTGACCTGAACCGAAGGGCCGCGTCGAATGTGCCGAACGAAGACGGTTCTGACGCTGGTCGAAGCGCACAGGCGGGGTGTGAACATCCAGGTCGTCCTCGACAAGAGCCAGCGCACGGAAAGATACTCCTCGGCCACCTTCGTTTACAACAACGGCATCCCCTGCTTCATGGCCGCGCAACACGCCATCGCCCACAACAAGGTAATGGTCACCGGTGCCCGGATGGTCATCACCGGTAGCTTCAACCTCACCAAGGCGGCGCAGGAGAATAACGCCGAGAACCTGCGCGTCATCCAGGACGCCGACATGGCGGCGAGGTATGCCCAGAGCTAGACGGCCCACCGCGAGCATTCAGAGCCATATACCGGCCTGCCCGGCAATGACCAGGAGCAGCCTAAAAGGCGGAAGCGTTAATGACCGTCGCCCAGCCGTAGTCGGTGCGATCTCGGGGCGCAGATCGCAAATCTCTCCGCCGTTTTGTGGACCGTTTCGAATGGTTTGGAACCGTTTCAGCATCGACCGCCGTAAGATTGCTTTATGGGCGCCCCCCGCAGAGTTTTGCGGCGGTGTCCGGTGAGCCTGGGCGTTTGAGGCCACGCGTGGCCTTGCCCGCCAACCTTCACCGCCAGCCCGCGCCGCCATTCTTGCCCTGCCGTCGTTTCGCCCTTGAGCCGGCGCGCTTGCCGGACCGGGTTTGCCACAAGACTAAATCCAGCATCTTGACCTTGGTGATGTTGGCGTCTGGAAATCTGCGTCGGAATTTGCTCACCAGACTCGCTCCGTCATCGGTTCTGAGGAAATCCGAGAAGCACTCAACAACGCGATCGTAAACCTTGCAGATGCGTTCCGCACGGTCGGCGACGTTCGTTGCGGGAAGATGGAGGCCCAAGTTCCTGAGCACGATGCTGTCGATAACAGGCTTTGAAGGGTCAAGCGTGGCGACCAGCTTGCTCGCGAACGAAGCCTCATAACGGCCAGTGGCCTCGTGCAACAGGGCCAGGACCGCGGGGAACCCCGGCCGTTCCCTGAGCGCTCGGCCCATCAGGGAATAGAAGGCATCGCGCCAAGACTCGGCGCGGCGGACGCGGTAAAAGCGGTTGAAGTGACGGCGAAAATCGGGCTCATCGTAGAAGTCATTCGACCCTTTGACCTCGCATTGTATCCCGGAGTAACTCTCAACGTCGTGGCTTGCCTCAAGTTTATCCAGGGCATGGGCTAATTGCTCTGGGGTGAGGCCGATTTTCATTCCGGGGCGCGTGTGTTGGTTATATTTCATGTCGTGCTTTGTAGGCCCGGAACGGCTGCGGGTCAATGGCCTTGGCCACTGGGCACCTTCTCGGATTGGCCTTGCGGGGTTCCAGCTCCCCAGGCCAGCAAAATGATTGCCGATCGTTGCGGGTAAACTTCCTTTCCGATGGTGTCACCAGTCACTTCTAAACCAGCCAGTTGGGGTGGAATCAAAACCAGCCACTCTGAGTGTTTTGTTCATGTCAGGTATTTTGATGGCGGCAAGGGGCTTTTGAATTTCTTGACGCCTGCTGGCGCAACGGCTTCAGCCAACTTTACAAGCCAGCCTCCATCCCGCCGTCTCCGGCGCGCTCCTTGAACTGGTTTGTTTTGGCTCCCGATTGCGCAGCCGCATCCTGCTGGATGAGTTGCCTGAGCCATTCGAGGTCTGGACGTTCTGCATCACTAGACAATGTCTCAACCGAAAAAGAAAGCCACCGTGGGCGCCCAATGACCGCATCAGAGTTGATGCCGACCAGACGGCCGTCGGTGGAAACAAGCGGCCCACCGCTGTCCCCAGAATGCAGTGGAGCGTAGTGTGAAACGCAAATGTAATGTGGAAGAACGGTCGCTGACCCAGTGTCCAGCCTCAAAATCTTTCCGGCCATGCACTGGCTCTTAATGACATGATTTGAAATCACGTTGATCCCCGCGGCCACGATTCGTTCCCCGTTGGTGAATGCCGGCGCCCACTCAAAGACATCGTGCAGTGGAAAGGGAACCCGCAGGAGGGCCAGGTCCGGCTGCTTTTTTGACTCGTCACCACGCCAGACAACCCGGGCGGGTCGCGCTTGCAGTTGGCCTTTGTCGAAAAACAGCAGTAGGAACGGCCCCTTCTGAACACAATGCGCCGCCGTCAGAAAGTAGCCCTGGCGATCTATGGCCGCCGCCAGCCCGATCCCGAAAACCGTCCCTTTGACAGTGCAGTGGTCGGTGCCGGAAGCGGTGACGCTCAGTTGATCACCCTCGAACACCACGGCGGAACGGGCGCGCAGAAATTCCCGGAGACTCACTTGGCCGACTTTGGCGCCCGCATACGGCAAAAACGAATCGTCGCGTCTTGTCGATGTGGTGTAGTGCATACATCCTCCACTCAAAAAGCAGAGAATAAGCAGAAGAATTCCTGCTGCCGCGCCGATGACGATCCCGCTCTGCCCCGTGATGGCGCAGGGGGCTCGGGTTATGTGCTCAAGCTCGGTGCGATTCATATTCCCGAAGGATTGCAAGCCTTGCCTCCCCCGGCAGGATGCCGCAGAAGGGGCTGGATTGGCGCAGGCGACAAGCATCTTCATCTGCCGTTGAGTTCATTGGGTCGTGCCTTGCAAAGCCCCCCGGCGTGTTGAGCCGGCCAACGCGTGCTCAATCAAACGCCGTTCTGCCAGGCCCAACGGCAGCGCCAAGGCGCGTTCCCGCGCGGCATCGGTCATCTTCTCCCAGCTTTTCCGCACGGCGTTGATGAGCTTGTCCTCCGCTGTCCTGCGCGCCAGAGCGGCAAGCTGAAATTCCAGGAAAACCAAGCAGAGTGCGTCCTCCAATACGCGGCTTTCGGCGTCCGCCGGGAAGTTCTTTTTCAAGTCCAGGTCCCGCACCTTGGCTATCATCTCCTCGCCATAACCCACCTCCCGCAGAATCGCCCCTGATTTACTAGCGTGAAATTGTTTCAGATCGTTGCGCCAGCAGCTTGCGGATGGGAGTCAGGCGGCAACCCGGCCGGCGCAAGCGCCGCTTTCTTCGGCAACAGAGTATTACCAGCGCGCAATGAAACACTATTTGAATCACGAATACGCAGCCCAACTGGAGGATCTCAACAAGGCCCTTGAAATGGATCCCAAGATGACGCAGGCGCTGTTCGACCGCGCCTCACTTTACTCCTTGAGCTTGCCCAAGGAAGAGGGAGGCGACGAAAAGGCCGTGGCTGACTACACCCGCCTGTTGGACCTCAAGCCAAATGACTGCTCCGCGCGCCATAATCGGGCCCTTTGTTATGAAAACCTGCACCAGTATGACAACGCCATCGCCGATTACACCGCACTGATTGAGGGCGACACAGACTTCTCCCACGTCCCGAATAAAGACAAGCAACTGGCGCTGGACTATCATTACCGCGGCCGCGCATACCAGTGGTATGAGAGGGATTACGAAAAGGCCGTGGCCGACTACAATGAAGCCCTGCGGCTCGATCCCAATATCGAAGGGGTTCATCTGCACCGTGGGGAGTGCTTCGAGGCCTTGGGCCAGGCCGACAAGGCGCAGGCGGATTTTGCCGTCGAGAAGCCGAAGTGAAAATCAGGTCTTCCGGTCGAAGAACGGGCTCTTGCCCGTGATGCTCAGAGGAATGCCCAAGGCCAGCCTCACCCTGCTGCCAAAGAGGTCCAGGGCCAAGCCAGCTCGTCCAACCGAGAACATCAGGCGGGTATCAACGCGCGAATCGGCGGCAACGCTGGCCGCAGAACTGGCAGCAATGCCGAGGTCAATCGAATTGAAAGCGCATAGGCCGTTGGTCTTTTCGATTTCGGCGCAGTTGCCGTGGCCGCAATAGCCGCAGTTGAGACCGGCCGGGTTGGATTCAACCCCAATAACCACAACGGCAGAAGAACTGGCGACGCAGTTGGCATCCCGGTCGAAGCTCGGGCGATTCTCTGACTGCGCCAATTCTCTCATTTTGCCAGCGAGCCTGTCCTTGGTGTCCGTATCGTCAATTGCCACCACCCTGATATTGTCGATGCCACGGGTCTTTGGCGCCGTCCGGGCGGCGGCGGCCATCAGGCTGGCCACCTGTAAGGCAGCTTGATATTCAAGCTCAGCAGATGTCTTCATATTATGGTCGGGCGAGCGCGGTCCGGCGCTGGTTCTGGAGATTGAGTCAGGCCCGGGGCTCGCGCTTCCAGCTTGTCGCTCAAGACGAACTCTACACCTGCGCGCCGGTTCTGCACCAGTGTGTTCGCTGCGGACGAGCTGGAGGAGGCAGTTGAAGAACTCCATAACACGATGGCAGGCATCCCTGGGGGCCTGATGTCATTTCACCATTGCAAATGCTGGGTTTTCCGATTACCCCTCTTTGCATTATGGCCAAAGCATTAACCAAATCTGACATTGCAGTCTCTCTGGCTGAGACAGTCGGAGTCACCAAAAAACAAGCCGTTGAGGCGCTGGGAGCTCTCGTGGCCCTGGCATACAAAAACGCCAAGAACAAGTTCACCATCCCCGGTTTGGGCAAGCTGGTGCTGGTGAATCGCAAGGCACGCATGGGCCGAAATCCCGCAACGGGCGCAACAATCAAAATTCCTGCGAAGCGGGTTGTGAAGTTCCGTGTCGCCAAGGCCGCCAAGGACGCGATTTTGGGCGCCAAGTAACTCGAAGCCCTCCGTATGAACATTACGACCTTGACTCCACAGCAACTCCGCAAGGCAGCCGACCTCAAAGAGAATATTGACGGGCTGCAAGAACAACTGAGCGCCATTCTTGGCGGCGGAGCTACCCCCACTCCTGTCACCCCGGAAGAACCTGGGAGGCCGAAGAATGGGAGGAGGAAGAGGCGAAAGAAGGTCAGCGCGGAGGGTCGCGCAAACATCAGCGCCGCTGCGAAGGCAAGATGGGCGGCGAGGAGAATGGGGAAAAAGAGCATGACGGCGCCAGCGGAACCCGAGCAGTCGTTGGAAAAGCCAAAGAGGAAGAGGAGTGCGGCATGGAGCAAGGCACTCTCAGAGGCGATGAAGGCGAGATGGGCGAAAGCGAAAAGGGCGGGCAGGTCGAGGCTGTAGTTTCCATTGTTTGAGAAGGCGCGGTGCAGGCCGTGCTGGTCAGTCGCCACCAAAAGCCGATGCCCCAGTTCCACGGGCGGGCGCAACTTCCCCGGGCAACCCAATCGCAGAGGTCCACAGTTTTGGATCGGATGAGAGCCTTGGGACGCTCTTGGGGAGCCTTGGCGACCTGCGGCACTGGACAAGCGTGGGCCGGGTTCAGGCCGCGGAGGGGCGCTCAATCGCCAGATGCCCCCCTTCCCGTTCACTACTCCCCCAGCAGCTCCTTCTTCCGTTGGTCGAGGGAACTCAGGGCGAGGGGAGCCCAGAACGCTGGAGCATGATGGCCCGGGCCGCGTCCGGGTTGGTTTTTGACCATTCCCGCGCGATGATCTCGATTTGCTCGTTTCTCTTGGCCTCGTCCCGGATGGAGCCGACGAACTGGGCGGCCAGATCGGGATGACTCTGGGCAACCAGGCTGACATAGGCCCCGGCCGCCGGGGCGCGAGTGTCATCGTCAGGGAGGGAGGCAAGCCATTGGCCGGCGGCAGTGGGGCTGTTCCGACACCAGAATTTGATGATTGAAGCCGACGCTTCGGCGCGGGCGGGGCCAGGGGGCAAGGCCGCGCACCACGCGGCAGCCCCTGGCGCGTCCTTCTCCACCCAGGACATGGCCAGGTCGTCGAAAGCCTTGGTCTGCTCCTTGCCCGGAGAGATCAAGAGGACTGTCCGCGCCGCATCCTCCGGGCTTTCATCGGACTGCCCGCGGCTGACGCCACCCAGGAACGCATCGCGATCCGGACCGTCGGGCAAACTCCTGGCCCACTCGACCAGATGTTCGGCTGCTTCGCCGTGGAACAACCATTGCCGGGGAAGCTTGGATAGCAGGGCCGTCCGTTCTTCGCCGGCAGGCAAGGCCGTGATGAGGAAATTGGCAGCCGCTTCGGGGTCTTTGTTGCTCCAGGAATACTCAAGGTCGCTGAGGGCTTGCTTGCGCATTGGCCCGTTGGTCAATTGCAAGATCCAGGCGGATGCGGCCTGCGGCTCCTCCCATGCCCAGCGCGAGACCAAGGCAGTGGCCAGCGCCCCGCGCAATTTCGCGTCCGCCTGAGACCTCACTAATTCCGCCGCCTTGTCCGGATTGTCCTTGACCAGTCGCTCGATCACGGCGCGCAGCGCGGCTTCCCTGTCTTCGAGCCCGGCCAGGGCTTGCGCCCAGTCAATGGCCTGCTCCACCCCGCGGCTGGCCCTTGCGTCGGCAATCGCCGATAGGCAACCGCTTCGCATCATCCGCTGATGGCTGTTCGCCAAATCGGCCTGGGTGTCGGCGCCTTCGCTTGCCGTCTGCGCCTCTCCGTTGTCGTTGTCCGAGGGCGGACGAAGCTCTCGCACCTCGTTCAGCAAGGCGGTGGCCGCATCGGGGTCGAGAGGCGCTATTCGGCGAATGACCTCGGCGGCAGCTTGGGCATAATCGTCGGGGGGCAGATTGGTCAAAAGAGGCACGGCAGCGACGGGGTCACGGCTGGCCACCCCGGAAATGAGGCATTGCAGGGCATCGTTCCGATCCAGGCCGGCGGGCATCTGGCGCGCCGCGGCCAGTGCGGTGACCGGGTCGCGCTCGCCCCACGTCGAGAAGATGCCTTCCAGCAACCTACTCCTGTCCATGTTGCTCCACTGCCTGCGCTGGTCTTGCGGGACCGCGAGTGCGGCAGCCAGCGCCGCGGATGGGTCTGTCCTGGCCCAGAAGCAGCTCAAAACGGGCTGCATAACTATGCGCACGTTCCTCGGAACGGCATCGAGCATAGCCCACACCTTGGGGTAGTCGTTGGTGGAAAGAGTTCCAACCAAGACGCCCATGGACTCCCAACTCCCCGATTGGCCGCGGCGGTATTGACGGAGCTTGGCTACCACGGCTTCATAAGCATTGGTCGGGCCCGCGCCCGCGACGGTGCCGCCATCCACCGCGTCGCCGGCGATGCCTTGGCCCGGCGAGGCCACCCGCGGTTCATCGGTCGGACTAACGGCTCCTTGTCGGCGGGCTGCGGGCCCGATGCCGATGCTGGCCGCCAGGCGCCCAAGCGGTTGGCTGAGGAGGATTCCGCTGCCGTAGGCGCATACGCCCGCCAGGGTTGCGGTAACGAGGCTGAGGGCCTGGCTTTTCATTCGTCGAGCAATTGATGTTTCTTCTCCTCCGAGAGGGAGGTTCCGCGAAGCCATTTCCGGGCGGCCTCACGGTCCGTTTCCAGCCATTTGCGGGCGACGTGCTCGATCTCCTTTTCCCTGAGACCCGCGTCGCTAATGGCGTCCACCCAGGGTGCCGCCAGCTCCGGGTATTTCAGTTCAACCCCGGGCAGCGCCGCAAGCATTGGTTTCGCGCCGCCCGTCGAAACCAGGCAACGCTGGGCCAAGCGGTCTCGCGTCGTTCCGACCGGCATCTGCTGGAGCCAGCGCAGGGCCTCTGCGCCGGACGCTGGATTCTCGTCGTTGAGCCAGCACCCCAGCAGCGCCTGAGCCGCACGTTCCATCGCCGGCCCTTCGGGAAGGGACGCCACCCACTGCGCGGCGGCCGCGGGATCCTGGATAGCCCAGCGAACGGCCAGGTCTCTGGCTAGTTCGTCGTGCAACCGGCCCGGTGGCAGGCCGGCGACGACCTGCGCTGCCTGTTCCGGGTGCGAGTTGGCCAAGCCCTGACACAGGCTCCTTAGCAGGCCGTCACTTCCGCGCCCTGCCGCCATTCCCTTCACCCATTCTATGGCTCCGGCCGGGTTTCGCCCGGCCCACTCTTGGACGAGGTTGGCCAAAACGCTTCGGCGGAGCTTTGCCGAATCGATTTCTGCGACCGCGGTGAGGGCCGCCTGGGGGTCAATTCGCGCCAATCTTGGGATTACGAACGCCAGGCGCGAATCCTTGAATCTCGCCGGAGACGAGAGGCGGACCCAGGCGAGCGCCGCTGCGGGCTCCTGCTCGGCCCACGCCCCCAGGGCCAGGTAAGAGGCGTCGTTGCCCCACGAACCGCTCCCCAACGTCGCAGCCGCCTGCACGGCGGCCCGGGGCTCCAGCAGGGCCCAGGTGCATACAAGTTCCCGCTCAAACTGGTCGCATAGCACGCTGGTCTGGGGAATGCCGTGCCGAAGTTCCCACGCCCGCGCATAATCCGCTGCCGGTAAGGACCAAATCAGGAATTGCAGGTCCATCGCGCGAGCGTAGCCTCGCTCTGCATCCTGCCGGCCCAACCGGATTTCCTGGCGCAACCAAGCCTCGAGCCGCGCCAAGGCCGGGCTTGCGTTCGTCCGGGCGCTGGCGGCCGCTTCAGCAGGGGTTGAGGCGGGTTGCAGCTTTGCCCGGCCGAAGGGCGCACCGCCCGCCGATAGCTTTGAATGCGTCCCGCCCGGCGGCGAGCCAGAAAGCATTGGCGTGGCCACACCCGCCATAAAAAGCAGACCCACGGCTGCTCCTTGGAGCCTGGTCAAGCGCGCGAGCGCCTTGAGCGAGCCCCATATCCCGATAGACGCGGGGGCCGCGCCGGCAGCCAAGGAGGCGCCGGCCAGGGAGGCGGCCAACCCTGCGGGCGCCGCGGACACAGATTTGGCGGCAACCACACTCGCCAGGGCCGCCGCCGACAGGCTCACCCCACGCCGCCGGAAGAGGGCGCGGAGTGTGTGCAGGGCGCGATCCACGCGTTTGCGAGCCGCCTCCTCGCTCACACCCAAGGCCTCGCCCACGGCCCGCAACGGTTTCCGCTCGAAAAAGCGCAGGACGATAGCATCCCGCTCGCGTGGTCCCAGCCGGTTCATGGCGTCGTCCAAGACCGGGGCCATCTGACTCCAGAGCGATTCCTGTTCTTCGTCTTCGTTCAGGGTCCGCATCGCCACCGCCTCTCTTTCGCGGGCCTGACGCCGCCGCTCCCCGCGAATGGCTTTCGCGGCGGTGAAGCAGGTGTGCCGATAGAGCCAGCCGGCGAGAACGACGTTTGAGGGCAGCCTCGCCGCCTTGCGCGCGAGGTCGGTGAACACCACCTGGGCCACGTCGTGGGCGAGGTGCTCATCCCCGGCAACAACCCGCAGGGCCGCGCAATAAACCAAGTCCACGTGATTCCTGACTACCTCGGCAAACGCCTCCTCGGAGCCGCTCCCCACGTATTCCCTGATTAATGTTGCACTGTCTGTCATGCCCGTTTACCTAGAAAACCCGCCCGGGTTCAAAAGCGGACAGCATTTTCACGCCTTTTTTGCCAGACTGCGGGAATTGCGGGAGGTGTCGGTTCGCGACCTCGACTTTGTCTCGCTGCTGCTGGCGCACCCAGAGGTCATGCGCTATTCGCCTAAGTGCTACAATCTTGATGAGGCGCCAGACTGGATAAAACGGCAGCGGGACCGTTACGCCAACCACGGCCTCGGAGTCCTCGGGAAACTTATCCATGACACGCAGCAGGTTGTCGCGGGCTTCGGCTGGGGGCTCCGCCTCGTGAAGGCAGAAGGACCGGTGGACCCAGCCCAACGGGTGGTCCGGCGCCACCTGAACCAGCGCCGAGGCAATTTCGAGGGCGGCGTCCCACTTCTTTGCCTTCGCGCAAATCTCCCAGCGAACTTCCAGGACAGCAGGATGCGCTTGGTGTTGGGGCGGGATCTTGCCCAGTTCTTCCTCGGCCTCGATCGGGTTGCCCAATTCGAGCCAGCCCTGCGCGGCCTGCAAATGGAGGCTGTCTGGTGGTTCAAGCGGCTTCATACTAACCGCGATTTGGGCGGTTGGCTGTGTTCGCCCGAAGAATGGCTCGCACCGCGTCCAAAAGCAAGAAGGCAAACCATCCATCTTCCAGGAGTTCTTTGAACAAAACAGATGGGCCTGTTTTTCACCCACTAATCCTCGCATCCGGCTTGATTTCCTCGTGGAACGGCCAATTCCAGGTTCAGAACCAACATCGGAGCTTTGCGACCAACAGCGGCGCAACCAAAACCCACCACATCCCTTGCTGGGAGGGCGCAAGAGGCATCAGTGGGCGATTCAAATCCGAACCAGAGGTCCGTTCTTCAGGAACTCGACCGTGATCGCTTTCCCTTCGTGATCCTCCACCTCGGCGCTGGTCTCCTCGATCTCGGCACAGGCGATCACTTCCTCGGTAATGATCACCTCGAGCTTGTGCTTGCCTCTCTCGGTCCAGCCAAGTTTGACCACCGGGTCTTCCACGGTGATCTGGCGCGTAAGCGTGGTGAAGTCGCTGTAGCGCACCTTCACCTGGACCGTATGCGCCCCCAGGTGACGGTGCTTGAGCCGGACGGCACATCCGGAGAAATCGGCCAGGAACCCATAGAGCCTGGGGGCGTGGCGCGGCCCGCAGCCCGACGCCCATGGATTAGGACGGTTGACACCACCCATTAAGCAGCGTAACGTCCTGGCACAACGGACATGAAGATCTATCCACGACTCGTGGTCATTTACGCGCTGGCCGCACTCGGCGTCCGCGCCGGTGTCGCCCTCGCGGCTCAGCCGAGCGGACACCAGCAGTCGCAGGCCCCGGCTGTGCCCGATGCGGGCGCCGGCTGGGACGCCCAGGCGGCCGCGAAATACCTGGACGAGCGGATGAGCTTGTGGTTCGAAAAGGCGGACAAGCTGCACACTGACAAGGAGCCTACCTCGTGCGTCTCATGCCATACAACCGTTCCATACGCCATGGCCCGCGCGGCGTTGCGCAAGGCCACGGGCCAGACCCAAGCAACGCCCCAAGAAATCAAACTCCTCGATGAGACGGTCCGCCGCGTTAAAACCTACGACAGTCACGAGCCGCTCTACGAGAGCAAGGACGAACAGTCGCGGGGCACCGAGGCCGTGCTGAACCTGCTTATCCTGGCCGGCGAAGACGCCCGCCAGGGCAGGCACGACGCAAGCGAGACAACCCGCAAAGCCCTCCAGGAGCTCTGGAAGCGGCAGCGCCCGGATGGGGTATGGAACTGGCTGGACTTCGGCAACGAACCGTACGAGAGCACGGACTCGCTGTGTTACGGCGCGGCGCTCGCGGCAATCGCGGTTGCGACCGTTCCCGGCTATGTTGCCGCCCCTGACGCAGATGCGCTGAGCCACATCGCGAAGCTGCGCGATTACTTGAACCGCGCGTACCCCGGTGAGAGCCTTTACAATCGAATCTGGGTGCTGCTGGCTTCCGCTCGGCTCGATGGCGTGCTCACGCGCGATCAGCGCGAGGCCCTCACGGCCCAGCTTATGAACCAGCAGAACGCGGACGGCGGCTGGTCGCTCCACGCCCTCGGGCCGTGGACCTGGTCCAAGCCCGGCCCACCGTTCGCGCCGAAAGGGGAGCCCGATGCGTCGCTGCTGTCCAAGTCCGACGGTTACGCCACGGGCCTCGTCACCTACGCGCTCCGCCAAACCGGGATGCCTTCCGACAATGCGGCCTTGAAAAAGGCGTCGGCCTGGCTCGCGGCAAACCAACGCGAATGCCAGATTGATCAGGCCCGTTGGAACTGCTGGCGGACGTATTCGCTGAACCATGACCGTGAGCATGGCGGCAAGCACGGCGATCCCTGGAGCCGCATGTTCATGTCTGATGCCGCGACCGCTTTCGCCGTCCTGGCCCTCCTGCCGGCGGAATGAGGGTTCCAGGCCAACGGCCTGGCTCATCGGGCTGATTGGGTCGCGCCTACGCCCCAAACGGCGCTGGCAGCACGTCGATCCCTCCCCACCGCCAGGGTGGCGATCACGGCTATGACCACCAACAGTTCAATGAGGGTGAAGCCCGAGGCCGGGGCAGCCTGCCCCGCCCGCAATCATCCTCTGAGGCCCGCACGCCCCCTTGCGCCGAGCGGCTATTAGGGGTCCGCACGGCTTGAGCATTGAGACCATGGTCGGCTGGAGGTCGGCTGGCCACCGCCACCTCGATGCCGGCACTCTGTCAGCGACCGCCGCTCCATCCTCTCAATCCCCATGGCCGCCGCCTTGATCCTCCTGGGTCTTGACCTCGGGCTGACCAGGGGGACCAGTGGCGGGCGGGTTGGACATCAGGAGTAGTCCATCCGGAGCCATCGGTGGTTGAGATTCAGGGCTTGCAATAAACGAACCAGCCGTCGTATATTCAGGTCGAGTCCGGCTGATAATGAACAGCTTACGCATAAGCCTACCGGGGACTTTCGGGCTTGGATCAGCGAACCGGCCGCCGCAGATTTACAGTTAGGCTGTTCATTTGCCATGAGCAAAATCATCTCCATCGCGACTGCGATTGTCCTGCTTTTCACAGTTGTGTTGACCAATGCCGTTGCAGGTGAATCCGCTTCGCTAGATCAAATCCTCGAACAGATTCGAGCGAAGAACAAGCTGCCGGCACTTGCCGCAGCAGTGGTTCGTAATGGCCAAACCATCGCCTGCGGCGCAGTGGGTTTTCGAAAAGAGGGTTCACCGGAGCGGGTAACCGTGAAGGACAAATGGCACATCGGCTCCTGCACCAAGTCAATGACTGCGGCGATTGCCGGCATGATGGTGGAGCAGGAGGGGTGGCGTTGGGATATGAAAGTGTCGGAAATGTTCCCCGACCTGGCCCCCGGGATCCGTCCTGAATGGCGAGCAGCAACACTGGAACAGTTTCTCTCGCATTATAGCGGCGCTGGCAGCATCAACGACGAAACTATTGACACCCGGATTCTGGCGAACGCCAGCAAATCCCCAATTGAACAACGAAAGCTGTTTGCGCGCGATTTCCTAACCGGGCACGCGCCGACAGTTCTCCCCGGCACTGAGTGCAAATACGAAAATGCCAATTACATTCTGGTCGGTCATGCCATTGAACTGAAGCTCAAACAGCCCTGGGAAACCGTCATTAGCGAGCGGCTTTTCAAACCGCTCGGCATGGATTCAGCCGGATTCGGCCCGCCAGCCAGCGGCAAGGCGATTGACCAGCCGTGGGGACATATTCTCGATGAGGAAGGAAGATTGAAGCCGATACCGCCAGACCTTGCCGGGGAAACGTGGGTCTGGGACCCTGAGCAGGCACGAAAGATACGTGCGGACAGTCCAGCAGCCTTGTGTCCCGCCGGCACCGTGCATTGCCGCATCGGCGATCTGGCAAAGTATGCTGCCTGGCAATTGCGTGGCGCGCGCGGCAAAGGCACTCTTCTGAAAGCCGCCACCTTCGCGAAGCTCCATACGCGATACGAGAAGGAAGGCGAATACGCTTGCGGCTGGGTGGTGGGGTATCGTGACTGGGCTGGCGGAGATACCCTTTCCCATTTCGGTTCCAATGGGACCTTCATGACCGCGATGTGGCTTGCGCCAAAAAAGGATTTTGCCGTGGTCGTCTGCGCAAATCTTGGAGGAACTCGATGCCAGACGGTTGTTGATGAAACAGTCGGAGCTCTCGTCGAAGAGTATTTGGTGAAAAACAGTGAGGCAGCGCGCTAGGATTCTCTATGAAATGGACAGAGTGCAACAATCCACAGCCCAACAAATCGCTGCAGGCAACGCGGGATGGCGGCCCCAGTTCCGCTTCGCGGTTCGCGTCCTTTGGTCCCGCGTGCCTGAGCTCTGGGCGTTGGGCCGCTTGGCGCTTATGAAACGTTATATTCTATTGCTTACGGTTTGCGCTTATTGGTTCGTTTTGCATTCGGCGCTTGCCGCTACGAATCTGCTTTCCATTTATCTTGTCGCCGACAACATATTTCCGCAATGGCGGCCGGGCACAATGCCCGCACCTGACAGCTTACGGCTTATAACGCCGCCTGTGCTTGCAGATACCGATTTCGTAAGCTTCGATACCACAAACCAGACGTTCTCCATAACTCCCGACGCCGCGAAGCGATTGGAGGCGAGCATAAAACACGGCCCGCCCACTATCTTGCGAAACGGCGTTTTTTTGCTAATTCCTTATCCGGCTCCGTTCGTCCTTAAAGCTTCGGCTGAGGCAATCTATGTAGGAGCGTTTTATACAGAGGTTTCTTCCAGTTCATTCGCAGGGCCGGTCATTCTAGCAGACAGAATGTTCATTAGTGCCAGTCTAACTAACAATGTGACATTTCGCATTGAGTTAGGGTATCCCGGAACATTTCCAGGGACGCCCGATCCGCGACGGGACAGTAGAGTTGTGTCGGCTGTCCAGAAGTTGTTCGCGCATGAGAACAAATAATCAATGCCCTGACTTTCCACTGGAGCCGCCAGGCGCCGCCCTTTCGGCTTTCTGCGTCGGCAGGAGCTTTGCCGCTCCCCGGCTTCGTCGCGGCTCAATCTCCGGCGGCTGCGGCTCAGTTTCACGTTATGCCTTTGAGATTTCGTGACGGAGGCGGCTTCCGTAATGTCCAGCAAGACACCGTCACGCAACGCGTCGGCCCTGGTGTAACCAAAGAGGGGCTCACCCCAGAATCGGTCTGAAGTCATGTCAGCACCTCCTTCCCGTTGCCGGTGAGCGGCGCCTGGCGCAAATCGTATGGCGTAAAAGGTGCAGTGGAGGTGGACAGCGCCGCCGGAGGCGCGGAAACAAAGTGACCGTGTCCGTCGTTCAGCGGCCTGTTTAGGGGCATCATGATTTTCTTCACGCCCTTTTGTTTGGCGGCAAATTGCCAACAAAGGTCGGAGCCGCGCCCTCTGGGTCGAAGAGCCCGCTTATCCCCAACGCCAACCACCTGTTTGTTCAGTATTGGTTCCCTGGAACCGCCGGGCCGGTCAAGGCATGGCTCCGGGAGCACCTGGCCGTGCCAGCGCAAGCACAGCGCGATTGAACTCCGCATGGCGGCGGAATCGCTCGATGACGTTTCCGCCGAGAACCGTTACCGGCTCGAGCCGGCGGAAAAGGGGACACCCGAAAGCCTTTTCGAGCGTGGCTGGGGCCTGACATTGATCCGGTTGACCCGGGGTTCAAGGCGGTGGACATCATCCTTACGCCTAACCGGCAGCTTGTCGACCCCGTCGCCACCATTGATCGTATCTGGGGCAAGGAGATCGTTTTCGAGCGCGTCCCCCCCGATTCGCTTTGATCTGCCCGAAACCGGGCCGAAGCCGCCACAGTGGCCCGGGCACTGCTCCGCAGAATGTTTGTCCGCTTTTGCGGTTCCGGCGGCAATGATAGTATAAAAGGCAGAAGCGCATGAACGACTGGGAACTGGTTCGGCAATATGTAACGCAGGAATCCGAGACGGCATTCTCGGCGCTCGTAACGCGCCACGTCGATCTGGTTTACTTGAGCGCGATGCGGCAGGTGCATGATTCGCGATTGGCGGAGGAAATTACGCAGACCGTGTTCATCTTGATGGCACGCAAAGCGCGCACCTTCCGGGAGAATATCGTATTGCCCGGCTGGCTCTACCGCACAGCGCGGTTTGTTGGTGCCACTGCCTTACGCTCGGAACACCGCCGACGGCAGCGGGAACGGGAGGCCCTTCAAATGCAACAGAATGCGTCATCGGACGAAACGTGGCGGCGTCTGGCCCCGGTGCTCGATGAAGCCCTTGAGCAACTCGGCGAAGGGGAACGCAACGCGGTTGTCCTGCGCTTCTTCCAGGAGCGCCCGCTCCGCGAGGTCGGGAACCTGCTGGGGATCAGCGAGGAAGCCGCGCGGAAGCGCGTCGACCGCTCGGTAGAAAAGTTGCGCGTCATCTTTGCGCGGCGTGGCTTCAGCGTGGCTGCGGGGGCCCTGGCGACAGCCCTCAGTGTGCAGGGGGCGGAGGCTGTCCCCGCGGGGCTCGGTGGCCGGGTCGCACCGAGAGCTTTTGCCCACGGGCAAGCGATGACCAGTGCTCTCCCCGAGTTGGCCCAGAAAACCCTCGGCGCCTGGAGGAGGACTCGGGTAAAGGTGGTGCTGGCACTGAGCATTGCGGGTGTGCTCGCGTGCCTGTTGGTGCTTTGCTACGCGACCTGGAGCCCGCAACGGCCACCACGGTTGCCCTTGGGCGCTGCGGCGCTCGACGTGGCACACGACCCACCCGTTTCCCCGGCCCCTGAGCACCCGCCATCACTTGCCGCCGAGACCCCCAAGACAGGCGGCTTGCGCTTCCAGGGGAGCACAGAACATCGGGCTTTCCATATCTCGGGCGAAGTTCTCGTCGGGCATCACGAACTTTTCACTCTCGATCTGGACCGGTCCGGCAAATGGACCATGGTCACCTCCACCACGGGGATCGACGACACCAACGCTTGCTTGGTGGCGGCTTTCGATGGGACGAACACGTTCCACATTGCATATGTTACCCGGACGCACCTTTACTCAGGCTCGGCTGAGATGACTGAAGCCGTCCCCTACAAGCAGGGACTTCATTATGCGCAGGTCTCCCGTGGGGCCTACCCGTTCGACGTCTTCGTAGGGGAGAGGTTCACGTGGCTGGCGTTGGCTTCCGGCTACTACGTGTCGCGGCCTGAATCCAAGCGAATGCCCGCGCCTTGGCGCGACGGTCGAAACGACATCCTTGCCTACGCCTATACCAACGATATCAGAGGGGCATCTGCGTGGCCAAACGCGCCCTTGGGAGCGGAGTTCTTGACCAACCCGAGCCTGTTGGATGGGGAACTGCCGGACCTGATGCCTCCAAAGAACGTTGTCGGGGTCATCTGCGGCAAGGAGCGGCAAGGGCCTTTCACAATTAGGGTATCTTCGAACCTCTTCGACCTCGTTGTGCGGGGCCATGAGGCAGAACCTTGGGCCGCGCAGGTCGACACCAATCTGATCGATCCGCGATTTCAACGGGTCTCAACTTCGGGAGAATATGGGACCGGCGGGGAACAAGGGAAGCGGCTCCCGCCGATGCGGCCCGGGCAACTCGCTGCCCTCTACTCGGTCCAGGCATGGACGAACTTTTCGGGGGCTCTCATCCCTCTTGACTATAAACTGGAGGTCTTCCGATCTGCTTCCGAGCCTGATGCCAACAGCCGATACACGAGGGAAGTGTTCATCGGCCATATTGCGAGCATCGCGCCCATCGACTCGACCAGCGGCCGCCCGGCGATATGGGGGAGCCTCACGGTGGATGATTATCGTCATCCTGACGATCCTGCCGCCGCCCTCAATGGGCATCTGCACTATCGTATCGCCGATGGTGCTTGGAAGGAATGAAAGCGCATGAGGTTGGAGCCGGCGGTCATCTGAATGGGGAGAGCGCGGGAAAGCCGCGCATTCCGCCGCTGTGCTCCGGGACATTCGCCAGGCTGATGTCCAGGGCCTCCAGGCGCGCGAAGTTCCTTCCGGCGGGGGTTTTTTTCAGAATGCGCGGCCCTCGTGCCGAGGCGCTATTTTGGCCCCTCGACTGCCAGGCACCGCGCCGCGAGCAGTCCGTGCGTTCGAGTTGAGCGTCCGAATAACCAATGGCTCGGAGGCGGTGCAGCGCTGGCCGGATTCCCAGCCCCGACAGAGCTACCCTGCCGTCAAGCGCGAGGACGGGGATCTCGCCGAAGCGATCAGCCATCTCCACGCCGCCTTGGCGCGCGCCGGCTCAGATGCGCCATCACGTTGCGTTGATAGACCACGATGGCCGTGGCCTCGAAGATCTGAAGCCCTTCGACCAAAGGCCCGTAGAGTGTCGCCAGCCAGGGAACGCGCGGCTGGCGAGTGGGCGGTATCCCAAGCAAGACATGGATGTGATCCTCCGTGCCGCCGAGGAGCAGGGGCCTCAATTGATTTTGCCGCGCGATGCCGCCCAGGTAGGCCCAAACGCGCTCCTGCATGTCCAGCCGCAGCCGGGGCTCGCGGCCTTTGGTGCTGAAGACAACGTGGTAGTGGAGACTGGTGAAGGTATCGGCCATAGTGTAATGGACGCAGTTGGGTTGCGTGAACGCGCTGGGTGTAGCAGGCGTCGCTCCGCGACGCAATACTGATTCGGGGCGCGCCACCCGTGGGCTGAAGCCACACGGCTACCTTCAAG